>Ga0302314_10012795_pt1 | contig 14476 bp, 16 predicted proteins | sample III_Palsa_N2_3_FD_200533 | JGI IMG/M metagenome (GOLD analysis project Ga0302314, IMG submission 200533) | Peat permafrost microbial communities from Stordalen Mire near Abisko, Sweden - III_Palsa_N2_3 | ecosystem: Environmental > Terrestrial > Soil > Palsa > Peat permafrost | place: Sweden... | reverse complement strand
GCGATTGCCCAGTCGCCTCACGTAGCAAAGCATGACCGCACGCATCGCCTTCCCGGCGCGCCCTTACGCGTCGCTCCCGCCGCGCCAGCGTTCGAGCCGCCCGACCTCTTGGCCGGACTGTACGAGCCGGGCAACGACCCGAACTCCGCGCGCAACGTCGCAATCGAATTCGCGCCGCCCCGCTAGCGTTTTGAGGGACGGGGGGCTCGGGTAAAGAAAGGCGAGCTTTCAATCGCTGGGGAGATGCGTTGTGAAATCGTTGCTTACGGTCGTCGCGGCTTGCGTTCTGGGCAGTCTCATCCTTGCGGGCTGCGCGAAAACGACGTCGTCGGAGGGCGCGAACGCTTCCGCTTCCGGACCGATCAGCGACGCGGACAACTCGGGTCTAAAACCGACCGCGGCCCCCGCGGTCGTCATGGGTGATCCCAAGCACGGCGCGGTGATCTTCAAACAGAACTGCACGACCTGCCACGGAGCGGCAGGGGCGGGCGGCGGAATCGGCCCGGTACTCAAGGGCGAGAAGCAACGCAAGAACTACGCGGCGGCTATCGTGTGGATCGAAAACCCCCAGCCGCCGATGCCGAAACTCTACCCCTCGCCGCTCTCGTTGAGCGACGTTCAAGACGTCGCCGCGTACGTCGAAAGTCTCTAACTCGAGCCTCTTCGTCTTCGGGCGCGATCTTCGTTTGGGGGATCACGCCGGGCTTGCGGAGGCGGCACGGTTCGGCTCCGTCGTTCCGGCGCTCGTCGTCGACCGGCGCCCGGCGCCCGGGCTCGCGCGCAACCCGCGCCGCGCTGCATTTTACTGCGGCGCGGTCGCCTCGCTCGCGCGCGATCTCGAGGCCCGCGGAGCGCACCTGATCTGCCGCCGCGGGCCGGCGCGACAGACGATCCTGCGACTCGCGCGCGAAGTCGGCGCGGGCGCCGTCACCTGGTCCGCCGGGTACGATGCCGCGTCGCAGCGAGAATCCCGCGAACTGCAGTCGGCACTCGAAGAAGCAGGCTTGCGCGCAACGATCGTGCACGACGCACCCGCGGTGCCTCCCGAGGAGACGGCCGCCGCCCGCGCATCCGACGGCGGACGCGGCTACCGGGCGCTCGGGCCGTACCTTACGGTTTGGGCCGCGCAGCCGCGCGAGCCCTACGCTGCGGCGGTGCGCTTTTTAAACGCGCCGATCGATTCCGAGCCGCTTCCGCAGCCGCAAGATTTCGGCGCTGCCCCGTCGGATCAGGCGCCGTCGGAGGCGCGCGCGTCGGCTGCCTTCGATGCGTACCTCGGCGCCGCGATCTTACAGTATCGCACCGCGCGCAACGTCCCGGGCGACGGCCCGACGTCGCGTCTTTCGGCTGCGCTCTCGTTCGGGCTGATCTCGGCGCGCACGATCCTCCGCCGCGTCGACGAGCGCTCGCGCGACCCGTTCTTGCTCGCCGAAGAGAAATTCGCGCTGCGTTCGTTCGCGCACGCGCTCGCGCGGCGTGACTTTTTCTTTCAACTCGCGTGGTTCTTCGAGGAGACCCCCGACGGCGTGCTGCAGCCGCGGATGCGCACGTTTGGCTTCGCTCGCTCGCATCCGGCGCTCGAGGCGTGGCGCGAAGGCCGCACCGGTTATCCGCTCGTGGATGCCGGCATGCGCGAACTGCGTGCGACCGGCTGGATGCACCCGCGCGTGCGTTCCGTCGCCGCGTCGTTCTTGTGCTTCGACCTCGGCGTCGATTGGCGGGTCGGGCGCGATGCGTGGGACGCGGAACTCGTCGAAGACGATCCGGCGCTCAGCACCGGCAACTGGCAGTGGGCTGCGGGCGTCGGCGCCGACCTCGCGCAGTTTCCGCGCATCTACAATCCCCGCAAGCAGGCACGCGCGTTCGATCCGGCGGGGACCTACGTACGCCGTTGGGTTCCCGAACTTGCCGGCGCCCCGAGCGCGGAGTTGTTCGACGCAGCGGCGCAAGCGCGGCGCCGGCAACTCGCCTTACCGCTGTTCGGGGGCTCGGAGTATCCCGCGCCGGTGGTCGATCACGAACCGGTTGCGCGCGAGTTCTTGGCGCGCTATGCGACCTTCGCCGGGCGCGCTCCTAAGCGATGACGTGCTCGCGAGCGCGTTCGTGTTCGTCGAGCCAGTCGCTCACGAGCGGAACGCGGACGTCCTCGCCTTGCCAAACCTTGAAGCCGTAGACGACCGTGGCGACGAGCCAAACCGGGAACAGAAACGGCAACATCACCACGGCCGGCCACGCGATGATCGACCAGAAGAAGTAGTGGAGCGCGCTCAAGGCGGTAAACAGGGCGAACATCCCGCCGTTGAGTGCGAGCGCTTGAATGCTCTGGCGCCGGACCGCGGGGGAGCGCTTCGGGTCGAGCAGAGCGATTGCCGCGAGCGGCCAAAGCGGGTATCCGAGCCCAAGCAGCACGCGGGTCTCGGGCGAGACGGCCGCGAGCGCGCCTTGCGGGCGGCTGACCGGCGCGCTCCAGCTCGGCCCCGGCGGCGGCGGAGACGGCGGGGGGGACGACGGCCCAACCCCACCGGCGATTCCCGAGCGCGCTGATGCGGCGCTCTTCATGCGCCGTTCGAGGCGGCAGCCCGGGCAGATGCCCTGCTCGTCGCGGCACGTCGCGCAAATCGTTTGCATGCAATCGTGACATACGGCGACGGATGGTACGGCGTTGTGATAGTAACAGTCCACGGCGACTACCCCGGCGAACGAGCTTTTAGGGCATCTACCAGCCCCAACTGGGAAAGGTTTCGCGATACTGAAGACCGGCCTCGACCCGAAGTTGCGCAGGAAAGTCATCGCGCGCCTGCTGCGCGAGCTGCGGCCATACTACCCGCGCCTGCGCTTGGCAATGCTCCTTGGGATCATCGCCGGCGTTGGCCCGCTCGCCCTGACCAAGGCTTTCCCGCTGGTCATCGACGGCGTGATCGAGAATCCGAAGCACCCGATCGGGCTCTTGATTTGGGTCTTGGCCGGCGTCTTCGTCGTTAACCTCGTCTCCAATCTCGCGACCTACGGGCAGAGCTATCTGACCGCCTGGAGCGGGCAGCGCTTGATCGCGAGCCTGCGCGTGCGCCTCTTCGAGCGGACGATGCACGTTCCGATGAGCGAGTTCGACAAGTGGCGTCCGGGCGAATTCATGGCGCGCTTCTCGAGCGACCTGACACTGATGACCGATGCGCTCAGCGTCGCGCTGCCGCAGTTCTTCGTCACGATGGTGACGCTCGTGGGGTCGGTCGCGACGATGTTCTACGTCGATTGGCTCCTGTCGCTCTTTCTGTTCGTCTTCGCGCCGCTGGTGAATTGGGTCGTGGCGTCATTCACGCGGATGATCGCCGCCAGCACCAAGCGCGCGCAACAGCGGACGGCCGATCTCAGCTCGAACCTTGCCGAAGTGCTCCAAGCCGAACGGATCGTCAAAGCGTTCGGACGCGAAGACTTCGAGACGCGCCGCTTCGCGCGCAGCAACGACGACTATTTCGGCGCATACATGAAAGTGTTGCAGCTCGGACAGACCCAAACGCCGGTCGTCGCCATGATCGTAACCGTCGCGCTGCTCGCGGTCATGTGCTTCTCGGTGCGCGAGGCGATCGTCGGCCGGCTGACCAGCGGACAGGTCTTCCAATTCTGGACCCTCGTCGTCTTGGCGATCAATCCGCTCAATCGCCTCGCGGCTTTCATCGGCGACCTTTCGAAAGGGCTGGTCGGAGCGGAGCGCGTTTTCGAGATCTTGGATTTGCCGATCGAGACCGATGTGCCGGGTGCGGTGGCACCGGAGCGCATTGCGGGCGAGATCCGCTTCGAGGGCGTTACGTTTGGCTACAAGGCGGAGGCGCCGCCGGTGCTGCACGACCTCTCGGCAACGATCTCCGCGGGCGAGATCGTGGCGCTCGTGGGTCCCTCGGGCGCGGGGAAGACGACGATCGTCAATCTCGTCCCGCGCTTCTACCAGCCGCAAGCCGGACGGATCTTGCTCGATGGGCTGGATCTTGCGACGCTGCGACTCGACGCGCTGCGCGCCGCAATCGCGATCGTGCCGCAGGAGCCGCTCTTGTTCAGCGGCACCGTGGCCGAGAACATCCGCTACGGCAGGCTCGATGCGACCCAAGCGGAGATCGAGGCGGCGGCGCGTGAAGCCAACGCCGAGGAGTTCGTCCTCGATCTGCCGCTCGGATACGATACCCCGGTCGGCGAGCGCGGGATGCGCCTCTCCGGCGGTCAGCGACAACGCATCTCGATCGCGCGCGCCGTCTTGCGCGACCCGCGCATTCTCATCCTCGACGAGGCCACAAGCGCGCTCGACAGCCATTCCGAGCGATTGATCGAGGCCGCCTTGGACCGCTTGCTTCCGGGTCGCACGACCCTGATCATCGCGCACCGCCTCTCGACGATCCGGCGCGCAAACAAAATCCTCTTCATCGATGCGGGCCGGGTCGTCGAGGCCGGCACGCACGACGCGCTGCTCGCCGGAGGCGGCGCCTACGCCGCGCTGCACGCAGCTCAATTCGCCGTCTAGGAAAGAAGACGCGGAGGTGCGACAGGGGCGAACGCGGGCGGCGCGAAGGGGCTGAGTCACTTGCCGGTCTTTAGAGTTTATGAGCCCATTTCGGAGGGCTCCCGGAGCGTGCATGCTCGTCCTCACCCGCAAGCCGAATCAAGCCATCGTGATCGGTGACAACATTCGAGTGATCGTCGTCTCCGTCGACCGGGATCAAATCCGCTTAGGGATCGAGGCGCCGCGCGATGTCAGCGTGCATCGGGCCGAGGTGTACGCCGAGATCCATGGCGGCGAGGGCAAAGCGAGCGCTTCCTAGCGGCTACGGCCCATACCGGACGGGCGTGCCGAGGACTCGAGGTGCGCGCAACGCCGCGTGCGACTCGCCGACGGGCAGTTCGGAGGTCGCGCGCTGGTGTGCCGGGTGCATCGCCACGAAGAAAAGCAAGATCAGCAGGCCCGCGACAGGTGCGAGCGTGAGCGTCGTGACGAGCGCGATGAGGCGGACGGCGTCGCGCGGAGCTAGACGCGGAACCGCGTCCTCAACCGGCAAACCGAGCGCCCCGGCAATCTCGCGCGCCAAGCGAGCTGCCGTTGCGATGTCGCCTGCATCGTTGACGATCCGCATCGGCGTGCTGCCCGCAAAGCGCGCAAAGACCGGATAGGTTGAAGCCCGGCCGTAACGCGTCACGAACGCGACGCTGCCGTAAGCGATCGCCGCCGGGGTTCCGGAGCGCGCGCTCGAGAGACCGGGGCGTTCGGACACGGTCACGCCGTCGGGCCGCAGCGTCGCGATCGCACGACCGCCGAGCAGCGCCGCCACGAGATACGCTCCAGACGCCGCGAGCACGACGAACAGCAGCGCGACGGCGGCATTGTGGCCGGCGAACCAATAGGACGCCGCGACGCCGAGCGAGAGCGCGACCCCGATCGCTGGGACGATCCCGCGACGGGCCCCGCGGGCGTAGAGCGGGGTGGCGACCGTGACGCTCGAGCCGGACGTGCGGACCGACATCCCGCGCGAAGGTCCCATCCGCGCCGCGCTTCGCGGGCTGCCCGCGGAGTTCCGGCGGCCTGCGAGAGCGACCCGAACGTTTGTTCGAGATTGGCGGCCGTGCTATAATTCTGCGGTCAAAACCCAAATTCACCCGTCACGGACGACGGGTGCGATGGTTTCAAACTCGCCGGCGGCAAGGGACTGCTGCGGCGCGAAACCAGAAAGGCAAAAAAACCGATGGCATCGGTCATCTCTATGAAGGCGCTTCTCGAAGCGGGCGTCCACTTCGGCCACCAGACCCGCCGCTGGAACCCGAAGATGAAGCCGTACATTTTCCAGGAGCGCAACGGCATCTACATCATCGATCTTTCGAAGACGGTGTTGATGCTGCGCGAAGTCTACGCCGCCGTCCGGCAGATGGCGCGCGACGGCAAAGTGATCCTCTACGTCGGCACGAAAAAGCAAGCTCAAGACGTCGTCAAGGAAGAAGCGGAACGCGCCGGTACGTATTACGTGAACGAGCGCTGGCTTGGCGGGACGCTCACGAACTTCGCCACGATCCAGAAGCGGATCGCCCGGCTGCGCGAACTCGAGGGGATGCGCGCTCAGGGCAGCTTCGATCTGCTGCCGAAAAAAGAGGTCTCGCGGCTCACCGACGAGCTCGACAAGCTCGAGCGGTTTCTGGGCGGAATCAAAGACATGCACCGCCTGCCCGACGCAGTCTTCATCGTCGATCCGAAGAAAGAACGGATCGCCGTGCTCGAGGCGCGCAAGCTCAAGATTCCAATCATCGCGGTGATCGATACGAATTGCGATCCTGACGAGATCGACTATCCGATTCCGGGCAACGACGACGCCATCCGCGCGGTCAAGCTGATGGTTTCGAAGATCTCCGACGCGATCATCGAAGGCCGCACGGAACACGAGAGCGGCGGCTTCGAAGACGATGCCTACGACGACGCGTACGTGGCCCCGCCCGAACCGGTTGCGGCGGCCGAACCGCAAGCCGATGTTCCGCCGCCGGTCGAGGAGGCCGCGGTCTAACCGCCCCGAAATCTTTAGCAAACCCGGATGGCGTCGCAGGTGCGGCGCCTTTCTCTGCGAGCCGCCAAGAAAGGCCTCTCTTCCCGTGAGCACCGCTATGAGCTACAAGCCGTCGGCCGTTGAGATCAAACGTCTGCGCGACGAGACCGGCGCAGGCATGCTGGATTGCCGCGCCGCGCTCCTGACGGCGAACGGCGACTACGATGCCGCCAAGAAAAATCTGCTCGATCAGGGCCTGAGCAAAGTTGCGAAAAAGGCCGAGCGGGCCGCGAACGAGGGGCTCGTCGGCTCGTACATTCACGTCGGGGGCAAGATCGGCGTGCTCGTCGAGATCAATTGCGAGACGGATTTCGTCGCGCGCAACGAGCGCTTCGCCGAGCTCGTAAACGACATCGCGATGCACATCGCCGCGATGCCGGTCAAATACCGTTCGCGCGATCAGGTCCCCGAGGAAGAATTAGAGGCGCTGCGCGCCGAGTTCAGCAAGGCTGCCGAGGGGAAGCCCCCCGGCATCGTCGAGAAGATCGTTGCCGGCAAGATCAACAAGTGGTACGAGGAGAACGTCCTGCTCGATCAACCCTTCATCAAGAACGACGATCAAACGGTGGGCGAGCTGGTCGCCTCGGTAGTCGGCGTCCTCGGCGAGAAGATCGAGGTACGGCGGTTCGCCAAGTTCACACTCGGGGGAGCCTGACAACGCTGCCGGCATACGATCGCATTCTCCTCAAGATCTCGGGAGAGGCGTTCGCCGGCAAAGAGAGTCCGATCGATGCGGTGACGACCGCCTGGATGGCCGAGCAGATCGCGGAAGTGGCGCGCGAGGGCGTTTCGGTCGCGGTGGTCGTCGGGGGCGGGAATATCTGGCGCGGAAAGGCGCACGAGGGCGGCGGCATGGACCGCGCGACGGCCGACTACATGGGCATGCTCGCGACCGTCATCAACGCGCTCGCGCTCCAGGACGCGCTCGAACGCATCGGAATCGCGTCCCGCGTGCAGACCGCGATTCAAATGCAGCAGATCGCGGAGCCCTACATCCGGCGTCGCGCGATCCGGCATCTCGAAAAAGGCCGCGTCGTCATCTTCGGCGCGGGCACGGGGAATCCGTATTTCACGACCGACACGACGGCTGCGCTGCGTGCCGTTGAGATCGGCGCGCAAGCGATCCTCAAGGCGACAAAGGTGGACGGCATTTACAGCGCCGATCCGAAGAAGGACGTCGCCGCGACCCGCTTCACGAAGCTCGCGTACCTGGAGGTGCTGCAGCGCGGCCTGCAAGTGATGGACAATACCGCACTGACCTTGTGCATGGACAATGACTTACCGATCGTTGTCTTCGATATGAACGTCCCCGGCAACATCCGCCGCGTCGTCTTCGGGGAACCGATCGGAACGCTGGTCAGCACGGCGCCTCCCGGCGCGCCAACCTTAGAAAGTGCGACGACGTGAGCGACCTCGACGGTATCTTTAAATCGACCGAGAGCCGGATGCAGAAGGCGATCGAGGCGACCCGCAACGACTTCGCCTCGGTGCGCACCGGGCGCGCGTCGCCCGCACTGCTCGACCGTCTCCACGTCGAAGCCTACGGCGCGACGGTTCCGCTCAAGCAGGTCGCGACCGTCAGCGTGCCCGATGCGCGCACCCTGCAAATCGCCGCCTTCGACCGCAACACGGTCGGCGCGATTCGCAAGGCGATCGAAACGAGCGACCTCGGGCTGACGCCGAACATCGACGGCTCGAACATTCGCCTGGGAATTCCGCCGCTCACCGAAGAGCGCCGCAAAGATCTCGTCAAGGTCGTTCACAAGAAAGCCGAAGACGGCAAGATCGCGATCCGCAACATCCGCCACAAAAGCATCGACGAAGCGAAGGCGTTGCTTAAAGACCACAAGATCACCGAAGACGAGAACAAGCGCGCGGGCGACCGCATCCAGAAAATGACCGACAAGTACATCCACGACGTCGACGCCCTGATCCACGCCAAAGAAAAGGAGATCATGGAAGTCTAGCCGCCCCTGTCAAGGGGAGGTCACGGCTGTCCCTCGACTGCGGCGCTTCGCGCCTCCGCTCGGGATGACAAAGGGGTTGGCCCTCGCGAGTAGGGTGAGAAATTGCCCGGCGTCACACTAATGATTTGGCTTCCGCCGTCCGACCACTAGAGAAAGCGGCGCACCCTTTTGCCCGAGCGGCGGCGGTGCGGACCCGTTTCCCTTGCTGGAGGCGCGATGAAGTTCCCGGTTACGTTATCACTGGTCGGCGCGATGGCGGTGGCCGCCGGCACGACCGGCTGCTCTGCAGGATCGGGCGGCGGCGGCATCCTCGACTACCCCGGCGGCACGATTGCGCTCGCCGATGCGGCGTCCGGCGCGGCCATCGTCACGTCGCCGACGAGCCCATACATTCTTCCGTTCGGGATTCTGCGCTTTACGATTACGGCGACGGAAACGCACTACGACGGGCCCTACGCGGTCGCGATCATCGCCGAAGAGAACTTGCCGACGGCCTCGAACGGCGGGTCGGTGTATCCCTACGCATTCAACGAGCCGTGCTACTCGGCGTCGGCCGCGAACACGTTTACGACGGCTGCCGTCCCGATCACGTTTGAAGGCGGGAACGCAAACGGACAGCCCTACGCGTACGCGGGTGCCGTCCCCTCGGGTGATTCCGGCAACCCGTGCCACTCGGGCGAGTTCGAAACCGCGACGATTTCCGACACCAAAGGGCACCACGTAAACTTCTACTACGAAGAAGAATAAGCGGCGTCGCTAGGAGCAGCCTAGCGACGGGGTTTTCTCGCCCAGCACCGGCGCGACCAGGTTTTTTCGGTGGCGCCAATCAAACGGAAAAGCACTGTGGATAACTCGTCGCCGGGTCCGGTGCTGACGCTGCTTCCCGAGGTTGAAGCGCGCGCGCTGCTCGCGGGGCGGGAGCTCTCGCTGCGCGTGTTGCGCCCACCGTATCCGGCCCTCGGCCTTGGGGTGCTGCGCGTCCTGCGCGTGAGCGAACGCGGCGAGCGGACCGAAATCGTCGCCGGATACGAAGGCTACGAGCGCCTCGGGGAGCCGAAGCGATGAGCGCGCCGGGAGCATCCGTCCGCGAGGTGCCGGCGCTCGAAGGTTTGCCGCGCCACGTGGCGATCATTATGGACGGCAACCGGCGCTGGGCCAAAGCGCGGCGTTTGCCGGCGATCGAGGGACACCGGCGCGGCATCGTCGCGCTGCGCCACGTAACGCGCGCGGCAAGCGACCTCGGAATCCCGATGTTGACGGTCTACGGGTTCTCGACCGAAAATTGGAAGCGCGATAAGACCGAGATATCGCTCCTACTCGACCTATGCGTCTACTTCGCGCGCAGCGAGCTTGCCGAACTCGATCGGAACAACGTGCAAGTGCGGGTGATCGGTCAGTACCGCGCTCTGCCGGCCGCTTCGCGCGAAGCGCTCGACGGCTTAATCGAAAAGACCGCCCGCAACGATGGCCTGCAGCTCAATCTCGCGGTCAACTACAGCGCGCGCGCCGAGCTGCGCATCGCGATCGAGAACGTCGCGCGCGACGTGTCCTCGGGCACACTCGATCCGCAGGCGATCGACGAATCGGTCGTCGCATCGTATCTTTCGACGGCGAGCATGCCGGACCCGGATCTCTTGATCAGGCCGGGCGGCGAGTCGCGGCTATCGAACTTCCTGCTCTACCAGCTCGCGGAATCCGAGATGTATTTGACCGACACGCTGTGGCCCGATTTCGATCGCGAACATTTCATGCGGGCGCTGGCGGCGTACCGTTCGCGCACCGCGGGGGAACGCTGACGGCCGCCGCTTCCGGCGCCGCCTCGGGTGCGGCCCGCGGGTCGGGCCCTTCGACAGGCTCAGGACAGGCTCTCGGGCGCCGCGATCTTTTGCGCCGGATCGTCAGCGGCGTGGTCCTCGCCACAATCGTGCTGTCCTCGGCTGCAAACATCTACACGTTCGCGGCGGTGGTCCTCGCGATTACGCTCGGCTCGCTTTGGGAGCTAGCCGGACTCACGGCGCGCAAAGGTCAGGCGCTGATCTTTCCGGTCGCGGCGGTCGCGGTTGCGACCTACATCGTGCTCGCGACGCTCGGCTTGCAGCACGCCTACGAGAAACCGCTGCTCGCGTTCACGGTCATCGCATCCCTTGGATTTTCGCTCATCGGCGAGCGTCAGGGTTACTTTGCCCGCAGCGCCTTCACCGTTTTCGGCGTGCTCTACATCGGTTGGCTCGCCTCCTATTTTATCGCGCTGCGCAATTTGCCGCACGTCGGGGCTGCCTATACGATCGCGAGCATCGTCGCGATCGCGATCACCGACATCTTCGCGATGCTGGTCGGAACGACGCTCGGGCGCACGCCGCTGACCTCGATCTCGCCGAACAAGACCTGGGAAGGCGCCGTCGGCGGCCTGCTCGCCACGACGGCGGTCGGCGCGTCGTTCGGGCTCATCCCGGCGCTGCACATCTCGTGGTGGGACGGCGTCCTCATCGGCGCGATCACGAGCGTTGCCGCACAATGCGGCGACATCGTCGAATCGGCACTCAAGCGCGACGCCCGGGTCAAGGACGCCGGCAGTTTCCTTGCCGGCCACGGCGGCATCCTCGACCGCTTCGACTCGTACACCTTCGGCGGGATCGCTTTCTACGCCGCACTCTACATTACGGGTCACATCCCGCGTTGACGCGAACGCGGTGCGGGTGAAGAAGAGCGTAGCGATTCTCGGCTCGACCGGATCGATCGGGACGCAGGCGCTCGACGTGATCGCGCGCCACCCCGATCGCTTTGCGGTCGTAGCGCTCGCCGCGGGAAGCCGCGTCGGCGAACTCATCGACCAAGCGAAGCGCTTCGCGCCCGGGCTCGTTTCGTGTGCGAACGAGGCTGACGTCGCCGCGCTGCGGGCCGCGCTGCCGGCGAAAACCCGCGTCACCTGCGGCGCTGCGGGGCTGCTCGCGGTCGCGGCCGAGAGCGGCGCGCAGGTCGTGCTTGCGGCAACGGACGGCGCGGTTTCGTTCGATGCCGTCTTCGCCGCGGTCGAGCGCGGCATCCGGATCGCGGTCGCCAACAAAGAGCTGATCGTCGCCGCCGGCGAGCTGTTCATCGCCGCCGCCAAACGCAGCGGCGCCGAGATCATCCCGGTCGATTCCGAGCACAGCGCGCTTTTCCAGTGCCTCGTCGGCGAGCCGCCCGGACGGATCGGTTCGCTGATCCTCACCGCGTCGGGCGGACCGTTTTGGACCTGGGAGCGCGATGCGATCGCGCAAGCGTCGCTCGCCGATGCGCTGCGCCACCCCACCTGGCAAATGGGGACGAAGAACACCGTCGATTCGGCTTCCCTGATGAACAAGGGGCTCGAAGTGATCGAGGCCAGCCGTCTTTTCGGCGTCCCACCCGACCGGATCGACGTGCTCGTGCACCGCACGTCGGTCGCCCACGGTTTCGTCGTTTTCACCGACGGCAACGTGAAAGCCCAGCTCGCGCCGCCCGACATGCGGCTGCCGATCGGCTACGCGCTCGCCTACCCGGACCGGCTGCCGGACCACGAGCGGATTGCCTCCCTCGACGCCCTCGGTGCAGCCGCGCAGGCCGTCGAGGCCCGGCTGTCCTTCGAACGCCCTGACCTCGACCGCTTCCCGTGCCTCGGTCTTGCGTACGCTGCGCTTGCCCGAGGAGGGACGGTACCGGCCGCTCTCTCGGCCGCAAACGAAATCGCCGTGGGTGCGTTCGTAAGAGGGCAGATCCGCTTCGGCGCCATCCCCCAGGTCGTGTCGGCCGCGCTTGCCGGCACGCCCGACGAACCACTTAGTCTGGGTTCCGTACGGGCCGCCGATGCTCGCGCTCGCGAGCTCGCGCGGGCCGAAGTCGAGGCCCGTTTGGCCACCCCGGCGAACTAGATAGGACCTATGCCCGTCATGTCGCTCACGCTCGCCCTCGCGTTGCCGTCGCTGGACGGGATCGAGAAAATCGTCGTCTTCCTGCTCATGCTCTCGATTTTGGTCGTGCTGCATGAGGGCGGCCACTTCTTGCTCGCTCGAGTCAACGGCGTCCGCGTCAACGATTTTGCGGTCGGATTCGGCCCGACGCTGCTGAAGTGGACGTCGCCCCGCAGCGGCACGAACTACCGGCTCAATTTGCTCCCGATCGGCGGCTACTGCGCGATGCAGGGCGAGGACGGGAAGACGAGCGAGGCCGAGCAGCAGCGCCAGTTCCGCGAGAAGCCGGGCGCGCCGGGCGGGGACAATTTCCAAGCGAAAACGACGCTTCAGCGCCTGGCGATCGTCGTCGCCGGGCCGGTCGCGAACTTCGTTCTCGCCTACGTCATTCTGCTGGTGGCGGCGATCACGTTCGGTATCGCTTCGGCAACGTTCAGCACCGTCATCGGTCCGCTCCAAGACGGGTCGCCGGGAGCCAAAGCGGGCCTCCAGATCGGCGATAAGATCGTCTCGGTCAACGGGGTCGGGATTACCGACGGCAACAAGCTCGTCGAAAAGATTCAGGCGTCCGCCGGCATCCCGCTAAGGATCGGATTCGTTCGCCACGGCAACCTGCAAACGGTGGTCGTCACCCCACGCGCCGAACAGCTCAAGGGGAAGACGATCGGGCGGATCGGTTTCATTCGCGTTCCGCAGTTCGAACGGGTCGGAATCCTCGCGGCGTTTCCCATCGCGTGGTTTGAATTTGCCGATCAGGCAATGGGCCAATTGCAGGGCTTCGCCGAGCTTGTGACCGCGCCGGCGCAGCATGCCTCGAGCCTCTCGGGCGTGATCGGCATGGAACGCGCTGCGTCGGCGACGCAAGACCTCGGTTGGGGCCCCTATCTCTCGCTCGCCGCGGCGATCTCGATTGCGCTCGGCATCCTGAACTTGCTTCCGTTCCCGGCCCTCGACGGCGGGCGGGCGGTCTTCATCTTGGCCGAGATGCTGCGCGGCCGGCCGGTCGATCCGGAGAAGGAAGCGCTCGTGCACGTCACCGGCTTTGCCGTTCTCATGGTCCTCATGGTTTTCGTGGCGTATCATGACGTGGAGAACATCATCAACGGCAAGGGAGTGTTCTAGTGGTTCGCCTCAGGCGTGAGTCCAAGCCCGTGCTGCTCGAAAACAAATCGAAGTGGTCGAGCGGCGCGAAGAAAGTCTGGCTCGGCGGCGATCACCCGGTCGTCGTGCAGTCGATGACGACCACCGACACGGCCGACGTCGAGAAGACGCTCGAGCAAGTCTACGGGCTCGCCGCCGCCGGTTGCGAAGTCGTTCGCGTGACGGTGAAAGACACGCCCGACGCCGAGGGAATGCCGGCGATCGTCGCGCGTTCGCCCGTCCCGATCGTAGCCGACATTCACTTCGATCACAAGATGGCGCTGGCCGCGCTCGAAGCGGGCGTCGCCAAGCTGCGACTCAACCCCGGGAACATCACGGACCCCAAGAAGACGCGCGAAGTCGTGACCTTAGCCAAGGCGATGGGAACGCCGATTCGCATCGGCGTCAATATGGGTTCGCTCGCCCACGATCTCGAGAAACAATTCGGCCACACGCCCGAAGCGATGGTCCGCTCGGCGCTGCGCCACGTCGAGATCCTTGAAGATCTCGACCACACCGACATCGTGATTTCACTCAAAGCGCACGATGTTTCGACGACCGTCTACGCCTATCGGCTTGCGGACCGGATGCTTGCCGAGCGCAAAACGCCGTATGCTTTACACCTTGGCATTACCGAGGCGGGGCTGCCGCGCGAAGGAACGATCAAATCCTCGATCGGTATGGGGATTTTACTCTGGGAAGGGATCGGCGACACCTTACGCTGTTCGCTTGCGGCCGATCCAATCGAAGAAGTTCCCGTGTGCTGGGGCATCCTCAAAGCGCTTGGGATTCGCGAGAAGGGCTTCGACATCACCGCGTGTCCGTCGTGCGGCCGCGCGGAGATCGAGGTCGTTGAGTTGGCCCGCGCCGTCGA
>Ga0302314_10012793_pt1 | contig 14478 bp, 13 predicted proteins | sample III_Palsa_N2_3_FD_200533 | JGI IMG/M metagenome (GOLD analysis project Ga0302314, IMG submission 200533) | Peat permafrost microbial communities from Stordalen Mire near Abisko, Sweden - III_Palsa_N2_3 | ecosystem: Environmental > Terrestrial > Soil > Palsa > Peat permafrost | place: Sweden... | reverse complement strand
TGACTTCGGTGACCGCCGTCGGGGAGGTGGTCACCGTGAACAGGCTCGGGTGGCCCGGCGCGGAGATGGGCACGCGGACCAGGCCGGTGCTCTCCAGGTGCAGCGAGATCTCCGTCATCAGGGGTTCTCTGACTAGAGCGGCGGTCGCCATGAGAGTTAGAAGGTGCTGAACGGACTCGCTGCGCCCCTCGCCAAAAGCGACGAGCAGTGTCGCGCGCACCCCGTCGCGCACTTCGGGCCAGCTCGGGCGCGCTCCGCTAACCAGAGACCAACGAGCATCGAGCCGCCCAGCGAGTGGGCGGTCGGGTACGGGTTGGTTCGTCGTGTACTCGTCCACGGCAAAGCCGGTGAAACGGCTCCCGCCTTTAACCAGTACCTCCAAGTCGTCAAGGCCCGAGCGGGTTTCGATAACGTCACCGTTCGCGGTAGCCGACGCTCGGTCGGTGCTGCGCGGGCAACGCACGTAACTGGGACCGACCCGTTGCCAGCTGTGCCCGAGAACCTCGACCTTTATCTCGGGGAAGTAGGGGTAGGCCTGCCGCAGGTCACTAACCACGGCGACCGCCAGTTCCTCGATGGGAGCGGGATAGTTCCGCCCGAGTACCGATAGCGCCCGGTTGCGCTGGGCGTCGCTGGTAATTACGCGCCGGTTGTCCCCCGCCTCATAGCACTCGTCGATCCCGCCGCTGACCATTGTCGAGATGGTGAGGTCGGCCACCTCGTCAGTGCCCGCTGTTTCGGCAAAGGCAATCACTCGAGCCTGCTGTTTCCCGTAGGAGCGGGCACCGAGCTGGGTCGCCATCTTGCTCATGAAAGTGCCCGTCGGCGCAGGGCCGACTCCAGGGACCCAACGACCTCGTAAAACAACAGCGAAACCATGCTTATTATCGCCACACTGGCCCACAGGGTTAGGAAGTCTGAGCTGATGAGGGCGGCGGCCATGAGGTGGCCGATGCCTGTCCCGGTAAGCAACCACTCGGCCAGGACAGCCCCGAGAATGGCGCCCGGCATGGCGATCTTGGCCGCCGAGAAGATGCTCGGTAACGCGTAGCGGGCCCGGATGTGCCATAGGGTCCCAGCTGCCGATAGGTTGAACGCCCGGGCGAGCTCAATTGATTGTGGTGGAGCGGTCTCCAGGCCTGAGGTCACCAGGACCAAGGACGGGACGAAAGTGACAATGGCGGCCACAACCATGACGCCCAGTACGCCCTGCCCGAAGACCAGGGCGATCAGCGGCGTCATGGCGATAAGCGGCACAGACCGCAGGACCATGACCATCGGCATGACGACCGCACGGGCCTTGCTCAGCTGCACCAAGGCCGCCGCTCCGGCCAGAGCCGCCAACGTGCCCAGTGCCCAGCCCAGCATGGCATCGCGGAGAGTCACGCCCAGCGCGGACAGGATCGTGCCGCGGTTGGTCGCCGCGCCTGGGCCGGTGACCAGGAACGACCATACCGCCGCAGGAGACTTGGCCAGGTATGAGGACAGGCCGAGGGCCCGGATCCCGATCCCCCACAGCGCCACCACTATGACCAGGGCGAGTACGGGGCCGGCCAGCTCGGACAGCGTCAGTGCCCATTTTGCTCGGGACCGCCTCGGAGCAGGGCCGGCGGCCATCGCCGTTCCCGTGGGAGGTGGGCCGCTGAGCCGGCGGACCAGCAGTGTGATCAAGGCGTAAGCGAGGCCGGAGACGATCGTTGCCTCGATGCCGATTGCCCACGTGCGGGTCACTTGGAACGATTCTTCAGCGCTGACCATGGCTACCCCCAGCCCGCTGACGCCACCGAGGTACTCGCCGATGATGGCGCCCAGGATTGCCGCCGGGGCGGATAAGGCCAAGCCGCCGCCGGCGCTGGGCAACGCAGCCCGCAAGCGGACCCGCAACAGCTCTGTCATCTGTCCGCCGCCGCAGGCTCGCACGAGATCTAATGACGCTTGGTCAGCAGCGCCGAGCCCGGTCATCCAGGCGATCAGGCTCACGAAGAACACCGACAAAGCAGCGATGGACACCTTGGCGGCGTCGGGGCTAATAAATATGAGGATTAGTGGGCCGACGGCAACGGTCGGCACGCAATAGGTAATGGCACCCAGCTGCTGTAGCGGCCGGCTGACCTGAGGGACGAAAAGGGCGACAGCGGCGAGAACGATGGCGGCACCATTGCCGATGAGCCACCCGCGCACGGCCTCCCACAGGGTGGTGAGCAGGTTGGAGAAATAGAAGTTGTCGTTGACCATCGTCGTGAGGACAGCGCTGGGGGCGGGGACCACGTGGCGCCCCGGGAACACCACCGATGTCATGAGCTGCCAGATCAATAGGAGCGCCAGCGCTCCGCCGGTGCCTTCCACCCAAGCTTTGGGCAGGGCCAACCCCGGGCGGCGCGTCGGTACCAAGGCGACTGTCACCCTGCCGCGCCTCGGTCGTCGCCAGGCCCCATTCCTTCGGAGAACAGCAACTTGGACACGTGGTCGCACAGTGCGTGGAACTGGGGCGTGTGCAGCAGAGCGGCGTCCCGGGGCCGAGGAAGCTCGATCGGCACGCAGTCGAGCACCCGGCCGGGCCGAGGGGCCAGCACGGCGATGTTGTCGGCCAAGAACACCGCTTCCGCTATGGAGTGCGTAACCAGCACGGTGGTGGGCTTCTGCTCCTGCCAGATGCGAAGAAGCTCGATGTTGAGGCGCTGGCGTGTCATTTCATCGAGAGCTCCGAAGGGCTCATCGAGCAACAAGACCCGGGGATGCAGGACCAGGGAACGGGCAATGGCCACCCTCTGTCTCATTCCCCCTGAGAGCTGAGCGGGCTTGGCGCCCTCGAATCCTTTCAGCCCTATCAGGTCGATGAGTTCGCTCACGGCTTTGTCATCGGGGCCTTGTCCAGCGATCTGCAGCGGGAAGCGGATGTTGTCGTACACGGACCGCCAGGGGAGCAGGGCCGGGTCCTGAAAGGCCACACCTATGTGGTGTTGCTTACGAGCCACCTCCGGGCTCTCGCCATGGACCAGCACTGATCCAGAGGTTGGCGACTCCAGGTCGCCGAGGATCCGCAGCAGTGTCGATTTCCCGCAACCGGACGGCCCGATCAGGACCAAGAACGAACTGCGGGCGATATCCAGGGAAACGTCCTTTAGGGCGACGAGATCCTGTCTTTTTACCTTGAACACCTTGTTTACGTTGTCGATCCGGATGCCGGAGGTGCTGGGAGGCTCGGCGCCGGCCGGGACAAGCGCGCCGGTACTGGTTACCTCAGTTCCAATATCCACGGTCGGCCCGGCGATCTCGTCTCGCTCTGGAGCAGTCGTCGAATTAATTCCCACCCCTGTTGCCGCCTTGGGTCATACGATGAGCCCGTCGCTGTAGACCTCTGTCAGGATCTCGTTAGTGAACATAGAAGCGGTGGCTTTGGTGCCCCCCAGGACCATCGAGTGCACGCTGGCGGCCACAGTCGCCGGCGACATCCAGAAAAGGCCGTGCGCTGCGGTGCCCGGAGTGGTCACCAGTTGCCTCTCAGTGATGACCGCTTTGTATTCCTGCTCGAAGATGAGCCCAAGCGATTTACCGTAGACGTCGACAGCCAATGTGGCGGCGGTATGGGGGGAAGCCAGGGCTGCCTTCCATCCCAGCGCCTCTCCTTTCATTAGCCCCACGATCTGTTGTTTTTTCACCGGGTCAGCCAGGTCAGCGGTCCTGGCTATGTAAATGTCGTCGACGATCGGGTACCCGAAGTCGGCCAGCAAAAAGGCGTAGGTAGGGACCCCCTGCACATCGAGGGCGATGGGTTCGTTGGTGTAGTTGCCCATAAGGCCGTCGATCTGGCCATCGGCCAACGGTTGGGTCGAGAACTCGACGGTATTGACTTTTATCAAGCTCGGTTTGATCTTTTCAGCCTCGAGGAAGGCTGTCCAGATCGGGAGGTTCGTGTCTGACACCCCGATCGTCTTACCAATCATTTCCTGAGGCGTACGGATCGGGTGGCTGGCCTTGGAAACGATACAGGTCGGGCTTTTCTGGAAGGCGGCGCCAATGACCTTAAGAGGCGCCCCATTTATGATCGCCTCGATGCCTTCGTCGGTGTGGGTAACCCCCACCAGGGCTTTGCCGCTAACCACCACCGGCTCCGGGGCCAGGTTGGGGCCGCCGGGCAGGACGGTGACATTGAGACCTTGTTGCTTGTAGTAGCCGTTCGCTAAGGCCATGATCGTTCCTGCGAACTGCACGTTTTCCAAATAGCAGAGCTGGATGGAGACGTCGGCAAGAGCCGCCGCGTCGGCGGGTGCCGCGGCGAAGCGGCCCAGGCCACCGAACAGGTCGGGGGCGACGACCGCGCCGACGGCCAAGGCACCGGTCCTTTGCAGCAGCGACCGCCGCGTGAGCGGCCGCGAGAACGGGGTGTGAGCCCCGGTCTGTTCGTTGACGCTTCTTTGAGCCATGGGTGCTCCCCTTTGTGGGTTGAGTTCGGCGGAGGCCGGGTGTCCTACGGAAGTGGCTCAAAACTAAGACGACGTTGTTTCGGCACTGTGTTGCCAACATGAACTGCTTGTGGACAAAGCGGCCTGACCAATTTGGGTGCTTTGGGCCAGTCGACCTGTGCGGAAGGGGTGCTTTGCGTGCACGAACGGGCCCGGTCTTTGCCCTCCGGCTGGCGCTGGGTTGGTCAGCTCATCGCGCCGCACAGGTGTCGGCACTGGCGAAATACTGTGAACGTCTGCTACAGGAGAAACCCTTTAATTATGGGACGTTTTGGACGGTACAGGTTCGTGAGAGCGGGGGGCTCATCTCACCGTGTACCCGCCATCGACCGCGAAGTTCGCCCCGATAACGGAGCTGGCGGCGGGCGAGAGCAAGAAGGCGACCGCGGCCGCGACCTCCTCTGGTTCAACGAGCCGTCCGTGGAGTTGCGTCGCGACCGCATCTCTCCGTGCCTTTTCCGGGTCGACGCTCGTCGCAAGTGTCTCCATCAGCATCGGCGTGCGTGTCGGGCCCGGGCTCACTGCGTTGGCACGGATCCCATCGGCGGCGAGGTCGATCGCCATGGCCTGGGTAAGGGAGAGGACCGCCCCTTTGGTTGAGCAGTAGGCGGCGAGGTCGGGTTGAGCGACCACCCCAAGGTTTGAGCCGATGGTGACCACCGAGCCGCCGCCGGCGGCGCGGAGGTAGGGGATCGCGGCGCGCACCGTCGTCATGATGCCGAACACATTGACGTCGAACTGCGCCTTCCAGTCGTCCAGGGAAGCCGTCTCTACGGTCCCCCGGATGGCGATACCGGCGCAGCACACGACCCCGTCAAGGCCTCCGAGACGACGCGCCGCCTCGTCGACCGCCACCCGGACGCGCTCCGCGTCCCGGACGTCGACGCTGAAGAACATGCTGGCTGTGGCCGGGTCTGCGTCCTCGGTACGGTCGAGAGCCGCGACCCTTCCACCATCGGCCATCAGCCGCTCGACGACGGCGCGGCCAATCCCGGACCCGGCCCCTGTTACCAGGGCCCTGAGCGGGTTAGGGGCAGATGAAGTAGGCAAAACGGCTCCCTTCGTTGATGGGTCAGAACGCTGGGTGGGTGAGGGCCCAGTGGCGAGCGATGTCGACGCGTCGGCAGACCCAGACCCGGTCGTGGGCGAGGATGTGGTCGAGGAGCCGCTCCAAGGCGGCGGCACGCGCCGGCCGGCCGATGATGCGCCCGTGCAGGCCGATGGACAGCATCTTGGGGCTGCCTTCCTCTCCTTCCCGCCACAGCAGGTTGAACGCGTCGCGGCAGTGGCTCTCCCACTGGCTGGCGGTGGCGAACCCCCCCGGCACCGCCAGGCGCATGTCGTTGGTGTCCATGGTGTACGGGACGACGAGATGGTAGCGGCCGGAAACCACTACCCAGTAGGGAAGGTCGTCGGCGTAGGAGTCAGCGTCGTAGAGGAAGCCCCCGTGCTCGACGACCAGGCGGCGGGTATTGGGCGAGTCTCGGCCCGTGTACCAGCCGAGGGGAGGCGAGCCCGTTATCTCCCTGAGCAGGGCGACGGCCCGTGATAGGTGCTCGGCCTCGATGGCTTCGTCGACCCCTTGGTAGCTGAGCCAGCGCAACCCATGACCGGCCACCTCGTGGCCGGCTTGGTTGATGGCGGACGCGGCGGCCGGGTTGCGGGCGAGCGCGGTGGCCACGGCGAACACGGTGAGGGGCAGCCCTCGGGCCCCGAAGGCACGCATCACCCGCCAGAAGCCGGCGCGGCTGCCGTACTCATAAAGCGACTCCATGCTCATGTGGCGGTCCGGGAAGGCCTGGGCGCCGACCATCTCGGAAAGGAAGGTCTCCGAGCTGTCGTCTCCGTCCAGGACGCTCCGCTCGCCCCCTTCTTCATAATTGAGGACGAACTGGACGGCTATGGAGGCCTCCCCGGGCCAGTGCGGGTGGGGCGGCGAGCCGGCGTAACCCACCAGGTCCCGTGGGTACGAGGGGTAGCCGGTCGAGGGGCCGAGCCCGGACGTCATCGGTCGAGCCGTTCGTCAGCCAGGCGCAGAGCGCCGAGAAGGACTTCAGCCCCAGCCACCAGGTCGTCGGGGGCTGTCGCCTCGGCCGGGTGGTGGCTCAACCCACCGATGCTGGGGACAAAGATCATGCCGATGGGCCCGAGGGCGGCAAGGCACTGGGCGTCGTGGCCCGCACCGCTGGCCAGCTCGGTGGTCGCCAAGCCAAGCTGGCCGGCAGCGTCCGCGATGGCGCCTCTCAGCCTGGCGTCGGTGGGCACGGGGGCCGTGCAGGAGACCTCGGAAAGGGTGCCCGTCGTGGCCGTCTGGACGGCGATGTCGCCCACCTCTTGGTTGAGCCTGGCCCAGGCGGTGGCTAGGGCCGACCCGTCCAGGCTGCGTATGTCGACGCTGACGGCCGAGCGCCCTGCGATCACGTTCGTAATGCCGGGGTGGGCTTCGATTGCCCCGGCGGTGGCGACCGCGACCGGGCCGGAAGTGGCGAGGCGCTGGACGGCCAGGACGGTATGGGCGGCGGCCACCAGGGCGTCGGCCCGCAGGTGCATCGGGGTAGTCCCGGCGTGGTTGGCGTGGCCCTCGAAGCGTGCCCAGCCCCGTTTGGCCGCGGTGATGCCGCTTACCACGCCGACGGGGATCCCGGAGCGGTCGAGTACCGGTCCCTGTTCTATGTGGAGCTCCAAGTACCCGGCCACCGGGCCCCAGGCGGCGCTCGCGATCGAGACGAGTCGACCGCCTTCCTCGGCCAAGCGGTCGGACAGGCGCCGGCCATCGGGGCCCAGTGCTCCCATGTCGATGGTCAACCCTGCGGCCGCTCGAGACCCGCTGAACGGGGGCGCCACTACCCCCTCCTCGTTGGCCCAGGCCACGGCTCGGACAGGGTGGCGCAGCCGCTCGCCGGCGGCGGCCAGAGCGGTCACTACCGCAAAGGCGGCCACGGTCCCATAGGCCCCGTCGAGCGGCCCGCCGTCCACCACGGTGTCGAGGTGGCTACCCATGACAAGTGGGGCCAGTCCGGCCACGGTCCCAGGCAGGTCGGCTATCAGGTTGGCGACGGCGTCGGGACGCGTGGTGAGCCCGGCGCTTGCCCCCCACTTGGAGATGAGCGCGCGGGCCGCCCGGTCCTCGGCCGACCAGGCCAACCGGGTCACCCCGCCAGCCGGCGTGCGCGCCGTGGCCGCCAGCTCGTCGAGCTGGTTGAGCAGGAGGGCGCCGTCAACGGTGGCGCCGGCAGGGTTCGCAGGGCCGGAAGGGCCCAAGCGGCCGGCGGGTTTCACGGGACGGGGTCGACGGTCAAGGTGGTGGCTATTACGGCGTTGGCGGCGAGGAAGCGTAGATAGGCACGGAACCCGCCCAGCTCGGAGATGTCGACCACGCGCTCACCAGGGGCGAGCCGGGACGGGACGAGGAGCATGGCGTTCACTTTTTCTCCATCGAGCAGCTCGATGCGGCCGAACATCAGCTCTGGCGGCTCGGAGGGCAGGAGGTGGTCATGGAGCACGTCGTCGGGGATGTCGTAAAGCTCCCCTACGATCACCCGGCCGCCGCTTGCCACCGGGTACAACCCCGGGAACTCGTCCCGGACCGCGAAAAAACGGTACCGGCCTGCTGTGCTGGCTGGGCCCAGGAACGTGGAGCCCCTATGGGCGGAGTGATCTTTCTGGCCCGACATGGCGGTGCCGTTGAGGAACATGAGCGTCATATGTCCACCTCAGACGATAGGTTCGGTGCGAAGTTCAGCGGGCAAGGGCGATGTCAGTGCCTAGCCCTTTTTGGCGGGCAGCCGCCAATACCAGACGGGCGGTAGCGATGTCTTGGACCGCTATCCCGACCGATTTGTAAAGGGTGATCTCGTAGTCGTTGGCCCGGCCCGGGCGCTCGTGGGTGACCAATTGGCCCAGTTCGTCGCGGAAGTGGGCCCTGTCTATCGCCTTTTCTGCCAGAGGGATGAGCAGGTCGCCCGACTTGTGGGAGACGACCTTGACGCTATCGACGACCACACGGCTGCGCCTGATGCCTTCGGTGTCGATCTCGCGGTAGTCGGGTCGAGGCGGCGAACCCACTGCGTTCAGGTGCAGCCCGGGCCGGAACCACGCGCCTTTGACCACCGGGGTGGGAGAGGGGGTAAGCGTGCAGACGATGTCCGCACCCTCCACGACGCCTTGGGCAGAACCGACCACCGTTGTGGGCGCTCCCTGCTCGGTGGCAAAAGCGGCGAAGGCGGCTGCCGTATCTGGGCTGCGGCTCCAGACCAGGACGCTGGTAACTGGGCGCACAGAGCGGACCGCCAGTAGGTGGGCCCGGGCCAACGCTCCGGCCCCGACGAAGCCCAAGATGGCCGGCCCAGTTCGGGCGAGGTGTTTGGTCGCCACGGCTGAGGCCGCCGCCGTCCTGTAGGCGGTGATGGCTGCCCCGTCCAAGAACGCTTCGCATTCCCCGGTCGCCGTGTCCACGAGCACGATCGTGGATTGCTGGATGGGCCGGCCGCGATGGGAGTTCTCGGGGGTGTCGGTCAGAAGCTTCACACCGCCGGCGCCCTCTGGGACGGTTGCAACCATAGGGACCAAAAGGGACGAGGAGCGGGGGACGGGGAGCACCACCGGACCGAGGTCAGCGGCCCCACCAGAGCTGAGTGCCCCATGAGCCCGCTCGACGGCATCGATGACCTGGTCCATGTCTAGGACGCTTGCGATCTCCGAGCGGGTCAGTACGAGCACGGGAAGGGGGCCCGGAGTGTTGCCGCGGCGGCCGTCTTTGCAATGCGCCGGTCACCGCCATCAGCTGTGGCGCCACCTATCGTTAGACCTGTGACGACGGACGGAAGCCGGATCCCGCGCCGTGACCGCATCGCCGATGCGATCCGCCAGGACATCATGTCCGGCCGGCTCAAAGCCGGAGAGCGGCTGCCGGAGGAAGTGATAGCCAAGGAGCACCACGTTTCTCGTGTCCCGGTGCGCGAAGCCCTGCGGCGGCTGGAAAGCGAAGGTTTCGTCACCCTTATGCAGTTCAGCGGCGCTCGGGTCTCCGAGACGTCGTTGCGCGACAGCATCGAGCTGATGCAGGTGCGCCGGGGCCTGGAGGTCCTGGCAACGCGGTTGGCAGCCGATGCCCGCGGCGGAGAGCAGGCGGCAGCTTTGGTAGACGTTGTCGAGCGTGGGAAGAAAGCGGCCCGAGAGGAGCGGATCGACGAGTTGCCTGCCCTGATCATGGAGTTCCACGAGCTCATCGCCAAGGCGTCTGGCAACCGCCAACTGGAGGAGATGCTCACGCGCGTCCTGCAGCGAATCTCATGGGCCTTCCTGCTCGACTTGCGGGAGCGGGTCGAGTCCTCGTGGCTGGACCACACGGTCATTGCCATGGCGGTGCTCGGCGGCTCCAGCTCCCAGGCCGGCTTCCTAATGGACGAACACATCAGCAAAGACGAACTCCTTTACCGCCGTAAGTACGGTGACTCGAACCGGGACAGGGCCGACAGCGACGACATCGCGGGCCGGGTCCCCCCCTTCTCCTACTGATCGTATACGTAACCGGCGACGGCTGGAGGTCTTGTTGCAGGAGCGGGAGAATGTTAACGTGCCCGAAACGTTCGGTCGTATACAAATGAGGGATGGAGCGCCTCGGTATATCGGCCACGGGTCATGGCCTCAACTACCTCCCCGAGTACCACGCCGCGTCCAGCGGCTTGTTCAGCCAGCTGGGCCTGGAGGTCACGGCCCGGCCCCGTGACCCGTGGACGGGGGTCCTCGACGACCTCGCCGACGGGGCCGCTGATGTGGCGCTGGGCGGCTTGTGGGTCCCCGCCATGTATGCCGGCAAGGCGAGAGACCTGGTCGTCGTCGGCCAGTTGAACGCCCGTTTCCCGATGGTGGTCGTTACCCGGGCCCCGGTCGCCGACTTTGAGTGGGCGTGGATGACTGGGCGCACGGTCCTGGTCCCGGGTGCCGGGGGCACCGCCCCCTACGAGTTCTCCGCCGGGCTCATGAGGGAAGCCGGTGTCCTCCCGGCCGGGACGCGCTTTGTCCGCGACCTGTCGAGCGACATGCTGACCGAATTGTTCTTGAAAGGGCTGGGCGACGCCATTTTGCTCGACCTGCTAAGCGCCACCCGGCTGGAGGCGGGGGGCGCCGGTCACATGACGTGCCGATTGGCCGACGTGGGCGGGCCGATGCCCAACAGCGTCTACTACGTGCGCCGGGACCGCTTGGAGCCCCTGCACGACCGCCTTGTCGCCTTACTCGGTGGTGTGGGCACCGCGATGGCACAACTGACGGCGGGCACGGTGCCCCTCGAGGGTTTGCTGGCGCGCGAATGGCCTGACATCGGGCTCGGTGCCCTCGATCGGGCGGCCGCGGAACTGATGGCCAACGGGACCTGGTCGAGCACCCGGGTCGACCCCGCCGCCTGCGCCCGATGGGTGGCCATGTTGCACACGGCGGGCGCCGTCGACCGGGACATCGCCTACGAGGAGCTGGTGGACAATAGCGCCTTGGACGACGCCGAGCTGGCCCAGGCCCGATAGGGCGCGATGCGGCGTGCGGCTCCTCGTCATCAACATCAACACCAGCCCGGCCATGACCGAGCTGATCGCAGATCAGGCCCGTGCAGCGGCTTCCCCGGGGACCGAGATTGTCGCGGTGACCCCCCGGTTCGGCCCCGCTTCGGTGGAGAGCGTGCTAGAGAGCCACCTGGCAGCGGTGGGCGCCATCGATTGCGCGCTGCGGAAGGGCGCCGGCCACGACGCCGTGGTCCTGGCAGGCTTCGGGGAGCTGGGGCGCGAAGCGTTGCAAGAGATGCTCACCGTGCCGGTGATCGACATCACCGACGCCGCTAGCCACGTGGCTTGCCTGCTCGGGCGGACCTTCGGCGTAGTCACCACGGTTGACCGGGCCGTGCCCGCCATCGAGGACCGGCTCACCCTGAACGGGCTGCGCGGCCGTTGCGTCGGCGTGAGAGCGGTGGACATGGACGTCCTCGATCTCGGGGTCGACCAAGAGGCCACGGTCGGTGCGGTGACGGCTGCGGCGGCCAAAGCGGTCCGGGAGGACAGGGCCGAGGTGGTCTGCCTGGGCTGTGCGGGCATGGCCGGCGTCGCCGGACAGGTATCGCGCGCCATCGGTGCTCCAGTGGTGGACGGGGTGACGGCGGCGGTACGCCTGGCTGAGTCGCTCCATGGCCTGGGGCTCCGTACGAGCAAGGTGCGCACGTACGCCCCCAGCCCGCCAAAGCACATCCAGGGATGGCCGCTGTGAGCGTCGGCACCCTAGTGTGCGCAGGCTGCGGCACTCGCTCCCGTCGAGACGGTTCGTATACGAGGCTGCTTTTGAATCTGACGACGTACGACCTTTCGACAGCCCGGAACGTCGCTGACGCCCAGTTAATCGCCAGTTAACACTCCGGTCGTATACGAGAAACACTGAGGCCGTAGACCTAGCGGTAGCGGTCAGAGGTGGGCAGCAAAGCCCACCGGCCGTGCCGGACCGACATCCAGGAAATCCACACCGAGAAAGGAGCCGCCGTGAGCTTGACCAGCGCACTCGAGCAAACGGCGCCTCTTCCCGGCATCAGCACGAAACCGCTTGGCAGCGGGCCGGCCGGCGCCCCGTGGTGGGCCGGCGTCGGCCGCTTGAGGCTGGGCCGAGCCGTTCAACAACTGCTTGGTTCCACGGCTGTCATTTTTTGCGTCGTTACCTTCACATTCCTCGTCACCAGGGTGTTTGCCCCCGACCCCACAGCGTTGTTCTTGTCGCCGGCCGGCAACGGCTTCGTGAGCCCGGCCGCCGCCGCGGCAGAGAAAGCGAAGGTGCAAGCCAGCCTGGGCCTAGGAAAACCGATCCCCGTGGAGTACTACCGGTTCTTGGACCAGCTCGTACACGGCAACCTGGGCACTTCGTTCGAGACCGGGCGCCCGGTTACAGCCGACCTCCTGGCCCGCTTGCCAGCCACCCTCGAGCTGGCCGTCTATGCACTGGTGTGCGGCGTCACCGTGGGCATTGTGGCCGGGGTCATCGCCGCCGTCAGGCGGGAGGGGATTATCGATCACGTAGTCCGGTTCTTCACCATCGGCGGCCTTTCGCTCCCGCAGTTCTGGGTCGGCCTGATGCTGTTGTGGGTGTTTTTTACCGAGCTCCACGTTGCCCCAGGGCCCATCGGACGGCTCCCTGTCGGGGTTAGCCCTCCGCGTACGATCACCGGTTTTTACGTCGTTGATGGGCTTGTCGAGGGTCGCTGGGCGGTAGCCGCCGGTGCCGCCAGCCAGCTGGTGCTCCCGGTGCTGACCCTAGCTATCGGGTTGGCGGGCCCGATCGTCAAGATCGTGCGGTCGTCGATGGTCGATGCCCTCTCCTCGGATTATGTCCGCACGGCGACGGCGATGGGCTTCAGCCACCGGCGCATATGGCTGGTTTACGCCCTCAAGAACGGGTTGTTGCCAGTGGCGACCGTGCTTGCCGGCATCATCGCCTACACCTTCTGCGGCTCGGTCTTAGTGGAGGGGATCTTCGGGTGGCCCGGGGTCGGGAACTACGCCCTACAGGCCATCCAGGACTCCGACTTCCCGGCCATCCAGGGTTTCGTGCTCTATGCCGCCGTCCTCTACGTCGTTATCTACGGCGTGTTGGACTATGTGTACGCGTTTATCGACCCGAGGATCAGGTCGTGAGCGTGGTCGTCCCCTCCCTCCGCCGACGGCCGTTCGCCCTCAAGGCCGAGCGACCCTCGCGGGCGTCGAGCGCCCGGTGGCCTTTGTCGCTCAAGCTCGGAGCCGGCGTGGTCGGCGTTTTTGGCGTAATCGCTCTGGTTTCCGCCTTCTGGACGCCGTACCCACCGATGGCGCCGGCCACGGGAGCATTCCTCGCCCCTCCTACATGGGCCCACCTTTTCGGGACCGACGCGGTCGGGGCTGACATTTTCTCCCGGACTTTCGCCGCCACCCATACCGACGTGGGCATCACCGTTGCCGTTGTAGGGCTTGCCCTGGTCGCCGGCACCCTTTGGGGTTCACTGGTCGGCTTCTACGGCGGCTGGGCCGACGCTGTCACCATGCGGGCCCTGCAGGTGATGAACTCGTTCCCGGCGTTGCTACTGGCGATGCTGGTGATCTCCGCAATGGGCCGCGACATCCTCGACGTCATCTTGGTGGTGGCCCTCATCCCGTTGCCCGACTACGTCCGCCTGGCTCGGGCCGAGATAATGACCAAGAAAACCTGGCAGTTTGCCGAAAGCGCCCGCATGGTGGGCCGGCGGCCGCTGGGTGTCCTGTTCCGTCATCTGGTGCCCAACAGCACGCGACCTCTGCTCGCGTATGCCGGGATTAATGCGTCCTGGGTGGTGGCAACTGTTGGCGCCCTGGGCTTTCTGGGGTTGGGTATCCAACCCGGCTCGGCCGAATGGGGCTCGATGATCGCCGGCGGCGAGAGTGCCATCGTGGCCGGCCAATGGTGGATCTGCTTCTTCCCGGGCTTGGCCATATTCCTGTTGGCCAGCGCCTTCCACCTGATCGGCGACGGGATAACCGATGCCGACATTAACCGGCGCCGTTAGGAGCTTCGTGGAGACTGGTCCCATCCTGGAGGTCGTCGACTACAGCGGCGGCTTTACCTCGGGCGCCGGCGAGTTCACGCCGGTGCTCAAGAGGGTTGCCTTCTCGGTCCCGCGCGCCGCGTTCACGGCAATAGTCGGCGAGACGGGTAGCGGCAAAACCCTGATGGCACTGTCCATATTGGGGATAGCACCCCGTTCGTTCCGGCGCACCGCTGGTTCGGTCCGCTTTCAGGGTGCCGACTTGGTGCCCGACGATGACAAGGCCATGCGCCGTGTCCGAGGGGCACAGATAAGCATGGTGTTCCAAGATGCGCGGGCCTCACTTAACCCCGTGTTCACCGTTGGCTACCAGATAAGCGATGTATGCCGGCTGCACCGCCACGTGGGCCGTAAAGAGGCTTGGCAGATGGCCGAGAACATGCTCGAGCGGGTGCGTGTCCCCGAGCCGGGCCGGCGCATGAGGCAGTACCCGCA
>Ga0302314_10012791_pt1 | contig 14479 bp, 15 predicted proteins | sample III_Palsa_N2_3_FD_200533 | JGI IMG/M metagenome (GOLD analysis project Ga0302314, IMG submission 200533) | Peat permafrost microbial communities from Stordalen Mire near Abisko, Sweden - III_Palsa_N2_3 | ecosystem: Environmental > Terrestrial > Soil > Palsa > Peat permafrost | place: Sweden... | reverse complement strand
GCTGGCGCGCAGGGCTTCTTCGGTGAACAGGTGATCCTCGATGACGAAGGCCGGACTGCGCGGATGGATGCCGACACTGGAGGTGTAGATGACGTGACGCACGCCCGCCGCCACCGCGGCGTCCACCGCGGTGCGGTGCTGACGCCGCCGCCGCTCGCCGACATCCAGGGTGCTGATCAGCAGCAGGCGGTCGGCGCCCGCGAACGCCGCGCGCAGCGATTCGGGCTTGTCGAAATCTCCGAAGCGCACCCGCGCGCCACGTCTTGCGAAGGCATCGAGCGCCGGCGGATTGCGGGTCACCAGTGTCAGCTGCGCTGGCTCGACCTTGGTCAGCAGCCGCTCGGTCGCCATGCGGCCGAAGGCGCCCGAGGCGCCCGTGATCACGATGCTCATGTCAGTTCACCACGAAATAACGTACGAAATTGCCGTCGCTGCGCCGCTCGCCCATGCCGACGAACACGTGCCGCATCAGCCAGTCGTGCTTGCCGGCCGCCACTTCGAAGGAAGGCGTGGAGCGCAGGTAGTACTCGGCAGGATCCACGACGGGCCCACCCTTGAAGGCCATGTCGCGCAGCTTCTGCATGGTATCCGGATTGCGCCCCCACAGGTGCCCGCGGTTCTGCATCAGGATCAGGGTGCCGTCATCGGCCTCGAGCATGTAGCGCGCATCGAAGGACACCACATCGTCCGGGCGGAACAGGGCGTAGTCGCCACCGCTGTTCGGCACGGCCTTGCCGTTCAGGCGCGGACCGCGGATCTCGCCGCTGTCGACGTAGACCGCGCCGCGCATCGCCCCGCTGGGCATGCCGGGGATCATCTGGACACGCGTGAACCGCAGCCTGATCTCGAACACGAACTCCAGTCGCGGGTCGGGGCCGGCGCCGGCGCCGGCGGGCACGTTGGTCTCAGGCATGACGGACACCTTCAGGTCTTGCGCTTGATGACGAGTTCCGGCGGCCGCTTGCGCGCGATGCGCTCGCCGCGACCGGGGAAGCGGGCGAGGACCGGACCGTCCCAGAGCCGGATGAAGCGCTCGCGGAACAGCCATTCCCCGTCCACCTTCACCACCGAGTCTTCGTAGTAACCGGTGAACCTGATGTTGTAGGGCGGCTCCCCGCGACACTCGGTGACGAAGGCAAAGGAGCGGACGTGGCAGCGTTCGGCATCGCCCGTGACCTGAGTCTGGGTGACGTGGTGCTGTCGGCCGGGAAAGCCGGCCGAATTGCTGTAATGCCCGATGAGCTCCCGGATCCCCGCATGACCCTTCCAGATATCCGGATCTTCGAACACCTCCTCGACCAGCACCGCATCCGGGGTGAAGCAGGAAACGAAGCTTTCGACATCCCCGGTGTCCAGGGCCCAGCAGTACTTCGCGATGAGGTCCTGGATGGCGATCCGGTCTTCGATACCGGGCTTGTTGGGTCGGGACATGGCTGGATCTCCTTGGGCAATCCTTAGTCAGAAGCTGGCCGCGCCACCGTCCACCAGGAAGTCGATGCCGGTGACGAAGGCGGAATCATTGCTGGCCAGGAACAGCACGGCGGCGGCCACCTCTTCCGGGGTACCCATGCGGTGCATGGGGGTGTTGCGGATCATCTGCTCGCGGATCGCCGGTATGGCCTGCGGCGGCAGCCCCGCGGTGCGGCCGATGATGGGCGTCTCGGTCGGCCCGGGGCTCACCACGTTGACACGGATGCCCCGACCCACCAGTTCGGCCGCGAAGCAGCGCCCGAGGGCGCGCAGCCCGGCCTTGCTCGCCGCATATACTGAGCCGGTCGGGATGCCCTTCAGGGCGCCGATGGAGCCGGTGAGAACGATCGAGGAACCCTTGCGCAGCAGCGGCAGGGCCTGCTGCACACAGAAGAAAACGCCTTTGAGATTGATGCTCTGGATCGCCTCCCAATCCGCCTCGGTCACTTGTTCAATCGGTTGGAATGCACCGATGCCGGCATTCACGAACAGCACGTCGATGTGCCCGAGCTGCGCGGTGAGCTGCGCGAACAGCTGCCTGATCTGGGCGACCTCGGCAATGTCCGAGCGGATGGCGATGGCGTCGTGACCGATGGCCTCGACCGCGCTCGCGAGCGTCGCGGGCGCGCGCCCGGTGATGACGACCTTCGCGCCCTCGGCGGCGAAGGCGATCGCCGCGCTCAGGCCGATGCCGCTGTTGCCGCCGATGATGACGACCTGCTTGCCGCTGAACCGCTCAGTCACTGAACACTTCCTCTCAAACGACTGCACGCAGAGCCTGCGCGGATCCCCGTGGGCCCGGCAGTATGAGCAATTCCCCGCCGGTCTTGCAGTGCGTAGGGTCATGCTAGTATTGCAAGTACCACTTAAGGCACAGCGTCATGACGCAAACCCAGCAGCGCGCCCAGCTCTCAGAATTCCTGCGCAATTGCCGCGCCCGACGTGAACCGGCATCGATGGGCCTGATCCCGGCTGCCAGGCGGCGCAGCAAGGGCTTGCGCCGCGAGGACGTGGCGGCGCTCGCGGGCCTCTCGGCCACCTGGTACACGTGGCTCGAACAGGGCCGCAACGTTCACCCCTCCGAACAGATCCTCGAACGCCTGAGCGCGGCGCTCGGCTTATCGGCGGCCGAACGCGATTACCTGTTCATGCTGGCGCAGCGGCGCCCGCCGCCGATCGCCCCGGCGCCGGGCGAACCGCTGCGACCGGCGGTGCAGCGGATGCTCGATGCAGTCGACATTCCGGCGCTGGTCCACACCCGCCGCTGGGATGTCGTCGCGTGGAACGCCATCTGGACACGTTGCTTTCCCGACTTCGGTGCACGCTCCCCGAGCGATCGCAACCTGCTGCGCATTCTGCTGACTGAAGCGGACTTCCAGCGCAATCCGCACGAGCAGGAGGAAATCGCGCGCCGCATCCTGCCCACGGTGCGCCTCGACTACACCCAGGCGGGCGATGACCCGGCCTTCGATGCGCTGCTCGCGGAGCTTTCGGGCGCCTGCCCGATCTTCGACCGGCTCTGGCACAGCCCCGAGATCAGCCACTTTCAGGAGGGCGTCTACACCTCCACCTACGCGGGCATCGGTGCGATCGCCTTCGAACACACCGCCTACACCGTGGCCTCGAGTCCCAACCTGCGGCTGCTGATGTTCAGCCCCGCGGATGCCAACAGCACGCAGCGGTTCGCGCAGTTGTTGCAGGGCCTCAGGCCAGTTTGACGTCGGCATCGGGACAGCGCTCGCGCAGCTGCTGCTGCAGCAGCGCCAGATCACCGGCCGCGACTGCCGGTGGAATCAGCACGTTCTGCGTGACCGAACTCAGGACAGGGGCCCCGTAAGCGCCCGAGCCGATGTTTGCGAAAATGAAGCACACGCTGCGCGGCGGACGCCAGTCGATGCGGGCGGAGGTGAGATACACACTGGCATCGATCCAGGTGTAGAAATGGCCGTCAACGACCACTCCGTCGCGACCGAACCAGGCATCCGCGGGCGCATTCTTCAGGCGCTTGGCCAGCTTCGCCGGCGCGCGGCGCACCTCGGCGGCCGCAAGCTCGATGAACCCACCCAGCAGCACGCAACAGAAGACCGCCCAGCCGGCGCGCTCGAACCAGGCTCCGGACATCAGTGCCAGTGCAGGAATGACGATCACCGCGCATAGCCCGAGCAGCTTCAACCAATCGCGCCTGAGAATGAACGTCGGCGGCGTGCGTTTCATGCGCTCCACCTGCGCCCTGCACCACAGCTCGCGGGCCTCGGGCGGATACTGCCAGTGCAACCAGGGGGTCAACTCCAGCGCCGTCGCGGCCCGATCCATGCGCCGCGCCATCACGTAGCCGACCGGCAGCATCACCGCGCTCAGCAGGCCGCCGAGCGTCGCCAGCACCAGCGCAAAGGAGCGCAGCGGATCGGGGAACAGCGCCAGCAGGGCGCAGATCAGGAAATAGACCAAGGCCACCCGCAACCAGTGCGTCACGCGCTTGCGGTGCAGTTGCATGACCGGCACCGAAGGCGGCAGCTGCGTCTGCAGCCGCGCGATCCGCGGCGTCGCGGCGGCGCTGATTCCGAAGATCAGTCCCACGCTGCACGCGACGATGCTGAATCCCAGCACACCCACCTGCACGGCTTGCGAACGATCCATCGTCAGCATGATGGCGGCGACCATCCCGGCGGCCGCCACGCCCATCATCAGCACGATCTTCACGATGAGCCACAGCGCCGACTGCGACGAGTAGAGCGGAGTGTGGCGCCAGGCCTGCCAGACGCTGAAGCAGCCGAGCAACGCGAGAGCTGCGGACATGGCTTAAGGCCTATTTCGGCTGCAGCTCGTTCCAGCTCTCAGCCCCCGGATATGAGGGGACATTGGGATCGAGGTTCGGGTCCCGCGGATTATCTGTCTGCAGCAGCATGCTGCCATCGGCGGAGAGCCACTGGTGATCGTAGTAGGCGTTGGCCTCGATGGTCTGACCCGTGGTCGGATCGACGAAATCCTTGCGCCCCAGCGAGACCAGCACCGTGCCGTGTGCGGACTGGTCGATCGCATTCTGGTTGGCCTTGTCCAGCGCCTGGGAGCGTTCGAACTGATCGCGTTCGTTCTGCTGGAACTCCCGGCCGCGCTGCATTGCTGCATCGTGGTTCGCCTGCGCATCGCGCAGGAAACTCTGCAGCGCGGCACGGCTCGCATCGAGCTTCGCCTGGGTCTCCTTTGCCAGATCCTGGTTCAGCTGCTGGAACCACTGCTGGTTGATCTGGATGCCCTGGCTGAGCTGCTCGAGCCCCGGGGTATCGAGGGCTTCCTGCAGATGTCCCAGCGGCGCGCGCACCACGTAGAAATTGCGCGCGTTGCAATTGCGGTAAGTGGTGGCGGGAAACGAATACATCGCCGGAGATTCGGTTTCGCTGCAATCGACGATCGTCTGGATCTGCTCCTCGACGAGCTTGCCATGGTCCTTGAAGCGGATCCGCACCCGCGCGCCATCGAGCGTGTGCTTCGGCGGCGGTACATGATACCGCGCGTATATTTGTTCAGCGGACTGCTGCATTTGCTGCAGCTGGGTGCGCAGCGACGCCTGTGCCTTGTCCTCGAGCGGCAAAATGGCCGTAATGGCCGCTCCCGGCGCCAGGTTCGGCACGGCAATGTTGAGCAGGACGCTCGCGGCCGCGCTGATGTCGACCGCCGGACACTTGGCGTTCAGCATCTGCTGGCGCTGTAGGGGACTCGAACTCCAGGCCCAGCGGACTCCGGGGAGATGTTCGACGGTGATGGAACCGTCGGGGCTCGCGACGGTGTTCAATAGGGTCGCGGAGGTAGCGTGGCAGCCGCTGCCGCGGACGATCTGGGCGGCGGATTTCCAGCCCGAGGGAACCGGTACGGTGAAAGCCGTCATCGAGTACTGGGGGTCGCTCACCTGGACATCGTGCGTCGCGGGCAAGCTCGCCCCGACCGCGCCCGAACATCCCGCGAGCCCCAGCAACGTAAGGCCGGCCACGGCCCCGCGGATCATCACATTCCCGTTCACTGCAATCTCCCCGGCTTGAGCCGAATGGCTATGAGGAGGTAGGCGTTAGCGGGCAGACAAATGACTCACGGGCCCGCATCGGCCGGTCCCGCCGACCCGGCCTCGAGCTTCGCGAGCAGAGTCCGGGCATCCCGCCCGTACCTGAGTGCCCCGGCGGACACGGCGTTGCGGCTCAGCAGCGTCGCGGCGATCCTGGCATGCAGCAGCGCGTCGGCCTTGCGCCCCTGGCCGAGCAGGGCCTTGGCCCACAGGTAGTGCGACATACCGAAGCGGCGATCCTGGGGATCGACCTTGCCGGTCTGGACTTCGACCATCTCGCGGGCATGTCCCTCCGCGTCGGGGAAGCGCCCCGTTGCGAGTTCCGCCATGGTCATGAAATTCAGGGGTTCGGCGAAATCAGGCGCGCCGCCTTCGAATTTCTGCCACAGCGGCAGAGCCTTGCGCATGAGTTCGTAGGCCTCGGCGCCGCGCCCGAGGCGGATGAGCGAACCGGCGAGGTATTCCTGTTCGTTGAGGGCCCCGCTGCTTTCCGGACCTGAGCATTCGGCGTAGCCCGCATAGGCCTGCTGAAACAACTCCTGGCTCTTCGAATCGTCCCCCGTCATCTGTGCGGTGTAGGCGAGATCCCCCAGGATCTTGGAGCGGTCGCAGAGCGCGGTCGGGTCCTGGCCATACTCGGCGAGCGCCTGCCGGAAACTGTCCTGGGCCTGCACCAGATCGCCACGCAACTCCTGGTCCGATCCCAGGTTGTAGAGCGTGTCGGCAAGCTCGCGGGCGGGCAGATGACTGGCACGCGCATCCTTCACCGCCCGGTTCAGCAGTTCGACATTCTCGGCACTGCGAAAACCATTGTCCTCCCGGTTCCAGGCGTAGAAGGTTTCGGCCCAGACCCGCACAGCCATCGGCACCCGGTAATCCGCGGACAGCGCCAGCGCGTGCGCCGTGCGCTCGGCGCCTTCCTGCGAATCGCCCTGGAGATAGGCGGCGTTGCCACCGAATGCCTCGGCCTCGACTTCCGCGGACACATCCCCGGCGGCGTGGGCGCTCGCCGCCACGTCGGTGAAGACCGCGCGCGCCGGGGTGGGGTCATCGTTCTCAACCATCGATTCGGCCAGGGCGAGCTTGGCGCGGCGCAGGTCGAACGGGTCCTTGATGAATTCCGGCACCAGGCGGGCGCCCAGCTGCAGGAACTCCGGGACGGTGGCGGCAGGTTTGCCGGTGTACCTCGAGTTCGCGACCTTGAAGAGCCGGTAGACGAAGTTCTGCATCGCCATGGCGCGCTGGCCCTCGCGCACCGCCTCTTCCTGGCGCCAGCCGGCATACAGCAGCGTGAACAGCAACGTCAGTCCGATCAGCACCCCGGCGGTCACCCCGAGACGATGCCGCCGCACGTATTTTCCGAGCAGGTACGCTGCGGTCTGTGGGCGGGCCAGCACCGGCCGGCCGTCCTGGTAGCGACGCAGATCCTCCAGCAGTGCATCGACGGAGGAGTAGCGGTCGCGGGCGCGCGGGCGCAGGCACTTGCCGACGATGGTGCCGATGTCGCCGCGCAGGATCTGGCGCAGCCTTGCCGGTGACATACCGCGCACCATGGCGGCATCGGAGTCGAGCACGCTCGCGAGCGTATGCGGTTCGCGCTCGCGCAGCGCGTTTTCGATGGCGATCGGCAGGGAACTGCTTTCGACCCGGCCGCCGCTGAGCAGATAGAAGAGCACGGCGCCGAGCGAGTAGATGTCGCAGGCCGTGGTCACCGCTTCGCCGCGCAGCTGCTCCGGACTTGCGTAGGCGGGCGTGGCCATGAGGGTCGTGGTGCCACCCTGATCGGGCACGAGCAGCTTCGAGGCGCCGAAGTCGAGCACCTTGACCACGCCCGCACCGGTGACCAGGATATTCGAGGGCTTGAGGTCCAGGTGCACGACCAGATTGCGATGCGCGTAGGCGATGGCCTCCGCCACCGCGATCAGCAGCGCGACGCGTGCCCGCACATCCAGATGGCGGGCGTCACAGTAGCGATCGATGTGCGCGCCCTCGACGTACTCCATCACCAGGTAGGGCTCATCGGCGCTGCCCATGCCGGCATCCAGCAGGCGCGTGATGTGGGTGTGATCGAGGCTCGCCAGAATGTGCTGCTCGCGGCGGAAGCGCTCCACGAAGGACGGTCCGGCAAAGCGTGGCGCGAGCACCTTGAGCGCGACGCGCTGCGGCACGCCGCCGATCAGCCGCTCGGCGAGGTACACGGCACCCATGCCACCGGTATCGATCAGACGCACCAGCGTATAGGCACCCAGGCGCCGGCCATCGTATGCCGGCACCTCGCTGGCAGCGGGCGGATCATTCTCGACACCCTGGACCATGTGCAGGATCCGGGTCTTGAGTTCCTCATCGGCGCCGGCCGTCTCGAGTACGCCCGCACGTTCCGCGTCCGGCGTGTTGAGGGCGAGTTCGAACAGGTCCTGCAGCCGCCGCCAGTCCTCGTACGCTTTCATCTTCGCAACCGCTCGAACAGCCAGCCGCGCACGAAGCGCAATTCACGATCCACCGTGGCCTTCGAGACGCTCAGCAACTGCGCGGTCTCCTCCGCGGAGAAGCCGAGAAAGAAACGCAGCTCGGTCATGTGACACTTGCGCGGATCGAGTTCCTCGAGTTCGTTGAGGGCGCGATCGAAATCAAACAGATCCACGTCATCGGCCTCGATCCAGGCCAGGCGATCCTCGAGCGGCACGGCCAGCCCGCCCTGGCGCTTCTGGCTGCGGCGCGCCCGCGCATGATCGATGAGGACACGGCGCATGAGGCGCGCCGAGAGGCTGTAGAAATGTTCACGGTCTTCGAACCGCAGCGTGCGCTGCTGGACCAGCTTCAGGAACAGTTCGTTGACGACACTGGTCGGCTGCAGCACCTGCTCGAGCGACTCGCCCCGGAACAGCGCGCCGGCAATCTCACGTAACCTGGGGTAGACCGCCTCGAACAGCCGATCGATCGCCTGGGGCTTGCCGTCCCGCCATTCGCGCAGCAGTACCGTGATTTCCCCGTCCACCATCATCCCGGCCTCCGCGGTACTGGAATTATGTCAAGCACACTCTCATTCTCGCGGCGCTGTCTCCCGATGCCGATCATCGCTCGTCGCGACGTAGGTGTGCATGAAACTATCAATATTCCGGAGCGTCGGAGAGCGAAAACGCAACACCCACGCCAGTGCCGCCACCGTATCTCCATGACCGCGACGCGGATAAATGTCCAGCACGACGGGCACCTGAGCCTGCCGCAATGCACCAGCCAGGTGCTCGCTGTTACTGACCCATACCAGCTGATCGCCGCCGCCGTGTATCAGCAGGGTCGGTGGCGCGGCCGCTGAGACATAGGGCAACACCTGCCAATCGCGCGGACTATACGGCGCTGCGAATATCGTGTTCAGCACTGCCGTGTTGGGCGCGAGTTCGTACGGGCCCGACAGGCCGATCAGGGCTGCGATGTCGCGCGGATCCACTCCGGCGCGCTGCAGATACTGGTGATTGATCGCCAGCATGGCCGCCATGTGCGCGCCGGCCGAATGACCCATCAGCACGATGCGGTGGGGATCGCCGCCATAGTCGGCGGCATGGGCCTGAACCCAGGCGACCGCCGCCGCCGCGTCATCCAGGAACACCGGGAATTTCACCTGTGGATAAACCCGGTAGTCGGGCAGTACTGCCAGATAGCCCAAGCCCGCGAGAGCGGCGCCGACGAAGCGGTATTCGTCCTTGTCGCCTCCGGTCCAGCCACCGCCGTACCAGAAGACGATGACCGGCACGGGACCTGCCGGATGCGCCGGCCGATAGATATCCGCTTTGGCCCAGCGCCCTGTGCCGAATGACACATCGGCGAACCGTCCGCTGCGCGCGAAGCGCGCCGGGAAATTGGCGATCTCAAATGGGACCGCACTGCATGAGGCCAGCAGCAGTGTGCACAGCGTCAGAAAAATCCGCGGGATGCGCTTTGCTGCCACCACCTGACCTTAACATGCGGCATTGATGGGATTTCGTAACCATCTGACATAGTCGTTGACTGCAATGCGTGGGCGGCCGCGCTACCATCGGCAATCATGAAGCGCTTCGTACTGATCAATTGTCTGACCTTGCCGTTGGCGGCTCTTGCAACGACGGCAGTCGCCCACCACTCCTTCGCCATGTTCGACCGGAGCCAGACGCAGACGATTGCCGGCACCGTCAAGGAGTTCGAGCTGATCAATCCGCACGGCTGGCTGCGGATCATGGTGCCGGACGCCAAGGGCGTGCAGAGCGAATGGTCTCTGGAGATGGGCGGTGCCGGTCAGCTCGAAAGATCCGGCTGGACGCAAAATGCCGTCCAGCCCGGCCAGAAGGTCACGGTGCAACTGCATCCGCTGCGCGATGGCTCCTTCGGCGGCCAGCTGATCTCGGTGACGTTGCCGAACGGCAAGGTGCTGGGTGGCCAGCGTGGCCCCGGGGGGGCCGGTGGCCCCGGCGACGGCCCCCCTCCCGGCAATTGACGGCAATGAAGGCACTCACCGCGCTCTTGATGCTCGCGGCGCTGTCGCCGGTCGCGGCTCGCGCCCAGGAATGGAAGGTCTACCCCTACCCCGATCCCGGCTTCGACATCCAGTTTCCGGCACCCCCCACCGTGGACCAGAGCACGTTCAGGACACCGGCGGGCGTATCGCTGCCAATGACGCGCTATTTCGTCAGGCAGGACCGGATCGTCTATAGCCTGAACGTCGTCGATTATTCGACCACCAGCGCCGACGCAACGGCCACGATCGCCGAGACCGAAAAATCCTTCGGCGCTTCGGGCAAGGTGACCGTCGCGATCGATGCGCGGGTCAACCGGGCCTACGGCCGCGAGTTGAGCGTCACGGGTGCAGATGGCAGCCGCTCGGCCGTCGCCGTCTTCTTCGTCAACAAACATCTGTACACGCTGGTAGGCACCGCACTGCCGCCCAACGCCATCGAAAGATCCGGCGACACGATCCGCTTTCAGGAGTCGCTGCAGTTCACCGGCGCTAACGGCGGCGGTTTTGGCGGATTCGGCGGCGGCCGGCGCGGCGGCGGCTTCAACCCCCAGGCGCAGGCCGCCTGCATGGGGAAATCGGCGGGGGATGCCGTACAGCTGCAGACACCGGGAGGACCGGTCGCCGCGACCTGTACCCTGCTGGCCCGGCCGAACATGCCACCCAATGGCGGAGCGAATGGACCGCCTCCTCCGGGCGCACCACCGCCTCCCTAGTCCTACTGACCCTTGGATGTCGGAACGATGCGTACTGACCAGCGTTTTTGCTGACAGCGGACCGCTGGCGACGATCTGTAGCATCGGATCGCAGCTGGAGGTGCGTCATGTTGAGTTCCGACCCGAATGCAGGTGACTTCGCCGGTGCCGGCCGCCGCCACCTCCTCAAATCTTCGCTGCTGACCGCTGTCGGCGCCGGACTGTACGCCACAGGCATGGCGAGCGCACAAAATGGCAGTCCCGGCGGCGCTTCTGCCGCGGCCCCTGGCGGGCACGGCGCTCGTGGCGTTCTGTCCAAGGGGATGATCTCGTTCATGCTCGCCCATGAACAGTTTCCGGTACCCGAACTGATACGCCTGGGCGCGGCAGCCGAGAGTGCCGGGTTCGATGTCCTGTCCACCAGTGATCACTTCCAGCCCTGGCAAGCGAACGAACGCCACGCGGGGCAGGCCTGGGTGACTTTCGGTGCACTGGGCCAACGGACCCAGCACATCTGGATGGGACCGACCGTCACCTGTCCGACCCTGAGGTACCACCCGGCCGTGGTCGCGGAGACTTTTGCGACCCTGAGCCTGCTGTATCCCGGCAGGATCTTCCTGGGCCTGGGGTCCGGCGAAGCGCTGAACGAACAGGCCGCAACCGGTCAATGGCCGCCCTGGCGCGAGCGCTGGGATCGGCTGATCGAGGCCGTCGCGATCATCCGGCAGCTGTGGACGGGACAATCCGTCCAGCACAAGGGTGCGCACTATACGGTCGACGGAAGACTGTACGATCCGCCGGCGCAACCGATTCCGCTGCTGCTGGCGGCGAACGGACCGAAGGCCATGAAGCTCGCGGGCCAACATGGCGATGGGCTGATCACCGATCCGCAGACCTGGCAGCAACACAAGGGCGAATGGGAAAGCGGTGCGCGCGCGGCCGGGAAGAATCCTGCCGACATGCCCGTGCTGGTCGAAGCCTTCGTGGTCGTCGGTGACCAGAATGATGCGCAGGCGGCCGCGAAGTTCTGGAACTTCATTCCGAAGGCCTTCAAGGGCTATCAGAACATTCCGGATCCCGCGCAGATCGAGCGCACCGCGCAGGCCGAACTGCCCTTGCCGAAGGTCTTCGGTGACTGGACGGTCAGCGCACAACCGGAGGCGCACGTGGCGGCAATCAAAAAGCTGTTCGACGGCGGGGTGACCATCGTCAACATCCATTCGGGCCAACCGGATCAGCGCAAGGTCATCGACTTCTACGGCAAGGAAGTGCTGCCGCGGGTCAGGGAACGCGTCGTAGCCGGCTAGGGTCCTTTTCTCACCCGGCGCGGCCGCGGCCCCGGAAGCAGTGCCGGTCAGCCCGACCCCGGCACGGGAGGACGTGGTTTTCACCCGCCGAATCAGATGGTTGGGCGCTGCGACAGCGGCCTGGGGCATCAGCCGCCGCTGCCGCCCAGCCTGATCACCGTCGGGCGTTGTCTTGTCAAGCGCGTCATGTTGGCGCCCGCGTGGCGGAGTAAGCTTCGCTTCAACTGACCGCCGGGAGACGCGTTGCAATGAACAGCCTGCAGTCCTTACTGCATTCGATCTACGCTTTTCTGCTGCCCCTGGAGCACACGCAAAAATCCTCGATCTTCACGTTTGCGCTCAACAGCGTACAGAACATGGCGCATTCGCTGATCTGGTTCGTGCTGATCGGTGTCGTCGTGTACGTCATCGCGCAGCGGCGCCGCGGTCGCGTGGGTCCACACCAGTACTCCTACGCCCAGCCCATCCCGGCGCCCGCGGAGCAGTTCTCGGTGAAGGGCGCCCTCGGTTATCTCCTGCCGGCCTCGTTCTACCGCCACGCATCCTTCCGTTTCGACATGCTGTGGCTGCCGTTCTCGATCGTGATGAATTTCTTCGGCCTGCTGGGTGTGACGCTGGGCCCCGGCATCGTGCAGTCCTGGCTGCTGAATCGTTTCGGCTACTCACCGTTGAGCCTGCCGCAGAACGGCTTCACGATCGCCTTGCAGGTGATCCTGGTGCTGCTGGCACGCGACTTCGGACGCTTCATGTGGCATTACCAGGGGCACGTCGTACCGTTCTTCTGGGAATTCCACAAAGGCCACCATTCAGCCGAAGTGCTGCATCCGTTCGGGGTGCGAACGCATCCGGTGGACATGTTCATCCGCAACACCTACACCGGGGTGGGTTATGGCCGCGATGCCATATATTTCGTCACTCTGTGCCTCGCGATCTTCACGATACTGGAGATCTTCGAGCACTCTCACGTGAGCATCTCCTTCGGCAAGACCTGCAACCGGTTCTTCTACGCCCCGTACATGCATCACTTTCATCACGGCGCCCTGCCGCAGCACATGAACGTCAACCTCGGAATCACGGGAGGTCTGACGTTGTGGGACTATCTGTTCGGCACCTTGTACTGGCCGCAGGCCGGGGAGGAAATCATCTGGGGTGCCTCGCTGGCGGAGCTCGGGGAGAATAATCCCCACCGGACGCTGCATGGCTTTCTCATCGGCCCGTTCGTGGCGGCCTTCCGCACGCTGCGGCGCAATCCGCCGCGCGACGTGAGCGCACCGGAGCTCGCCTGATGCGCCGGATCGTCCGCCTTGCAGTTGCCGCAGGTCTCGCAGGCCTTGGTTGCAGCGTCATGGATGCTCAGGCAGCCGGGCTTTGCGATGCGGTGCCAGCGGCGAGCGTCGCCAGCATCCTTGCCGAGCCCGGAACGCTGATACCGAATCCGACGCACCTGGGATGCGATTACAACCTCGGCAAGGGCGGCAAGGTGTCGGTCATGGTCACCGTGCAGACCGACAGTTTCTCGGTGACCAATTTCAACGACAGCTACGCGATGACGAAGGATGAAAAAATCAGCGGCGTCGGTGATGCCGCGTGGCTCGGTGCAGCGGCGACATTTCAGGGCACCACCGTGCAGACACTGAATTTCAGGGCCGGCAGGAAGATCATCTCGGTCTCGACGGGATCCTTGACCGGACCGGTGTCCAAGGATGCATTCGTGAAACTCGGCGCCCTGTTCGCTGCCAAGGGCTGAGCTTCTGATGCCTGACGATCGCGCGCAGGAACTCGAGGCACACCTCACCCGGCTGCTACAGCTCATCGACAGCAAGCCACCGGCAAACGATCCGGAATCGCTGGGACAGGCCGAGGTCGACGTCTCGGATCTCGCAACGAACGCACCGCAGGGCTCGGACATGAAACGGCTGGCGGCCGAACTGATCACGGATCTGGGGGACTGGTACGGGGGCCGCCATGCAGCCGCCGCTTCCGGCGCCATTCGCGCCACGCAGGAAAAGCTGAAAGAGCGGATTCAGGCCTTGTACAGCGCGGCGCTCGACCGCCGCTGAGTGCACCGCGGCATGATCCAGATGGTGGGCCGTGTAGGGATCGAACCTACGACCAATTGATTAAGAGTCAACTGCTCTACCAGCTGAGCTAACGGCCCGTATTTTCTGCCAAGCACCCGTTGCAGGCGCTTCATCGCCGGCGGTCGCGGCGGTGTACCGCCCGACTTGCCGGGGCGGCGATTCTAGCTGAACTTGCCCGCTTTCGGGCAAGCGAAATTGGGGTGGACGATGGGACTCGAACCCACGACGGCCGGGATCACAACCCGGGGCTCTACCAACTGAGCTACGTCCACCGTCGAAACCGTTGTCCCGCACGTCTTCGCGCCTGGTGGCGCGCCCGGCAGGACTCGAACCTGCGACCCTCGGCTTAGAAGGCCGATGCTCTGTCCAGCTGAGCTACGGGCGCACGG
>Ga0302314_10012790_pt1 | contig 14480 bp, 9 predicted proteins | sample III_Palsa_N2_3_FD_200533 | JGI IMG/M metagenome (GOLD analysis project Ga0302314, IMG submission 200533) | Peat permafrost microbial communities from Stordalen Mire near Abisko, Sweden - III_Palsa_N2_3 | ecosystem: Environmental > Terrestrial > Soil > Palsa > Peat permafrost | place: Sweden... | reverse complement strand
GGACGGCGGCTTCAATCTGCCGGCCGGCAGCGCGACCTCCGGCCCGCCGGCCGGGACGGGCGAGAGCGCCGGCGGCACGCCGCTTGCGTTCGCGCTTACTTTGCACGACGGCAGCCTGACGATCGTAGATCCGAATCGCGTACTGCGCATCGCGCGCCGGATCGATTTCGGCGCGATCGAGGGCAGCGCTCTGGTCGATAGCGCCGCCCGCACCAGCTATCGCCTGCGCGCGACGCTCGCGAACCGTCCCTCGCAGCCGCTTGAGGTGCGCGGGCGCATCGACGCGAGCGGATTCGCGATCCATCGAATGCGCGGCGCGGTCGTGTCGATCGTGCCGGTCGCCGATTATTTCATCAACACGCCGTCGGCCGAGATGGCGGACGGAATCGTGCGCAACCTCGACCTGCGGCTGTTCACGTTCGGCGCGCGGCCGGACGGCTCGCCGGACTACCACGTCGTGGGGACGGGACAGCTCGAGGACGGCACGATGCACTTGCCGGACATCCTCGTGCCCGCGACCCGGATGCGCGGCCGCGTCGATCTCTACGATGACGGTTTGGTTGCGCCGAAACTGCGCGCACGCTTGGGCGCGCTCGACCTGCTGATCGGAGGCGGCCTGTACGACCGGCTCGGCCCCCAGTTTCGGCTCGGAATGGTCGCCGCTCGCGCGCCGCTGCGCGACGTGCGCCGGTTGTTCCAAGTTTCCAGGAACTTGCCGCTCGATGGAACGGCGCGCGTCAGCACGTTCGTCGAAAGCGCGGTCGGTTCGCCGCTGGTCGTGATCCGCGCCGACGCGCCGCACCTGGCGTACGACGGCTTCCCCGTCAGTGCCGTATCCGGCCGCGCCGTCTACTACCGCAGCGCGCTGGCCATCGCCGGCGTACGCGGCTCGTACGGCGGCATCGCAACGAGCGTCGAGGGCGCCGTCGCGTTCGGCGACGTCGTCCACACGCAGCTGGTCGTCGATGCCGGCGTCCCCGCTGCGCGCATTCCCTACGCAGCGCAGATCGCGCCCGAGGCGCGCCTGCACGCGACCGCCCTGCTCGCGGGCGACGCGCTGAAGATCGATGCCCGCGGCGTTGTCGACGGTGCCGGTGCCGGGACCACCCTTTCGGGAGTGTTTCACGTCGATCCCGAGGGAGACGGCGCATTTGGTCCGCTGCGCGTCAGCCGCGCCGGCGGTGCCGGCGGCGCGGGTGCTTTTTACCTCAATAGAAGCCGCAGCGAGAGCGGCTTCTGGCTCGACGCGCGCGACTATCCGTTCGAGCAGATCCCCAGCGACCCGCACCTTCCGGGCTTGGCGCTGGCGCCGCCGCTGTTCGGCGGTCGCCTGAGCGGCGCGGTTGCGGGCCTCGGGCCACCGTCCAATTTTCGAGTCGCCGGGAGCGTACGCGCGCGGGCGCTCGAAGTCGGCGGGTTGCACATCGACGCGGTCGACGGCAACCTCGCGGGCCAGCTTGCGAACTTGCGGCTGGGAGCCGTGGCGGCCCGCGGCCCGTGGGGCGAGTTTCGCGGCTCGGGCGCCTATCAGCAAAGCGCGCTGGTCCTCGCCGGCAACTATCGCGGCAGCTTCGCTGCGTTGCGCACGGTGACGGGAGATCTGGGCGGCAGCGGTCCGATCGACGGGCCGCTGGCCGTGCTCGTGTCGCCGCATCGGACGCTCGTGCAGGCGCGCGACGATCGTTCGCTCGGCGCGACCGTGCACGGCGTGCCCGTCGACCACCTGTCGGGGACCTTCGACGTTGCGCTCGCGCGGCTGCGCGTCTACGCTGCGACCGCAAAGGTGGCGGGCGGCACGTTCGCCGCTGCCGGATACGTCGACGGCGCGCGCGGGGTCGGCGTCTCGGTCGCGGGTGCCAAGGGATTGCAACTGGGCGCGATCGCGCCGCTCGGCGCGGGCAGCGTCGCCGCGATCGGCAAGCTGCGCAGGATTGCGAACGTGGCCCACTTCGACGGCGGTCTAGCGCTCGGAGAAGCGACGCTCGACCGCCTTCCGCTCGCCGGCAACGGCGATCTCTCACTTTGGGGCACACAACTGGACGTGCGCACGACCGATGCGCGTTTGGGCGACGCGCTCGGTTCGTTCGACGGATCGGTCGCGAACCTCGGTACGCGCGCGCCGCGCTACGATCTCAACCTGCATTTGCGGGCCACGCGCATCGGACCGTTGGCAGCGATCCTCGTTCCCCAGGAACGCGGCGTTGCCGGAACGTTGAACGGTGACGTGCGAGTCTTCGGTTCGGAAACGAACCTGAGCGTCAACGGACGCGTCGCGGTGCCCGAAGGAACCGTCAACGGCCTCGCATTCCGGGACGCGACGGCCGGCCTCGAGGTCACGCCCGCCGGTCTTTTCATCCAGCGCGGAGACGTTACGGTCGGTACGACAGAGGCGCTCTTCGGCGCGGCGTTCTACGGCTCGGGCGCCTCGATGCGCGTCAAGGCGGCGCACGCGGACCTGTCCGATTTCAACGACTACTTCGATGCCGGCGACACGCTCGGGGGCAAGGGCCGGGTCGCCGTGAGTTTTCGCAAGCACGGCCCGAGCGTCCTCACCGACGGCGACATCGCAATCGCCGGCCTCAGTTACCGCCGCTTCGACCTCGGCAATGCCACCGCGGCCTGGTCATCGAGCGGTGCGAACGCCAAGGCGAGGCTCGCGTTCGGCGGCGCCTCGGGACGGTTGCGAGTCGCGGGCCGGTACGTGTTGGCCGCGCACGCACCGCTTGAAAAGCTCCTCGAGCGCTCGCGCTTCATCGGCGCGGCGCAGTTGCGCGGGCTCGATCTCGGCGTCTGGCTGCCGGCACTTGGCTTTGCGCTTCCGATCGACGGACGGGTCGATGCCGATGCGACGATCGCGGGCTCCCTGCGCGACCCGACCGTCGACACCGACTTCTCGATGGTCCACGGCTCGCTCGGGCGCTTCCCGGTCGACCGCCTCGAAGTGTCCGCGGTTTCGACGCCGCGGCGAACGACGATCACGCACGCGACCCTGAATTTGCCCTCGATCGAATTGACGGCAGCGGGGAATCTCGGCTTCGGCGCGCGCGATCCGCTCTCGTTAGCGGTGCACGTCAAAAGCCCGAACGTCGGCGCGTTTGCCGAGCAGCTCCTGGGCTCGAACCCGGCGCTGAGCGGCGCGGCGGAAGCCGACGTCAAGGTCGGCGGTACGCGCGATGCCCCACGCGTCACGGGCGGCTTCGATCTCGAGCAGGCGACATTCCACGGCGTTGCGATTCCGCAAGCGCTGGGCGAGTTCAGCGTCGCCGGCCGCGACATCGTCGTCAGCGATGCGGAGATCGGTTTGGCCAAGGGGACCGTCTATCTGGCGGGCTCGTTGCCATTGGTCGTCGACCCGTTCGGCTTCGGGCCGGCGAACGCGCCGATCGACGCCGACTTCAAAGCTAGCGGAGTCGACTTCGCGGACTTCGCACCGCTCTTACCGCAGGGCTCGACCTTGAGCGGTACGCTCGACGGGCACGTCGCGATCAACGGAACGGCCGGTAACCCGCAAGTGAACGGCGCGCTCACGGTCGGCGCCGGCACGTTCCGTGCTCCCTTTGAAGTCGTGCCGATCGGGGACATCGCGGCGCAAGTCACGTTCGCCGGCAACGCCGCGCGGCTCGTGCGCTTCCATGCAGCCGCCGGAGGCGGAACGCTCGACGCGAGCGGCAACGCGCGCTTCTCGAACCTCGTGCACCCCAGCTCCGACGCCGCCTATCAGTTCGACGCGCGCGCGGCGCACCTCGAACTCGACGTACCGGCATACGGCAGCGGACAAGTCGACGGCACGCTCTCGCTGACGCACGAACCGCACGACCGGCCTCTGCTGAGTGGGAATTTGGCGCTCAGCGATGCGACGATCCCGTTCTCGGCGTTGCTGTTCGCCGACTCGGGCGCCGGCGGTTTCGAAACCTCGGCCGCGGTGGCGCCGCCCGCACCCATCGACCCGAGCGAGGACGTCGCGCTCGACCTGGAACTCGGGGCGCAACGCAACGTGCGCGTCCGCTCTGCCAACGTGGACATCGGCGCGCGTGGGGCCATCCACGTCGGCGGCACGCGCTCGGCGCCGTCCCTGCTGGGAGGCTTTACCTCGGCCGGCGGAACGCTGAGCTACTTCAACACCGTCTTCCGCCTGATCGACGGCAAGGTAGACTTCGAACCAGACCTGGGAGTGATTCCGACCCTCGACGCGCGGGCGGTGACACACGTGCTCAACCCGGATCCTAACACGGTGCGTAACATCACCGGCGGCGCCGACGTAACGCTCGCGGTGCACGGGCCGGTCACGAACCTCTCGATCAGCCTCACTTCGGATCCGCCCTACGATCGCGAGCAGATCTTGGGCTTGCTCTTGAGCGCGCCGGCGCTGGGCGCGAGCAACCTGTTCGGGCAGACCGGCCAAGCGACGCTGTACGGCAGCACGACACCGAACGTTCCGCCGGGCACGCAAGTCCCGCGCGTCACGAGCGGCGAGATCACCGTCGCGCAGGAAGCATTCGGCGTCGCAAACGCCCAGTTCACGCGCGCCCTGCTGGCGCCGATCGAGAGTACGGTCGCGGAGGCGGTGGGGCTGACCAACATCAACGTCAACGTCGATTATCTCGGGAACGTCGGGCTCACGGCGCGCAAGATTCTCGGCAAGAACATCAACGCGATCTACGGCACGACCTTCGGCTACCCGTATCGGCAAACGTTCGGATTCGAGCTGAAGCCGAACGATACGACGGCGGCCCAGGTGACGGTCTTCGAGACCCTCGGTGCGTACGGGCTCACGTCGCTTACGCCCGAGTATCTGAACTCGAGCAGCCTGAAGATCCAAGAGGCGGAACCCTACGGAGGAACCGTCGGCTTCTCGCTCTCCCTGCAACGGCTCTTTCCGTAAGCAAAGCGCTCCTCGCGCGAGTCGGGTGGTGGCGCCGCACGATGGCGGCGGGGCGTCGAGTTTCGAGCGGAGCCCCGGTCGGCGTCGGCCGAGAAGTCGTCGAGCAAAGCTCTCCTCGCGCGAGTCGGGTGGTGGTGCCGCGCGATGTCGGCGGGGCGTCGAGTTTCGAGCGGAGCCCCGGAGGGGCGTAGGCCGACGCGACCGCCATCCATGGCTGCGTCGGCAGGCTCGCCTCCAGCTCGCACAGCGAGAAATCGTCGAGCAGCGGTTCCCCGAGCCGCACGATGCGGCGAGTGCAGCGCGCACAGGACGTGCTGGAGCTGCCTGGATGGGGAACCGCGGGCGTCCCCGACGACGTCGTGCGGCGCCACCACACGACGGGCCCGAAGGAAAACAAGCCAAGCGAGGGCTCGTGAAAAGGAGTTGTCCGCACGAAGCTGGGGTTTCGGCGTCGGGGGCCTTTTCTAGCGGGACCCCCCGCGTAAAGCGCAAAGAGACGGGGCGGGTCGGCCACTGCGTTGCCTCACCGCGGGCTTCGCCACAATAGTACCTCCTGCGGCTATGGCGCGCCGGGAGGTCGAAGGATGCTGCTACTGCGTATGTTCTCTCGTTTTCGACGCGCGCCACGGGGGTTTGCCGCCCTTGCGGTTGCCCTAGGGTTTGCGTTGCCGCTGGCGGCGCAAGCCGGCGGGGACGCCTCCGTCGCGCCGGCGCAGGCCGTGCCGGCGGCCGCGTCCGCTTCGGCGCCGGCGGCTCCGGGAGTGGCAGCGGCGTCGGCGGCCCCGGCTGCTGGGCCTGGGGGAGCGGCGGTCGCGCAGGCTTCGCCGGCGCCGGGGGCGCATGCGCCGACCGTCGTCAGCGTCGACGTTTCGGGCAACGCGCACGTGCCGACGGCCACGATCTTGGGGGTCGTGCGGACCCGGCCGGGGCAGCCGTTCGACGAGCGGCTCGTGCGCGAAGACCTTCAGAACATCTTCGATCTCGGATATTTTTCGGATCAGGTGCCGCCGCTGATCCGCCAGCGGCCCGACGGGATCGCGATCACCTACCGCGTCATCGAGAATCCGGTCATCGAGCGGATCCAGTTCAGCGGCAACGACCACGTGCCGTCCGATACGCTGCTCGCGCTGATGGACACGGCCGTGGGGCAAGTGCTCAACACGAACACCTTCCATCAAGACGTGCTCAAGATCAACTCGTACTACGACAAGATCGGCTACAGCGGGCAGGTGCCGACGCACGTTGCGAACCTGAACGTGTCCCAAGACGGGACGCTCAGCCTGCAGATTCGCGAGGGGCTTACCGTCGAGAAGGTCGTCCTGGCGGGCAACCCGCTGCTCAAGCCGAGCCTCATCTATGCGGCGATCTCGCTCAAGAAGGGGCAGCCGTATTCGGAAGAGGCGCGCGACAAAGACTATGAAGCGCTGAAGAAGCTGTACGAAAAGTACGACCTGCAGTTGGGCGACTTCGAAGGCGGCATCGATCCGACGACGGTCGACCTGCAGAAGGGCACGGCCGACGTCAAGTACAGCATTTACGTGGCGGTCGTCGGTGCGGTTCAGATCACCGGAAACACCAAGACCAAGGACGTCGTGATCCGGCGCCAGTTGCGCTTGCGGCCCGGCATGATCATCACCCAAGGGCTGTTGCGGCGCGATTACGAGCGGCTGAACAATCTGGGGTTCTTCGAGAAGGTCGATCTCAATCCGAAGCCGGGGCCGGATCCGAAGAAGCCCTATGAAGTCACGCTGGATTGGAACGTCAAGGAGCAGCGCACGGGCACGGCTCAGGTCGGCGCGGGGTACTCCGGCGGGCCGACGGGGCAGGGCTTGACGGGGACGCTTTCTTACTCCGAAAACAATATCAACGGCACCGGCAACGGGGCCGCGATCCGCTTCGAACGTGGGGCCCGCGTGGCCGATGCGTCGCTCTCGTACACGGTGCCGTACCTCGGCAACACGCCGCAGTCGTCGAAGTACAGCTTGGGTGCGTCGATCTTCACGACCGACCAGACGAACTACTATGCGGTCTACGGCGCGTCGACCGCGGAGTCGCTGGGAGTCACCGCACCCGTCGTCTGCACCCCGCCGCCGGTCGGTAAGGCGGCGAGTTGCAACGGGGTCCTGGGCACGACGCCGGTCGTGCTGACGCCGAACTCGAACCTGATCAGCGGCGTTGCGGCCGACTACGCGAACCGTGCCAACGGGATCTCGGTGAACCTGGGCCGGCGCTTGACGGACTACGTCACCACCTCGATCGGCGCCACCGTGCAGCGGCTGGCGACCGACGTGACGCTGCCGGCGCCGTACTTCCTGGCCGGCACGCAGCAGATCCTCAACTCGCCGCTCACCAACACCCTGTTCGGCACGCAGACCAACGGCACGACGCTCGGCATCACCGCCCCCTCGATCGCCAACACCTCGAACGGCGCCACCTACAGCCTGCACTCGTTGACGCTGGGCTTGCAGGACGACACGCGCGACGACGTCTTCAACCCGCGCCGCGGCCTGACGGCCGCGCTCAGCGAGGAGTTCTCGGGCAAGGCGATCGGCTCGCAGTTTGGGTATACGATCACCACGTTCGATGGTGCGAAGTTCTTCCCGGTCGGAAAAAACGAGACGCTCGGGTTCCACCTGCTCGCGGGTGACGCGACCGGCGCGATCCCGCCGAGCAAGCTTTTCGTCCTGACCGATCAGCAGTTGCGCGGCTACAGCGAGGTGTTCTACGGCACGGAGGAGGTCTTGGCGCAAAGCGAATTGCGGATCCCGGTCTCGCCGGACCGAAAGTTCAACCTGGCGCTGTTCTACGATTACGGCACCCAGCGCATCCGGGACGCCGCGCCGATCACGGATATCTTCGGCAACGTCGTCGTCAACTACAACGATTGGCTGTACCGTTCGGACGCCGGCGTCGGTCTGCGCTTCGACATACCGCAGCTGGGCTTCAAGTCGATCCGGCTCGATTTCGCAAAGGGCAAACTCGGAACCCACACGAGCTTCGGCATCGGGCAGAGCTTCTGACATGCGCGACCTGCAACGCCGCCTGATCGCCGCGACCGCCGCATTCCTCTTGGGGGGCGCGTTGCTGGGGCCCGCGGCGCTGGCGGCCGACGTTACCGACATCGGCTTCGTCGATCAAGCGGCGCTTTCGAACACCCCCTCGTTCACCGACGCTAACCGCCAGCTGGCCGCTTTTAAAGCCGGTCTCGACCGCGACTTTGCGCGTCGCATGCGCGGCCTGCACGACCAGAACACGCAGGCCCGCATCGCTCAGGAGTTTCAGAACAAACTGGCGCAGCGCCAGCGCGATCTGTTCGGGCCGCTGTTCGAGCGCGCGCGGGTCGCGATCGCGTCGGTTGCCTCGAGCAAGAACCTGTCGGTCGTCGTCGACAAGCGCATCGTGATCTTCGGCGGTCAGGATGTCACGAGCAGCGTGATCGACCTGCTCAACGGCCCCGGCGATCCGATTCCGCCGGTGAACACGCCGCCGCCGTCGAGCGTCGGCTTCGTCGACCAGACCCAGATCGATGCGATTCCGAAACTGAAAAGCGCCAACGACGATTTCCAAAAGTTCCAGGCCGACCAGCAGCAGCAGGCGCAGGCCAAGATGAAGTCGGCCAAGAGCGACGCCGACCGGCAGCAGATCCTCAAGGACTACCAGAGCGCGCTGGCCGGCAAGCAGAAGCAAGAGATCCAGCCGCTCGTCGACCAAACGCGCAGCGTCATCTCCGACGTCGCCAAGAAGAAGGGGCTGTTGCTCGTCATCGACCGCTCCAACCTGATCTACGGCGGCACGGACATCACGAGCGATGTCACCAGTCAATTCAAATAACGGCCGTCGCGCCGTCGCGCGGGCGCTCTGGTTGCTCGGCGCGTGCGCGACCGTGACCGGCTGCGCGCGCGGCGGCGAGACCAGTGGCGCGCTCGCCAGTAGCGCCCCGCTCGATTCGCGCATCGGCTACGTTCGCATGGACGAGCTGGTCAAAGTTCATCCGCTCTATTCGCAGCTAGCCCGCCTCGACGAGGACATGCAGGCGCTGCAACTCAAATCGGTCGGCAGCGAGATCGCGCTTTCCGGCGCCGACCTCGCGAAGGAAGAAAAGGCGCTGCAGAAAGAACTCGATGCCGCCGCAGCGCGGACCAAGGCGGCGCTGGTCGGCAAGGAACAAGAATATACCCGGCGCGAGCAAGCGGCGATCGACGCAGCGCTCGGCGCGGGCGCCGGGGTGACGGGGCCGGGGGGCGCGCAGATCGCCGGCTCGATCAGCGCGCAGGGCCAAGCGCAGGCGCAAGCGGTTACGCAAATCGCCAATCGCAATTTGAATGCGTATCGCAAGGAACTCGTCGACCAGGACCGCCGGGCAGAGCGTGCGCTGCAGCAGGCCCTCGCGGAGAGCGCCGAGCGCAGCTACCGCGCCGAGGCAGACCAGGTGCAGAAGGCCGAATCCGACTACGCGCTGCAACTCGCGAGCGCCGACGCCGGCCCCCGCCTCTCGCTGCGCACGAAGCTCTCGAATCTGGCGCTCGACGACGCGTCCCGGGCCGACGTGAAGAGCCAGCTCGACGCGATCGATCGCAAAGAATCCGACGCTCTGGGCGCGATGAAGAACCGCGATACGGATAAGCTCGTCGCGCTTCAGAAGAGCCTGCACGACAAGATGATCGCGCAGTTGAACGTGCAGGTCGCGCAGATCCGCAAACGGACGATCGGCAAGCTCAACGAACGTACGGCCGACACCCAGCACGCCCTGATCGGGCAGATCGGCCGCGTGGGCGGCGGCCCGGGCGGCGCGCCGGTTGCGGGCGGCGTTTCGCCCGAGATGAAGGCCAAGCTGTTGGCCTTGCATCAGAAGTTCCAGCACGATTTCAACGACGACGCTTCCAAGACGGTCGCCCAGTTTCAAAAGACGCGCGCGGATCTGATGCGCCGTTTCGCCCAGATCTCGGGCGTCGACGTGGATTCCCAGGCTGCGGCGAACAAGCAGATGAGCGCGCTGCAGAAGCAGCGCGGAGACCTCTATAACGAGATGGTCGAGCAGATCGGGCGTGAAGTAAAAGTGATCGCGGAACAGCGCGGGATCAACGTCGTCGTCAGCGACGTCGTGGCACCAGCCGGCGGGGTCGATCTGACCGCCGACGCCGAGAAGGATATCGAGAGCTTACACGAGTGAAACGTTTGATTGTATGTGCGGCCGCGCTCGCGGCGTTTGCCGGCTGCGCCACGCAGCAGTCGTCGCCCATCGCGACGGTCGATCTGCAACGCATTCAGGCCAACTGGCCCAAGTTCATCAATTACTCCAACCAGCTACAGGCCGACACCGAGGCGATCAATCGCTCGAACGACCCGCCGGCCCGCAAGCAACAGGAGCTAGACCGCCTGCGGCAACGCTTCGTCGACATGCAGAACGAAGTGACCGGCGACGTCCGCAGCGCCGCCCAGCAAGTCGCGACCGAAAAGCACTTTGCGATGGTCGTCACGCGCCAGTACGTCGGCTACGGCGGCACCGACATCACCTCCGACGTCGAGCGCATCTTGAAGATAACCGAGGCCTCGCCGTCGGGCTCGTAGCGCTGTGGCGATGACGCTTTCCCAGTACGCCGCGCAGGTGGGCGGAACGGTGCGCGGCGACCCCGAGGTTTCGATCTCGGGCGTCGCATCGATCGACGACGTCGAAGCGGGCTCGCTGACGTTCGCGACGGACGAACGCTACTTGCGCGCGGCCCTGGCCTCACGCGCCGCCGCGGTCCTGACGGAGCCGGCGGTGGCCGAAAGCGTCGAATCGGCGCGCAAACCGCTGCTGATCGTGGCCTCGGCGCGCGTGGCCCTGGCGACGCTGTTGGCGGCGCTCGAAGCGCCGCCGCCGCCGCGCCCCTACCGCGATCCGACGGCCGTCGTCGATCCGGCGGCCGTCGTCGGTCCCGACGTTCACATCGGGCCGCTGGTCGCAGTTGGGGCGGGCGCGACGGTCGGCGCGGAGTCGATCCTGCTGGCGGGTGCGGTCGTGGGCGCCGGCGCTCGGCTCGGGCGCGGCTGCACGCTCCATCCCAGAGCCATGCTGCTCGATCGCTGCGTCGCAGGAGACCGCGTGACGCTGCAAGCCGGGGCGATCGTCGGCAGCGACGGTTTCGGCTACGTCTTCATCGACGGCCGTTTCGCCAAGATCCCGCAGGTCGGCGACGTCGTACTCGGCGACGACGTCGAGATCGGCGCGAACACGTGCATCGATCGGGCGCAAACCGGGTCGACCACGATCGGCACCGGTACCAAGATCGACAACCTGGTGCAGATCGGCCACAACTGCCGCATCGGCAAGCACTGCGGGTTCGCCGCGATGACCGGGCTCGCCGGTTCGACGATCGTCGGCGACTACACGGTCGTGGGCGGACAGAGCGCATTCAAGGGACACATCACCGTCGGCTCGCGGGTGCGGATCGCCGGGAACACGATGGTCTGGGGCGACGTCGAGGACGGCGCCACGATCAGCGGAGCGCCGGCGCGCGATCATCGCGAAGAGCTGCGCCAGCAGGTTCGCCTCCGCAATCTCGATAAGCTGTTCGAGCGTGTGAGGGCCTTAGAACTAAAATGATGCATCAGCACACGCTGCGCGACGTCCTGGAGTTTGAAGGCGTCGGGCTGCACACCGGCGCCCCTGGGCGCGTTCGGGTTCGGCCGCAGGTCGCGGGCCGAGGTTTGCGCTTCCGGCTGGACGGAGGCACCGTCTCGTTCGCCGCGCACGCCGAGCACGTCGCCGAGACGCGGCGTGCGACGGTCCTGGGCAACGGCACGGCGACGGTCTCGACCGTCGAACACCTACTGGCCGCGCTGTTCGCAATGGGCGTGGACAACGCCGCGATCGAAGTCGAGGGGCCTGAGGTCCCCGTGATGGACGGCAGTTCGGCCGCCTTCGCCGAAGCGATCGCCAAGATCGGTTTGGTCGATCAGTTCGCGCCCCGCGCGCTCTTTACGATCGACAGCCCGCTCGTCTTGCGCGACGGCGATGCGGTCATCGCGATCGCGCCGGCCGACGAGTTTCGCATCCGCTTCGCCGTCGACTACGCCGCACCGATCGGCGCGCAGTTCATCGACGCGACGATCGACCCGGATTATTTCATTCGCGAGATCGCCCCCGCCCGCACCTTCGGATACCTGCACGAAGTCGAGGCGCTGCGCAGCGCCGGCCTCGCGCGCGGCGGGACGCTCGACAACGCGCTGGTGTTTGCGCCCGACGGTCCGCTGACGCCGCTGCGCTGGCACAACGAAGTCGTGCGGCACAAGGTGCTCGATTTGATCGGCGATTTCGCGCTGCTCGGCGCCTGGCCGCAGCTCGAGGTCGTCTCCGTCAAGAGCGGTCACCGCCTTCACGCCCGGGCCGCGAACGAACTGCGGACCCGTCGCGATGCGCAGCAGCGCGCGTTCGGGGCCTGAGGCGAGTGCCAAGGGTCGTTGGGGCCGACGCGCCGATGTTCGTTGGCGATATCACGCAGGTGCTGCCGCATCGCTACCCGATGCTGCTGCTCGATCGCATCAGCGAAGTCGTTCCCTATAAGCACGCGGTCGGATACAAGAACCTGACGGCGAACGAAGCCTTCTTCCAGGGACATTTTCCGGGCCAGCCGATCATGCCCGGCGTCTACATGATCGAGGCCCTGGCGCAACTCGGCGGAACGGTGATCTTGGGGCAGCACGATTTCGGGCGCCGCATCGCGGTGTTGGCCGGCATCGACAAAGCCAAATTCCGCCGGCCGGTCGTGCCCGGCGATCGGCTCGACATGGAAGTCACCATGTTGCGCGCGCGGTCCTCGATGGGCTGGGTCAAGGGTGAAGCTCGCGTCGAAGGCAAGCTTGCATGCTCGGCCGAGCTGATGTTTTCGGTCTCTGCGGTCGCGCGGTTCACCCTGGACGCGTCCATCCTGCACGAGTGAACGGCGCGTGATTCATCCCACTGCCATCGTCCACCCGACTGCCGTGGTCGGCGAAGGGGCCGAGATCGGCCCCTTCTGCGTGATCGGTGAAAACGTCAATATCGGTAAGCGCACGAAGTTGCTCGCGCACGTCGTCGTCAACGGCCGCACGACGATCGGCGAAGACGTGCGGATCCACCCGTTCTGCTCGATCGGGACGCCCTCGCAAGACCGCAAGTATCACGGCGAGCAAACCTTTACCAAGATCGGCGACCGGACCGAAATCCGCGAGTACGTGTCGGTGCACCGGGCGACGGGCGACGGCGAAGCGACCTCGATCGGCAACGACACGCTGCTGCTGGCCTACGTTCACGTCGCCCACAACTGTCAGATCGGCGATCGGGTGACGATGTCGTCGACGGCGCAACTAGCCGGTCACGTGATCATCGAAGACGACGCGACGATCGGCGGCCAGGCGGGCGTACACCAATTCGTGCGCATCGGCACGCACTCCATGGTCGGGGGCGGCTCGAAACTGCGGCGCGACGTGCCGCCGTATCTGCTCGTGGACGGGAGCCCGGGTGCTCCGTTCGGGCTCAACACGGTCGGCTTGCACCGGGCGGAGTTTCCGCCCGAGGTGATCTCCGAACTCAAGGAGTGTTACCGGATCATCTACCGTTCGAACAACAATATCTCGCAAGCCATCGAGGCGATGCGGGCGACGGTGAAGACCGAGCAAGGCCGCCGGTTGCTGGCTTTCATCGAGGCGCCGACGGAGCGCGGTATCGTCAAGTAAAATGCGGGTCTTTCTCGCGACCGGCGAAGCTTCAGGAGACATGCTCGCCGCAGCGCTCGCGACTGGAATCCGCGACCTCGTACCGGCCGCCCAATTCGAAGGAATCGGCGGCGAACGCATGGCCGCCGCCGGCGTGAAGCTCAGCGCTTCGACGGCGGGCTGGGGGGCGATGGGTCCGCTCGAAGCGCTGCGAACGATTCCGCAGTTGCTCCTGACGTTGTTTTGGAACGCGCTCCGGCTGCTCGCCTCACCCCGGGACCTGATCGTGCTGGTCGACTTCGGGGCCGGCAATTTGCGCCTGGGGCGGTTCCTGCGACGCTTCGGCTACCGGCGCCCGATCCTTTACTTCTTGCCGCCCGGCGCCTGGCTCGACATTGCTCCGCAAGCGCGCGACGTTGCCCGCAACGCGATGCCGCTGACCGCTTTCGCCCACCAGCGTGATTTTTATCGCTCGCTCTCGCTCGAGGTCGCGTACTTCGGGCACCCGCTCGTGTCGCTCGTCCAACCGCGCGCCGAGCGTCTGCCCCCTGCGGCGGACGGCGGAACGATCGCGCTCTTACCGGGCAGCCGGCGCGCGGAAATCGCGCGCCACATGCCGCGCTTGCTGCAGGCTTGCCGTCTGCTGCGCGAGCGGCGCCCGCGCGCAAACTTCGTCGTCAGCGCTGCGGACCGCGACGCCGAGAACTCGATTCGCCGCCAGCTTGCCGGCTGCGCCGAATCGTTCCCAATCGTTCGCGGAGCGCGCGCAGCGATCGACGTCGCCGACGCGGCCTGGATCGCGTCGGGAACGGCCGTGTTGGAAGCGGTGCTGCGCGAGGTGCCGTGCGTGGCGCTCTACGTCATCGCGCCGGCCCAAGTCCCGATTGCCAAGCGGATGTGGCGCGGGCCCTACGCGACGTTG
>Ga0302314_10012789_pt1 | contig 14480 bp, 11 predicted proteins | sample III_Palsa_N2_3_FD_200533 | JGI IMG/M metagenome (GOLD analysis project Ga0302314, IMG submission 200533) | Peat permafrost microbial communities from Stordalen Mire near Abisko, Sweden - III_Palsa_N2_3 | ecosystem: Environmental > Terrestrial > Soil > Palsa > Peat permafrost | place: Sweden... | reverse complement strand
CCGTTCGCTAGGATCCTGTCCCATGGCTGTCCGCATCCGCCTGTCCCGCTATGGCCGTCTGCACCGGCCCTATTTCCGCATTGTCGCCATCGACGGCCGTTGCCATCGTGAAGGCAAGGCCAATGAGATCCTCGGCTCGTACGATCCGCTCAAGGCCGACAAGAACATCGCCGTCGACATGGAGGCCGTGGGCCGCTGGATCGATCAGGGCGCGCTGGTCAGCATCGGGCTGACCAAGCTGATGAAGCATTTCGGCTTCGTGCTGCCGGCCAAGGCCGTCACCGCGCCAGCCACGACCGAGGCGAAGGCCCCCAAGGCCAAGGCCGCCACCGGCCCCAAGGGCGTGAAGCAGGCCTGGAACCCGCCCAGCCGCCGCCAGCTGCGCAAGCATGCGGCCTCGGCCAAGACGGTGCGCAAGGCCAAGCTCGCGGCCGACGCCGCCGCCAAGCCGGCGCCCGCTGCCGCCGAGAGCGGCGCCGAACCCGCCAAGAGCTGACCTGGCGCGGTGCCCGCCACCGCGCGTGGTGATGCCTGCTGCGCACGAACGACCCTTCCGTGACCGGCCACCTCGTCGACATCGGGCACCTCGAAGTGCCGTTGAGCGCGGTGGCCGCGGCCCCCGTCCATTCCCTCGATCATGCCCTCAAGCCGTGGATCGCCCGCGCGCTGCAGGTGCCCGAGGCGGATGTGCACAGCTATGCCATCGAGCGGCGCAGCCTCGATGCGCGCCGCAAGCCCGACCTGCGCTTCGTCTACCAGCTGCAGGCCACGGTGCGCGAGGATGCGCCGGTGACCGAGAGCCCGACCATCACGGTGCGCACCGCGCCGGTGGTCAGCGATGATGGTCTGCACCACCTGCGCCTGGCCGAGGGGCTGCCGCAGCAGCCGCTGATCATCGGCGCCGGGCCGGCCGGGCAGATGGCGGCCTACCTGCTGGCGATGCACGGCCTGAAGCCCCTGATCCTCGACCGGGGCCGCGATGCCGACACCCGGACCCGCGACCTGGCCGCCTTCCATGCCACGCGTGTGCTCGATCCGCAGAGCAACTACCTCTTCGGCGAGGGTGGCGCGGGCACCTACTCCGACGGCAAGCTCTACACGCGGGTCAAGGACCGGCGCATGCGCTTCCTGCTCGAGGCCTTCGTCGCCGCGCGCGCGCCGCGCCACATCCTCTACCGCCACCATCCGCACATCGGCTCCGACCTGCTGCCGCACATGTGCAAGCGCCTGCGCAGCCGCATCGAGCAGTGGGGCGGGCGCTTCCGCTTCCAGGCCATGGTCAAGGACATCATCGTGGCCTCCGGTCCCGACGGCCGCCCGCGCTGCGGCGGGGTGATCCTGGAGAGCGGCGAGCGGCTCGAGTCGGGACTGACCCTGATCGCCCCGGGCCACAGCGCCCGCGACCTGATCGAACGCCTCATCGGGCATGGCCTGACGCACAAGGCCAAGGGCTTCCAGCTCGGCTGCCGCGTCGAGCATCAGCAGCGCCTCATCGACCAGGGCCAGTACGGCTGCGCGCCGCCCAAGCACCTGCTCACCGCCGCGGAATACAACCTGGTCAGCCGCCCGCCGCCGGCGATCGGCGCCGAGCACGTCACCACCTTCTGCATGTGCCCGGGCGGCGAGATCATCGCCGCGACCTCCGACCCGGGCCACCTCTCGACCAATGGCATGAGCCGCTACGCGCGCTCGTCGTCCTTCGCCAATGCCGGGCTGATCGTCAACCAGGAGGTCGATCGCGACGCCAGCGGCCTGGCCGGCTTCGACCTGATCCGCGATCTCGAGGAGCGCGCCTTCCGCGAGGGCGGCGGCGACTACTCCTGCCCGGCGCAGAGCTGCAGCGCCTTCATGCGCGGCGAGGCCGGGGTGCCGGTGACCAGCTCGAGCTACCGCCTGGGCGTGCGCCCCGGACGCATCGACCGCATCCTGCCGGCCCGCACCGTGACCGCGATCCGCCAGGCGCTGCGGCATTTCGACAAGGTCATCCCCGGCTTCCTCAGCCAGGGCGCGCTGGTCGGGGTCGAGACCCGGGTCTCAAGCCCGGTGCGCTTCGAGCGCGATCCCGCGACCCTGGCCAGCTCGCTGCCCGGGCTGTACCTGGCCGGCGAGGGCGCCGGCTACGCCGGCGGCATCGTCTCGGCCGGCCTCGACGGCCTGCGTCTGGCCGAGACCATCCTCACCGGCGTGCCGGCGCTGCGCGAACGCTAGGGAGTAGCCTGGGCTGCGGCGCAGCGCTGGCGCCTGCCCGCAGATGCGAACAGCCCCTGGCGGGGACCGCCCGGGGCTGTTCAGAACCTGCGATGCGCTGCGCGCGGCGGCCTAGTGGCCGGCGGCGGGCTCGGGCGGCGGGTTGACCTGGATCAGGGTGATCTCGAAGATCAGGATCTGGTTGGGCGGGATGGTGGGCGGGGCGCCCTGGGTGCCATAGCCCAGCTCGGGCGGCACGGTGACCAGGAACTTGTCGCCCTCCTTCATCATCTGCAGGATCTCGGTCCAGCCCTTGATCACGCCGCCGACCTGGAAGGTGACCGAGCCGCCGTGGTTCTCGGAGGAGTCGAAGACGCTGCCATTGGGCATGGTGCCCTTGTAGGCGACCTTGACGGTGTCGGTGGCGCTCGGCGTCTTGCCGGTGCCGCTGGCCAGGATCTCGTACTGCAGGCCATCGGGCAGGACCTTGACGCCGGCCTTCTTGGCATGCGTATCCAGGTACTCCTGGTTGCCGGCCGACTGGTGCTTGGCGAGGTCGGCCATGTACTTGGTCATGACGTCGCGGAACTTCTCCTGGTCCATGGGCTTGTCGGTGCCGGCGATCATCGCCTTGATGCCCTTGGCGACCTGGTCCGCATCGAGGTTGTACTTGGCGACCGAATCGCCCATCTGCAGCCCGACCTGGTAGCTGACGCTGGTGCGCAGCGTGGCGGCGTCATCCGCGGCGGGCGCCGGCTGGTCGGCCGCATCCAGGGCCGTGGCCATGAGCGTCAGGAGCACGGGGATCAAGGGGAGCGAGACGAGGTGTTTCATGGCAATTCCGGGGTGTTCTGGTCGCCGGGAGCATTCCGGCCGGAGGGAAACTACAAGGAGCATCGCGGCAGGTGTGCGCGGAGCGTCCATCGCGCCCGGCCCATGGGACTGGCCTGGCGAAGCGCGGCCTCTAGCATCGGTCGGGGAGGGTCTATGCCATCGCCCGCTGATCGCAACGCACCCTGCCGCACGAGCTCCGCCCGCGGCCAGCGGGTACACAGCTTGCTGACCGTGGCGCTGATGCTGGGCGTCCTGGCGACGCTGGCGGAGCCGGCGGCGGGCGCGGCCGAATCGATCACCATCGTCAGCAGCCTGCCCCTGACCGGCAGCTCGGCGGCGCAGTGCCAGACCATGGTCAACGGCATCACCATGGCCGTCGAGCAGGCCGGCGGAGCCGCCGGCGGCTTCACCATCGTCTACAAGTCCTTCGATGACGCCTCGCCCGAGGCCGCGAGCTGGGATCCCAAGGTCGAGGCCACCAACGCCGACAACGCCATCGCCGACCCGGATGTCATGGCCTACATCGGCACCTACAATTCCGGCGCGGCGAAGATCAGCATGCCGAAGCTCAACCTCGCCTCGCTGGTGATGATCAGCCCTGCCAATACCGCCTCCGGGCTGACCAAGCCCGGGCTGGGCGAGAAGAACGAGCCGCAGGTCTACCGGCCCTCCGGCAAGGTCACCTACTTCCGCGTCGTGCCGGCCGACGACATGCAGGGCCTGGCCGGGGCGCGCTGGGCGCTGGCCATGGGGGTCACGTCCGCCTATGTGCTCAATGACCGCGAGGTCTACGGCATCGGGGTCGCGGCGAGCTTCCGCGACCATGCCAAGGCGCTGGGCATCACCATCCTCGGCTTCGACGGCATCGACGGCAAGGCCGCCAACTACCGCTCGACGGTCAGCCGCATGCGCAACCTGCATCCGGACCTGGTGTACTTCGGCGGCATCACCCAGAACAACGGCGGGCAGATCGCCAAGGACATGGTCAATGGCGGGCTGAAGGCCAAGCTGATGGTGCCCGACGGCTGCTACGAGAAGGCCTTCATCGACGCCGCCGGCGAGCACACCCTCGACGGCCGCTGCTTCGTGACCTTCGGCGGCCTGCCCCCGGACCAGCTCACCGGCAAGGGCAAGCTCTTCGTCGACGCCTACCGCGCGCGCTTCGGGGCCGAGCCGGAGGCCTATGCCGCCTACGCCTACGAGGCCGCCAACGTCGTGCTCGCGGCGATCCGGCGCGTGCACGCCAAGGACCGCGCCGCGATCTGCGCCGCGGTCGCGGCGACCAGGGACTACGACGGGGCGCTCGGGCACTGGTCCTTCGACGCCAACGGCGACACCTCGCTGACCACCTTCAGCGGCATCGGTGTCGCGGACGACCGCTTCGTCTTCCTCGCGGCGCTCACCGCGCCCAGCCCCTGAGCCGCCCGCCCCCAGGGCGTGGCGCGCATCCCGGTCCGCACGCGGCGCCGCCGCGCCGATGGTCGCACCGGACCGCACTCCCCCGACTAGCAATGCGCGCACCAGCGGCGATCCTGGCCGGCCCATGATCCTGGCGTGGTTCAGACCGCTGCTGCCGATTGCCCTGGGCATGGCCGCCCTGGCCGCGCTCGTGGTCCTGGCCTGCCTGGTCGGTGGCACCGCCTGGTCGCTGGCGCACTGGCCGTGGCTGCACGACAACCGCTGGAACCTCGCCCAGCAGTCGATCATCGGCCTGGGCAACGGCCTGATCATCGGCCTGGTGGCGCTCGGCTACACCATGGTCTACGGCATCATCGAGCTGATCAATTTCGCGCACGGCGACCTGGTGATGCTCGGCTGCTTCCTGAGCCTGACCCTGATCGGGGCCCTGCACCTCGAGCACCATCCCTACGTGGGTGTGGCGGTGCTGCTGGTGGCGGTCCCGGTCTTCTGCAGCGTGCTCAACGTCGTGGTCGACCGTCTGGCCTACCGGCCGCTGCGCGCCGCCCCGCGGCTGACCGTCCTGGTCTCGGCGATCGGCGTGTCCTTCGTGTTCGTCAATCTCGGGCTGTTCTGGGGCGAGGCGCACCTTGCGGTCTTCGATGGCGGTCATGACGCGACCGCGCCGAAGAGCGTGCCGGACCTGCTGCCGGTCGACAGCCTGCTGCCGGATGCGTGCCCGCTGATCCTGACCGCCAAGGACCTGATGATCGTGGTCGTGACGCTGCCTTTGATGCTCGCGCTCTCGGCCTTCGTCGGCGGCACCCGCCTCGGGGTGGCGATGCGCGCCACGGCGCAGAACCCGGTGGCGGCGCGGCTGATGGGCATCCCGGTCGACCGGGTGATCACCGCGACCTTCGCCATCGGCGGCGCGCTGGCCGGGGTGGCCGCGGTGATCTATGCGCTCTACAACAACACCATCGGCTTCCAGATGGGCTACCGCATCGGACTGGACGCCTTCACCGCGGCGGTGCTGGGCGGCATCGGCAACCTGCCCGGCGCGGTCCTGGGCGGGCTGGTGATCGGGCTGGTGCGGGCGATGTCGGACGGCTTCATCGACAGCATCTGGAGCAACGTCATGGTCTTCGCGGTGCTGATCCTGGTCCTGGTCTTCAAGCCCTCCGGGATCCTCGGCACGCATGTGCGGGAGAAGGTCTGATGCGCGCCCACCTCCTGGGCTGGTCGCTGGTGGCGGCGCTGCTGCTTGAGCCGGTTGTGGAGAAGGCGCTGCGCCTGCCGCACGCCTGGGGGATCGCGCAGCTGCTGATGCCGGTGATCTTCGCCTACACCATCATCGGCCTGGGGCTGAACATCATCACCGGCTTCACCGGGCTGTTGAACCTCGGGGTCGCCGGCTTCGTCGCGATCGGCGCCTACGCCTACAGCATGGCGACCTCGCCCATCTATCCCTTCCAGATCGGCTTCTGGCCCGGCCTGGGGATGGCGACGCTGGTGGCGGCTGGGATCGGCGCCGCGCTCTCGCTGCCGACCATGCGCCTGCGCGGCGACTACCTGGCGATCGTCACCCTCGGCTTCAGCGAGATCATCGAGGACCTGCTCAAGAACCTCGCGCCGATCACCAAGGGCACCACCGGCATCGATCCGGTGCCGCCGCCCTCCCTGCCCGGGCTGGATTTCACCACCGCCCATACCCTGGACTTCTACTACCTGTACCTGGCCCTGGCCGCCCTGGCGGCGCTGATCGCCTACCGCCTGCGCCAGTCGCGGGTCGGGCGCGGTTGGGTCGCGGTGCGCGAGGACGAGCTCGCCGCCCGCGCCAGCGGGGTGGTCGCGGTGCGCGCCAAGCTCTCGGCCTTCTGCTGGGGATCGGCCTTCGCCGGGGCGGGCGGCGCGCTCCTGGTGGCCCAGGGCGGGACCTCCTTCGATCCGGATTACTACAGCTTCCAGCAGTCGATCATCGTGCTCAGCGCGGTGATCGTCGGCGGCATGGGCTCGATCCCGGGGGTGCTGCTCGGCTCGGCGCTGATGTTCGGGCTGAACTCGGTGGTCCTGGTCAAGCTGCCGTGGCTGATGAACGCCAAGTACCTGCTCTACGGCCTGACCATGATCCTGACGATGCGCTTCATGCCGCGCGGTCTCGTGCCGGTGCGCGAGACCGGAAAGCGCCCTGCGCCGCCCGGCGCCGTGCGGGCCGGCGCATGAGCCCCCGCGACCAGCCCGGCGCGCAGGCCCTGCTCGAGGTGCGCGAGCTGAGCCTGCGCTTCGGTGGCCTGACCGCCGTCGACCACGTCTCCTTCCAGGTCTTCCCCGGCGAGATCGTCTCGGTGATCGGCCCCAACGGCGCCGGCAAGACCTCGCTGTTTAATGCCATCACCGGGCTGCATCCGCCCTCCTCCGGCGAGGTGCTGATCCAGGGCAGACCGCTGCGCCGTGCGCTCGGCGCGGGGAGCTGCCTGCGCTGGCTGGGTGTCGGCGTGCTGACCGCCATTGGGCTGGGCATCGGCACCGACCTGCTCGGGCTGTGGGCGGTCAGCGGGGTGCAGGACTATGCCGCGCCTGAGCATTTCCCGTGGTCCACCTCGCTGCATGCGGTCGCGCAGGAGCTCTACAGCTCCGACTGGGTGCATGGCGGCGCGCTGGTCGGCTTCGTCCTGGGCATCGCCGGCGCGGTGGCGGTGTGGCGGCGCACCCGCCAGGAGCCGGAGGTGGCGGTGCGCAGCGGCATCGCGCGCACCTTCCAGAACATCCGCCTGTTCAAGGAGCTCAGCGTCCTGGACAACGTCCTGGTCGGGCTGGACGCGCGCAGCCGCTGCGGCGGGCTGGCGGCGGTGGTGCGCACCCCGCGCCAGCGCCGCGAGGAGCGCGCGGTGCGCGCCGCCGCGCTCGAGCTGCTGACGCAGGTCGGGCTGGCGCAGGTTGCCGGCGCGCCGGCCGGGAGCCTGCCCTACGGCCATCAGCGCCGCCTCGAGATCGCGCGCGCCCTGGCCTGCAGCCCGCGCATCCTGCTGCTCGACGAGCCAGCGGCGGGCATGAACCCGAGCGAGGCCGACGAGCTGATCGGGCTGATCCGCACCATCCGCGAGCGCGGCGTGACAGTGCTCTTGATCGAGCACCACATGCGCGTGGTGATGGGCATCAGCGACCGCATCGTGGTGCTGCACTTCGGCCGGCCGATAGCCGAGGGCGTGCCGGCGGTGGTGCGCCGCGATGCGGCGGTGATCGCGGCCTACCTCGGGGCCGATCCATGAGCACGGACGGTGATGCCGCAACCTCGCCTCCCCCCGGGGCCGGGCCTGGACCCGGGCCAGGGCCGGGGCCGGTCCTGCTGCAACTGACCGATCTGCACGCCGGCTATGGCGGCATCACCGCCCTGCGCGGCGTGAGCCTGCGCGTCCATGCCGGCGAGATCGTGGCCTTGATCGGCGCCAATGGCGCCGGCAAGACCACGACCCTGATGTGCATATCCGGGATCACGCCGCCGAGTGCCGGTCGCCTGGCCTTCGCCGGCCGGGACATCACCCGCGAGCCGGCGCACGTCATCGTCGCCATGGGCCTGGCGCACGTGCCCGAAGGGCGGCGCATCTTCGCGCAGCTGACCGTGCAGGAGAACCTCATGCTCGGCGCCTACTGCCGGCGCGACCGCTCGACCCTGGCGGCCGAGGCCGAGCGCGCCTATGAGCTCTTCCCGATCCTCAAGGAGCGCCGCGCGCAGAAGGGCGGCACGCTCTCGGGCGGTGAGCAGCAGATGCTGGCGATCAGCCGCGCGCTGATGTCGAAACCGCGCCTGCTGCTGATGGACGAGCCGTCGATGGGGGTGGCGCCGCTGCTGGTGGCGCGCATCTTCGCGGCGATCCGCACGCTCAACGCCGAGGGTTTGTCGATCCTGCTGGTCGAGCAGAATGCGCGCCTTGCCCTGGCGACCGCCGCGCGGGCCTATGTCCTGGAGACCGGGAAGATCGTCCTCGACGGCCCGGCCGCGGAACTGGCCGAGCACCCGCGGGTGCGCGCCGCCTATCTCGGCGAGGCCGCGCTCTAGCGCACTGCGCGGGCGCGCGGGCGCTTGATAGGGTCCGTGACTGGTCTCCTGCGGCCCTGGTTGCCAAGCGTTCCGCTCCGGCAACGCACGCTCTTTCCCGCATGTCAGGACATCAGCCCGGCCTGTCGCTGGTCGCCGGTCGGGCCCTTCCGTCGCCGCTGGATGCACGGATGATGTCAGGGTGACTGTGACCTTCATCGGCGATGTGCATGGCTGGAGCGATCGCCTCAGCCGCGTCCTCGACCAGGCGGAGGGCGAGGTGGTGCTGCTGGGCGACCTCATCGACCGCGGCCCGGACACGCCCGGGGTGCTGGAGCGGGCCCAGGCGCTGTGCGCCTCGGGGCGCGGCCAGTGCGTGCTCGGCAACCACGAGTACGCGCTGCTGCGCGCGCTCGGCCATCCCGCGATCCCCTTCGCGGCCGAGCCGAGCTTCTTCACCGCCTGGCGCGACGGCTTCGGCGGGTTGGCGGTGCTCGAGGCCTATGGCGTCAGCGACCCCGCGGCCCTGAAGGCGGCGCTCGGCACGAGCCTCGACTGGCTGGCGCAACTGCCCTGGGTGCTGGAGGGCGAGGCCGACGGCAAGCGCTGGATCGCGGTGCATGGCGGCCTCGAGGAGGACCGCCCGCTGCAGGAGCAGCTCACGGCGCTGCGCGCCGGCTGGAACGGGCCGGAGAGCAACGCGGAGGCCCTGTTTAGCAAGGCGCGCATGCTGACCCTGCCGCCCGACCTGCCGGCCCATACCTGCCTGGTCAGCGGCCATGTGCCGCTGCCGCGCGTCCACGTCTCGGCCAACCGCATCCTCTGCGACACCAGCGGCGGCCAGCGGCACCGCATGCTCAGCGGCGTGGTCTGGCACGAGGGCCGGGTGATCAGCTCCGGCAACGGCGTCTAGCCGGCCCCGGGGCGGGGCCGGCCAGGCCAGGACCGGCGATCCTAGTGCGACGGCGCGGCGAGGTGCGCCTGGATCGCCTGCTGCCCGTTCGGGCCGATGCTCGGCACGATCCCGGACATGTCCTTGGGCGGACCGACCGAGACCAGCTCGACCTCGAAGGTGAGGATCGAGTTGGCGGGGATCTTGCCCACCGCCGACTCGCCATAGCCCAGCTCGGGCTTGATGAAGAGCCGGTACTTGGCCCCGACGCCCATCAGCTGCAGGCCTTCCCCGAAGCCCTTGACCACGCCGTTGACCGGGAAGGTGGTCGGCTCGACCTTGCTGGCGTCGAAGACGGTGCCGTCGTAGAGCGTGCCGCGGTAGCGCACCGCGACGGTGTCGCCGGGGCCGGGTCTGGTCGCACCGGCCGGTGCGGGCTTGAGGACCTCGTACTGCAGGCCCGAGGCGGTGGTGATAACCCCCTGGCGCCTGGCGTTGTCGGCGAGCCACTCGCTGATCGTCTTGCCGGTGGTGCCGACCTTGGCCTCGGGCGGCTTGGCCTCGAAGAGCTTCTCGAGGGCCGGACGCAGCTGCTTGAAGGCCTCGTCGGTGATCACGTAGTAGTACTTGAGATAGCGGGCCTGGGCCTTGGCGGCGCGTTCGGCGCCGGAGAGCGTGGGCTTGTCGTCCTTGCCCGGCGGCTTGCCGGCCTCCTCGTCGAGTGCGGCGTCGTATTGCACGAAGACCAGCATGTAGCGGTCGCGGCCGGTGGTGGCGTCCTTGGCGGTGGCGTCCGGGGCCTTGCCGTCGGAGTCGACCGCGACCTCGCCGAACATCAGCGAGTACTTCAGGCCGTCCTTGGTGGCTATGGTCAGGCGCCCCTCGTTGCCGACCGCGGCCAGGTCCTGGCCCTGCAGGTTGACCACCGGCGAATCCTTGTCGACGGTGCCGGGCGGCACGAAGTAGAAGCCCTTCGACTGCATCTCCATGATGTCGCGCGGGATCGACTTGATCGAGAACTGGCGCACGTCGGTGAGCTTCACCGTGGTCGCGGCGGTGACGATGGTGTTGATCACGCCCTGGGCGATGCGCTTGTCGGGCGGCACCGGGCCCGGGTCGCTCCACAGGTCGGTGCCCGAGCTGCGCGTCAGCTGGGTCTCGGAACGCATGTCGATGGCCTTGCGCTGCAGGTCGATCGAGTAGTCGGCGACCAGGAGCGAACGGATGTCCTCGCGCTTGACCTTGAGCGGATCGACCTCGACGTAGTCGACGAACTTGGTCGACAGATCGGGGGTGACCTGCGCGGTGTAGACCTGGTTCTTGCCGGCCTCCCGCATGTAGTAGATGCCGTCGCCGGTCTCGGACTTCTTGCCCAGTATCAGGTCGGCCACGGTCTGCCCGGTGATGTCGATCATGGTGATGCGCTTGCCGCGCCCCTCCTTCTGCGAGAGGTCGGGATCGAGCGGATCGACGACGCCCAGGGAAGCGAACTGCTTGGGATCCTCGCTGACCAGCCGCCCATGGGCCAGGCCCATGAAGGTCGCGGTCGACTTGCTGACCCGGGTGTTGGCGTCGGCCGGGTAGTCGAAGTGGCTGGCGATGGTCCAGTCGTTGCCGCTGCGCTTGACCCGGATGATCTTCGCCGAGGAGGTCGCATCGTCCCATTCGGCGACTTGCAGGTCGGCGATGACGTCGGCCGAGGCCGGCTTGGTGAAGAGGTCTGAATCGGTCTTCTTGGCGGTGGGCGCGGTGGAGACCGGGCGCCAGGCGGGGACGGCGGCGGCGAGGGCCAGGACACACAGGACGTATGGCAGGAATTTCATGGGGTGTTCCTTCAGGCCGCCGCGCGCTTGCGCGAATCGGGGATGTGCGAGCGTTCGCCGACGAGACGCTTGATGAACACGGCGACGGCCAGCAGCAGGAGCAGCACGGCGGGAGTGAGGATCGCGATCAGCTTCACGTAGTTGCGCGCCGCATTGATCTCGCGGCGCTGCGCGCTCTTGGCCTCGGCGGTCTTCTTGTCGGCTTCGAGGTTGATGTCGTTCATGGCCAGGTCGAGCTTGCGCTGGTTGATGACGGTGATGCGCTCGACCTCCTGCGGCTTGGCGTTGTCGTCCAGGCTCGGGTCGTTCTTGATCTGGTCGATGGCGCGGTCGTTGTCCGAGCGGATGCGGTCGATCTGCGCGGTGGCGCTGGAACGCGCCTCCTCGGTGGCCTTGGTCGCCTTGTCCTCGGACGCGGCGAGCATGTCGGCCAGGCGGCTGAGCGGCCGGTGCACCGGGCGCCTGGTGCGCAGCTCCAGGAAGTCGGTGTCGCCGAACAGGTCGTCGACGGCGTTGCCGGCGAACTGCACGTTGCGCAGGTCGATCAGCTCCTTCATCTCATCCTTGGAGAACTGCCCGTTCTCGTTGCGGTAGAGCCGGAAGAACATCTCGCTGAAGCAGTCGGTGTCGGTGACGACGATGACGTGCACCGGCTTGGGGCTCGGCACCCCGGTCTTCTTCTCCGGCGGGATCGACGAGCTCGGGTCGACCTTGACCGTGGGATCGGCCTCGGGGTAGGCGGCCGGCATGTGGCCGGTGATCTCGGCGGCGAGGATCGGCGACTGGTCGTCGGTGGCGAAGTCCGGCAGGGGCACCGACTGCTGGTCGATGTCCGGGCGGCCCATGTAGTCGAAGTGCACGACGTCGGTCAGCGGCACGCGGCCCCATGGGTAGCCCGGGGTGACGCGCACCAGCGGCGAGACGCTCAGCGCGGAGTACTTGTCGCTGGCGATCTTGAGCTCGCCCGCGAAGAGGAAGAGCAGCGAGCCGATCCCGTCGACGGCCGGCGAGTCGGTCTCGGCCTTGGTCTGCTCGCGGTTGATCCACAGGAAGGTGTTGGGCAGCATGCCCTTGAAGTAGTGGCTCGGGTCGTAGTCCGAGGCGATGACCGTGTCCTCGTCGTATTCCAGGCCGAGGGAGTGCCAGAGCGGCTTGAGGTCGCCCTTCTTGGGCCCGTTGCCCTCGTCCTGCTGGCTGTAGGGGTTGGCGCTCTTCTTGGGGCGGCTGGGGATCAGCTCCGGCTTGTTGGCCTCGACCACCGGCAGGGGATCCTCGAGCAGCAGGGTCGGATGGCCGGCCCAGATGTAGTCATGCAGGCGCTCGATCTGCGCCTGGGTCAGGCTCGAGGGCTGCGGCACGACCATCGCCTCGATGTCGGACGAGACGGCCGAATCGAGATTCACGGTCCTGACGTCGTACTGCTTGCGCCACTCCTTGACGATCTCCCATTCCGGGGTCATCGAACCGGACTGGAAGTCGAAGCCGGAGCTCATCTGCAGGTCGGTCTGGGCGATGCCCAGGACGCGCTTCTTGTCGGTGGTGACCGAGCGGATGGCGCGCACCAGCTCGTATTCGACCGACAGTCCGGGATCGAAGTACTCGATCACCTGGGTGTTGCCGCCGGAGGCAACGGCGGCGCCGAGGAAGACGTCCTCGAGCTCCTGGCCGGTGACCTCGTCGGTGGCGACCTTGCGGGTCTTCAGCCCGAATTCGCGGGTCGCCGACTGGCCGGCGTCGTCGAGCGCGTCGACCGGATGCCGGATGTCGATCTTGACGTGCTCGGAGGTGCGCGCCACGGCGTTGAGCATGTCCTCGATCTCGCGCGCCTTCAGCTGCATCTCGGGCGGGATGTTCTCGCTGATGAAGGCGGTGATGGTGACCGGCTCGTCCAGGGCCTTCAGCAGCTTGACGCTCGACGGGCTGAGCGAGGACAGGCCTTCGACCGAGACGTCCTTGTAGGCGCCGTTGCGCTCGGCCCAGCGCGCCAGGTTGACGGCCAGGGCCAGGGCGAAGACCAGGGTCAGGATCTGGGCCCAGATGGTGGCGGCGGTGCCGGGGCGCCAGCGCCGCGACAGCAGGAGCAGCGCCGCGGCGCCGAGGAAGCCGACGATCAGCCCGAGCGCGATCACGACATTGAAGACCGGGATGACGCCGCGGTTGAAGTCGTCGAACCAGCCGAGCCAGGTCGCGGTGCCGGTCAACAGCGCGCACAGCGCCGCTCCGACCACGAAGGCGATCGCCGGCACCGTGACCAGGACGCTGGCGAAGATGCCGACCGCGGCGAAGGCCAGGCCGGCCAGCCACCAGCCGACGTAGTTGGCGAAGATCAGCCCGGCGTCGGGATGGCCGAGCCAGGCCAGGGCGAGGACATTGGTCAGGCTGCAGGCCAGGGCGAGGGTGAAGTAGCTCGAGACCGCCAGGAACTTGCCGATCAGCGCGTCCTGCACCGAGAGCGGCAGGGTCAGCAGCAGCTCCTCGGTGCCGGCCTCGCGCTCACGCGCCCAGGTGCCCATGGCGAGCGCGGCCAGCAGCACCGCGAGGAACCACGGCATCGCGTCGACGAGCAGGCCGAGGTCGGAGATGTTGCGGTCGAAGAACTGGGTGCCGCGGAACCAGAACAGCCAGCAGGCGGTGGCCAGCACGAAGACCAGGATGAAGAAGTAGCCGAGCGGGTTGCCGAGCAGGCTGGAGAGCTCGCGGCGCCACACCGCCTTGATGCCCTGGAAGTGGAGCGACGAGGTCCCGGAGCTGCGTCTGGGGAGCGGTGCCGGCACGGGTGCCGATGCTGAAACTGGTGCTGCTGGAATCGTCACGCCGCCACTCCTTTGGTCAATTCACGGAAACGCTCTTCGATGGTCTTGCCGCCGGCCAGCTCGGCCGGGGTGCCCTGGAACACCAGGCGGCCCTCGCTTACCAGCAGGACATGGTCGGCCATGGCTTCGACCTCCTGCAGGATGTGCGTGCTCAACAGCACGGTCTTGGGTTCGCCGCTGGCGGGCTTGGCCAGCTGGCGCACGAGGCTGCGCACCAGCAGGATCTGGTTCGGATCCAGTCCAGACGTCGGCTCGTCGAGAATCAGGACTTTCGGATCGTGCAGGATGGCCTGGGCGAGGCCGACGCGCTGACGGAAGCCTTTCGACAACTTCCGTACTGGTTTATACCAGACTTCCTCGATGCGGCATTCGTGCGCGACCCGCTCCAAGGCGGCCTTGAGCGGTGTGCCGCACAGTCCGCGGACCTCCGCCGCGAAGCGCAGGTAGGAGGCCGGGGTCATGTCCGCATAGAGCGGTCCGTTCTCGGGCAGGTAGCC
>Ga0302314_10012787_pt1 | contig 14482 bp, 11 predicted proteins | sample III_Palsa_N2_3_FD_200533 | JGI IMG/M metagenome (GOLD analysis project Ga0302314, IMG submission 200533) | Peat permafrost microbial communities from Stordalen Mire near Abisko, Sweden - III_Palsa_N2_3 | ecosystem: Environmental > Terrestrial > Soil > Palsa > Peat permafrost | place: Sweden... | reverse complement strand
GACGGATCGAACGCCCTCACGCGCGCGTTACCTCTCCGCGCACTGGGCGGCAGGGCCGAAACCCTTCTCCCCCGCTGCCCAGCGATGCGCCTTTGCAGGAATCTGCCTCCATCCGCCCTCGGCGGATGCGCGCAGAATTGAAAGATTGGGAACATGCACAAAATTCTGAAGGGCGCGGCTGTCGTGCTCGGACTCGCCGGCGCATCCTTGGCCATGACCGGCCCGGCGAGCGCGCAAGGCGTCGGCATTGGCGTCCATGTGGGCGACGTCGGTATCGGCGTCGGCGTCGGGACCAATTACGGCAACGTGGCCTACGGCTACCAGGACGGATACTGGGACCATCATCATGCCTGGCACGCGTGGCGGAACCAGGACGAGATGAACCGCTACCGGGCGATGCAGGGCAACCATTACAACGACTGGCGGCACGACCGCGATCCCGACCAAGGCTGGCACGACGAAGCCAAATGACGCGATCCCCGGTCTCTCGCCCCGGTTAGGGCGGGGGGCTGGGGCTAAGGAGGCGCGAATAGGGCGGCGTTCGCGCCGTCCCATCCGTGATTTCCGTGTTTTCCGTGGTCAGGGCCGCAGGCGCGCTTATCGCCGCCCGAGCCGGCTCTTGCGGTAGCGCTCTTCGGACTCGGCCCGCGCCTGGGCCTTCACCCGTTTTACCGCGCCCTTGTCCACCTGCTCGCCTTCCGGCGTGAATACCTCGTTGGCGAACTCCAGGTCGAGCATCTTCAGCCGCTTGACCTCGTCGCGCAGCCGCGCCGCTTCCTCGAATTCCAGGTTCGCGGCCGCGGCCTTCATGCGGTTTTCGAGGTCGTGCAGGGTGGCCTTGAAGTTGGAACCGAGGAACGGGCGGGCGTCTTCGGCCACGCCGACACTCACCGTCACCCGGTCGCGCTCGTAGGCGCTGGCCAGGATGTCCTTGATCTGGCTCTTGATGCTCTCCGGCGTGATGCCGTGTTCTAGGTTGTAGGCCGCCTGCTTCTCGCGGCGGCGGCTGGTCTCGGCCATCGCCCGCTCCATCGAGCCGGTGATGCTGTCGGCGTAGAGGATCACCTTGCCGTCGATGTTGCGCGCGGCGCGGCCGATGGTCTGGATCAGGCTGGTCTCGGAGCGCAGGAAGCCCTCCTTGTCGGCGTCGAGGATGGCGACCAGGCCGCACTCGGGGATGTCCAGCCCCTCGCGCAGCAGGTTGATCCCCACCAGCACGTCGAAGGCGCCCAGGCGCAGGTCGCGGATAATCTCGATCCGCTCCAGGGTGTCGATGTCGGAGTGCATGTAGCGCACGCGCATGCCCTGCTCGTGCATGTACTCGGTGAGGTCCTCGGCCATCTTCTTGGTCAGCACCGTGACCAGGGTGCGATAGCCCTTCAGCGCGAAGTCGCGGCACTCGGCGATCACGTCGTCGACCTGGCTGAAGCCGCCCTTGCTGACCGGACGCACTTCCACCGGCGGGTCGATCAGGCCGGTCGGGCGGATCACCTGCTCGACGAACACGCCGCCGGTCTTCTCCAGCTCCCAGGGCGCGGGCGTGGCCGAGACGAACACGCTGTCCGGCCGCATCGCCTCCCACTCCTCGAACTTGAGCGGACGGTTGTCGAGGCAACTGGGCAGGCGGAAGCCGTACTCGGCCAGGGTCGACTTGCGCCGATAGTCGCCGCGGTACATCGCGCCGATCTGCGGCACGGTCTGGTGACTTTCGTCCACAAATAGAAGTGCGTTGTCGGGGATGTATTCGAAGAAGGTCGGCGGCGGCTCGCCGGGGCGGCGGCCGGTGAGGTAGCGGCTGTAGTTCTCGATCCCGGCGCAGCTGCCGGTGGCCTCGATCATCTCCAGGTCGAAGGTGGTGCGCTGCTCCAGCCGCTGCGCCTCCAGCAGCCGGCCCTCCTTGACCATCCAGTCCAGCCGCTCCTTCAGCTCGGCCTTGATCAGGCTGGTGGCCTGGATCAGCGTCGGGCGCGGCGTCACATAGTGGCTGTTGGCGTAGACCCGCACCTGCGGCAACTCGCCGGTCTTCTTGCCGGTCAGCGGGTCGAACTCGCTGATCGCCTCGATCTCGTCGCCGAACAGGGCGATGCGCCAGGCGCGGTCCTCATAGTGGGCGGGGAAGATCTCGATGGTGTCGCCGCGGCGGCGGAAGGTGCCGCGCTCGAAGGCGTTGTCGTTGCGCTTGTACTGCTGGGCCACCAGGTCGGCCATCAGCTGCTTCTCGTTGATCTTCTCGCCGACCTTCAGGGTGAAGGTCATGGCTGAATAGGTCTCCACCGAGCCGATGCCGTAGATGCAGCTCACCGAGGCGACCACGATCACGTCGTCGCGCTCCAGGATCGCCCGCGTCGCCGAGTGGCGCATGCGGTCGATCTGCTCGTTGATCGACGAGTCCTTCTCGATATAGGTGTCGGTGCGCGGGACGTAGGCTTCCGGCTGGTAGTAGTCGTAGTAGCTGACGAAGTACTCGACCGCGTTGTCCGGGAAGAACGACTTGAACTCGGCGTAGAGCTGCGCCGCCAGGGTCTTGTTGTGCGCCAGGATCAGCGCCGGGCGCTGGGTTTCCTCGATGATCCGCGCCATGGTGAAGGTCTTGCCGGAGCCGGTGACGCCCAGCAGCACCTGCTCGTGCTCGCGCCCCTCGATCCCCGCCACCAGCTCGGCGATCGCCTCCGGCTGATCCCCGGCCGCCGAATACTCGCTGACCAGCTTGAACCGCCCGCCGCCCTCGGCCTTCTCCGGCCGCACGGGCCGGTGCGGCGTCCACAGCGCCGGCGCGGTCTCGGCATCATAAACAAACGCCCGCGACGCATCCGCGACGCCGGGTCCGGGGGAGGTGGGCATGATGCGAAGGTAGGCGAGGGAAGGGCGCTACGCCAGGGGGCCTGCTGACAGGAGTCTGGCAGTATTGGCCGCACCTCCCCCGCTGTCGCGGGTGAGGAGCAATCCCTAATACGCCCGCGCGATCAGCACTTCCTCCACCGCCGGCTCGCCGGTGAACAGGCACGGGCCGCTGACCGGGCGCTGGTCCAGCGGGATGTTGCGCAAGGTCAGCTTCAGCGCCTTCAACCGCTCGTCGATGGCGTCCAGCGCCGCCCCAGTCGGCTTTGACCACGGCGCGCGCACCCAGCCCTTGAACACGCTGCCCTCGTCCTCGTCGACCGCCGCGCCGAAATGTTCGGCCAACTGGTCGAAGGTGCGGATGTCGCCCCGGATATTGCTGTCAAGCTGGGCCTTGGCCTCGGCGAACAGGTTGGCCTGAATCTCCGCCAGAATGCCGGGCGCCGCGGCGAGGAACGTATCGCGCGGCACGGCGGTCGAGGCGATCTTCTCGCCATCGCGCAGTTTATCGCGGCGCATGTAGGTCACCTGACCGGCGGCGGCGTCGCGCGGCCCGATCTCGACGATGATCGGCGCCCCCCGCCGCACCCACTCCCAGCGTTTGTCGGCCGAGCGGGCGCCGCGCTTGTCGAGCAGCACCCGCACGCGCTCGCCCAGCGCCGTCTGCGCCTGCAGCGCGCTGGCCAGGGACTCGCTGTAGGCCAGCACCTCGGCGTCCTCCGGCTTGTCGCGCAGGATCGGCACGATCACCATCTGGCGCGGCGCGATCGCCGGCGGCAGGCGCAGGCCGTCGTCGTCGCCGTGGGTCATGATCACGCCGCCGATCAGGCGGGTCGACACGCCCCAGCTAGTGGTGTGGCAGTATTCCAGCTCGCCGGCCGCGCTCTGGAACCGGATGTTCTGCGAGTGGGCGAAATTCTGGCCGAGGTAGTGCGAGGTGCCGGCCTGCAGCGCCTTGCCGTCCTGCATCATCGCCTCGATCGAATAGGTGGCGACGGCGCCGGGGAACCGCTCGTTCTCCGGCTTCTCGCCGGCGATCACCGGCATCGCCAGCACGTCTTCGGAGAGCGCGCGGTAGACCTCCAGCATGCGCATGGTCTCGGCCCGCGCGTCCGCCTCGTCGACGTGGGCGGTATGGCCCTCCTGCCAGAGGAACTCCGAGGTGCGCAGGAAGAGGCGCGTGCGCATCTCCCAGCGCACCACATTGGCCCACTGGTTGATCAGCAGCGGCAGGTCGCGGTGGCTCTTGATCCAGCGCTGGAACGCGTCGGCGATGATCGTCTCCGACGTCGGCCGCACGATCAGCGGCTCTTCCAGCTTGGCGTCCGGATCGACCTCCAGCTTGCCGTCGACCGCCCGCAGCCGGTGGTGGGTGACCACCGCCATCTCCTTGGCGAAGCCCTCGACGTGCTCGGCCTCCTTGGCGAAGAAGGAGAGCGGGATGAGGAGCGGGAAGTAGGCGTTGACATGCCCGGTCTCCTTGATCCGCCGGTCGAGGTCGCGCTGGATCTCTTCCCACACGCCATAACCCCACGGCTTGATGATCATCATGCCGCGCACCGGGCTGTTCTCGGCGAGATCGGCCTCGCGGACCACGGCCTGGTACCATTCGGGAAAGGTCGAGCGATTGCCGGTCATCCGGCTGACGCTGAGCGCACGCTGCATGGGGAACTCCTTGAGCGGCTGAATAGCGGCGCGCAGCTCCGCGCGCCACCACCTACCCGCTTGCAGACCCGCTAAGGCCGCCTCGCCGAAATTTGCGGTCCTGAAACCTCAAACCGGTTGATTCCGCTCGCGGGTCGGGATTCTATGGCGGTGAGCAGCGGTCGGGCGCTCTCAGGTACTGCTCATCGAGGCGCCCCGACTGCTATGGCCGATTTCGAAGTCTACGTAGACGACGACCGCTACTCGGTCCCCACCCTCTACCTGATCGCCGCGCACAGCGAGCAGGCCGCCCGGGCCAAGGCGCAAGAGGTGCTGGACGTCAGCGACCACCATCAGGGCGTCGAACTGCTGCAGGACGGCGAACGCCTGTTCGCCCTCGGCTCGTTCGCGGTGCTGGGCCACACCCCATGCCCCCGCCAGGAAGCCCCGACGCTCTAAGCGATCCGCCGCCCATCCAGGGTCGCCAGCCGTAAGTGCGCGCGGGTGGCTTCATCCGCGACGCCGTAGGCTGAAAGCAAGGCCAGTTCGCCGATCGGCGGGCGCGCGGTTCCGGCGATGGGCTGATACAGCCCGAGAAAGCGGTCCGCCGTCCCGTCCGGCCCGGCCAGCGGCAGGAACAGCACCTCGAGCTGCAGGTTCGCCGCCTCGTTGGTCCAGGCCTCGGCGCGGATCACCAGCGGCTCGCTTGCGTCGAGCGTCGCCCTGAGCAGCCCGGCGAGGCGGCGGCGGTGCGCCAGGCGCCAAAGGTGACTGATCGACATTCCCCTGAGCGGATGGCCGCAAAGATCGATCACTATCTCGCCGGCCAGGCGCAGCTCGAAATCGCCGCCGCTGTCCCGGTTCGCGACGAACGCGCGCGGCGCCAATGGGGCGAACTCGGTGGGATCGACCGAGGCGCGGGGCGGCGCGGCCGCGTCGCCTCTCAGGCGGCGCCAATAGTCTATCAACAGTTCCGTGTTCGAATGGAACATCGGTCGATCGCCTCTAAGCCCATGTGCGCCGCGCCAACACGGCCCGCACGAGGGTTGCAAGGAACGGCCGGGCCAGGCGGCCAATGCGCCATTTCGGGACAGTCACGTCCCGGCGGCGTCGCCAGGTTGCGGTATTGAAGTTCGAGGGAGCCAGTCGATGGCCAAGAGGACCACCACCTTGATGGCGCTGATCGCGGGGGCCGTCGCCTTGGCGATGGCCGCCGCGGCGCCTGGCGCGGCGCTCGCCGGCGGCTCCAGCAGCTGTGGTTGCAAGCCGCCACCGCCGCCTCCGCCGCCCCCGCCTCCGCCGCCGAAATCCTGCGGCTGCACCCCGGTCACGCCGCCAATCACGGTTTTCGTGCCGCCGAGCATCAACGTGAACGTCACCGCGACGTCCACGGCCAACTCGTACAGCGCCGCCCAATCCCAGAGCTACATCAGCGGCGGCGGCGGCGGCGCTTCTGGCGTCATCCCGGGCCCGGTCACGGGGGTGAATCTCAGCGTCGGCGGCAGCGAGCGCGAGGCCTACGAGGCCGAACGCACCCGCTTCGAGAAGGTCGTGATCCAGGCCTTCTGCTTCGACGACAAGGATGTGCCGCACCCGGCCTCCCAGGTCGCGCCGGACCGCGACGTGGACGAAGCCTACGACGGCGAGATCTATCGCTGCATCGCCGGCTCGCACATGCAGGTCACCATCGCTCCGTGGCGCGAGCAGATCTCGTTCGAAGGCGGTCAGACCCTGACCTGCCAGAAGGGCGAGGCGCTCTACCACGAACCCGGCAAGGGCGCCGGCAAGCTGGAATGCCGTCCGCAGAAACCCGCTCGTGACTGCAACGAGCGCTCGCTGCTGCGCCGCTTCGGCGCCGGCATCAAGGTGCTGACCATGGTCTACACCGAGAAGTACACCGCCTACCGCGAAAGCAGCCACGAGAGCGGCAGCGTGGCCATGAGCCTCGACGGCGGCGTCGGCGGCATCGCTTACTGATCGCCTAGCAGCAGAACCTAGCAGCGCGCCCGAGCCAACCGGCTCGGGCGCGCTTTGCTTAGTGGGTGGCGACCGGTTCGGTTGACGCCACGGCGGCGGCTTTCGGCTTGATCTCCAGCTTCCAGGCGGTGACGTCGCGCAGGTAGGTCTTGGCCGCCTTCTGCAGATCGTCCGCCGACACGCGCTCCAGGCTGGCTTCGGCCGAGCGCAGCGCGTCGAGCCGGCGCGGATCGGCCTGGGCGCCGGAAAGACCCTCAAGCCAGTACTCGTTGGTCGCCGTCGCCTTCTCCAGCGCCTCGATCGCCGGCTTCTTGGCCCGTTCCAGCTCGTCAGGGGTGACCGGCGTCGTGCGCAGGTCGCCGGCGATCTGGGCGACATCGGTGAAGAACCCGTCCAGCTTTGGCGGCGGCGCCTCCATCTCGGCGTCGATGTAGCCGTAGTGCGGGAATACCGAACTGGAGACGGCGCCCGCGGCGGGCGAATAGGTGACGCCCTCCTTCAGCCGCAGCGTATCGATCAGGCGCAGCTGCAGCACGCGCCCCAGCATTGCGTTCACCCGCGCGCCTTGCGGATCGGCCCAGTAGTCCGTTGTCGGCCACGCGACCAGCGCCACGCCCTGGTCCGCCCGGCCGTCGTGGGTCTCGATCACCGGGGTCGAAACCGGCGCCGGGAAGGTCGCGCCGTGCGTCGGGGGGACGATCGGACCGGGATCGGGACGTTTGGGCAGCGCGCCGAAGGTGTCGGCCACCGCCTGGATCGCCTTGTCGACCGTGATGTCGCCGACGATCACCACGTCCATCGGCGCGCCCGCCAGGGCGGGGCCGATCGCGGCCTTGAGTTCCTCCGGCGTCTCGGTTCCGATCTCGGCCCGGGACGGGAAGGTCCAGCGTCGATCGCCGGCATGCAGCAGGCCGGCCAGATCGCGCGAAAGTACGCCGGTGTCGGTGGCGTCGTACTGGTCTTCCAGGGTAAGACCGTAGGTCTTCATCCGCTGGAACGCCTCGGGCCGCCAGCCCGGCTCCGTCACATAGGCGGCCAGCACCTGCAGCTGGGTCCCAAGGTCGGCGGGCCGGGTAACGCCCGACAGCTCGAACGAGTCGGCGCCCGCGCCGAAGTTCGCGCCATAGACAATGCCCGCCAGCGCCCGCTCGCTGTCGTCGGCGCTGATCTGGCGCAGACCACCTTCGGTGAAGGCGCTGCCGGCCCAGGTGACGGTCTGGTGGTCTGGCGCCAGGCTCTGCAGCCCGTCGCCGAAGCGCACCTTCACCAGCACCTGATCCTGGCTGAACTTGGTCGGCTTCACGGTCAGCCGCACGCCGTTGTCGAAGCGCACGAACACGCTATCCAGATCGGTCACGTCCTTGCGGTCGACGACTTTGCCGGAGGGGCCGAAGCTGGCGTAGGGCCAATCCACCTGCCGCGGCGCTTCCGGCGCGGTCACCGGCGTGCTGCGCGCCGACTCGAACGCCGTCCGCACGGCGGCCACGCCGCCGTCGACGTCGGTCGGCGCCGACATGAACACAAGCGGCCCCGAGCCGACGAACATACCCTTTATCGCATCCGACACCTGCGCGGCGGTCAGATCCTTGGTCGTGGCCTCGAACAGCGCCAGATCGTCGGCGGGGCTGGTCTCCACGTCGCTGTCATCGAGCGTGCCGGCGATCTCGTCGGCCATCGGCGGCGTGCGGCGGGTGTCGGCGCCGGCGGCGGCGAGCTTCAGCGACGCATCGGTCTCGGCGATCTCGCGCTGCAGTTCGTCCGGCCGCACCCCGAACTGGATCGCCCGTCGCACCTCCGTCTCGGCCGTGGCCAGGGCGTCCTTCCAGTGGTCCGGCTGGGCATAGACCAGCACCCCGGTGACCTGCTCGGCCCGCAACTGATTGCCGCGGAAGGCGCCGGCGGAGATGAACGGCGGCGTCGCGTCCCGCGCCAAGGTGCCAAGGCGACGGTTAAGCACCGCAAGGCCGAGCCGCTCGATCATCTGGCGCCTTTCCTTGGCGATGCTGTCGGGCGACAGGTCCGGCGGCGTCACCCAGGCGATCTCGAAGGTGGTCGGCGATCCGGGTTCCACCGCCAGCTTGAAGTCCGGCCCGCGCGTCGAGACCTTGCCGAGGTCCGGATCTACCCCTTCGGGGCCCTGGCCCTGCCAGGCGCCGAAGCGCGCCTTGATCTTCGCTTCGATCGCCGCCGGATCGATGTCGCCGACAATCACCAGCGTCGCCCGCTCGGGCCGGTAGTAGTGGTGATAGATGTCGGCGATCAGATCGGCCTTGGCGTTCTGGATCACCGGCGCCAGACCGATCGGGAAGCGCTCGGGCGGCCGCTGGCCGTCCATCATGAAGCCGTACCGGGTCTTGGTGACGCGGTAGGATGGCGTGTCGCGGAGCCGCTCCTCTGAAAGGATCACGCCGCGTTCCTCATCCATCGCCGCCTGGTTGAGCGACAGGTTGCCGGCGATCTCGCGCAGCAGCATCAGCGAAGTATCGACCGTCTGGTCGTCCGATTTCGGCAGATCGAACTTGTAGACCGTGGCGTCGAACCCGGTGCCGGCGTTGGTGTCGGCGCCGAAGGCCAGGCCCAGTCGCTCCAGGTCCTTCACCATGTCGCCGCGCGTCGGCACGTTGGTCGAGCCGTTGAACGCCATGTGCTCGAGGAAGTGCGCCAGACCCTGCTGGTCGTCGCGCTCCATCAGCGAACCGACGTCGAAGCGCAGCCGCATGGACACCTGTCCGGGCGGCGTGGCGTTCTTCATGATCGCGTAGCGCATGCCGTTGGCGAGCACGCCGAAGCGGATCGACGGATCGGCGCGCAGATCCGAATGCGCCTGTGGCCATTCGCGGTCAGCCGGCGCGCCGGGGGTCCCCGCAGTCTGGGCGACAGCGGCCGTGGTCAAGCCGAGGGCGGCCAGTGCGGCCAAGGCGATGTGCTTCGCCGCACGCTGGAGTTCAGTCATTCGTGCTCTCAAACACCCCCCGATGGGCGGCGGAAAATGCGCGCTATGGAAGGCGCGTTCAAGGCGGTGGGCGTCTCCACTTCGACACCGGTTCGCAAACAATCGCAATTGCCCGGCAAAGGCTGTGTTGCAATTGCCGGGGCGGATGGGATTATCGCCTATGCTTCATAAAGCGCCCGCTGCTCGCGGCGCCGAGGTCGAGCGCGCGGACGAAACTGCGCGTGGCGGCGGCGGGCGCCAGCTTGACGAGATTGCGCGCGCCTTGGCGCCGCTCGGCGCGCCGGTGATCGTCTTCAGCGCGTCTCACTCCGGCAGCCGGCTGCTCGCTCTGATGCTGCGGCGGCTCGGCGTGTTCATCGGCTCGCGACTGAATGACAGCGAGGACAGCCTCGATGTGTTCGATCTGGTGCGCTATCTCGTCGAGGCGCACGCGCCGGACTATTCCAAACTGTTCAACGACGGCGATCCCATGCTGCGGAACAAGGCGCTGGCCGCCTTCGCCGCGCATCTCACCGATCGTCCGGCAGGTCAGCGGTGGGGCTGGAAACTGCCGGAAACCAGCCACGTGATGCCGGTGATGGCGCGGCTGTTTCCGCAGGCGCGCTGCGTCCATCTCATCCGCGACGGTCGCGACGTCGCCTTCTCGCCGTTCCTCGCACCCAAGGCGCCGTTCTGGCGCAAGATCTACTTCAACGACGCACAGATCTATTCCTGGCAGGGCCACTCGATGACCCAGCGCGCCTATCGCAACCACGGCCACCTGTTCAACGCCGCCCGCTGGGTCAACAGCGTCACGCTCGGCCGCGCCCACGGCGCCATGCTGGGCGAGCGCTATCTCGAAATGCGATACGAGGCCCTCGTGGCCGATCCGGCCGCCGAGATGGCGCGCCTCGCCGCGTTCCTGGGCGTCGAGCACGGCTCCGCCGGCGAGGGCATGCCGGAGGTGAAGACCGGGGCGGTGGGAAAGTGGCGACAACAGTCGCCGCGACGGCTGGCCGAGGTGAAGGCGATCGTCGAGCCGACGCTCGGCGCCTTCGGCTACGACTGGGCGGGCGACGAGTCGCTCGGCGACACGGTGCGCCGCACCCTCGACCGGGCGACACGTTTCTTTGCGCGGGGGGATAGGGTGTCGGTCAGGCCGCACGTCGAGCCCGGGGGGCTGGGGGGGCTGTTCAGGGTCCGAACCCAACGCTGATGCGTCCCGACCGACCTGTGTCTTGTCGCAGCACGATGCGGCGCTGAAAGGTCCGGACTTTGACGCTTTGAGGGCAGCGTGTGCCCGGCAGGATACAGGCCGGGCCAGATCGTCACATTCCCGCTATCGCCTCTTGCGGCGGACACAAGTCTGTCCGAAAAACGTCCTCGATAAGTGCTTGGCGGCCGTCCCAGACGGACGCCGGGGAGTGGGGAAGGCCCGCGCGCGGCCTCTCGAGGGCCTAAAAAACCCTCGTCGCGGTGAGCCTTTAACAAGAGCGCCGGCGAGGGCGGCTCCGTTGAGGAGCCGCCTTCTTGCGTTTGGGGCTCCGAACGTCCCAACCCTCGACACCCCGGCCGCAGCGCAGCGGAGAGCCGGGCCGGACAGTCCGCTACCGAGCTGGATTTCGTCTATGAGCCGGCCTGTCCGGCCCCAGCTCGGCGCGGCTGTCGCCGCTTGGCCGGGGTGACGGATGCGGGGTTCGGCCTGAGACCAACGCGCCCTAATTCGGTTCCGACGTGTAGAACGTCGCGGCGTTGCCGACAGCCGTCGCCGAGCCGCGCACCGAACGGGCGCTGCCGGTCAGGCCGATCGAACTGGTCGAGGAGACGTCGCCCAGGTTGGTCTGGGTGTTCTGCACGTTCATCACCCCGCCGCAGGCCGAGCAAGCGAAGCCCGTTACGGAGTTGCCGGCGGCGCTGGAGTTGACCGAGCTGTCGTAGCCGGTGGCGCCCTGGAAGCTGGCGCTCGATTCCACGCCGGCTGTGCCGTTGTACTGCACGTTGTCGAGCGCAAGGCTGGGTCCGACATTGGCCGCCGTGACCGAGTTGCCCACCCCTTCGGCGTCGACCGTCGCGCCGCCATAGGCATAGGACGTCTCGACCGACTCGGCGTGGACGAAGGAGTTGTTTTCCTGGTTGGTCGCGGCCTGCAGCGTGCCGTCGGTATTGCTGATGCTCGCGTTGTTGCCGGTCGCGGTGGCGCTGGTCTGGCTGATCTCGCTCTGGCCGAAGTTGGCGAACATCGCCCCCTCGGTGACCGTGCCGCTGTTGTTCTGGCCGACCGCCACGTTCTGGGCCGAGCCGTTCGTGCCGACGCTGGACATGTCGTTGCCGGTCGCGTTGGCGGAGAACGTGCCCTGGTCGGCGACATCGCCCATCACCACGCCGCCGTGCGCCGTCGTGGTCGCGGAGTTGTACTGAGTCACCTGCGCACCGATCGAGGCGTTGATCGCCCCGAGTTCCTGGGTGTTGGCGGTCGCTTGCACTGAGAATTCGGCGTCATTGGTCTGTGCGTTGGTCGCGTTGATCTGCGATTCCGCGTCGACGGTCTTGGCGCCGGATGTCTGCAGGAAGCTCCCGCTCATCGTGCCGCCGCCCTCGATCACCGCCGAGCCCGCGTTGCCGCTCGCCGCGGTGTCCGACACCGTGGTCGGACCCGCGTTGCTGGCGACGTTAATGACCGTCGTCGCCGCGACGTTGCCGCCGAGGGATTGGCTGGAGGTAACGTTCAGGTTGCCGGTGACCGCCGAGCCGACGAAGCTGTTGCCCGTCGATGACGTGACCGCCGTGGTGTCGCTGGTCGCCGTGACCACGTCCAGCGTCTGCGACGCCGTGACGTTACCGCCCTGATACTGGTCGTTGCTGACCGTGCTCTGGCTAGTAGCGGTCCCGAACCACAGCATCGACAGGGGGATCGCGGCGATCGTTCCAACGATTCGGATCTTGGCGTGTCGCGGCATTGTTGGTTTCCACGTTGTTGTAGGCGGGCACGAACGCTCCGGTCGGGCCGGTGGTGACGCGATCGCCGAGCGGATCTGATTGCATGCAGGCTTCAGGACCCGGCATGCCGTAGAGGTTGGCGACCATTTCAACGGCCGCGCGCTCGATTACCGCGCGCACGCCCAGCTGCAGCGGCTCAAGGCCGCTCTCGCCGACCGAGATGTCTCCGGCCGCGCCGTTCCAGACCTTGAACAGGCCGATGCCGACCTGGTGGGCGAGGATCTGCTTCTGGTACGAGATCACATCCACCACCTCGAGGGTGCGCGTATTGATCAGGCGAAGGTCGAGGCCGACGTTCATGATGTACGTCGTCGCGCCGGCTGTGCCCTTCAGGTCGGTGGTGTTGGTGCCGCCGCCGTCGGCGTTGAGGCCGTTCGACGCGATGTTGAAGTTGAGCTCGGTGATGCCGCCGGCGAGGTAGAAGTCGGAGCCAGGCACCTGGCCCGCCATGATCCGGCGGAAGTCGGCGGGCGTATTGCCACCATTGGGCTTGTCCGAGATCAGCTTGGAGTTGGCGTACTTCAGCTCGAGTTCCGAGACCGAGGTGTCGTAGCGCTCCACCAGCGGCACGCCGGCCTTGGCCAGGGCGCTCATCGCCATCAAGGAGGCGCCTTGGGTCAGCTTGCGGCCGGAGCCGTCCGCTTCGTACTTGCCGGTGTAGTCGGCGATCCGGCCGACCGCGATCCGCGGCGCGTTGATGTTGTGGGCGCGGGCGAATTCCGCCTCACAGACCAGCGCCGACGAATAGGGCGTCGGGTTGGCGACGACCGGCGCGTTGCCGGTCGGCTGGGCGTAGAGGCCGGAGGGGCCTGCGACCGGGCTGGCGCACGCCGAAAGAACAAGGCCGCTCGCGCCGAGGAGCGCCGTGAGGCGCTTGCCCGCGCTGATGGCTTTAGTGATCATTGCACACCCCCGTTCAGCGTCGAGGTGGCGCTGACGTTGCCTGAGTTGGTTTGGGTCGAATTGACGATGACGGTGTTGTTGTTGCCTTCGGTCACGACCGTGAGCTGGTTGCCGACCGCCGACGCGCCGGTGGAGGTGCTGACCCCCGAAACGACGTCGAAGGCGCCGCCGGCGCCGTTATTGGAGAAGACGCTCTGGTCTTGACCGGCCTGGATCACGCCATCCACGACGACAAGGTTGCCGTTGGCGTCGCGCATGCTGACATCGACGGGCTGGTTCTCTTCATCGGCCACGCGGCCGTAACCGGCGTTGTAGCTGGCGGAGTTGGCGTTCATCGTCTGCGCGCTCGCCAGACCGGCGAAGGCCAGACCCGCCGAGATGACGGTGGCGCCAAGCGCCAATTTGCCTCGGTAGGTAAAATCGACCATGAGCTGGGCGCTCCAGGAACAGGACAACACGGCCGCCCTCAAGCAACGGCTGTGCCAGTGTGAAACCGGCGAATTCCTAAGCCCCAAGCCCTGCCTAATTGGTTAAACGCCCGCGGAAATGCTCGACAAAGACAAGGGTTTCCCAAAGTGACGTGCGAGTGAGGGACGTGGATCAGTTCAATACGCCGCCGTGGGGCGAGCCTACGCCCCAGCGCGAGCCGATGTTCAACGCGCCCTGGACCCTGGTCCTGCTGCCGGCGCTGTTGATCGGCCTCTACGCGCTGCAATCGACGCTGCTGAGCGACGCCGTGCGCGACCAGTGGGCGCTTTCGCCCCCGGCGCTGCTGCAGGGCCGGTTGTGGGTGCTGCTGACGTCGCTGTTTCTGCACGGCAGTTGGCCGCACGTGTTGATGAACAGCGTGGCCATCCTGGCGTTCGGCTCGCCCGCCGCTCGGCTGATGGGAACCGATCATCGCGGCGCGGCGGCGTTCTTCGCCTTCTATCTCGCCTGCGGGGCGCTGGCGGGTCTGGGTTTCGCGGCGGCCGATCCGGGCGACCTGATGCCGGTCGTTGGGGCTTCCGGCGCGGCGTCGGGACTGCTTGGCGCGGCGTCGCGGCTGATCCAGGGGCAAGGTCGGATCGGGTCGATGTTCGGATCGACCGTGCTCGGCATGGCGCTCGCCTGGGCCATCGCCAACGTCGTCCTCGGAGTTTCGGGTCTGACGCCGGGCGCAGCGGGCATGCCGGTCGCCTGGCAGGCTCA
>Ga0302314_10012786_pt1 | contig 14482 bp, 19 predicted proteins | sample III_Palsa_N2_3_FD_200533 | JGI IMG/M metagenome (GOLD analysis project Ga0302314, IMG submission 200533) | Peat permafrost microbial communities from Stordalen Mire near Abisko, Sweden - III_Palsa_N2_3 | ecosystem: Environmental > Terrestrial > Soil > Palsa > Peat permafrost | place: Sweden... | reverse complement strand
CAGCAGAAAAGGTTCGTGCCGCTCTTTGACGTTCTGTTCGGAGCGGTCGGCTTGCTGTTGTTCGGCATGTTCGTTGTGGAAGCCGTCTCGCTCGGCATCGGTGTCGGTGCCATGCGCCTGGCCATGCTGTTCTTTCTGGCGGCGGGGTTTCGGGGAGCCTGGTACCGCACCGGCATGCCAACGGGCGAGAACGTGTTGCGCGGAACGGTTGTGACAGATGCCAACTCGGCGCAGGCATTGGCGAAAGCGCAAATGGATGGTGTTCCCCCGGACCTGGCGGAGCGAATTATCTCGATCGGTGGCATGCCCATCGACCCGTCGAAAGAAACCACGCACTTTGCGATTTCGGGCGCGACAGGACAGGGCAAGACGCTCGCCATCAAGGGCATCCTCCGCACGGTGCGCACCCGTGGCGAAAAGGCCATCATCAGTGACCCCTCCGGCGACTACCTCAAGGTATTCGGCCGACCGGGTGACAAGGTACTCAACCTGTTCGATCGGCGCACGGTGCAGTGGTCGCCGTTCGCGGAAATCCGCGATGCCTATGACTGCGATCGCATCGCAGCGGCCGTGATTCCCGAAGGCAGCGGCAATGCGCAGTTCTTCAATACCAACGCGCGCAACGTCCTTTCGACGGTGATGCGCCGCATGTGGGAGGACGGCGAACGCTCGACGCATAAGCTGACCTATCTGTGCACGGGCGGTGACCGCAAAAAACTGGAGCCGTATGTGAGCGGTACAACCGTCGAGAGCCTGTTGCTCGGCGAAGCCGGCGGAGCGGCGGACAGCGTGCGTGGCACGCTTGCCCAGTACCTGCAGCCCTGGGGCTACCTCCCCGACACGGGCGACTTCTCGATCCGCGAGTGGGTGCGTGGTGTCGATCGCGACGACGATTCCTGGTTGTTTCTGCCGTTCAACTCCGATCAAAAAGCGCTCCTGGGCGGCCTGATCTGCACGGCGCTGTCGATGGCCTTCGTGGAGGGACTGTCGCTGACGCCCGACGATCGCCGCCGGCTTTGGTACATCCTCGATGAGGTCGGCACGCTCGGCACCATTCCGAATCTCACCGACACGCTCGACCTGGTGCGCAAGCATGGCGGCGCCGTGACGCTCGGATTCCAGACGGTGGCCCAGCTTCGCCAGCACTACGGCGACAACTTTGCCGAATCGCTGATGGCCAACACCGGCACGGTATTGCTGCTCAACCCGAACGATCCGAACACGGCCGAGTGGGCGGCGAAGCGCATTGGCCAGGTGCAGATCCGGCGTATGACGCACGGCACCAGCTCCACGGCGCACCCGGTTATGCCGGTACGTACCAACACGCAATCGGCCAACGAGCAAATCACCGTCGAAGATGCTGTGTTGCCAGCGCAGCTCATGAACCTGCCGCAACGCGAGGGCTATTTGCGTCGTTCGATCCCGCTCGGCAATTCAGCATCGACTCTCGATTGGTCCTATGTGCATGTGCCCATCGTGGCCCTACCGGAGACCGCTGCGCCGTTCGAGCGCACCGACAAACCTATTCAGTACATGGCCCGCTCAAGCAGCAGCCAAGCACCCTCCCCTGCGCCTCTTCCGCCGCCGGCAGAGGACACCCCTGACGACGACGAAATTGCCGCCGCCGAATCCATTCTGGCGAGCTGGACACAGGAGCCATCACTATGACGATCAATTCCAAAGCAGCCATCAAAGCACTGGCTGTCACCGCCGTACTCGTCGCCGGCGGCGTGTGGTTCGGCATTAGCGACCTGGGCAAGCGTCAAGCCACCATCGCCGCCGCTCCAAGTTCTGATAACAGCACCGCCGCGATGGATGCGCAGGTGGCCGCCAACATGAAGAAGATCACCGACGCACAGGCGGAAAATGCGGCGGATCGCACGCCTTTCGAGGTGTGCGCGCAGGACGGGATCTCGAAGCTAACACCGGGTCTGCCTGGCGGGGAATCAGCGATCGATGCTTCATGCGGCAACCTGCACGGTGCATCGCTATCCGCGATCAAGGGCTACGAGGAAAAACAACACCCACTACCGATACCGAATTGCTTCGACAAGGGGCCGTGGGCGCGCAGGAGTGACCCTGACGCGCAAAAGCTGTGGGATGCGTGCATGACCATTCAGGCACTCAACAACAAGCGCGCGCAGGCTGGATTCGATGCCGACCAGGCGAAGCTGGCCAGCGAGCAAGCCATGCACAAAAAACCGCAGGACGATCCAAACGCGATCATTCCGAACCTCTGAACCAACCGCCGCCCCTACCGGGGGAAATAAGCAAGGGCCGGGAAACCGGCCCTTTTCGTTGGCTGCGATGAAATAGGCTATTTGTTCTTTTCCTGCAGCAACCAGCGCTTGTAGGTCTCCACTACACGCTGACGCTCAGCGCACCACGTGCAGCTCGGCGAGACCTGATGCGGCTGAATCGTGGCCCTGGTACTCCCCTTCTTGCCGCAGAGCGGACAAACCGAGAAGGCAAGCATCGCTACGGCGTCAGCAAAAACCTTGCGGGGACTGATTGGCATGAATACATGCTATCGCCAGGGTGCCGCCCAAAATTGCGACTGTCGCAATTTTGGACTCAGCGCTGAGGGCATCGAGCTGCGATGAAATAGGCTACTTTTGTCATTGCCCGCACCTCAATGGTGCGATGAAACATCGCTAAACGTCTCAGGGGTGAGCCCGCCATGCGGATCAGGAAACGGACAATCGTCACCACAATCGTGCTTCTGGCGGTTGCGGCGCTCGCCATCGGGTTCGCACGGTTCGACGAAGGGTTGAATCAGTACTGCAACGTCAAACGCACGGATAGGAGGGCCGACGTGTTGTACCGGCTGGGATATCCGCCAGAAGTGATTGGCCCGGTGCCCAAGAACGGCGGTACCACTTGGGAAAATATGGCGCCTGTCTATTGGACAGATGCCAAAGTAAACCCAAAAAACGCTATGCCAAGCGGGACCGAGGTGAAGGATTACAACGAGTGGACCTACACCAGTGGCGACCAACTCGGTCCCGACGGGATGCTGAGTGTAGAGTTCGACCCGCTCGACAGCAGCGTGATTAGCATTTCTTGCATGGGCTTTACAGCAAACTCATGCCCGCCGCTCGCCACGGTTAGGTGGAATGACACAGAAGACCAGGTTGAACGAAAGTTGGGTGCCCCGACACGATCGGCACTTGATGGCGTATCTAAGACCCTGTGGTACGACGATGTCGGACTCAGGTTCTATTTGACCAAGGGAAGGGTCTACATGCTTACGCTTATCCCTCCGAAGCGACGCGCCTTCGCTTTGCTGCGCTACATACGCACGATGCTTTGACGATCGCTCACAACGGTGCAAATGCTCACAGGGGAGTACGAAAAAATGGCGTTGACCAATCGATGCGTAGGGCTTTTGGTGCTCTTGTTTGTAGTGTCGTTCACGGCGCAGGCAAGCGGAACGACAACGCCTGTCCCTCTGGGCAAACTCATCGCAGCCCTGATCACTCCCGCTGATCCTGATTTGCCCTGGTCGATGGGTGCCGAGGCAGGCAGTCCGATTAAGTGGACGTCGATAGGTGTTCAGGACACTGGCTGCGGCATATACGCGGCATGCCGAAATGGCACGGTGCGCGTATCGGTGGCTGGCAAGGAATTGAAGAACCTTCGTAAGGCGATTGAGCCCGTGACATGGGAAATTTTCATTTCATCAACTATGCCGTCGAAATTCCCGCCTCAGACCGTGGATCTACAACCTCGATGCGACACTGTCGAATGCGAGTTTTCTCTGGGCAATGAACTACAAGCTGCAGGCTTCGACGTTCAGAAAATATGTGAGGACAAAACGCTCGCCCAGGCTCAAGTTGTTGGCTATCGGATAACCAAGGAGGAAACGGTCGCGTTCCTGGCATATGCCACCGGAAGCGGCAGTGGTGGCGTGAGCAATAGCATCGAGCTGTTCTTGACGAACAAGGCCACACCTGGGCTTGTCTGCAAAGTGGGATGACCGGCGCCGGCGGATGGATCGAAGGCACGCGTCGGGCGTAACCGCCGCCCGCCTCCGACCTCGACGGGGATTCCATGCCGCTGTCAGCGGCCCGTCACGCTCCACGCCGCCGAATCGCGACAGACGGTGACGCTTTTGATTCCGTCGGGCTCTATGGGACGCGCAGAGCGTCCTAGCCCTCGAACCTCAAACCACCTTATCGCTTTCCGCCGAACCGCTTTTGCTTCCTGCAGGGCTTCGGTGTGCTGGGCTGTCTGTTCGGTGCCACGGCGTTGCGCGCTGATGGGTAAACCTGCCGCCGGCAGGCGGCTCCGATTGTTCTTAGCGGTTGCTTCTGGCGGGCAGGAAGCCCGCCCTAGGCCGGCGCGTAGCGACGGGGCGACTGCATGGATGCAGGAGGGTAGGTGCTGTTTGGGTTGTTATCCACAAGCTGCCTGGATGCGCGGTCACGTTAAGAGCTTTTTATAAAGAGCTTCTGGTTAAAAGCCGCGCGCGCACGTGCGCGTGTTACGGTTTTCGGAAGCCTTGCCCTGCTTGGGTTTGCAGAGCATTGTTGTGTGTGAAACCACGTGTCTATCCGCACAGCTAGTGTGTGTGAAACCACGTGTCTATCCACAGGGTGCGTGTGTGTGAAACCACGTGTCTATCCACCGCTGAGGGCGATTTCATCCACAGAAACGGCGTGTGTGTGAAACCACGTGTTCATTGGTGTCGGTGTGTGGAACCACGTGCTTTGCGGGATAAACAACTCTCGTGCCATTCGGCCGCTTTCTGTTCGCCATACCGCACACTCTGACCCAGTCTCGGGAAAGCACAGGGGGAGTGAGATGCTGCCGGAAGTAGCTTGCGCCATTGATTGGCCGGGGACGGCCGATTTTTTCAAGGATATCGTCGTTTCAGTTGCCGCCATATTCACGGCCGGCGTCGCCTATCGCGGCATCAGCAAGTGGCGAAGCGAGGAGGCCGGCAAAGCTGACTTTGACCTAGCTCGCCGGGTGGGCAAATCGGTCTTTCGCATGCGAGACGTATTGGCGGATGCCCGTCGAGCCATGACCTTTGCTTACGAGTTTCCTGAAAATTACGACCCTGCGGACGGACCCAAGCAGGCTGCCGCTTGGGCGCACGTTTTCAACGCTAGATTTGAGCCTGTCCGCGAATGTGCGATTGAACTGCAATCGCTTCGGAACGAAACGGAAGCTCTTTGGGGTGGTGACATTCTCGTCAACCTTAATCGCCTGGTTCGCCAAGCCACTCGTCTGCAAGTAGCCATGGGTGCGTACGTCAGAAATGAGCAAGCCCTCGGGGCGCATTTCAACGGCAATCAAGGTTTTGGCGATCAGGTGAGGGCCGAAGTCCATGATATGGGCAATGCGATAAACCCCGACGGTACGGAAGGCGCGCCCAATGCCATGACCACTGAAATCCAAAGTGCCGTGGATGCTCTAGCGGCCTATCTGCGGACGAAATTGCCGCAACCCGACCAACGTTTGGGTTGGAACGGCTGGCGTGCCCGACGTTGAGCAATGGACCTAGGCCCAACGCCGGCCCAAATCGTTTCAATGATTACGACGGTGAAAGGTCACACTGTCGTCATCGTGGTCGAAGGTCACCCGGTAGTCGGGGAGCTCGTCAGATTCAGCCAGCGCTTTGAGACTGCGGCGGAACTCACGCACGCTCGCCGTACTGCCGCTCTTGTCGTGCAGGGTGGCCACCGTTACGCGCCACGATGCCTGGGCGCCGCAATGCTTGCGGGCCAGTTCGTAGATCCGTCGATCAAGCGGTTTGCGCAGCCGAAAATAGTCAGGGCTGAGCGTCAACACCTGCTTGGCCTCAACAGAGCGGTACAGCCAATCAGGGAGCGTCACTGACACTGCCACCATGCGGTTGTCGCCATCGCGTTCGATGACGCGCCACGCGTCGACCAAGCCAAAACCGCTGCGTTCGCGCCGACCGGCCGTCTCAATGTTGGTCACGATCGACGTGCCACGCAGCCGTTCCAGCGCCTCACCAAATCGCCGATAGCTGTCGCCATCCACGTCACGATTGGTGGTTTTCATGAAGTCGTAGGCCGTGAAGTGCACTGTGCGGCTTATGTCCTCGTCGCGTCCCCGATTCATCGCTTCGATCAGCTGGCTGATGCAGTAGATCCACACGTCCTTGTCGTGGATCGTGGCCAGCCCTTTCACGCCCGGCTGTACCTCGATGGTGGCATCCCCGCGCTGATACTTCCGCACGCGCCTGTCGCCCGATTTAAGGGCAAACAGCGGGTGTTCCATGCTGGCCACGTCGTCCTTGAACGACGCATCCATGATGTCGGCAACAAAGAAATCTTTCTGCGGGTGCCGCTTTTTGCTGAGCGGTGTTCGCTTACCATTATCAGTAGCCATGCTCGATCCTATTTATCGGGTGATGGTCAGGCCGGCGCCGCGTTTCCTAGACGCTGCGTCGGCCGCTTCGTTTTGTGACCTTACGGCCACTGCTGCTTGGTGTGTTTGATGCGCAGGATGATCACCTGAGTTGCGGTGACGTCGTACGCAATGCGAAACGGGAGATCCGAGAGAACCCGTTCACGATGGCCACTGAGCCCGACTGGCCAGCCTTCGGGCTGGTGACCGATGAGCGGCGCCGCCGCACGGATGCGATCGGGCACGTCGCTCGCTGCCTCCCAAGCCTCCTGCGCGGCATAGTGCTCGGCAATGCCATCGAGGTCGTCCAACGCATCATCCGTGTACACCACGCCGTGCGGCCGGCGCGCTGTCATCAGGCGGTCGCCTTCTGACGCTTCAACAACTCAGCGCGCTTCTTCTGGCCACGTGCCTTCGCCTGTTCCGGCGTAAACAGTTTGGCCTCCCCCCGTGCCACGCGATCGGCTGTGTGATCGACTGCCTCTTTGAGCCATCGCACGTAATCATTCGCCGCCTTCATCGCGACTGACCGATCAGGGCGGGCCGATCGCGTCGGTGTGTCCTCGTAGTCGCTGCCGTGCACCTCGAAGGACACCAGGCCAAGTTCGAGCAGCTGCTTGGCAGCTGTATCGAGTTTGGCGAACAAGCGTGGCTCGCCATTTCTGCCGGCGAGTACACGCTCGGCCTGGCCATAGCGAACGGCCACTGCCCAACCACCCTTCTCGCCCACTATCGTTGCTCCGCGAATCGACTTCGCGTCGACCAGATCACGCAAGGCAGCGAGCTTCACAACGGCGTTCAAGTTCATGGGTGTTCCTATTTGAATGGACTACCATTTGCATTTTAATACAAAAAGGGTAGCATTCCAACATCAGGGTACCGGATCAATTTGACAAAGCCCCCGTTACGCGAAATGCCCACGGGCTGCCGGCCTTGAACCAATCGCCCTTCAATTCACGTTTGAGGTGTTTATGCGCAGCAGCCCCAAGCAGTACGCCGACCCCTTCTGCCGGCCGCTTCACCGCCCTGGCAAAAAAACCATCGCCGGCGGGCCAGCCCGCGAAGTGCGACTTTCCCTAATGGGCGGCATTCCTGGCGTCATTGCAATGGCCAGCCGGCTGGCTGATGAAGCCGACGCGCTGGTGTTCGAGCGTGAATCCCAGCGACTTCCGAAGAACGTGATCGCCCTGCCACGCAAGAGCAAGGCCGCATGAGCACTTTTAAAGCGCTGATAACCGAAGCCGAAAAAAATGGTGCTTACTATCGAGTGAAGCTCGGGTGCCTGCCTCGTGAGGGGGATCGCATCACATTGCATTCCTTCGTTGACGCGAAAAACGGCGACGATCCACATCATGCCTATGAAGTCGTCGGTGTTGTGCACGAAATACATGACATCCCAGAAGACGACCCCAAGCATGCCGACGGTTATCACGTGGTCACGGTGATCGTAAAAGACTTGTCCAAGAGCCTCCCGTAATCATCACTCGATTTGCCGCCAGCGGCGATCCGATTCCGCTCGGCGAAACCACCCAAAGAGGAAGCACATGCCTACGGTGAAGATCTATCAGTTCGAGGTGTACGACATCCAGACCGACCTGACGAAGCGCTCGCGTCGCTGGGGAACACTCGATGGCATCGAGAACACCAAGGTCGCCACGCGCGTGCTGCGCGAGACTGAAACCGAGGTAGACGCGTCAGTGATCGGCATCAGTGTGGCCGGCCTGACCGAGATTGATTTCATCCCTAGCGGCCAACCAGAAACCAAGCAGACAATGAACCCCTCTTTCTTGGGTTCGTCGCTACGCGACGCTACGCGCAGCGGTGTCTATCGGAGTTGAGTTGCGGCAGCTCACCGCACCGCGTGCAAGCCAATCTTGCGGCAGGTGATCTGTTTCACGAGACCCAGCAGTTCGCGTGCTTCCGAAACGCGACCGTTTGCCACCAGGTCAGTCACGGCCGCGCGCAGCTCGTCCACCAGTTGCACATCATCAGCGAGGCGGGAAAGCACTGCCTCGCTGTTATCGGTGGATCTATCGTTCATGCGTCGTGCGCCCTGCCCGGCTTTGCCGTATCGTCGTAGCCGGCTTCTGCGATCACTTCAACGCCACCGCCGGCGATCGTGCGCACTAAGCGCCCCTGCTCGTCCTCGCCCACATAGCCGCCTTCGGCGTACATCTTGGCCACGAACGCTCGGGTCCAGTAGGACTCCATGAATTCGCCCATATCCTCGCGGGCCTCGTCCTCGTCGTCGTAACTGCCCTGCCGGACAACTTCCGCACCGTTGACCTCGATCACGAAGCCCCATTTCCCGTTCGGTGCCTGGTACACCCTGCCCTCTTCTTCGTCCGGAGGAATCAGGGACTCATCGGATTCGTTGGGGTTCATAGCAACCTCCGCATATGGCGTCATGACGTTAAAGGGCTTTCAGCCCCTTCTCCTGGAACAGCCGCGAAATGCCCTCAATGGCCACCGCGTTGATGCTCTTGCCTTCGTGGACGGCCAGCTCGTGGATGCGCCGCCATTGATCCCGGCTGACGCGAACCGTCAGGCTGACCATGACGCCTTTCCCGCGTTGGCGATCCGCCTCGGGTGCAGATACAGCCTCTGCCCTCGCCTTCGTGCCGGCAAGAGCCGCCTGGGCGGTCACGGGTGTATTGACGGCAAAGGCCGCGAGGCCGCCACCCTTCTTTGCAGTTGTCATGCGATCACCTTTTTGATTTCTCGCCACAGTTGGCTGATTTCGTGCGCTGCGCGCCCGGCCGGTTCAAACTCCGCCACCGCCCGGCCGCTGGCCACCGCCCGGGCATACGATCGACGTTCGCCAATTTCCGTATCCAACACGGGCAGTCCCTGCAGCTCCAGCGCCTTGCGCGCCTCCATGATTTCCGGTGCCCGTGAAGGGCAGGCAGACAACACGAAAGCGGCGCGTTTGGCCGTGCGTGCGATTTCTGCCGACGCGCCCGACGCTGCCAAGTCGAAGGCGGACGGCCGAACCGGCACAAGCACCAGATCGGCCAGGGTGGATGCGGCGGCGGCACCTGGTGCGGCGTGTGGTGGCGTATCGAGAATAACTAGCGTCATGCCGTCATTACGTGCTGCCGTCATGACGTCACTAAGCTGACTGGAGGTGGCCGCCACGATGACCGGGGCGTCTTCGCCACGTGCGCGTGCCCAAGCGGTCGCGCTGCCTTGGGGGTCGGTGTCTACCAGGACGACGCGCTCGCCGGCCTTGTGGGCTTGAACGGCGAGGTGCACGGCCAGCGTGGTCTTGCCTGCGCCACCTTTCTGAGCTGCAAGGGTGATGACCTTCATCATTCGGCACCGCTTCGTAATTGACTTAATGACGTTGTAGCGTCATGACGTCATTAAGTCAATACGTCACCGGCTGCAATGCGGGCTGTGGGGCAGGGCAGGGCGCCTATAGCGAGCGCTGCTGCTGTTGTTGCTGTTGCTGTTGCTGCAGGGCCGACAAGCTGCGTTCCCGCTCGATGCTGCGGCCATCAATCGCATAGCCCACTTCATCGTGGGCGGCCGCCACCGTGTCTCCTTGCTCGCGGCTGGTTCGCCCAGCGGGCACCACGACCCGCTCACCCTTCTCGGTGGCCAGCGAATAGAACCGCTCGCCGTCATGCTCAAAGGATTTGGTCACCTGGCCACGTACCTGCTCACCCGGCGCGATCGCGCGAGCCGGAGCCTCCAGAGCAACGGAGCGGTCGATTTGCTGTTCACGGCCACTGATCCCGTTCATTTCCCGGTCGTTGGTCGTTTCCGGGGCGCTCCACGTCTTGCCGAGGGCTTCGGCCTGGTTGCGGGCATAACCTTCGGTGCTGATGCCGCGCGAGGGCATGCCTTCAAACGCCAAGGCATCGCGGCCCTGTTCTGCCGGCGTCGCCACATACTCCGGGGTGTCGACCTCATAGCTGACGTTACGCGGTGCCTGCTGCGGCGCCGCGCCCATCTCCTGGTAGGCAATGCCGGCCTGGCGCAGCCGTTCTTGTTCGGGGGAGAGCAGGTAGCGTTCCTGCGTGGTCACTACCTGGTCATTACGCTGCGCACCGAAAATGCCGGGCAGGGTGGTGGCGCTTTCTTGGGATTTGCTGGTGGTGGAAGTCGTCATGAACGGCGCCGGCTCCGGCGTAGCGGCCATGTTCTGCACCTTGCTTTGTTGCTCGCTGACCTTCATGGCCAGCGCATCCCGTGCGCCGGGATCTTTCTCTGTGCCTTGCTGAGACCGCAATTCTTCGAGCTTGCGGCTGGCTTCCATCATTTCGAATTCTTTCGACATGGCATTGGCTCCGTTTTATCGAGAAAGCCCACGATCTGGCTTCCGTGGTGGTTGATCCTGCTCTTGTTTTTCCTGCTCTGCCTGCTTTCCATGCGCCTTTTCAGGCACCTTGCCGCGTTGCATTTCGCGGGCGGCAATCAACTGTTGACGCATTTGTTCCTGCTCTTTATCCGCAAACGTCACGGGCACATTGCGCACCACGGCCACCGCGATCGCTCGCTTCTTAAACTCATCGTCGCCATGCAACACGACATTGCTGCTTCCGTACTTCATGGCGGCAAATTTCAAAGTGGCTTCGATGGAGTCCGCATCTTTGGCGGCCGAAGCGTTGCGCAACGTGCAGCGGCTTCCGTGATCGATAAAGCCATCCTTGCCGTTCACCGTGTAGGTCACACTGCCGGTTCGCACGTTGACGTTCCACGCCAGTGTCAGTGGTCGCTTGGCATCGCCGCGCACCTTCGCCACCGCGTCATGCGGAGCAGTCACGGCATGAGAAACCTTCTCGCTACCTGGCTGCATGCCGAAACCTTGCCCGGCACGTTCGATCGCTTTGGCCGTGCGCTGGTCCTGGTACGCCCAGCCGCGAAGCTGGGCGAGGGCGGCTGCATCCCCCTCCCGCGCCCGATCCGCTACCCATTCACGCTTGGTCGGCGCCGCGCCCAGCTCGGTGAGGGCTTTCTCGCGGGACCACTGGCGCAGCCCCTCGCGTGCGTTCAGCAGCTCGGCCGTGATGACGCTTCGCATCGCCTGTTTCGCGGCCGGCGGCAATCGGGCGGCCCGGATCTTCGCCCGCTCAGCCGCAGCGGCCTCCCGTGCCGCTGGCCAGCCCGCCTGGTAGAGCCTGCGTTCCGTAGCGCGGACGGCGCCCCGGTGCTTGCCAACCTCTGCCCTGAACCGCGCATCGAGCGCCTGGCGGCCTTTGGCGCGTTCCTCGCGGGCTTCGACCCGCTCACGCGGGTCGCGGGCCGGCTCTCGATGGGGGGAGTAGGTCTGTGTTGCCTCTACGGCATGCCCTAGGAACGCCGGACGGGGCTCCCACGGCCCGAGCTTGGTATCCGTGGCCGTTCGCTCGGCCTTACCCTTGAAATGCTCCCTGAGCGCATCCGACGCCTTCACGGCGATGATTTGACCGTCATCGCCTTTGGCACGAACCGTAAAGCCGCCTTTCTCTCCCCGCACCAGCTCCAAACCGTGACGTTCCATAACGCTGTGAACATCCATCCAGATTGCGCCGTTGCGCTTTATCGCTACGCTGACTTCTGCCCGAACATTCCGCTTGATGTATCCCTCAAGGCTTTCCGCATTGGCATAGCGTTCCATCTTTTCAGAGCGACCAGACACTAGCCGGGTGGTTCCCAGATTTTCCGCCCGGAACTGTTCGCGTTCGGCCCGTGTCATGGGCACGGCTATGCCTGCATCCTCATCCCAGCGATACAAACCATTACTGTGCTGCCAGCCTTGCTTGGCCTCGATCTCGCGTATCGACTTGTCCAGCCCCTTCTTGTAGAACTCGGCGCCCCACGCCTGATAGGTTTCCGGGTGCACGCGGTTAGCCATCACGTGCACGTGGAAGACCTCGGTATCGGTGTGCGCCACCGCCATGAACTGATGTTCGCTTAGGCCAATTTCATTGACACTATGGCGCACGGCTTCTCGCCATTGCTCCCCGGTAGGCTGCTCATCAGGGCGCCACGAAAGGACATAGTGAAACACTGGGTCTTTCACCCGCTTGTTCTCGGCTGCCACCGCTTTCATTTCCGTCGCTGCCGTCTCGACGGACAGAATGTTGTCGCTGGTGTAGACCTCACCGCGTTGCACGACTTCGCCAGTCTCGGCGGAGACGCTTTCGACAAGGTAACGGCCAAGCGTGCCGAAGCTACTGCCGCCGTCGCCTCGCTTGGCTGGTACAGGCGCAAGCATCAGTTCTCGCCCTGGGCAATCCGGCGGATAGCGGCGATGGTCTCATTCACAGCTTCCGCCGTGGCCTGACGATACGCGCCACCGCTTTGGGTGTGCAGGTGCTTCAACAGACCGCCTAACCGTCGCAGCTCGTTGATGGTCTGCACGTCGGCCTTGCTGTGCACGGGCGTTCCGAGTGCGCGCCGCAGGAGGAATTGCGAGACCGTGAGGCCGGCTTCCTTGGCCAGCGCCTGCACGTGTTCCTTCTCCGCTGGCGTACAGCGGAGAGGAATGCGGGCATTGCGCGGATCAGGTGCGGCCTTAAACGGCATAGCTGGGCTTTCCTTTCGCCTGCCATAGGGCATGGCGGTTGCATAGGGTCTCGGGGCGAAGCCCTGAGCAAGACCGCGTAGGGGACCCACTGAATAGCCGAAGGCGGATCAGTGGTGTACCCGGTGGACGTACGATATAGCGAAGCTATATTGTACGTACAACGCGCGACTTGTCCAAAGCTCGCAAGCTTGAAATGTCACGAACTGGCGACGACTTCTCTATACACCATTGCGCTTTTAGTGGCAAGAGCATCACAATCCGCACGCCCCTTCGGGCGGACAAAGGAGAGCAACACGTGAAAGGCCAAAAGCAGGATATAACGCTAGCCAAGGTTGAAAGCATCCGTAAGCGTCTGGAGAGCCTTCCCGAAGTGAAACCGAGCGAGCGTCATCTGTCGATGCGGGAAACCGTCGAAGCGCTCAAGCCGACGATTGCGGAACTTCGGAAGCGCGGCTACAGCATCGAAGCCATCGCGTCGGAACTGAGCAAGGATGGTGTCAAGGTAGCGGCGAGTACGTTGAAGCTGTACGCCAAAGGCGTCAAAAGGAAACCAAGGGTGAATGCGTCGAAAGATGGCGTAGACAAAAAGTAAAGCGATGTGGTAGATATCTAGATAGATAAAAATAAGATTTAAGCTAAAGCTCGTTGACGCAAAGTAAGTGACGCATGGAAGCGTAGAAAGATTTATTTTTTGAAATGAGGACACGCTATGCAAACGATAGACTTTAGTACGTTAAGGGAAACATTCTCGGGGGTGGTTGGCCGCAATCCTTCGCAGCAGGAGCTAGAAGGAATAATGCGGATCAAAGACGCATTGTCTCTGGGCTATGACGATCCGATGCTATCGGTTCTGATGGCGATGGAAAATTACAAGTCGCTGTTTATCCAGATACCGGAGCAAATAGCGGAAGCGGCATCGCAAGTGGCGGGTGTCGCCGCACGGTCGGCGACCGAGCGTGTAAACGCTCATATCGAACAGCTGAAGGCAGAATGGGAAGCCGACGCGCATACGTCCCATGCTCGACGTGAAGAATCACTTTCGCACGTCGCTGAGCAAGCCATGAAGGAATTCAGCAAGCAGGCCAGCCAGTCAATAACGGGGCCACTGGCAGTCATGCTGTCGACGGTGGTCGACGTGACAAGAGATCGTCTCAACACCGCCACCTATGACTGTGTGCAGCAGCTTAACCAGGCTGCCAGCCTGATGGCGGTTCGTCTGTCTCGTTCTCAGGAATCCCCGCGGGCATGGTGGCTCAAGCTCGGGTTAATGGCCTCGGTTTGTTTTGTTGCGGCTTTCGCCGGCGCCCAGCTCGTCGTGTGGTCGTGCGGTCTTAATCACGTGAGGTAAGGCAATGGAATCGCATTCGATAGTTCCAACGGTGGCGATGATCGTGGTTAGCCTGGGCTGCATCGCAGGCTGGATCACGTCGCCGGCGGTGTCGTTGAAGTCGCTCGTCATGCTGATTCGCTCGCCATTCGATGTGCCGGTGACGATGTACGAGTGGCTTGCGCAGCAGCAGAAAAGGTTCGTGCCACTCTTTGACGTTCTGTTCGGAGCGGTCGGCTTGCTGTTGTTCGGCA
>Ga0302314_10012785_pt1 | contig 14484 bp, 11 predicted proteins | sample III_Palsa_N2_3_FD_200533 | JGI IMG/M metagenome (GOLD analysis project Ga0302314, IMG submission 200533) | Peat permafrost microbial communities from Stordalen Mire near Abisko, Sweden - III_Palsa_N2_3 | ecosystem: Environmental > Terrestrial > Soil > Palsa > Peat permafrost | place: Sweden... | reverse complement strand
GTCGCACCGATGCGGCTGGTGTGGCGCTAATGACGGTGAAGCAGAAGGTCTTGCTGGTGTTTGCGGCTGCGATCCCCGCAGCGGTTTTTGCGTCCACGTTGAGTCAGACTGCCGACTACGGCGTCGGCACGGCGTCCGGCGACAGTCCGGCACTGACGATCGCGGCTTTGTTGCAAGGCCACTTCGCCGCGGCCGCGAGCGTGCAGCCGTTTATGGGCCTCACCTCGATCCTGCTGCGCCTCCCGGCGGTTGAAGTCGGTTCGGCGCTCGGCGGTGGCTTGCCGCTTGAGTACCAGCTCGGTGCATTCATCTGTGGTTGGGTGGTCGCGGTCGTCGCCTTCTTCGCGGCGCGGCGAATGCTGCGCCCGGGCGCCAGCAGGCTGATTGTTGGCGTTACCGCGCTGCTGATGGCGATCAGTCCGCTGGCGCTCGGCACTCAACTTGACGGTCACCCGGAGGAACTCCTCGGCGGCGCGCTGTGTGTGGCCGCCGTGCTGGCCGCAATCGACGATCGCAGCGTCGCTGCCGGCGTGTTGTTAGGCCTGGCATTCGGAACGAAGGAGTGGGCGCTGATAGCGGCGTTCCCGGCGTTCCTCGCCTGCCGCCACCACCGTTGGCGGCTGCTGGTGATCGCGGCGCTGGTTGGCGCTCCGCTGGTGCTGACTTTGCCGCTTGCCGATCCCGGGGCGTTCGCCCGCGCTGCACACACGATCGGAGCAGCGCGGAGTGTGTACCCCCGCTCATGGTGGTGGCCCCTCAGCTTGAGGCACACGGTCAGCATCGGTACCCCTCCGGTCACCTTCATCGTCGCCAATCTGCCGTTCCACTTGACGCGGACCGGCGTCTCCTGGCTGCCGGTGGCCGCGGCGCTGCCCCTGTCATGGTGCGCCGTGCGGTTCCGCCGCGGCGTCGAGCGGGTCGATCCGTTTGCGCTGCTGGCGTTGCTGCTGCTCCTGCGCTGCACGCTTGATCCCGAGTTCGTCTCCTACTACCTGGTGCCGGCGGTCATGGCGCTGCTCGCCTGGGAGGGCGTCTCGCGCCCGGGTCGCCTTCCGGTCGGCTCGTTGCTGGCGATCACCCTGTTCTGGTTCTGCCAGCGTCAGACCGCCCTGCCGAAGATCTTCTGGGACGAGCTGCTGTGCACCGTCGGCCTGACCATCTACCTGTCGATCGCGACCTTCAGGCCGCCGGAGGCGAAGCCGCCGGCGTGGGCGATTGTCCAGCTGCCTCAGCTGCGCCTCAAGCTTCGCCGAGCGTGACTCGATCGTGAGAGCATGAGGCTGTCACCCTTGTCGCTCGTTGCGCTGCTGGTGGTTACGGCGATCGTCGTCTACCTGACCGTGGCTTCGCTTGGAGCCGGCGTGTCCGGCACTTCCGCCACCGGCGCGGGCTCCTATGAGAACGCCATCAAGGCGGCCCAGCAGTCGGTGGCCGCGCAAGACCGCGCCGCGCAACGGCAAGGCTTCAGTTCAGTAAACCCCTGACCGCCAAGTTCGGCTCTAACCTTCCTCGGGCCATGGATCCGGAGGCTTTTGAGCACCATCTCGCTTCGCCACAAGGGCACGGTCATGTCCCTGCGGGCGCGCTGACGATTACCGCCGAGGGTGGGCTGTGCGGTGACAGCGTCACCGTCTCGCTGGCCACTGACGGCCAGCGCGTGACCGATGCCGGCTTCAGCGCCGACGGCTGCGGGGCGACCACTGCCGCGGCCAGCGCGATGGTGTCGCGCGTCGTCGGGGCGGGCTTACTCGAGGCCGCCCGGATTGGCGCGCACGAGATCGCCGCCGAGCTCGGAGGACTCAGTCCCGGCAAATTCCATGCCGCCGAGGTCGCGGCGGACGGACTGGCGCGGGCACTCGGCGCACTCGCCTACCGGGCCGGCGCACTCGCGGCGCCTGCCGACGGCGCTCGCACGATGGTCGCGATGTCCGGCGGCGTCGACAGCTCGGTCGTCGCGCTTCAGTGCGCCGAGCTGGGGGAGACGGTTGCCGTCACGCTCGAGCTGTGGTCCGACCCCGAGGGCGATGCCGCGCGCAGTTGCTGCTCTTCAAGTGCCGTTTCGCAGGCGCGCGCGCTTGCGCATTCGCTGGGACTGCCGCACTTCACGCTCGATCTGCGACCCGAGTTCCGGCTCGGCGTCGTTGAGCCGTTCATCGAGTCCTACCGGGCGGGCGAGACGCCGAACCCGTGCGTTCGCTGTAACGGGCACGTGCGGCTTGACGGGATGCTTGAGCTGGCCGATCGGCTCGGCTGCGCGACGCTGGCGACGGGGCACTACGCGCGAGTCAAGGACGGTTTGCTGCGGGCCGCCGTTGACTCCGGCAAGGACCAGACCTACATGCTTGCCGCGCTCTCGCCGCAGTCGCTGGCGCGGATGCGCTTCCCGCTAGGGGGGATGGAGAAGCCCGCCGTCCGTGCGCTGGCGGCTGCCGCCGGGTTGTCGGTGGCGCAGAAGGCGGACTCGCAGGACCTGTGTTTTCTCGCGGGCACTAACCGCGGACGGTTCCTTGAACGCCATGGCGGGATCGCGCCACGTGCGGGTGAAGTCGTCGATCAGGCTGGCAACGTTCTCGCCTCCCATGACGGCCATGAACTGTTCACAGTGGGGCAACGTCGTGGCACAAGAGTCGCCTCCGGCGACTCCCTATCTGTCGTCGAAAAGGACGCTGCGAGCAACCGCGTGGTCGTCGGACCGCGTGAGTCGCTGGCGGCGACGCGGGTGCGGGTACGGGGGGCGCGGCTGCACCGGGATGGTGGCGCCGTCGACCGCGTCAAGCTCCGCTACCGCGCGGCTCCGCTGCCGGCGAGGGTTTGTGGCGAGGCCGGAGTTGGGCAGCACCGCAGCCTGACGTTGGAGCTTGAGCAGCCGGTGTACGGTGCGGCGCCGGGTCAGCTCGCCTGCTTAATGGACGGCGACCTCGTGATCGGCTGGGGAACAATTACCCGCCCGCTGTAGAACCGGGATAGGGTGGGGCCGATGAACCGCATTTCGCTCGTTGTTGCCGCGGCGCTCGCCGCCACCGTGGTTGCTGTTACCAGTGCGCTCGCCGGCTCGCCCCCGGTGCAGCTCGCGTACCTGAAGGACAGCGCGAACGGGGCGACGACGAACATCTGGGTTGCCACCGGCACCGGTGCCGACCAGCGCGAGCTTGGGACCGGGTCACAGCCGCTGATCTCTCCGAACGGTGCGTTTGTTGCCGCCGTGAATTTCGCGGGCGTGTACCAGTTGAAGGTTTTCAGCGTCAGCGGCGGTGTCCAATACCTGTTCAAGGGGATCACAGCAACGCCGTTGGCCTGGTCGCCGAACTCGCGTTACCTGGTCGTCGCGGCGATGAGCAACAGCTCAAACGGCTCCGGCTCCTATCTCGCGGTCGTGAACACGTCCACCTGGACGGTTACAAAGATTGCCAAGGGTGTTGTGAGCGGCGCCAGTTTTTCGCCGAGCGGTGGGCAGATCGCTTACTCGGTGTGGCCGTATGCCTATACGGAGAATTCGAACATCTACACGATCAACGTCAACGGCAGCGGCAACACACAGATCACGTTCGGTCACAACTCGCTTGACCCGGTCTGGGGCGAGAAGGGGATCGTGTTCACCCGTGAAGGCTGCTCGGTCGGTTCGCTTGACGGCAAGCCAGTCCACTGCAAAGGGAATACCCGTTACTACGAAGGACAGCCGTACGGCACGAGCGGACAGCTGTGGCTGAAGGCCGGCTCGCAGCTGACGCAGCTGACGAACGTGCCGGTTGGGCTGCTGGTGTTCGGACTGACGCCGGTTGGTGTCTCCGCCGACGGCAATCGGATCCTGGCGGCGTTCACAGGTGAGGACACCGACTACGCCGTAGCCGTGCAGATCAGCCCACGGATCGTCCACACCGTCGATGTCGGTGAGCAATACGCGCTGCCCGGCGCGATTTCAAAGAACGGCGACACATTGCTGATCGCGTACGGCTCGTTTGAGCAGGCCGCGGACACCGGCACCGTTGACACGGTGCCGTTCCTCGGTAGCCAACGGACGAAGCTCGCGCGCGGCGCTTGGCCCACCTGGGATAAGTAAGCGCCGGGTTGCTCGACGGCGTCCGGCGCGGGGCGGCCGCGGGGTTGTGCACGCATACACTGCGCGGGCGATGACGATGACGTCCGGCGAGATCCGCTCGACCTTCACCTCCTTCTTTGAGGAACGTGACCACCTGCTGGTTTCCGGGGCGGGGCTGATCCCGCCTGCTTGGGATACCTCCGCGTTGTTCATCAGCGCGGGGATGCACCCGCTGAAGGCGTACTTCGCGGGGAGAGAGACACCGCCGCATCCACGGCTGACCACCTGCCAGCCGTCCTTCCGCACCGTCGACATCGAGAACGTAGGTGTGACGGCCAGGCATCTGACGCTGTTCGAGATGCTCGGCAACTTCAGTTTCGGCGACTACTTCAAGCGCGAGGCGATCCGCTATGCGTGGGACCTGTCCCGTGAGGGCTTTGGACTGAACGGCGACGACATTTGGGTGACCGTGTTCGGCGGTGACGAGACGCTTGGCCTCGAGCCTGACCAACAGGCGATCGACCTCTGGCTGGAGGTCGGGATGCCGCGTGAGCGGATCATCGAGCTGCCGCGTGAGGAGAACTTCTGGGAGTCCGGGCCCACCGGGCCGTGCGGCCCTGACTCGGAGCTGTATTTGGATCGTGGTGTTGCGTTCGGAACCGCAGACGATCTGCCCGGCGGCGAGAACGCACGGTTCTTGGAGTTCTGGAACTTGGTGTTCATGCAGTTCAACCAGGACCCGCCGAATGCCGTGGTGCCGCTGCCTGCCCAGAACATCGACACGGGCATGGGCCTGAACCGGATGGCGGCGATCCTCCAGGGCAAGGAGACGGTGTTTGAGACCGATCAGTTCGCGCCGCTGATTGGGCTCGGCGAGCAGCTGTCCGGTGTGCGGTATGAGGCTGGCTTGCCGGCGGACGATCGTGCCTTGCGAGTGCTGGCCGACCACACCCGCGCGATGTCGTTCATGATCGCCGATGGGGTCGTGCCCTCTAACGAAGCCCGCGGCTTCGTGCTGCGGCGGATCATGCGCCGGGCGATTCTGCAGGGTCGTCAGACCTTGCACCTGGATCCCGGCTTCCTGGTGAAATACCAGGCGGTGGTGACCGATCTGATGGGCGGTGAATACCGCCAGCTGGTCGACCAGCAGGAGACGGTCGCCAAGTGGCTGGTGGCCGAGGAGGAGAGCTTTGGGCGCACGCTGGAGCAGGGCTCGCGGTTGCTGGACGAGCTTGTCGCGCAGGCTGTTGAGAATGGTGTCGGTGCGATCAGCGCGGACGACGCGTTTCTGTTGCACGACACGCACGGCTTCCCGGTCGATCTGACCTCCGAGCTCGCCGCGGAGCACGGCCTTGGGGTTGATCTGCCTGGCTTCGAGGTGCTGATGGACGAGCAGCGCGTGCGCGCGCGGACCAGTGGTGGGCGCGGTCTTGGTGCGGCGGCGGCTAAGTCGGCCGCTGCTTCGTTTGCGGCTGAGGCCGGGTTTAAGACCGATTTTCAGGGGTACGTTGCGACCGCACTGGAGACGACCGTCGGGGCCGTTTCAGCGGACGATGATGGGCGGGTCCTGGTAAAGCTGGCGGAATCGCCGTTCTATGCGACCGGTGGCGGTCAGATCCACGACTCCGGTTCCGTTGAGTGCTTCGACGGCGACTGTGCGGCGCGGGTCGTCGACGTCGTGCGGGTGGGCGATGACCAGGTTGTGGAGCTGGAGGTCTCGAAGGGGACGGTGCTTGCGGGCGAGCGGGTACGGGCGGTCGTCGACCGGGCGTCACGGCATGCGACCGAGTGCAACCACACCGCCACCCACTTGTTGCAGGCGGCTTTGCGCTCGCGGCTTGGTCCGCACGTGCGCCAGGAGGGCTCATACGTCGGTCCCGAAAAGCTTCGCTTTGATTTCTCGCACGCCGGCAAGCTTTCCGCGGAAGAGCTGGCTGATGTCGAGGACATGGTGAATTCGTGGGTGCTGGGCGCTTACCCGGTTCGGGCGTTGACGACGACTTTGGATGAGGCGCGTGCGCTGGGGGCGATGGCTTTGTTCGGCGAGAAGTACGGCGAGATCGTGCGGATGGTCGAGGTCGGCGACGGATCGTTCTCACGCGAGCTCTGCGGTGGGACGCACGTCCGCTCAACGGCGGAGATCGGCGCGTTCAAGATCACCACCGAAACCTCGAGCGCCGCGAACGTGCGCAGGATCGAGGCGTTGACGGGGCCGGCGTGTGTCGAGCTGCTGCGCTCACACGACCGTTTTGTGGTCGACGCGGCCGGCGAGCTGCGGGTTGCGCCAGCTACGGTGGCTGATGAGGTTCGGGCGCTGCGCGCTCGCGTCAAGGCGCTTGAGAAGTCGGCCAAATCCGGTGGCGGTGCGGCGGAGCGTGGCGTGGACCTTGAGGCGTTGATCGCTGCCGCTGAGACAGTCGACGGCGCCTCGGTGCTTGTCGCCCAGACCGACTGGGTCGACGGGGGCCTGTTTGAGATCGCCGCGCGGCTGCAGTCCAAGCTTGGATCTGACGCTGCGGTGGTCCTTGGCGCAGCCGGCGATGGGAAGGTGGATCTCGCTGCGGCGGTGGCTCCGGCACTGGTTGCACGCGGAGTACGCGCCGGGGACATCGTCAAGCTTGCGGCTGCTGTCGTCGGCGGCGGCGGTGGTGGGAAGGACACCCACGCCCGTGCCGGTGGCAAGGATGTCGCGGCGCTTCCGGACGCGCTCGCCGCCGCGCGCAGCGCGATCGAAGCCGCGCTCGCAGGCTGAGGACGGCCGTGAGGGTCCTGGCTCTCGATTACGGCAGCGCACGCTGTGGTGTCGCGATCAGCGATCCGACGGGAGTCTTGGCGAGTCCGCTTGAACCTGTGCTGCGTCCCTCGAGTAAGTCGGGGCAGGTGCAGATGCTCGGACTGATCGAGTCGCTCGAGGTCGAGCGCGTGGTGGTCGGCTTGCCGTTGTCGCTCTCGGGTGCTGACTCGGCACAGACCCGGGAGGTCCGCAAGTTCGCTGCCTGGCTCGGCCGCAAGCTGCCGGTTCCGGTCGAACTCTACGACGAGCGGTTTACGACCAAAATGGCCCAACGCGATGGTGACGGCGGAGGTGCGCGGACGAGTGAGGACTCTCGGGCCGCCGCGCATCTACTGAGTGGGTGGCTTGAGCGGGGAGCTTGAGCGCGGGGCCACTGCGCCGCGCATAAACTGCGGCGGGTGTCGGAGCCGACAGGTCGCAGACCGCAACGCCCAGCGCCGCTCGGGCTAGCGCCACGGTCACCGGCCGGGCGCCGACCGGCGCCGGGACGCGGCCCGGGCGCGGCGCGGGACAAGCGGCGCTTCATGCTGCGCCGGGCGATCGCGCTGATCAGCTTGATCGTTGTTGTGGTCGTGATCTGGTTCTTGGTCTCGTTGGTACAGCCATTTGCGGGCAGCGGCAGCGGGCGCGTGATCGTGGTGATCCCGCGTGATGCGAGCACGTCGCAGATCGGCTCCATCCTTGCCGACGACGGGGTGATCGGCTCAAGCTTCTTCTTCGAGCTGCGGGCCAAGCTCGGTGGTGACAGCTTCCGCGCCGGGACCTTCGTGCTCGCCCACGGCATGTCCTACGGCGCTGCCTTGGGGGCGCTGACTTCACAGACCGGCGTCCCACCGGAGATACCGGTCACGATCATCCCGGGGAAGTCACGCTGGCAGATCAACCAGCTGCTGGCCTCTGAACACGTGAAGGGGAGCTACCTGGCGGATTCTCTCAGCGTTAAGGGGTTTGACCCGGCTGCCTACGGCGCGCCCCGCCACCCGGCCTCGCTTGAGGGCTTCCTCTACCCCGACACCTACGACTTGAAGTCACCGCTGAGCATCCCGACGCTGATTGCCGATCAGCTGGCTGAGTTCAAGCGCGAGATGGCCACCGTCAACTTCCGTTACGCCGAGTCGAAGAACCTGACGCCCTACAACGTGCTGACAATCGCCTCGCTGGAGGAGGCGGAGGCGTTTACCCCGGGCGACCTACGACGCGTCGCCTCCGTCATCTACAACCGCCTGCGCGATGGCATGTCGCTCGGGCTCGACACGACCGTTGCCTACATCTTCAACAACTACAGTGGCAATTTGACCGACGCGCAGCTCGCTTCGAAGTCACCGTGGAACACCACCAATCGTCTGGGTTTACCGCCGACTCCGATCGACAGTCCAGCGATAAATGCGATTCAGGCAGCCGCCCATCCTGCCGATACTGACTACACATACTTCATCGTCAAGGTATGCGGTGACGGGTCCTTGGCTTTCACGAACAACATCACGACGTTCGACCAGCTCTCGAGCGCATACAACGCCGCCGTCGCCAAGCGAGGGCAGGACAAGGCCGAGTTCTGCGGCCATTGAGCCGTGCGCCGATGTCTGACCGTGCGCCGATGGCTGATCAACAACGAACCAGGCTTGGTGTCGCCGGCTGGCCGATCGTCCACAGCCGCTCCCCGGCGATGCACAACGCAGCCCTGGCAGCGGTCGGGCTGAGCGGCTGGCGCTACCAGCTGCTGCCGATCCCGCCAAAGCTGTTCACGGAAACGGTCCGGGGACTGCCCGCGGCAGGCTTCCGCGGGATCAACGTGACGATTCCGCACAAAGAGGCAGCGCTTGCCCTGGCCGGCAGTGCCAGCGAGCGGGCTGCAGCGATCGGTGCAGCCAACACGCTGCTGTTCGCCGATGACGGGAGTATTTACGCCGACAACACCGACGCCCCAGCGCTGATCGCCGCGCTAAGCCGGCGAGAGATCGAGCTGGCGGACACGAGCGCGCTCGTGCTCGGCGCAGGGGGGAGCGCTCGTGCTGCCGTGTGGGCTCTGGCCGACGCCGGCGTGCGCGATATCCGGGTATACGCGCGGACCAGAGCCCGGGCAGAGCGCCTGTGCAGCGAGCTCGGCGGCACTGTGGTCGACAGCGTCGATCCCGCGCAGCTTCTTGTGCACTGCACGCCGGTCGGTTTGAGAGCAAGTCTCGACGTGTCATCATCGGAGGAACTGCCGATTCCGGCAGACCGGATAAAGGACTTCCGGACCGTGGTCGACTTCGTCTACCGAGATCAAGGCAGTGCGCTGGTCCAGGCCGCCCGCGACGTCGCGGCCGCGACGGTGGACGGGCTTGAGTTGCTTGTCGGGCAGGGTGCGCTGAGCTTTGAGCAGTTCACCGGCCACAGGGCTCCGGTCGGCGTGATGGCCGATGCCGCGGCGAGCGCCGAGGCGGCCGCGGCATGAGCGAGCCACTGAAGAAAATGAGTGAGCCGCTGAAGAAGGTCACGGCGCTCTCACGTGACCGCTCCGAGGTCCGCGGCGTCACGCCACCGCGCAGCCGCGCGGTCAAAAGCCGGTATGTGACTGATGTGCTGACCGAGCTTGACTTCGTCGCCGCCGAACGCGTCAAGCGGGCGATCGAGGAGGCCCGGATCGCCGGCACCAGCCCTGAGCGGTTGCTCCTGCAGGAACACGTGATCACTCCGGATCAGCTGTCCCGCGCGGTCGCCGAGCGCTACGGCCTGGACCATTTGGATCTCGGCAGCTTCCCGATCGACATGGCGGCCGCCAATCTGGTGACCCCGGCTGTGGCCAAACGCTACGGCGCGGTGCCGGTCGGATTCCTCAACGACCGCACGCTGCTAGTCGCACTTGCCGACCCCAGCAACGTGATGGCGGCCGACGATATCCGGCTCGCGACCGGCTTCAGCACGCGTCTGGCGGTCGCCTCAAGCGATGACATTACAGCGCTGATCAGCCGGCTGAACCGCTTTGAGTCCGCGGTCGCTGCCGCGTTCGAGGACGGTGAGGAGAGCACGGCGCTTGAGGTGATCGATCTGCGCGAGTCGGCCGACGACGCGCCGGTGATCAAGCTCGTTCACTCGTTGATCGCCGACGCCACCGAGCGCGGTGCCTCCGACATTCACTTCGAACCCCAGCCTGACAAGAGTCGCCGCGGCGGGAGCGATCTGCGGGTAAGGCTGCGGATCGATGGCGTGATGACCGATGCCGCGTCGGTCCCCAAGCGGATGGCTGGAGGCGTGGTCAGCCGGATCAAGATCATGGCCGACCTTGACATCTCTGAGCGCCGGCTGCCGCAGGACGGTCGCGTCGGGCTGACGATCGATGGCCGCCACGTCGACCTGCGCGTCGTCACGATCCCCAGCGTCCATGGCGAGTCGGTGGTGCTGAGGATCCTCGATCAGGACAGCATCCGACTTGAGCTTGACCACCTCGGGATGGCGCCCGAGGACATCGAGCGGTTCCGCCGCTCGTTCCGCCGCTCTCACGGGGCGATTCTTGCGACCGGACCGACCGGCTCGGGTAAGTCGACGTCGCTGTACGGCGCGCTGCTCGAGCTCAACACCGAGGAGAAGAACATCATCACGATCGAGGATCCGGTCGAGTACCAGATCCCTGGGATCACGCAGATGCAGGTCAACCTGAAGGCCGGGCTGACGTTCGACTCGGGCTTGCGGTCGATGATGCGCGCCGACCCCGACATCCTGATGGTCGGAGAGATCCGTGACCGTCAGACCGCGCAGATCGCGATCGAGGGCGCGTTGACCGGCCACCTTGTGCTGACAACGCTGCACACCAACGACGCCCCGTCGGCGATCTCGCGACTGATTGAGATGGGAATCGAGCCATTCCTGCTTGCTTCGGCGATCGAATGCGTCGTCGGCCAGCGTCTGGCTCGCACGCTCTGCCCGAACTGCAAGGAGCGCACGATCGTTCCCGCCGACATCCTCCGTGACAACGGCTTTAACGCGCAGTTCGAGATCGAGGCCTACAACCCTGTGGGCTGCGTTCGCTGCGGCGGGATGGGATACAAGGGCCGCACCGGTCTATACGAGGTGATGGTGATGAGCGAGAAGCTGCGGGAGATGGCGCTGGCCCACGCCTCAAGCGACGAAATCACCGCCGTTGCAGTTGCCGAGGGAATGCGACGGATGCGTGACGACGGGCTGGAGAAGGTCAAGGCGGGCATCACCTCGCTTGCCGAGGTTGCACGAGTTACAGGTTCGGGCTGAAACTGCCGATACAGCGCGCAATGAATCGCGCGCATTTCAGGAGCCGTTAGATGGCGATCGACTTCGCAGAGATCGTGCTGGAGGTCGTCGATCGCCGCGCGTCCGACCTGCACCTCGCCGCCGGAGCGCAGCCGACGCTGCGAATCCGCGGTCACCTGACGCCGATGGAGGGGTATCCGGTGCTGACGCCGGCCGACACGCGGGAGATCATCTACTCGATCCTCAGCGGCAGCCAGCGCCAGAAGCTCGAGACGAACTGGCAGCTTGACTTCGCCTACTCGGTCCCCGGCCGCGCACGGTTCCGCGTCAACGCGTACTTCCAGCGCGGCGCGCTCGGGGCCGCCTTCCGGCTGATCCCGTTCGACGTCGTCCCGCTTGACTCACTCGGGCTGCCGCCGGTGGTCCGTGACCTTGCCGATAAGCCACGCGGACTGGTGCTGGTGACCGGCCCAACAGGCTCCGGTAAGTCGACCACGCTGGCCTCACTGATCGACGTGATCAACGAGACGCGAGAAGAGCACATCATGACGATCGAGGACCCGATCGAGTTCCTGCACAGCCACAAGCGCTGCATCGTCAATCAGCGCGAGCTTGGCTCGGACGCGACCAGCTTCGCCGAGGCGCTGAAGGCCGCGCTGCGGCAGGACCCGGACGTGATCCTGGTCGGTGAGATGCGCGACCTGGAGACGATCGCTACCGCGATCACGGCCGCCGAGACGGGCCATCTCGTGTTCGCGACGCTGCATACGCAGGACACGCCGCAGACGATCGACCGAATCGTCGATGCCTTCCCATCCAATCAGCAGGGCCAGGTCCGCAGCCAGCTGTCGGTCGCGCTGCAGGGAATCCTCACCCAGACGCTGGTACCAACCGCCGACGGCTCGGGACGCTGTGTCGCCACCGAGGTGCTGATCCCGACCCCGGCTGTGCGCAACCTGATCCGCGAGGCCAAGAGCCATCAGCTCTACTCGGTGCTTCAGACCGGCGCCGCCCACGGGATGCAGACGATGGATGCCTCGCTCGCCGGGCTGGTCCGCTCGGGCAAGATCACCAAGCAGATGGCCGAGTCCCGTGCCCACTCGGTTGAGGAGCTGCGGCGCCTGATCGGTTCAGCGGCACTGGGAATCAACCAGCGCGTGGCGGTCTAGCCGGTGCCGACCTACAAGTTCAAGGCGATGGATCTCGCCGGCGCGACGGCGTCGGGCGAGGTTGAGGCGCTGTCGGAATACGACGTCTCCGCGCAGCTGAAAGCGCGCGGGCTCGTCGTCATCGACGTTGTTACGAAGTACAAGTCGCGCGAGCTCAACCTTGAGCTGTTCCCGCACGTCAAGGCTGACGAGTTGGCGACCGCGACCCGTCAGCTGTCGACGATGATCAACGCCGGCATGTCGATCCTGCGAGCGCTGTCGGTGCTCGAAGGACAGGCCAAGAACAAGCTGTGGAAGAGCACGTTGGGATCGGTCCGCGCCGACGTCGAGAGCGGCTCATCGTTCTCCGACGCGCTTGAGCGCCACCCAAAGGTGTTCAACCCGCTGTACGTGAACATGGTCCGCGCGGGCGAGGCAGGCGGGCTGATGGAAGAGGTCCTGATGCGGGTCGCCGACCAACTTGAGAAGGACGCCTCGCTGCGGCGCCAGGTCCGTGCAGCGATGATCTACCCAGCGCTGGTGATCACCTTCGCGGTCGGCGTGATGCTCGCGCTGTGTGCGTTCTTGATTCCGGTGTTCGTCAACGTCTTCAAGCAGTTCCCAGGAAAACTGCCGACGATCACCCAGGTGATGGTCGACTTCTCACATCTGCTGACCCGTAGTTGGTACATCCTGCTGCTTGTGGTCGTTGCGGTCGTCGGCACGTTCATCTACTGGAAGCGGTCGAGCTGGGGCCGTCCGCAGTGGGACCAGGTCCGTCTGCGCTTCCCACTGAAGATCGGCGAGGTTGTCCAGAAGGTGTCGATCGCGCGCTGGTCCCGCACCCTGTCATCGCTAGTGGCCGCCGGAGTCCCGGTGATTCAGGCGCTTGAGATCACCGGCCGCACCGGTGGCAACATCGTGATCGAGCGCGCGATGAACGACGTGATCACCTCCGTCAAATCAGGCGGCAACCTGTCTGACCCGCTGCTGAACGCGCCGGTCTTCCCGCCGATGGTCTCGCAGATGGTCGCCGTGGGGGAGGAGACCGGCTCGCTTGACGAGATGCTCAGCCGGATCGCCGACTTCTACGAGGATCAGGTCACGGCCGCGGTCAAGGCGCTCACCTCAATCCTCGAGCCGGTGATGATCATCGTTGTCGGCGCGATCGTCGGCGTCGTCGTGATCTCGATGTACCTGCCGCTGTTCGACGTCTACAAGGCGATCCCCTAGTTCAGATCCTGCGCGGAGCACCAGCTAAAGGCATCGCTATGGTGTCCGCCGATGAGTGCCACGCGTGAGGACAATCAGGATCGCAGCCAGTGCACCCCGTGCCGGGGCATCGGCAAGTTGACCTCGAATAAGGGTGGCGAGCCGCACACGGTCACCTGTCCGTGGTGCGAGGGCTCCGGCCGGTTCACGGCTGGGCATGACGCCCAAGCGGCCGGCGGCGAGACCGCGGCCTAGCGCACTCTCGATTCGTTAACTGTCCACGAGGGCTAAACCCTGAGGCGGTTGCTGCCGATGTTGGGGTAGCCAGAGTCCACGGTGAAAAGGGCAAACCACTCGTGAGGGTGAGACGCAAAGCCAAGAGCCTCGTTTAGAGGAAGTCTGGTTACCACCGGAGACTTTCCGGGCCTGAGGGACCTGGCGGAAATACACACCCAGTTCCCACAGGAGGAGTTACCTCAAATGTTGTCCAAGATCCGTCGTCGGCTCGCTCAGGAGGAAGGCTTCACGCTGATCGAGCTGTTGGTCGTGATTCTGATCATCGGCATCCTTGCCGCGGTCGCGATCCCGACGTTCCTGTCGCAGAAGAACAAGGCTTACGACTCGAACGCAACGTCGAACGTCAAGAACGCGCAGACGGTGGTTGAGGCTTACGCCAACGGCAACGGTGGCACTTATCCAGCCGGCAGCAACGTACAGATCAACCTAGACACCGCGCTGTCTAGCGACACAGACGCCGCAAGCCTCGGCAGCGTTTATTACAACCTCACTGGAGGGTCCACTTCCGACTCGTACTCGGTGTTCTCTGCAGGAGCCTCGAGCGGCAGCAACACCGCTTGGTACGCAATCGAGGTCACCAACGGCGTGACGCAGTACTGCGATGCCGCAGTGCCATCCGCGACGGCCGCGACTGCGGTTGTCGCCCTGCTGACGTCGTGCTCGTCAACCGGCTTCCCGACGGTTACGCCGTAGCCGCCAGCGAATCGGACGAACTGTGGGGCGGGCCAATTGGCCCGCCCCTAGTGCGTTAAAGCACTAGCGCGTCCACCTCACTAAACCCGACAGCGGTTGTT
>Ga0302314_10012784_pt1 | contig 14484 bp, 6 predicted proteins | sample III_Palsa_N2_3_FD_200533 | JGI IMG/M metagenome (GOLD analysis project Ga0302314, IMG submission 200533) | Peat permafrost microbial communities from Stordalen Mire near Abisko, Sweden - III_Palsa_N2_3 | ecosystem: Environmental > Terrestrial > Soil > Palsa > Peat permafrost | place: Sweden... | reverse complement strand
CCAGGCCTTGGTTGCCAGGCACTGCCGTCCCGTCGCTGACCTCCGCGATCGACCCCGGATGGCCCGGCGCGCGGTTGCAGTCGATCACCAGGCGTGAAAACCGTTGACGGACGAATGTTGCGTCAATCCGCCGCGCGAGCAGGCCGCCCAAGCCCGCCACGCCGATGTCCCAGCCGATGTGCCGACCGAGTTCGGCCTCGCTAAGCCCAAGATTTTTAAGCGCAACCGGTACGGCGCGGCCAGCGTGGTCGCCCAGCAGCAAAAGCCGCGAGCCGCCGCCCGGATTTTCGACAACCGCCGGTGCGCCATCTTCGTCCGTCAGCAGATGACTGGACCCGTTAAGAGTCTTCCCGGCACCGTGGCCCAATGTCGATCCTCTCGATTCGTCACCTGACCCGCTACCGCTATCGCAACCCGGTGGCTTTCGGCGAGCACCGGATGATGTTCCGCCCGCTGGAAAGCTATGACCAGCGGGTGCTGTCTTCGTCGCTGACGATTTCGCCCGATCCAGGTCACCTGTGTTTCATCCACGACGTGTTCGGCAACGCCGTCGGGGTCGCCAATTTCGAGGAGCGTTCGAAGGAGCTGGTGTTCGACAGCCGCGTGGTGCTCGACCACCAGCCGACGCCGGCGTTCGCCGGGCTGGAGGGCGAGACCTATACCGGCGCCCTGCCGCTGGCCTATGACGCCGGCGACCTGCCGGATCTGGCCCGCTCGATGGAGCGCCAGCATCCCGACCCCCAGGGCGACGTCGAGCGCTGGGCGCGCAAATTCATCCGCGCCGACGGCCGCACCACCCTGCACACCCTGCTGGCCGACATCACCCAGGCGATCCACGCCGACTTCCGCTACGCCACGCGCCTGCGCGGCGGGGCGCAGACGGCGGTCGAGACCCTGTTCCTCAAGACCGGCGCTTGCCGCGACTTCGCCCTGCTGATGATGGAGGCGGTGCGCAGTCTTGGCCTCGCGGCCCAGTTCGTGTCCGGCTACATCTACACCCCGCCGCGTCACGCGGGACCGCTGACCCGGCTCGGCGGCGGCCATACCCATGCCTGGGTGCGGGTCTTCCTGCCCTCCTGCGGCTGGGTCGAGTTCGATCCCACCAACGGCATCGTCGGCAACGCCGATCTGGTGCGCGTGGCCATCGCCCGCGACCCGCGCCAGGCCCTGCCGCTGTGCGGAAGCTGGAGCGGCGAGGCCTCGGACTACCTGGGCATGGATGTCGAGGTCGATGTGGTGTCGGACGACGACGCCCCTATTCCGATCACGGAGCGCCTTACAAGACAATCGGCCAAGCAACCGGGCGGGAGGACGAGCGTTATCCTGGCTGGCTAGCCAGTCGGGAGCGCGCGATGCTTATTCGAGCCGGGTTTGAGATCACCTATGACTGTCCGGCGCCCACGCCGTTGCAGCTGTTGCTGAACGTGCATCCGAGCCGCCAGCACGACCTGGTCACGCCCGACACCCTGTACAACGACCGGCGCGCGCCGATGACCCAGCATTTCGACCGGTTCGGCAATGTCTGCACCCGGGTGCTTGCGCCCGAGGGCCGCACAACCTTCGCCAGCGATTTTCTGGTCAACGACAGCGGCCTGCCCGATCCGGTCCTGGCGGAGGCGCAGCAGACCAGGATTGAGGACCTGCCGGACGACGTGCTGATCTATCTGCTCGGCAGCCGCTATTGCGAGACCGACCGCATGAGCGACATGGCTTGGTTCCTGTTCGGCCAGACCCAGCCGGGCTGGGCGCGGGTGCAGGCGATCTGCGACTATGTCCACGACAAGATCAGCTTCGGCTATCAGCATGCGCGGCCGACCAAGACGGCCTTTGACGCGCATGAGGAGGGCCGCGGCGTGTGCCGCGACTTCGCCCACCTGGCCGTCACCTTTTGCCGCTGCATGAACATCCCGGCGCGCTATTGCACCGGCTTCCTCGGCGACATCGGCATCCCGCCCGTCGATGCGCCGATGGACTTCAGCGCCTGGTTCGAGGTCTATCTGGACGGGGCCTGGCGCACCTTCGACGCGCGCCACAACACCCCGCGCATCGGCCGCATCCTGATGGCCCACGGCCGCGACGCCACCGACGCGGCCATCACCACCGCCTTCGGCACGGCCCTGCTGGTCGGCTTCACCGTGGTCACCGGTGAGGTCACGCCGGAAGTCGAAGACGCGCCGCTGCTGCGCGCGGGCGGCTCACGCGGCTGGTAGCGGCCAGCCCGACTACAGTGGCGGGAGTTGGCCGTTGTCCTGCGGAAGCTGCTCCGGAGTCGGCGTCGGCTGGATCGGAACCGGCGTGGGCGTCGGGGTCGGTATCGCCGTGGTCGGCGCGGGACCGTAGGGGATCGTCTGCACAGGCACACGCCGCAGCGCGACCCGCATATAGGAGCGCCAGAACTCCACCGGCGCGGAGCCGCCGGTGATGCCGCGCATCGGCGTGTCGTCGTCGCGGCCCATCCAGACCACCGTGGTCAGACCGCCGGTGAAGCCGCAGAACCAGGCGTCCTTGTAGTCCGACGTCGTGCCGGTCTTGCCGGCCAGATCGTAGCCGGGAATGGCGGCGTGGACCCCGGTGCCCGAGGCGATCACCGCGTGCAGCATCTGATTGAGCTCGGACAGCGGCGGATTGGCGATCACCTGCGGCTGGCCGGACGGGCGGTGCTGGTAGAGCACCCGCCCGCCGACCCGGATGCGTTCGATGCCATAGGCGCTGACCCGCTGGCCGCCGTTCGAGAAGGCGGTATAGGCCGTCGCCATCTCCAGCGGCGTCACCGCGGTGGTGCCCAGCGCCATGGCCGGGTCGGTATTGATCGGCGAGGCGATGCCCAGCCGGTGCGCGGTCGCCGCTACATTGGGGCGTCCGACCTGGTCGGCGAGCTGGGCCGCGACGGTGTTGATCGACTGGGCAAGCGCCTGCTGCAGGGTGATGGGACCGAGGAACCCCGGCTCGAAATTCTTCGGCGACCAACCGTCTATGGTCACGGGCTGATCGATCACCGGAGAGTCGGGCGTGAGACCCGTTTCCAGCGCGGTCAGGTAGACGAACGGCTTCCAGCTTGACCCTGCCTGGCGATGGGCCTGAACCGCGCGGTCGAACGGGCTGGCGGCATAGTCAACGCCGCCGACCAGGGCGCGCAGGCGCCCCTCCCCGTCCATCGACACCAGCGCAGCCTGTTCTACGCGCTTGGCCGCAAAGCGCGCGGCGGTGGTGTCGGCCGCGTTGGAGGCGGCCACCTCCAGGCTCATGTCCAAGGTGGTGTCGACGGTGATGTCCTGCTTCGGCGCGCCGACCAGGGTGCGGGTCTGGCCGTCGAGCCAGTCGACAAAATACTGCGCCGGGGCATTGGGCGCCGTTTTCCAGACGTGCAGCGGCTCGGCCAGGGCCTGGGCGCGTTGGGCCGGGGTGATGGCGTGGGTCTCGACCATGGCGTCCAGCACCAGGCGCGAGCGTTCGGCGGAGCGGTCGGGGTGTTCGGCGGGATCGTATTCGCTCGGCGACTTCGGCAGGGACGCGAGTGCGGCGGCTTCGCGCAGGGTGAGCCGGGAGGCCGGCTTGTTGAAATAGCGCTCCGACGCGTCCTCGATGCCATAGGCGTTCGAGCCGAAGAAGATGCGGCTCAGATAGAGCGACAGGATCTGCTGCTTGGTCAGGTCGCGTTCCAGATCCAGCGAATAGACCAGCTCCTGGGCCTTGCGCTGGGCGGTGCGGTCGTCGTTGAGGTAGAGGTTGCGGGCCAGCTGTTGGGTGATGGTCGAGGCGCCCTCGGCCGCGCGGCCCTTGGCGATGTCGGTGACGATGGCGCGGGCGATGCCGATGGCGTCGAACCCGCCGTGCTCATAGAAGCGCCGGTCCTCGATGGCGATGAAGGCGGCCGGCACATAGGCCGGCAGCGTGCCCACATCGATCGGCGGGCTGAACCGCCCGCCCCGCACCCCGATCGGCGCGCCATTGCGGTCGAGATAGGTGACCTGCGGATCGCGCACGATCGGCGGCAGGCCGGGAAGCTGGGTGGTGGTCCCTGTCAGCAGGACCGCGGCGGCTAGGGCGATCAAATCCGGTGGCCTCTAGGAAGACGCCCCCCGGCGCTCGACCTCAATGCAAGGTTTGCCCCCCGGCGATGACGAAGCAAAGATAATTTCCCGTAAGTTTTGAATTTCGACGCCGCTATGGCGTCACTGGCTGGGCGACCGGCGCAGCAGCCGCGCGACGCGGGCCAGCAGGACCTCGGCGGCGAAGGGCTTGGTCAGGAAATCGCTGGCGCCGAGGCGGATGGCCTCCTGGACGTCGGTCGGCTGGTTGCGCGCGGTCAGCACCATGACCGGCGCCTTGCCGAGATAGCCGAACTTCTTCATCTCCCGCAGCACGGTGAACCCGTCCATGCGCGGCATGTTGATATCCAGCAGCATGGCGTTGGGCATGTTCTCGCGCATCCGGTCGAGCGCATGATAGCCGTCGCGCGCCAGGGTCGCCCGATAGCCGGCCAGGGTCAGCCGCACCTCGAGCAGTTCCTGCATCAAGGGGTCGTCCTCGACGATCAGAATCCGCGATCCGAGACGGTCGGCGTCAGACGGCATGGGCGAGCGCCTGGGTATCGGGCCGGTCGGTGGTCCATTCGGCGACCGTGCTAATAAGCGCCAGGGCGTCGATCGGCTTGGCGATGACGCCGTCGAAATCGTGTCCGGCCTGGAACGAGGCGAGTTCGGAGTCGGCGGTGAAGGCCAGCACCGGGGCCCTGGCGTTGGGCCCTGGCCTGGCGCGCAACCGGCGCAGCGTCTCCGGGCCGTCGATCCCCGGCATGCGATAGTCGAGCAGGATCACGTCGAAGGACGCATCGCGGACGCAGCGCAGGCAGTCTTCGCCGTCGACCGCCTCGGACACCGCCGCGCCGACCATTTCCAGCACCGTGCGGGCCAGTTCGCGGTTCATCGGATTGTCGTCCACCACCAGGACCCGAACCCCGTCCAGCATCGGCGCATCGGCCTCGGCTTCCTCGGCCTGTTCCGGCGCGGCGACGGATGGCGCGACGATGTAGAGATGGAAGGTCGAGCCCTGGCCGCGCTTGCTGCGCAGACCGATCTGGCCGCCCATGGCCTCGGTGAGGCCCTTGCAGATGGCCAGGCCCAGCCCCGTGCCGCCATGCTTGCGGGTCGAGGCGCCATCGACCTGGGCGAAGCGTTGGAACAGCTTGGCCTGGTCGGCGCGGCTGAGCCCCGGGCCCGTATCCTGGATTTCCAGATGCAGACGCTGCTTGCCGGGGTCATAGCGCGCCCGCAGCGTGACGCCGCCCTGGACGGTGAATTTGATCGCATTGCCAATCAGGTTGATCAGCACCTGGCGGAGCCGGTCGGGGTCGAACGCCAGCCACGACGGAATCTCGCCATCGGCGACGAAGTCCAGCGCCAGGCCCTTGGCGTCGGCCTGGGGCGAGAACATCAGCAGGGCCTCGCGGGCGAACCCCGCGGGGTCGGCCGGGCGGGGCGTGATTTCGAACTGGCCCGCTTCCAGCTTGGAGAAGTCGAGCACGTCGTTGACCAGGGACAGCAGGGCCTTGCTGGCGGTGGTCACCTTCTGCAGATGGCCGCGCGCAACCTCGTCCAGATTTGGCCGCGCGTTCAGCAGGGTGGAGAAGCCCAGGATCGCGGTCAGCGGCGTGCGGATTTCATGGCTCATATTGGCCAGGAATTCGCTCTTGGCCGCCGACGCCGCCTCGGCCGCGACCAGCGCCTTATCCAGCGCCTCTTCCTGGGCGACCTGGGCCGTCACATTGCGCACCGCATCGAGATAGAGCCAGTCGCCGTCCGGGCCATCCGGCCAGAAGCGGCCGGGGTTGGATTCGACCCACACCCACCGGTCTTCCAGCTTGTGTTTCACGCGCCAGCGCACCGGGTCGCCACCCCGTCCCGCGGCGACCTCGCTGAAGGCGTGCAGGAGGGTGCGGACATCGTCGGGATGCACGAACTCGATCGTCCGTCGCCCCACCAGGTCTTCCGGCTCATAGCCGGCGATGTCGCGGCATGAGGCGCTGATGAATGCGGCCCGGCCGTCCAGGCGGGTGGTGGCGATCATGTCGGTGATGTTCTCGGCCATCATCCGATAGTCGGTCTCCGCCTTCTTGCGCGCCGTCAGGTCCTGGACCTGGGAGATGAAGTGTTTGGGCCGGCCATCCTCGTCGACAACCATCGACACAGCCAGATTGACCCAGACCAGGGCGCCGTCGGCGCGGAGGTAGCGCTTCTCCATCCGATAGTAGGGTATTTTTCCCGCCACCAGCTCTTCAAGCAGCGAGAGATCGAGGTTCAGGTCGTCGGGATGGGTGATGGCCTGGAAGTCCAGGTCCAGCATCCGGTCTTCCGGATAGCCGACCAGGTTGCAGAAGGCGGCGTTGATCTTGATGAACCGCCCGTCGAGACCGACCAGCGCCATGCCGATCGGCGCGTGATGAAACGCGTTTTCGAACAGCTCGACGGTGTTGCGCCGGCTGGCCTCGGCCTGGCTGGCGGCCAGCTCGGCCCGCCTGCGTTCTGTGATGTCGACGATAGCGCCGAAGATGACGCTGACCGCGCCAAACCGATCGCGCTCGGCGACCCCGCGCGTGTCGATGTATCGAACCTCGCCGTCGGGACGTACAACCCGCACCGCCTGACCGTCCCAGCCCTCGCCGGACTCCAGCGCGTGGCGAACCCGTTCGCGTGCGGCATGATTGTCGTCGGGATGGCCCATGGAAAGCGCCAGTTCCATCGACGGCTGGACGCTTGGATCCACGCCGTAGGTGCGGAACATCTCGCTCGACCAGGTCAAGGCTTTGATGCGGGCGTCGTAGCGCCAGTAGCCGACCCCTGCCATTTCGATGACGCGCTGCTCGAACCGCGCCTGTTCTTCGCGGCCCTCACGCGCCCGCCGGCGCGCTGTCACGTCGCGGAATACATTGACGAATTCGATCGGCGTCCCGTCCTGGTCGCGCAGAATCTGAGGATTGCCTTCCAGCCAGATCCAGCCGCCGTTCTTCATCCTGCAGCGAAACTCGCGGTCGACAGGCCTATCGCTCGGCGCCCCGCTCAGGGCGCGTTGGCCGTTCGCCCAAAACCGGGCCCAATCGTCAGGATGAACCAGCGCCTCGGCCGACCAGCCGACCAACTCCTCCGGCGAATAGCCCAGCCCGGCGCAAGCCGGCGAGACATACAGGATCACGCACTGTGGGCTGGCGCGCACCAGGATATCCGCCATCAGATCGCCGACCGCCGATGGCGCCGGGAGCGGATTGGGAGGAGTGGTCTCGTCCATTCAGATCTCACTGATCGGCAGTACTGACGGCTGCCTGATTTACGCGTTTCCAGATCGGTCTTCAGGCGGCCCTCGCCGCGCCGATTCTTGTCCCCCTGAAGATGGCCGAAAGCGATTAATGGATTGCTCTAAGCCCGTGCTCACAGCGTTCGGCTGCAATTTGCGGACGTGCCGCAGGACGACGCATTCGGCAGGGCTAGTCGCTCTTGATCCGCACGTGGGCGGAAGCCTTGCGCCCCTGATCGTCGACCACCTCCAGGCCATAAAAGCCCGGCGCTGGAGGCCGCCAGGTTACGCCGCCGCCGGCCGGGTCGGCTCTCAACGGCGCGCCGTCGACATACCAGGTCAGGTGCTCGCCCTCCGCAGCCAGCACCAGGCCGCGCGATTTCGGCCCCACAGCGTCCACCTGGATGCTGGCGCCGTCGGGCGGGAAGATCAGCCTGGGCCCATCGCCGCTGTCGGCCAGGTTGGTCAGGGCGACGGGAGCCTGCTTGGGCGCGATCGGGTGGGCCGAGGAGTCGGGCGAGATCAGCACATCGGCAGTGTCGAACAGCAGCGGCAGCGCCGCGTCGCGCCCGGTCAGCCCGCCGCGCGCGCCGCCATCGGCACGGCCGGTCCAGACCACGATGGCGTAGTCACCCAGCACCCCGGCCGCCAGGGCGTCGCGGAAGCCGTAGGAGGTGCCGGTCTTAAACGCCATGCGCGGCCCGCCTTGCGTAAGGGCCGAGGGAATGCGGCCGACCGGCGCTGGCGTCTCGCGCAGGATGTCGAGGATCTGGCGGGCGCTGTCGGCGCGCATCAGCCGCTCACCTGACTGGCCAGGCCGCAGCTTGGCGTCGGCCTCGGTAAAGGCCAGCGGCTTGGCCAGGCCGTCGTCGCCGAGAGCGGCATAGAGCAGGGCCAGGTCGCGCAGGGTGATCCCCTCCCCGCCCAAAGCCAGCGCCAGGCCGGGGTCCTTGAACGCCGCCTGGGGCCGCACCAGCTTGACGCCCGTCGCCTCGATGCGGGTGACGAAGGCTTCCGGCCCAATCTTGTCCAGCATGGTCACCGCCGGCATGTTCAGCGAATAGTTCAGCGCTTGGCGCACGGTGACCTGACCGTGGAAGACCCGGTCGAAGTTCTCCGGCTGATAGTCTGCGAAGCGGCGCGGCTGGTCCTTGATGGTGGTGTCCGGCGCGGCCACGCCATCGTCGAAGGCGAAGCCGTAGATGAAGGGCTTCAGCGTCGAGCCGGGCGAGCGCAGCGCGCGGGTCATGTCGATCCAACCGCCCGGCCGGTCCAGACCACCGGAGCTGACCGCCGCGCGCACGGCCCGGTTGGGAATGTTCACCACCAGGATGGCCGCGGTCGCTTCCGGCCCTTGGGTCTTTGCGGCGTCGGCGGCCAGCGTCTCGAGCCGTTTCTGCAAAGCCGCGTCCAGCGTGGTCACCACCGAGGCCTGATCCACGGTGGCATGGCGCGCCTCCTCGCCGGCGACCCGCATGGCCAGCGACGGGAACGGCGTGCGGCCGGGGATGGCCTCCGAGCGCGCCTCGCTAGCCAGTTCCGGCGTCAGAGCGCCGGCTTTCACCAGCTTGTCCAGCACATGGGCGCGGGCGGCGCGCGCGGGGCCTGGGCGACGATCGGGCCGTCTTGCTTCCGGCGCCTGTGGCAGGGCGATCAGCAGGGCCTGTTCGCCGTCGGTCAAGCTCTCCGGCTCATGGCCGAAATAGGCCAGCGAGGCGGCGCGCACCCCCTCCAGATTACCGCCGTAGGGCGCGAGCGTCAGATACATGGCCAAGATCTGCCGCTTGGAGAACCGCGCCTCCAGTTGCAGCGCGCGGACCATCTCGATCAGCTTGGCGCCGACGGTGCGCTTGCGCGGCTCCAGCAGACGCGCGGTCTGCATGGTCAGGGTCGAGGCGCCGGAGTGGACGTGGCCAGTCAGCGCCGCCGCGCCCATCGCCCTCACCACTGCGAACGGATCGACGCCGGGGTGCCAGTAGAAGTGGGCGTCCTCGATCCTGACCACGCGGCTCAGGAACACCGGATCGGTGCGGTCCAGGTCCGCCCGGATGCGCCAGCGGCCCCGCTCCACCGGCAAGGCGAGCAGCCAGGCGCCATCGTGATCCAGCGCCACCGGCGAGGCGTGCCGCGCCCGCGCCAGATCGGGCGGGAAGGCCGCGTCCAGCACGGCCGACGCCGCCTCGATCCCGACCAGCGCGATCAGGCCGATGACCAGAAAGCGAACGCGGTTCACGATCCGGGCGGCAGGCCAGCTAGAAGAATGCTCGCGCGACCTCCCGACGACCGCGCATAGACGCCCGGCCTGTACATGTCGCGCGCCTCTGCGCCCGGCAGGTAGAAGGAGCCGGGCGTCACCGCGCGGGCGACGTAGGCGATGTTGAAGCTCTTGTTTCCCTGCAAGGTCATGGCGGCGATGAAGCGGTCATCGTTGGCCTCCTCGGCGCTGGGCGCATCCAGCTTGCCGAGGAACTTGTAGGGGCCGTTGGTGGCGCCCTTGTCGCCGCTGCCTTCGGCGTCGTCGGGGCCCAGCTTGGCCTCGATCTCGAAGCCGGCGGGCAGCGGATCGTCCAGCACCAGGGCGGTGGAATTGCCCTGATGCGAGGCGCCCGACATCTCGACGATCACCCGCTCGCCCTGGACCAGTTTGCCCAGGTCGGCGTGCTGGCCGCTGAGGGTCCAGTAGCTGACATCGACGCTGACCCCGCGGCTCTGGGCCGGCGGCGAGGTGGTGGGAACGCCGCGCACCGTGATCGTCCGCCAGATCGGCGCCTTGCCCACATTGGTGAAGTGGGCCGCGGCCAGCAGGCCGACCGACCAGCTGGCCTCGCCCGCCGCCGAGCGGTCCTGCGCATGGTAGCCGACCGCATTGATTTGGGCCGGCCCATAGGCCTTCAGCATGGCGTGGGCGGCCTGCAGCAGGCGCGCCTGTTCCTGGGTGTTCAGCTGGTCGGGATCGCGCACCGCGCCGGCCAGGCGGCCCTCCAGCTGATGGGCGATGCCGATCTCGCCGGCCTGATAGGCGTAGGCGATGACGGCGGCCAGATCCCGCAGCGGGGTCTGATACCAGTCGACCAGATCGCGGTTGCCGAGGTCGCGGACGGCCTGCGACAGGGCGTCATGGGCCCTGGCGCGGTCGCCCATCATCGCCAGCCCCGCCCCGATCTGGGCGTCGGCGATGGCCGAGTTCTGCTGCTTCATCTGCACGTCATGCCACCAGCGCAGCCGCGCCAGATCGCCCCGACCGGCCTTGGCCAGGACATAGAGGGCGTAGGCGGAGGCTCGCGAGCGCATCCGCTCGGTCGCCGCCTTGGATGCGTCGGGCGAGCCGGCCCACCAGTCGGGATATTGCATCTCGTAGCCGACCGAGACGAACCCGTCAGGCCGGGAGATGCGCCGCATCGCGTCCAGCGCCGAGTCGTAGGCGCTGTCGGGGATGGGCGAGCCCTGGATGCGGGCTTCGACCAGGAAGTCGGTGGCGTAGGCGCCCAGCCAGGCGTCCGCCTCCCCATCGCCGACGCGCCAGAGGCCAAACGAGCCGTCGACGCTCTCACGGTCGAGCAGTTTGCCGACCGCATCGTTCAGCTGCACCGTCGACCGCTTGATCTTCGGATCGCTGGAAAACTCGGCGGCATAGAGCAGCGGGTAGGCAGTCGAGACCAGCTGTTCGGTGCAGCCGTAGGGATAGCGGTTCAGCGACAGCGCCACCGCCGCCGGGTCGAAGCCGCGGAAGGGCGAATAGCTGACCTGCAGGGTCACGCTGCCTGACGTCAGGCCGCGCATCAGCTCCGGCGAGGGGGTGAAGGTCTCGCCCGGCTTCTGCTGATCTTCCGTCACCCGGGTGATCGCGCCCCAGCCCAACCGGGTCTCGATCGGATAGGATTTGGTGGTGGTGAAGCCGGGTCCATCGACCTTGAGGCTGACGGTGCTGATCCCGGCCATGTTGGGCGCGTTGATCGCCGCATGGTCCGCGACCCGCTGGCCGAGGACCAGCTGGTAGAGTTTCTGGAAGGTAGAAACCACCCCGCCCTGGCTGAAGATACGGGCGATATAGCCGCCGACCTTGCCTTCGAGATTCTGCAGCTCCAGCGTCGCCCAGGCCATGTCGCCGGGGGCCAGGAAGCGCGGCAGGTCCAGATCGGCGACCACCGCCTGGTGCACGGTGATCGGCTTGGACCCCGAACCGACCGCCTCGTCGGTCCAGGCCACCGCCATGATCCGCAGCTGGCCGTTATAGTCGGCGGCGGGCAGCCGCACCGTCGCCTTGCCGTCCAGCCCGGTCTCGACCACGCCCGACCACAGGGCCACGGTCTTGATCGGGGTGGTGGTCAGGCTCTCGCCGCCCAGTTCGTCGCCGCCGAAATTGACCGAGGCCGGCGCGCCCAGGTTGGGATCGAGCAGGCGGCCGTAGTCGTCGCGGTAGTCGAGCGTCAGCGCGCGCTTGCCGAAGTACCATTTCACCGGATCGGGCGACTCTTCCTTGGTCAGTTGCAGGATGCCCTCATCGACCGCGGCGATGGTCACATGCGCCCGCTCGCCGAACTTCAATCCGTGCACGGTCACCGGCACATCGACATAGGCCTTGGAGTCGAGCTTGGCCGGGGTGTTCAGGTCGACCGCCAGCTTCCGCCCCTTCGGGTCGAGCGACACATAGGTCAGGCCCAACGCCCGGCGCGGACGCGGGGTTGTCACCGGGTCGCGCGGCTGGATCACACTGACCAGTACATAGGCGCCGCCGCCCCAGGCGGCCGAGGTCTTCAGCCGCACGGTGGTTCCACCGGCCGGCACGGTCAGGGTCTTGAAGTCGATCAGCCGGTCGGTCGCCACCGCGACCTGGGCCTGCCCGCCATACGGCGCCTTGATCGCCACCTCGACGGTGTCGCCCTGGCTCCAGCTGCGGGTCCCGGCGCTGACGCGGGCGATGTCCGGCGCATCGGCGGCCTTGGCCGGCGCGCCCCACCCGGCGGAGAAGCGAGTGACGGTCTTCTGGCCGGCGTCGTCGGTGACCTCCAGCCGATAGTCGCCCCAGCCCAGCCGCTTGTTCAGATGGAAGGAGCCGCCGGCGCCGATGGCCGTATCGCCGCGCGCGACGACCGCGTCGTGGCTGCTGCGCCGCCATTGCCAGTGGCTGTCCTGCTGGAACCAGTCATAGGTCCAGTTCTCGACGATCAGCGACCAGTGCACCCCGCCGGCGCCGATGCGGCGTCCCGTCCCATCGACCGCGATCACGTCCAGGCTGACCGGCGCGGTGTTGGACTGGTCCGGGTCGGCCTGATCGACCTTGACCCCGAAATAGAGCGGCTCGGTGCGCACCGGCAGCAGCACGTTCTCGCTGACGGGGCGCCCGCCCGGCTCGAACACCGAGGCGCTGAGCGCGGCGACCAGGGGGATTTTCACGTCCCCGGCCTGAGACGTATCGACCGTCAGGATCGCGTGACCGGCGCCGTCGGTGACGGTGGTCCCCAGGTCGACCTCCTTCTCGTCGAAGGTCGCGTTCTGGTCGCCCCATTGATAGTCTTTGTACTGAGGAAATGGATTGGTGTCGGCGCGCAGGCGCACGTCGCCCTGGGTCTGCAGGCCGGCGCCCGGCGCGCCATAGAGGAAGCGGGCGTTGACCGAAACCCTGCGCTGCTCGCCGGCGACCAGCGGTTTCTGCTGCTGGGCGTCAAGGGTGACGGCCAGCCGTTGGGGCACGAAATCCTCGACCGCGAAGGTCATGGTCCCGACCGGATCGTCGACGCCTTCCAGCTTCAGATTGACGGTCCATTTGCCGCGCGGGGCGCCGGACGGAATGGCGATGTCCTGGGTCAGGGCGCCGGCGTCGGCGTGGTCGAAGGCGATGGTCTTGAACTCGACCCCCGACGGGCGGGTGATCACCAGCGTGCCCTTGCGGTCGGTGACGGCGTGGGACGCCCGGTCGCGGACCATGGCCACCAGGTGCACCGTCTCGCCGGGCCGATAGATGCCCCGGTCGGCATAGAGGTAGGCGTCGATATCGGTCTTGACCGTGCGCCCATCGGTGATCGAGCCGGCGTCCGGCGCGCCGGTGCGTCCGCCAACATCCTGGTTCGACAGATCGACCGGCGTCTGGTCGAGATCCAGCACCGCCAGATCGCCCATGGCGCCATAAGCCATCACCATCTTGGCCTGCGCCGCGCCCTCGCCCTTCAGCAAAGGCCTAAGGAACCGCACCCGGCCGCTGCTGTCGCTCATGGCAGAGGCGAGATCCTCGCCGTTGTGGGCGACCAGAGCCACGCGCACATTGGGCAGTACTTGAGCCGTCTTCAGCGAGCGGACCACCACGTCCAGGGCTTCCGAGCCGTCGTAGCCTGACAGCGCCATGTCGGTGAACATGATCCAGCGCCGCGCCTGGGCGGGCTGGTTCTCGTTGTCGCCGGTGGAACTGGAGTCGCCGGGCTTCACGTCCGGCCGCCCCGTCGCGTCGCGGGCCTTGATCACATAGCCGCCGGGTTTCATCTGTTTCAGCACCGCGCCGAGCGGGAAGACGGTGGTGACCTTCTGGCCGGACGGCCCGGCGACCTTGACGTCGCCCTTCCAGACCACCGTGCCCTCGTCGTCGGGGCTGTCGTCGCCGTAGTCTCCGGCATAGTCGCCCTCAGCCGTCGGGTCGGGCGCGCTGATCGACTTGCGCACCAGGTTGCGGTCGGCCACGCGCCAAACCTCGACCTCCAGCTTGGTCACATTCATGGTCTCGATGCCGACGCCGTCGCTCTCCTCGCGCGGCAGGATCACGCCGGAGCCAGCGAAGGCGACATACGGCGGCTTTTCGGCGAACACGAAGTCGACGTCGGCGTTGGCGGCCAGGGTCTCGCCGGTCTGGGCCTTCAGCCCCTTGAGCAGGGTGATGCGATGGTCGACCAGGTTCAGGCCGCCGACGCACAGCTCGTCATTCTTCACCGTCACGGCGGGCGGATGGCCGAGGTCGGGCGAGACCAGCACATAGTCGGCATAGCTGAGCGAGGGATCGAGCGGGCGGGTCATGCGCACGCAACCGAGCGCGTCGGGCCGCGAGGTGTCGATCCGCTGGGTCCAGACGGCGAACCCGTCCGGCTTGGGCGGCGCGGCGCGCGGCGCGGAGGCGTCGCGGGGCTTGCCGAAAAACGGCCAGGAGAAGCCCCGGTCGGCCTGGGCCACCGAGGCCGCCTGGGCGCCCGATCCGGCGCCGAAAAACCCACGCGT
>Ga0302314_10012780_pt1 | contig 14486 bp, 12 predicted proteins | sample III_Palsa_N2_3_FD_200533 | JGI IMG/M metagenome (GOLD analysis project Ga0302314, IMG submission 200533) | Peat permafrost microbial communities from Stordalen Mire near Abisko, Sweden - III_Palsa_N2_3 | ecosystem: Environmental > Terrestrial > Soil > Palsa > Peat permafrost | place: Sweden... | reverse complement strand
CGCGTCGCGGACCACGCACCAGGGCATCGAGGCAAGTCTCAACACCGTGTTGTTCCAGCGCCCGGCCTATGCGTTCTCGTACCGCCAGGCCTATACGCTCAGCGACTTCCATTACAACAACGATCCGGTCTTCGGCACGAACCGCCTGCCCGGTATTCCGCTGCAGTTCTATCAGGGGCAGCTTCGCTTTGATGCAACGGACGGCTTCTACGCATCGGGCAACGTGACGGTGTCTTCGCGCGTCGAGGAAGACTTTGCCAATACGACCTACGCACGCGGTTACGCGATCTTCGGCGTCACGCTCGGCTACGAGCAGAAGAACTGGAACACGTTCCTGACCTTCTCGAACATCACCAACAAGCACTACGCGAGCACGGTCTCCCCGACGTACAACAACAAGGGTGTCGACACTGCACAGTTGACGCCGGGTGATGGCGCCGGTGTGTTCGCCGGTCTGTCGTACTCCTGGAAGTGACCATGATCTGCTTGTCCGCTCGACGCCCGATCGTCTGGCTCGCCGCCGCCCTGCTTGCTGCCGCATCGCTGGCAGGGTGCGACGATGCCACGTCGACGCAGAAGTCTTCACCGGAGGCGCGTGCCGCCGCCGGTTCTGGCGTGTATCCGGCCAGCGATTACTACGAGCAGACACCTGGCAAGCCCGGTGGCACGCTGCGGGTGTCGGTTGCAACGGATACGGGATCGCTCGACTTCCATGCGATCTCGGATACGAATTCGCAATGGCTTGGTCGCATCATTTACGACAATCTCGTCTATCTCGACGACAAGGGGCAGATTACGCCCTGGCTTGCGAAGTCGTGGACGATCTCGGAGGACGGCAAGACCTACACGTTCCATCTGCGTAACGACGTGACGTTCAGCGATGGCACGAAGTTCAATGCCGAGGCCGTGCTCGTGAATCTCGAGCACATGCGCGATCCAGCGACCAAGTCGCCGCTGGCAGCCGCTTATATCGCACCCTATGTGAGCGGCAAGGTGATTGACGACTACACGTTCGAGGCCACACTGCGTGAGCCCTATACGCCATTTCTGAACGTGCTGGCGCAATCGTGGCTGTCGATGGAATCACCGAAGGCCATTCGCGAAAATCCAGGAAAACTCGGCGAGGCACCGGTTGGCTCGGGACCGTTCGTGGTCGAGAGCTACACGCGCCAGCAGGGTATCCGTTTCGTACGCCGCAAAGACTATCACTGGGCGCCCGATTTCATCCGCCACAACGGACCTGCCTATCTCGACCGTATCAACGTTGACTTCGTGCCTGAAGCAATGGTCCGCTATACCTCGTTGGCGGCCGGGCAATACGATCTTACGATCGATGCGCCGACCCAGGATGCTGCGGCGATCCGCTCGAGCGGCGATCTGGTATTCGACGCAAAAATCCGTCAAGGCAATCCGTTTCGCGGGCTGACCTTCAATACATCGAAGGCGCCGTTCGACGATGTGCGCGTGCGTCGTGCGCTTGCACTTGCGATCAATCGCGACGGAATCGCGAAGGTCATGGGCTTCGGTGAGTTCGCACCGAAGGCCGACTTCCTGGCCGCCAATACGCGTTACTACGATCCGGCCTTCCGTTCAGTGCTCAATTACGATCCTGCTGAAGCTGGCCGTCTGCTCGATCAGGCCGGCTGGACCGGGCGCGACGCGGCCGGCTACCGGACTCGCAACGGCCAACGGCTCTCTGCCGAGGTGCTGATCTATGGGGCATTGTCCACGGCAGGCACTGTCGCGATCCAGTCCGATGCGAAGAAACTCGGTTTCGAACTCAAGCTCGCGGTATTGCCGGTTGCGCAACTGCTCCAGCGGCGCGCGCAGAACGACTATCAGGCACTGGCCGGCGGCGTCTGGCATACCAACACGCCGGATGGTCTCTACATCCTCTATGACAGCCACGAGATCATCTCGGCGAAACGGATTGGCCAGAACGCGTCCCGGCTCAGTGATCCGGTGCTCGACGACACGCTCGAGCGTGCCCGCCAGAGCAACGATCCGGTGCTGTTGCAGAAGCTTTACAGCAGTGCCCAGGAGCGTCTGACCGAACTTGTGCCGGCGGTGCCGCTGTACGAGAACTACTCGCTGATCGCCTATCACAAGGACGTGAAGGGTGTGATTTTCGACACTTCACACAACACGCCGTTCTTCACGAGCATCTGGCTCGACAAGAGGTAGTAATGAAACTCATCCGACACGTGTTGTTGCGTCTGGCGATCGGGATCGGTGTGCTGTGGGGCGCCGCAACCTTGACCTTCCTGATGGTCAACGTGACGAGCGGCGATGCCGCAGTCGCGATCCTCGGCGGTCCCGACGCGCTGCCGACGCCGGATGCACTGGCGCGGGTACGCAGTGAATATGGCCTCGACCAGCCGATCATGGTGCGCTACGGCCGCTATGTCGAGCACCTTGCGCGCGGGGATCTCGGAGAGTCATACCGGCTGCATGTTCCGGTCGCACAGGCAATTCGTCAGCAGATCGGTCCGACCATCCGCCTCGCGATCGTGGCAGCCGGTCTCGCGGTGTTTTCTGCATTGCTGTTCGCCACACTGACAGCAGGCCGTGGTCGCTCGGTCCGGTCCGCGGCGTCGGGGCTCGAACTCGTGATTTCGTCGACGCCCTCGTTCGTGACCGGGATCCTGTTATTGATTGCCTTTTCATTCCGCTGGCACTGGTTCCCGGCTGCAGGTAACGAAGGCTGGCGCTCGCTGGTGCTGCCGGCCGTCACGCTGGCGCTCCCGCTCGCGGCCGTGCTGTCGCAGGTGCTGCGCAGCGAACTCGACGAGGTGCTCGAACAGCCGTTCATCGCGATGGCACGCGCGCGCGGTCTGTCCGAGGCCGGTGTGAAGATATTCCATGCATTGCGGCATGCACTGATTCCGCTCGTCACCTTGTCCAGCTTCGTGCTGGCCGGGTTGCTCGGCGGCGCGGTCATCGCCGAATCGCTGTTCTCGCGCCAGGGTATCGGCAGGCTCATGCTCGACGCGACCACAAACAAGGACATTCCGGTCGTACTCGGCGTCACGCTGATGGCCGCGTTCGTCTACGTCATCGTCAACTTCCTGGTCGATCTCGCGAATGTTGCGATCGATCCGAGGCTTGCGGACGAAGCCCGCTAACTTACCGACTCCCGATCATCATGGCCGCAACGCATATCGACACCGGTTTTCCGCCCGTCACCGACGAAGCGCTGCAACAGCGCTTCCAGCCGATTTTCGATCGCATCAGGGAGGGCGCGGTTGTGCGCGAGCAGTCGCGCGAGCTCGCTTTTGAGGCGGTTGGCTGGCTGCGAGAGGCCGGCTTCCTCTCGCTGCGCATTCCACAGGCGCATGGCGGCGGCGGGGCCACGCTGCCGCAAGTGTTTCGTCTGCTGACGGCGCTCGGCGAGGCTGATTCGAATCTGCCGCAGATCGTGCGCGCGCATTTTGCGTTTGTTGAGGGGCGGCTTAATGCGCTCGACGAGGTCGACCGCGAGCGCTGGTACGAACGGATCGTCAATGGCGCAATGTTTGGCGCCGCGATGGCCGAGCGCAATGCCGCGACCGAAACAACGGTCACGCTCACGCGTAGGGATGATCATTGGACACTGAACGGCGACAAGTACTACAGCACCGGCACGATCTACGCGAACTGGATCGTCGCGGCTGCGCGTGACGGCGAACAGCGGGTGAGTCTCGCCGTACCGGCCGATGCACCGGGGGTCACCGTGGTCGATGACTGGGACGGCTTCGGTCAACGTCTCACGGGCAGTGGCACCACGCGCTTTCGTGACGTGCAACTCGGTGACGACCAGGTTATCCGCCGCTTCGAAGCGGGCCAGCGACCGTCGGACAGCTATATCACTGCGTTCTATCAGGCGTTTCATCTGGCCGCGCTGGCCGGTATCGCGAATGCGGTATTGCGCGACGGCATCGACTTCGTGCATGCGAAGACCCGCACCTTCGGTGTGCCTGGCCAGTCGAGTCCACGCGAAGACCCGCTCGTGCAGCGCGTGGTTGGCCGTCTTTCGAGCCTCGCGTTCTCGGCCAATGCGATCGTCGATCAGGTCGCACGCGCGATGCAGGCCGTTCATGAGAAACGTGTCGCGGGGACGGCCGAGACCGCCGACTTTACGGCGGTCGATATTCAGGCATTCCAGGGACAGCAGATCTCGATCGAGCAGGTGCTCGCAGCCGCCACGCTTTTGTTCGAGGTCGGCGGCGCTTCGGCCGTCAGCGAAACACGCCGGCTCGATCGCCACTGGCGCAATGCCCGCACGCTCGCCTCGCATAACCCGGCGATCCAGCGCGAACGCGCGATCGGCGATTACCTGCTCAACGGCAAGTCGCCCGATGCGGCCTGGAACGAAGCCTTCAACAAGCCCTCCGAGGCAGCGTCCGAAGCCGAAGCCGAAGCCGACGCCGAAGCCGGGAGCACGGCCGCGGATGGCGAGACCACCCCGGGCGCCATCGTGGTCGCGGACGAACGCGACGCCGCCTGACCCCATCGCGCTTCCAAGGATCTGCACTTTATGGCTTATCTTCCCCGTCAAATGAGTATCGGCATGAATGTGCTGGGCCTCGGTGGTCACAGCTCAGCATGGCGTATCGGTGAAGTGCCGGCCGATGCCTATCTCGACGTCGGCTACTACCGGCACATCGCACAGCTCTCCGAGCGCGGCACGCTCGATGCCTTGTTTCTGGCTGATGGCCCGGCGCTGGGCGGCGATGTTGCAAGCGGTCCGGCCGGCCGGCTCGAACCGACTGTGCTGTTGACAGCCGTGGCGCTGGCCACGACCCATATCGGTGTAATCGCGACAGCGTCGACGACCTATAACAGCCCGTTCAACCTCGCGCGCCGCTTTGCATCGATGGACCATATCAGCGGCGGCCGGGTGGCCTGGAACGTCGTCACCAATGCGGGCGACGCCGCTGCGCAGAATTTCGGGCTGTCCGGTGCGCCGCTACATGTGGACCGGTACGAGCGCGCAGATGAGTTCCTGGATATTGCAATCAAGCTCTGGGACAGCTGGGAGGACGATGCGATCGTCGCCGATCGTGAGAAGGGCCTGTTTGCGCACAAGGATAAGGTCCATGCGATCGATCACGTCGGCAAGCATTTCTCGGTACGTGGCCCGCTCAACGTGCCGCGCTCCCCGCAGGGCCGGCCGGTGCTCGTGCAGGCCGGCAGTTCGGAAGGCGGTAAGGCTCTCGGTTCGCGCCGTGCCGATGCGATCTTCACGACCCAGACTACGCTCGAGGATGGGCAGGCCTTCTATCGCGAGATGAAGGACCGTGCGGCTCGATGGGGGCGGGACCCGGACGGACTGAAGATCATGCCGGGACTGTCGACCGTGATCGGCGCCACCGAAGAAGAGGCCCATGCGCGCTGCGATGCGCTCGATGCCTGGCTTGGTGAGGGCGGACTGATCTCGCAGATTGCCCAGCGTATCGGCATTACGGCCTCGGAACTTGATCCGGATGCGGAATTGCCGTGGCACCGGATCAGCAACGTGTCTGACTACGAGAAAGGCTCGCACGGTTTTCTCGAAGCCCAGATCAATCTGGCACGCCGCGAACGGCTCACGGTGCGGCAACTGTCGCGCCGCATCCGTAGCGGGCATCGACTGCTGGTCGGCACGCCTGAGCAGGTTGCCGACACGATGGAAGAATGGTTTCTGAACGGCGCGGCTGACGGCTTCAACATCATGCCTGACGTGTTTCCGTCCGGTGCCGAGTCGTTTGTCGAACATGTCGTCCCCGAACTGCGCAAGCGCGGCGTGTTCCGCACTGCATACGAAGGGTCGACCCTGCGTGATCACCTTGGCCTGCAACGCCCCGGGAGTCAATATGCACGATGACGCGAAGCCCATCCCTTACGCCAAACTGAGCGCCGGCGATGCTGCGGAAAGCGTGTTCAGTGAGAACACGTTCGTCGAAAGCGTGTTCGGCACGACGTCTTTGTCCGCCACGCCGCCAGCAGCCTATGCGCGCCGGCCCGCATGGTTGCGTCTGTCCGTATGGCGAGGCTGCTTGCAGCGGCCCGGTCTGGTGCTGGCCGCGGTATTCGTGGTCCTGCTACTTGCCGCGACTATTCATCCCGAACTACTGACGTCCGGTGATCCGCTTGCAGCGGATGCCTCGCTTGCGCTTCTTCCGCCCGGTGCCGCCCATCTGCTCGGTACCGACGAGAATGGACGGGACGTGTTGACGCGGCTGATCTTTGGGGTTCGTCCGTCGTTATTGATGGGGCTGTCGGCAACCGCGATCAGCCTCACTGGCGGTGTCGTGCTCGGCTTGCTCGCGGGACTCGGCAACCGTTTTCTGGACAGCGCGGTGATGCGCCTGATCGACGTGCTGCTGGCTTTTCCGGATCTGTTGCTTGCGCTGGTCATCATCGCGTTCTGGGGGCAGGGCGAACTCAACGCGATTCTCGCTGTGGGCCTCGCCGGGATTCCACGTCATGCGCGCATGGTGCGGGTGCAGGCGCGTGGGGTGCGTTCCGCGCAATACGTCGAGGCTGCGCGCACGCTCGGTACGAGCTCGCTGCTGATCGTGCTACGGCACGTGCTCCCGAACGCGATCAAACCCATCCTGATTCTTACGATCATCAGTATTGGCGGACAGATCATTGCAGGCGCATCGCTGAGCTTTCTTGGTCTTGGCGCACCGCCACCTTCGCCGGAGTGGGGTTCGATGCTGTCGTCTGGACGCGATTTTCTCGCCAACGCGTGGTGGCTGACGGCCGCGCCGGGTAGCGCCGTGACACTGACGGTCGTGTCGATCACGGCGCTCGGGCGCGAACTGATGCGCCGTCGAGAAGGCAAACGGTAAAGATAAGGAGTGTTGCCATGAGCGCGACTATCAAGATTGCCCATCCGGCGCCGGACCTGATCGAAGTCGACGATCTGCATGTGAGTTTCGGCAAAGAGGCCGAGTCGGTCGTCAAGGGTGTGTCGTTCCGGATCAAGCGTGGTGAATGTGTCGCGCTGGTTGGCGAATCGGGTTCCGGCAAGAGTGTCACGTCGCGTGCGCTCGCGGGGCTCGCAGGTCCCGGCGCCGAGATCCGCGCGGCGGGACTGCGTTTTTCGGGCGACGACGTGCGCGATTTCAGCCCGCGTGCGTGGCGCAATATTCGCGGCAAGCGCATTGGCTTTGTGATGCAGGATGCGCTCGGCTCACTCGATCCGCTCAAACGCGTGGGTGAAGAAATCGACGAAGCATTGCGGCTGCATACTCCTCTCACCCGTGCACAGCGCGCGGACAAGGTGGTCGAACTGCTGCATTCGGTTGGCGTGCCGGAGCCGGAGCTGCGCGCGAAGCAGTATCCGCATCAGTTGTCTGGCGGTTTGCGGCAGCGTGCGCTGATCGCATCAGCGATTGCATGCGGACCCGAGCTGCTGATTGCCGATGAGCCGACCACGGCGCTCGATGCACTGGTGCAGGCACAGATTCTCGATCTGCTCGAATCCTTGCGCACGCCCGATACCGGCATGCTGATTGTGAGCCATGACTTCAGTGTGGTTTCGCGTCTCGCCGACCGTGTGCTTGTGATGCAGCATGGGCGAGTCGTCGAGGAAGGAACGGCCCGATCGGTATTACGCAACCCCAGGCATCATTACACGCGCGCGCTGATCGATGCCGTGACGACCGTGCATGCGCCGCCCGAAGGCCGCATCCGCACAGCGACACGCCGCAATGGGCCGCCGCTGATCGAGGTGCAAGGCTTGCACAAAAGCTTCGTTGGACCTGATGCAAAGCGGCGCCAGGCTGTGTCGGACATTTCGTTCAGGCTCGAACCGGGGGAGACCGTCGGTATCGTCGGTGGCTCGGGCTCGGGCAAGACCACGGCGATGCGGCTCGTGCTCGGACTCGAACAACCGGACAGCGGCTCGGTCCTGATTCATGGCAAGGACTGGAGCACGCTGTCGGCACGCGCGCGCAATATCGAACGCAAGCGCATTCAGATCGTGTTCCAGGATCCGCTGCGCTCGTTTGACCCGCGCTATACGGTCGAACGTGTGATCGGCGAGGCGCTTGATGCGGCTGGCTACGCGCGCGGCGCGGCACGCCACGCACGGGCGCTCGAATTACTGCAGCTCGTGCGTCTGGATGGCGAGCTGCTCGAGCGCCGCCCGATCGAGATGTCAGGCGGGCAGCGCCAGCGCGTGGCCATTGCGCGTGCGCTCGCGGCCGAACCCGACATCCTGATCTGCGATGAACCGGTATCGGCACTCGATGTCATCGTGCAAGCACAGATCCTGGAGCTGCTGGCCGATCTCAAGCGCCGGCTAGGCCTGTCGTGCCTGTTCATTTCCCATGACCTGGGCGTGATCCGTACTGTTAGCGACCGTGTCCTCGTGATGCTCAATGGCGAGGTCGTGGAGTCCGGTCCGGTCGACGAGATTTTCGACAATCCGCGCCATGTCTATACGCGCGAACTGTTCGACGCCATTCCTCATTTCACTGCAACCGAAACCCGGAGCGCGATCCGTGCCTAAGCAGCTTCATGTCAACCTGTTCGAGATGAACTGCGTAAGCCATATTGTTCACGGCTTGTGGGTTCATCCCGACAACAATCGTCACCGTTTCAACGACCTGTCATTCTGGACCGAGCTTGCCGAACTGCTTGAATACGGCACCTTCGATGCCGTGTTTCTGGCCGATGTGGTTGGCGCGTACGACCGTTTCCGCGACGGTCCCGAGACCGCGCTGCGTGAAGCGGTGCAGATTCCGAACAATGATCCGCTACTGCTGATTCCGGCCATGGCCCAGGTCACACGGAACCTCGGCTTCGGCGCGACATTCTCCACCACCTACGAACCGCCGTTCACATTCGCCCGGCGCATGAGCACGCTCGATCACCTGACCAAAGGACGTGTCGCCTGGAACATCGTGACCTCGTATCTGCCAAACGCAGCCCGCAATTTCGGTTACGAAGGCGAGCTTGAGCACGACAGCCGCTATCAGATCGCCGACGAATATCTCGACGTGCTCTACAAGCTCTGGGAAGGATCGTGGGACGACGATGCGGTCATCGTGGATCGTGCCAGTCGCATCTACACGGACCCGTCGAAGGTGCGTTATATCAATCATGAAGGCCCGAACTTCAAGGTGGCCGGCCCGCACCTGAGCCAACCCTCGCGACAGCGCACGCCGTTGCTGTATCAGGCCACCGGTTCGCAAGCCGGCATCGAGTTTGCCGGGCGCCATGCCGAAGTGGTGTTTACCGGCGGACTCACGCCCGAAGCCGTTCGACGCAATATCGCGAACATGCGCACGCGTGCACAGGCTCATGGCCGCGGTGCAGACAGCATCAAGTTCATCGTCGGCGCGGGCGTGATCGTCGCGAAGACCGACAGGGAAGTCACCGACAAGATCGAACGTTATCGCAGCCTGATCAGTGTCGATGGCCGGCTTGCGCATTCGCAGTCAGGAATCGACTTCACGCGTTACCCGCGCGACGAAACGATCGCGGCCATTATCGCGCGCAAGGACCCGGGTTGGGAAACGCTCGGGGAGCGCTACCCGCCGAACCAGACGGTGGGCGAAGTGCTGGCGCGCATTGGCGCGATTTCACAAGGCCGGTATTTCGTTGCCGGCACGCCAAAGGTAGTCGCGGACGAAATCGAGCGCTGGCTCGACGAGGACGGCATCGACGGCATCAATCTGCTGCAGTACGTGTCGTTTGAGACCGCCCGCGACTTTATCGAACTAGTCGTGCCCGAGTTGCGGCGACGCGGGCGTTTCCGCGAGTCGTACGACGACGGCCAAACGTTGCGCGAACGCTTGTTCGGGGCGGGGCAGGCGCGCCTGCCGGCCGAGCATTTCGGGGCACGTTATCGCAATCCCGACGTGCTGCGCGAACCTGCGCAGCCGTTGCAACTGAACCAGGAACCAGGAGTTTCCAATGTCTGATGGACTCATTGGCGGCGGGCATTGGCCCGCCCGGATGCCCGATTACGGACGCCGCCAGCACAAGTCGTCCCGGCGCTATCTGGGACTTGCGATTGCCGCAGTGCTGCATGTGCTGTTGATCTATGCACTCGTAAACGGACTCGCAACCAAGGTCGTGCACATTGTCCAGCGCCCGATCGAGGCGCGCATCATCGAGCCGGTAAAGCCACCACCGCCGCCGCCAGTGAAGCCGGTCGTGACGGTGGTGTCGCGCCCGAGGATCGCGCCTCCGCCGCCTTTCGTGCCACCGCCTGAGGTACATGTAGAGGCGCCGCCAGCGCCGACCATCACGCACCAGGACGCGCCCGCACCATCGGCGCCGGTGCAGGAAGCGCCGCCTGCCCCGGTGGCGAAGCCGGTCAGTCACGAGGTAGGTGTGGCGTGCCCGAATTCGGACGAGGTCCGCTCGTCGATAACTTATCCGCAGGATGCGCAGGACAACGATATCACCGGAAACGTGACCATCGAATTCACGGTCGACGCTGACGGTCACGTCGTCAATGAGCATGTGGCCAAGTCCGCCAATGTGATTCTGGATCGTGCCGCATTCAATGCGGTCAAGCAATTCCGCTGTATCGGACAGGGCGAGGCTGTGCGCGTGCAAGTACCGTTCGCGTTCAATTTGAACTGAGTTCTGTTTCAACCGTTTCCTGACCGGACCGCTGCCGCGCTCCGGCGGGGTGTGCTTACCCTATTTCCGATTTACCGATCAAATCGATGCGACCCGCCTCCGGAGCTTTTATGAAGAAACGTACCCTTGCCGCCCTCGCGGGCAGCCTGATGATTACCGCCGGCGTGGCCGGTACACTGTTGGCGCCGCAGGCGGCCTTCGCGCAAGCGGCCTCGGCGCCTGCGACCGCCTCGAATGGCGGTGCTGCAGTCAGCCCGCCGGCGGCGACCGATACGGGCACCACTGCCTCGGCCAGCGCGACCGATACGGCCGTGCCGCCGCCGGAACCGGCCTCATCGGCCACGGTCGCGAACCCGTACGGCCTGGGTGCCCTGTGGGCCAACGGCGACTTCGTTGCCCGTTTCGTGCTCGTGCTGCTCGTGATCATGTCGCTCGGCAGCTGGTACATCATGGTCACCAAGTTCTTCGAACAGGCCCGCGCCAACAGCCGCGCGAAGACGGCCGACGAACGACTTTGGACGGCCCCGACGTTGGGGGAAGGCACGGCAAGTCTCGACGAAACCTCGCCGTTCCGTTTCATTGCCGAGAACGCGATCGAAGCCGGTGCGCAACACAACGAAGTACTGCTGGATTCGGTCGACCGCAACACCTGGATCGATCTCACGATCGAGCGTTCCATCACCAATGTCTCGAACCGTCTGCAGGACGGCCTGGCCTTCCTGGGTACGGTCGGCTCGACGGCGCCGTTCGTGGGCCTGTTCGGTACGGTGTGGGGGATCTATCACGCGCTGACGGCGATCGGTATCGCGGGTCAGGCCTCGATCGACAAGGTCGCGGGTCCGGTCGGTGAAGCGCTGATCATGACGGCAATCGGTCTGGCAGTGGCGGTTCCCGCGGTGCTCGGCTACAACTTCCTGGTCCGCCGCAACAAGTCGGTGCTCGAGCGTGTTCGAAACTTCGGCGCGCAATTGCATACGGTTCTCTTGGCCGGTGGCAAGCGCGCTGCAGGCACGTCGAGCCACAAGCCGCTCCAGCCGCTACATGCAGTCGAGCACTAAGGGAGGTCCGTCATGGCAATGAGTGTCGGCGGAGATGACAACGACGAGGTCATCTCCACTATCAATACGACGCCGCTCGTGGACGTGATGCTGGTGTTGTTGATCATCTTCCTGATCACGATTCCGACCATCACGCACACGGTCCCGGTGCAGCTGCCGAAGGAAAGCATCCAGCCGTTGCAGACGCAGCCGAAAAGCGTGGAAGTGGCGGTGAACAAGGATGGCGACTTCTTCTGGGGTACGCAGCACGTGGACCTGCCGACGCTGGTGGACAAGCTGAAGTCGATTTCGACGCAGACGCCACAGCCGGATGTGCATGTGCGCGGTGACGAGGCCACGCCGTACGAGTTCATCGGCAAGGTTGTTACGGCATGCGAGCGAGCGGGGATCGCGAAGGTCGCATTTATCACGGAGCCGCCCGCGCGCGGGGGCTAAGGAGTCAGGCGATGGGTATGAACGCAGGGTCCGATGGCAGCAAGGATGAGCCGGAAGTGATGGTGGACATCAACACCACGCCGTTGATCGACGTGATGCTGGTGTTGCTGATCATGTTGATCATCACGATACCGATCCAGATGCACTCGGTGAAGATGAATCTGCCGGTGGGCAATCCGCCTCCACCGCCGAAGCCGCCGGAGGTGGTGCAGATCGACATTGCGGCGAACGGCACGATCAACTGGAACGGAGCGCCAGTGGGCGGTCCGGCCCAGCTCGATGCGAAGTTCGTGCAGGTGGCAGGCGAACCGGAACAGGCGGAGATCCACCTACGTCCGGACCGGAAGACACCGTACAAGGCGGTGGCCCAGGTGCTGGCCTCGGCGCAACGCGAAGGCGCGACCAAAATTGGTTTGATCGGGAACGAGCAATACCTGCAGTGATTCTGGAGAAACCATGGTGCGGAAGGTTGCAGGTGTAGTTGTGGCGTCGCTGCTCGCCGTACTACTGTGCGGTTGCGACGATTCTTCGTCTCAACCGGTAGCAACGGCCGGGCGCAGCCCCGCGGCGGCGTCGGGTCACTATCCGGCGACCGACTATTTCGAGCAGTCGCCGGGTAAGCCGGGCGGTACGCTGCGGGTATCGGTGGCCGCAGATGTTGCATCGCTCGATGGCCATGCGAATGCCGATACAAACTGGGAGTGGCTCGGGCGTCTGATCAACGACAATCTGGTCTATCTGAACGACAAGGGCGAGATCTCGCCGTGGCTCGCCAGGTCATGGACCATTTCACCCGACGGCAAAGTCTATACGTTCCACCTGCGTGATGACGTGACGTTCAGTGACGGGACGAAGTTCGACGCGCAGGCCGTGCTCGTGAATTTCACGCACATCCAGGACCCGGCAACACGATCGCCACTTGCAGCCGCCTATATCGCACCGTATCTGAGCGGCAAAGTGATCGACAGATATACGTTCCAGGCCACGCTGCGCGAACCGTATACCCCGTTTCTGAATGTGCTCGCACAGGTCTGGCTCGCGATGGAGTCGCCGAAGGCGATCGAGGAGAATCCCAAACAACTGGCCCAGATGCCGGTCGGATCGGGGCCGTTCGTGGTTGAGAGCTATACGAGGCAGCAGGGTATCCGTCTGGTGCGGCGCAACGACTATCACTGGGCGCCACCGTTCATCCATCATGACGGGCCGGCTTACCTGGATCGAATCAACATCGATTTTGTGCCCGAAGCAATGGTCCGCTATACCTCACTGGTCGCAGGGCAATACGATCTGACGATCGATGCGCCGCCACAGGATGCCGCTGCGATCCGGGCAGACGGAAACCTCGTGTTCGATGTACGGATCCGGCAGGGGAACCCGTATCGCGCTATCACCTTCAATACGACCAAGCCGCCGTTCGACGATGTGCGTATCCGCAGGGCGGTTGCATTTGCAATCGACCGTAGTGGCATTACCCGCATCATGGGGTTCGGCGAATTCACGCCGAAGGCGGATTTTCTTGCCGCGAACACGCGCTACTACGATCCGGCCTATCGCTCGGTACTTGCCTACAACCCGCTCGAGTCCAACCGGCTGCTCGACGAGGCGGGCTGGACCGCCCGTGATGCGGCAGGTTATCGCACGAAGAGCGGACAACGCCTGTCCGCACAGTTGCTGATCTATCAAAGTCCGACCTTGTCCGGTGCCGGCGTGGTTGCCATTCAGTCGGACCTGAAGAAGATCGGTTTCGACCTGCAGCTTGTGTCGCTGCCTGCCGCCCAACTGACAGCCGCGCGCAGCAGCAACAACTATCAGGCCGTGTCGGGCGGGGTCTGGCATACCAATACGCCAGATGCTCTGTACATCATTTATGGCAGTCATGAAATTGCGTCGCCTCGCCGCATCGGCCAGAACCTTTCGCGGCTCAGCGACCCGGAGCTCGACGATCTGCTCGAGCGCGCGCGTCGCAGCACGGACCCAGCATTGCTGAAGACCCTCTACAGTCGGGCACAGAAGCGTCTGACCGAAGTTGTGCCGCTGGTTCCGCTATTCGACAACTACTCGTTGATCGCCTACCGCAAGAACGTCCGGGGTGTGATTTTCGACACGTCGCACAACACGGTGTTTTTTACGAATGTCTGGCTCGACGCGCGTCGGTGAGCTCGTGACCGGCAGCCACCTTCCCTCGACATGCTCGAAGGCAACTGGGATGTCGTGACCATGTCGGGACATTAACAACTCGCTCCGTCATTAGACTTGATCAAATCTATGTAGGATAAAAGGGTTCAACGAAAGGTCAACGGGGTTGTGATCTGACGTCGGAATGAAGTAACGTAAGCAATCGTAAGTGTTTGTTTAATAAGACATTGTTTTCTGTCATGTTGTATCGGAAGGGACTCATAATCCGCCTCCGAAAGGACACCG
>Ga0302314_10012779_pt1 | contig 14486 bp, 15 predicted proteins | sample III_Palsa_N2_3_FD_200533 | JGI IMG/M metagenome (GOLD analysis project Ga0302314, IMG submission 200533) | Peat permafrost microbial communities from Stordalen Mire near Abisko, Sweden - III_Palsa_N2_3 | ecosystem: Environmental > Terrestrial > Soil > Palsa > Peat permafrost | place: Sweden... | reverse complement strand
GACAAACCACACACCCAACAGCACCAGCGCGGCGGCGGTCACGCGCTGTGTCCACCAGTGGCCCACACCCGATTGAGACGAGCCCAGTCCAAGTGCGGTCTTCAGCGGGTTACGCAAATCCTTCGCAGTCATGCCGCACCTCCGGCCGTCAATACATAAGCCCACACCAGCACCGTGAGAACGATGCTGCCGGCCACCGACAGCCAGCTGGAGCGCACGAACTGGGGAATCGCGTAACCGGCACCGGCATCCTGGATCAGGTGACGGATGCCGTTGCACAGGTGGTAGAACAGCGCCCAGCTCCAGCCGAACAGCAGCACCATGCCGACCGGACTGCCGATGATGCTCTTGAACTGGTTGAAACTGTCTTCGCCTGCTGCCAGATGGAGCAGGCCACCGACGACCAGCAGGCTGCCAACAGCCAGGGCGATGCCAGTAGCGCGATGGACGATGGAAGTCATCATCTGCACTTGCCGCTTGTAGATCTGGAGGTGCGGTGAGAGCGGTCGTTGCGTATCTGCCATGGCGGCTATCCTGTGTGGAATCGCTGATGTCCGTGCCACACCGTCTCTTGAAGCCTCCACACGCGACAACGATCGCCGCGGTGATCGCTCAGAAGTCGATGCAGCGTCCATTCTTTTCCCAGTCGCCGTAGCGGGTGGGATCAGGCGCCGGTCGTTCCGCCGGCACCTTGTCCTGAACCGGCCTAGGGGGCACGGCAACTACTTCCGCTGGAACGGAAGCAGGTTGGGACTTGGTTGAGGAAGAGTTATCGGACATGGTTTTGTTAGCTGGCGAAGGTTAATACTTGCGGCATAGCAGCACAACCTTGCCAATGCGCACACTACTTGCGCTTGGGCCAGGTCGCCCCAACCTCATTTGCCCTATGCCGACACCTTATCCCGCGGAAACCCTGCTGATCGAAGGCCCGGACGCAATCGCGTTTGCGCAAGCCCAGTTCAGCAGCAAGGTCAATGCACTCGCGACGGGCCATTGGCAGTTCAGCGCATGGCTCGATCCGCAAGGACGTGTGCGCGCACTGTTTCATCTGGCCAGGCTTGCCGATGATCGGCTGCTGCTGCTGTTGCGCGGTGGCAGTGCCGCAGCCATGGTCGATGCACTGCAACGTTTCGTATTTCGCTCGAAGCTGACACTGACCGCATTGCCGCCTCGTGCGCTTGCCACCGGTCCCGCGCAGCCGATGCATGCGATCGACGATGAGGCAGAAACACTTTCGCTCGGTTGCGGCACGTACAGCGGACAGATCACGGCAACGAACCACGGCGACGATGCATGGCGCCTGCTGCAACTACGCGCGGGTTGGCCGTGGCTATCCGGAAAGGCATTGGACGCACTGCAGCCACCCGCACTGTCGCTACATCGTTTGCACGCCGTCGCCATCGACAAGGGCTGCTATCCGGGCCAGGAAATTGTTGCGCGACTGCACTATCGCGGCGGCCATAAACGACATCTGCATAGCGTCATCTTGTCGCATGCAGCGAATGCCGGTGAAGTGTTGCGCTCTGGGGAACGTGAAGTAGGTTGCATGCTCGATGTCATCAACACAGGCACAACCATCGAGGCTCTGGTTGTATTGAGCGATGACGTTGTGATGCAGGCCAACGATGGACGTCTGAATGGATTTGATGACGGCTTGGTGATGCACATCAACAACACGTGGCCGGCATGAGTAATGCACATATTGACAAAAATTTTGTCACGGCACTTGTCAACGCAAGATGAGCATCAGTTAAACTTCATCACATCGGCACTTGCCAGCGGATTGATCCGCCACTAGGCTCCGTCGATTGAATATCGCGACATCCGGAACACGGGATGTCGAAGTACGCGACGAACCGGAAGAATCCGACATCGGCGCGACCCGGCAGCAGCATCGGCCGGATGGCATACCGCCTCGCATCCACGAGTGCGGAGAAGTTGCAGGCAACACGGCCGACCCGGCCCGCGCATCGCCAAGGCAGCACTCAATCCAGATCGGCACAGACTCCGCCGCTCGAACCCCGCCACAATCCCGTGGCAAAGCGTCCAGCCACAAGTTTCGGCTGCGGCGATCAATCCAGGTGGAACGGCCTGCCCGCCCGTCCACCGCAATGGCGCACAAAGCTGCAGTCTGCTTTGCGCGTACAGCACGTTGGAGGCAGATCATCTATGAAACTTTCCATGCTGTTATGGCTGACATCACTGTTGCCCCAGCCTGTCGCAGATCACGCATGCCTGGCCACCACCGTATATCTGGAGGCTCGCAGCGAAACGACCATCGGCCAGCTCGCCGTGGCAGAAGTAGCCCTGCGTCGCCGCGATCGCGGTCAGTGGGGTAATTCGGTGTGCCAGGTAGTGACCGCACCGCATCAGTTCGCAACCACCACCACGTCAGGTTCGTTCGAGATCGACAATCTGGATTCGTTTGGCAAGGCGTGGGAAATTGCCGGACGATCGCTCACGAATTGGCAATTGCCGCTGGCGCAGCGCCATATGTTTGTACCGCACGCCGATCACTTTGCCACGACCGCAATCAGCCCGGCGTGGTCACGCAACCGCCCCAGCGTCACGATCGGCGAACACGCGTTTTATGCGGTGAATTGATCAACTTACACCGTGCAGTTACACCAAAGAAAAAGGCCATCACTTGATGGCCTTTTCTGTTTTGGACGTCCATACATATGGACGTCTATTTGATGTATATCAGCGCGCGTAAATCAAACCATCGCGAACCTCAACGTAGTCACCATTGCGCACACCCGGATTGGGACGCTGTGTCACCGTAGCGTACTGCCCATTATCCAGTCGAACGACAATACGCCAGGCTGTGCTGTTGGCGTTATCACTGCGCTGACCAACCTGGTTGCCGATGACGCCACCAGCTACCGCGCCGACCACCGTGGTAGCCGTGCGGCCATCACCCCTGCCGATCGTGCTGCCAAGTACGCCGCCAGCTACCGCACCGATAACCGCACCGAGCGTGCCGCCGTTGCCGTTACCACCGTTGTTGAGGTAGACCTGCTGCACATCCTGCACCACACCACACTGGCAGCGAACGGGGCGGTTTCCGTAGCCGCCCGGTTGACCCTGGTAACCATAACCGCTGTTGTAAGGCTGGGTAACGCAGCCGGCCAGCGCAAGGCTGCTCGTCACCGCCGCCGCCAGGACAAACTTGCGTATCAATGCATTCATGATCACTTCCTTATTCAATGGAACAACTCAACGAGCGTCGGATACCGCCACCACACCTTCCTGCACCTGCACTCGATCACCCGGGTCGTGATCCATGCGTACAGTACGGGTGACTCCGTTGTATACATAATGCACGTCGTAACCAATGATCGTGCCGCCGGGAGTGCTTACCGTGCTGCACGTGCGCTGCACCGAGGAAGTCACCTGACCCTGCTGATGACTGGCCTCGATGCGATTACCCACATACCCGCCACCGGCAGCCCCAGCCACGGTGGTCAACGTATTCCCTCTGCCGCCACCTACCATATGACCCAGCAGGCCGCCTGCAACGGCACCGATCACCGTGCCGGCTATCCGGTGTTGATCCTTCGGCGGCGCGGTATGGGTAACCGTCTCATCGTGACAGACACGCCCGGCACGCACCGGATCGACACTGACGACCTGGGCGTACCTGACGCCGTTATCCGCGCCCGCAGCCGAATCACCTGCCGCGCCTGACAGCACCGTCGCGCCATTGGGTGCCGCCGCGGAGGCTGCTGCCGCAATATTGGAAGTGCCGGCATCTGCACTACGGTTGCAGGCCGCCAAGTTCATCGCGAGCGCCGCGGCGATGCCGACATTGAGTGCATTGACCATCAACCTATTCATTACAACCCTCTCCTCTGTTTATACATTGCAGTAATGCCGGTGCGGTGCGCCGTTATCGCAATTACCTGCGTCGCCATTGAACCGTCCTGCAACTGAATCAGAGCTAGCTCGCACTCGTTACATTATCTTCACGTCAAGTTCGCGGAACTCTCGGTCACCGCACGGAGTTGCTCATGCCCAAGCTCGTCGACAGCCATGTCCACCTCGATGACGATGCGTTCGCGCCCGATCGCGACGCCGTGATCGGGCGCGCAATCGGCGCTGGCGTCGACACGATGATCCTGCCGGCCGTGGATGCCGCCAGCTGGCCACGGATCAAGGCGCTCTGTGCGAACCATCGCCAGTTGTTTCCGGCATACGGCCTGCATCCGATGTTTCTGGCCCAGCATGCACCCGAACATGTCGACACACTGTCTGCATGGCTCGATGACGACCGTGTGATCGCCGTCGGCGAAATCGGGCTGGACTTCCATGTAGATGGACTCGATCGCGATCTGCAGCGGCATTATTTCGTCAACCAGTTGCAACTGGCGCGTGAACGGAGCCTTCCGGTGATCGTGCATGCGCGCGCCGCACTGGAGGAAGTGACCCTGACACTGCGTCGAACAGGCGGTCTGCGTGGTGTGGTGCACAGCTTCTCCGGCAGCGAGCAACAGGCGCGGCACTTGTGGGATATGGGCTTTTATATCGGCATTGGTGGCCCGGTGACCTACGAGCGCGCCCAACGCCTGCGCCGCATCGTGGCGCAGATGCCGATCGAGTTCCTGCTGCTGGAAAGCGATGCGCCGGACCAACCGGATGCTGCTCATCGCGGGCAGCGCAACGAACCGGCGCGCATTACCGAGGCACTGCGTTGTATAGCAACGCTGCGCGACGAATCCGAGGCAATGATTGCCGCGGCCACCACCGCCAATGCCCGTCGCCTGTTCGATCTGGACCGGCACGGCAATTAACCAGGTTGTCTTAATTTCCGGATGACTCTTGCGTACTGCAATCCGCACTTGTTATATTTTATTTCATCAGTGAAATATGATTTGGTGAAATGGCTCAACTGACAAACTGCATCGCGATGATGGACCAAGGCATCGAACGGGTGAGCCAGATCATCCCGCAGATGCCTGCCGTCGAGGCACGCCTGTGCCGGTTGATGCTGATGGTGGGCAGCAGTCTCGAAGAGGAGCTTGAGTTCAAGCTGAAGCCACACAAGCTCAATCACAGTGACTTCCTCACCCTGATGATCCTGTACAGCCGTCCGGATGGCAGTTCCACGCCGGGCGAACTGTGTGAGTTCGCCACCCAGGGCGCCACCAACATGACGCGCATCACCAATGCGCTGGTCAAGCGCGGGTTGATCACCCGCGGCGCCAGCGCGGAGGATCGCCGTCGGGTGCTGATTCGCATCACTGCCGCCGGAAAGCGCTTTGTGCAGAAGATGCTGCCGCCGATGTTCCCCCGCGTCAGCGCGATGTTTGCCGACTTCAGCGATGCCGACAAACGCAACCTGAGCCGTTTGCTGGGCAAGCTCGCGCATAACCTCGATCAGCTGGATCCGGACACCCAGCCATGAAGGCCACGAAATGAAGAAGGTCCTGATGAAACATTTTCCGCTTCATCGCACCGCCATCGCGGCGGCATTGACCATGCTGCTGGCCGCCTGTGCGATACCGGCCAGGCTGAATCACCCGAACCTGCGCGATGACGTGCCGCTTGCCGGTTTGCAGGCCCCTGCCCGCGACGGCTGGCCGGATACCGATTGGTGGCGCGCCTATGGCGATCCACAGCTCGACCAGTTGATCGCCATCGCCATGAAGCAGTCGCCTGACCTGGAACAGGCGCAAAGTCGCGTGGTCAATGCCGAACAATCGGTGCGACTCGCCGCCGCCCAGGCTGGTCTCAGCGTCAATGGCAATGCGCAGTTCGAACGTCAGCGCATGAGCAAAAACGGCATTCTCAGCCTGCTGCCACCGAACATCCCCATCGACCCCTGGTACAACCAGACCGATCTCGGCCTGCAGGCGAAATACACCTTCGACTGGTGGGGCAAGAAGCGCTCGAGCATCGAGGCCGCACTCGATCAGGCGCATGCCGCCGAAGCCCAGCGCAGTGCTGCCGCGCTGACGATCCAGAACGCCGTCGCCGATACCTATTTCGGCTGGCAGGGTGATCAGGCGCGTCTTGCACTCTCCAACCAACTGGTCAACGCGCAGGTGAAATTCGAGCGCATCGCCGAGCTGCGCGTGGCGCAAGGCGTAGACCTCGCCGATACCGCGCAGCAGGCCAAGGCGCAGCTCGCCGCGGCGCGAGAAATGCATGTTGCCCTGCAAGGGTCCGCCGCGATCCGCAAGGTGGCGCTGGCCTCACTGCTCGGCATTGCACCGGCGGATCTGCCTGCCTTGCAGCCACGACCATTGCCTGAGGTGGACAGCCGCATTCCCGCCAATGCGCGACTCGACCTGATTGCGCGCCGCCCCGACATCGCTGCCAGCCGCTGGCAGGTCGAAGCGGCACTGAAACAGGTCGACGTGGCGCGCGCGCAATTCTTCCCGGACATCGGCATCAGTGCCATGGCCGGCCTGTCCAGCATCGACATGGGCAAGCTGCTCGAAGCCGGCAGCCGCACCTTTGCGCTGACCCCTGCGCTGCATCTTCCGATCTTCGAAGGCGGCCAGTTGAAGGCCAACTACGGTGTCAGCAAGGCCCAGCTCGCCGGCGCCGTGGCCGAGTACAACAGCACCGTGGTCAGTGCTGCGCACGACGTGGCAACCCAGGTACTCACTGCGCAACAGATCGCCGCACGGCGCAAGGAACAGTCCGCGCAGATCACCGCCAATGAACGCCTGCTCGCCACCGCACAGGCACGCGCCCACCAGGGTGTACGTGATGCACGCGAGGGTCTCGCGGCGGCGGCACAGTTGCTGCAACAACGAGACGATGCCGCCAGCCTGCAGGCACAGGCCGTTTCCACGGATCTGGCCCTGATCAAGGCACTCGGCGGCGGCTACCACAGCACCGGCGAGATTGGCAGCACCAGCCCTGCTTCCCCCTCCCTTTCAAATCCGTCCGGAGACGACGCCGATGAGCGCCACTGAGTCCGACAAGACCGCCAACAAGACCGCTGACGACAACGACAGCGGCCTGGCAGCGAAGAACCCGGCCAAACGCCGCAAGACCCTGTTGATCATGCTGCTGGTGTTCGTGGTGATCGGCGTGATCTGGTTGCTGCTGTGGCTGTTCGTGTTTTCCACACGCGAAACCACCGACAACGCCTATGTGGGCGGCAACCAGGTGGCGATCTCCGCCCAGGTGCCCGGTACCGTGGTGGCGATCCTTGCCGACGATACGCAGCACGTCGACGCCGGCCAGATCCTGGTCAAGCTGGACAGCACCGACGCCAGCGTTCGCCTGAGCCAGGCGCGGAGTGCGTTGGCGCAGGCCGTGCGGCAGGTACGTCAGCAGACTGATTCTGCCAATGGCAGTGATGCCGCCGTCGCCGCACGCCAGATTGACCTGAAGAAGGCCGAAGCCGATCTCAAGCGGCGCCTGCCGCTGATCGCCGAACAGGCCGAGGCACCGGAAACCATCCAGCACCTGCGCGATGCCGTCGATCAGGCCCGCGCCGCACTGACCTCGGCCCAAGCGCAAGCATCCGCTGAACATGCCTCGATCGAAGGCACCGACATCGCCAACAACCCGGCGGTGCTGCAGGCACGCGCGAATTTCCGCGCGGCATGGGTGGCAGCCCAGCGCAACGCGATCTTCGCGCCGGTTTCCGGCTATGTGGCACAACGCAGCGCGCAGTTGGGCAATAGCGTGCAGGCCGGCCAGCAGCTGATGACCGTGCTGCCGCTGCACGACCTGTGGATCGACGCGAACTTCAAGGAAAGCCAGCTGCGCCATATCCGTATCGGCCAGCCGGCCAAGATCGAGACCGACATCTACGGCGGCAGCGTCGAATACCACGGCAAGGTGATCGGCCTGGGCGCCGGCACCGGCAGCGTGTTCTCGCTGTTGCCCGCGCAGAACGCCACCGGCAACTGGATCAAGGTGGTGCAGCGTGTGCCCGTGCGCATCGCGCTGGACAACCAGGAACTGGACAAGCATCCGCTGCGCATCGGCCTGTCCAGCGACGTCACGATCGACATCACCGACGATCGGGGCGCCGTGCTGGCGCCGCAGACCGAGCATCCGGCCGTCGCCGAAACCACGGTCTACGACCAGATGGCCAGCAAGGCCGATGCCGAAGCCGACCAGGTGATCAGCGCCAACCTGAGCTCCTCCGGCAATACCGGCGGCAACCACTCGAACTGAGGCTGAGTCCGATCCCATGGCTGCCATTTCTTCCGACGCCGTACCCGCCGATGCCGCCCCCCTGAAGCCATTGCAGGGCGGCATGTTGGCCCTGATGACGATCGCCGTCGCGTTCAGCACCTTCATGGAAGTGCTGGACATGACCATTGTCAACGTGGCCGTGCCACATATCGCCGGCAGCCTGGCGGTGAGCCCGAGCGAGGGTACCTGGGCGATCAGTTCGTACTCGATGGCCAGTGCGATCATGCAGCCGCTGACCGGCTGGATCGCCAAGCGCTTCGGCGAAGTGCGCACTTTTGTCGTCTCAGTGATGCTGTTTGTGGTGTTTTCGATGCTGTGCGGACTGGCCACCAGCATGCCAATGCTGGTGGTGGCCCGCCTGCTTCAGGGCGCCGGTTCCGGCCCGATGGTGGCGCTGGCGCTGTCGCTGCTGCTGTCCAATTATCCCAAGAGCAAGCAAGGCATCGCACTGGCACTATGGGCGATGACCGTGGTGATTGCACCCGTGCTGGGGCCCATCCTTGGCGGCTGGATTACCGACAACTTCAGCTGGCCGTGGATCTTCTATATCAATTTGCCGGTCGGCATCATGGCCGCGGTGACCACCTGGTTCATGCTGCACAAGCGTGAATCAAAGACGGTGAAGGCACCGATCGATATGATCGGCCTGGTGCTGCTGGTGGCAGGCATCGGCTGCATGCAGTTCATGCTGGACAACGGCAACGACAACGACTGGTTCGCCTCGCCGATGATCCTCTCCCTGGGGCTGATCGCCTTGGTGAGCCTGAGTTTCCTGATTGCCTGGGAGCTCAATGCAAAGCATCCGGTGATCGATCTCACGCTGTTCAAGCAGCGCAATTTCACCGTCGGCGTCAGTGCCATGTCATTCGGCATGCTGGCGTTCTTCGCGATCAACGTGGTGTCGCCGCTGTGGCTGCAGACTACCCTGGGCTTCACTGCCAGCTGGTCAGGACTCACCAGTGCCTGGGTCGGCGTGCTCGCCTTCCTGCTGTCACCGGTAGTCGGCAGCATGCTGGGCAAGTTCGATCTGCGCGCGATGATCACGATGGCTTTCGTGATACTTGCGGGCACCTCGTTCTGGCTGTCCACCTACGACAGCAGTGCTTCCTACATCAGCATGGTCTGGCCGCGACTGGTGATGGGCCTGGGTATTCCGCTCTTCTTCATTCCGCTGAACCAGATCTACCTGTCCGGCCTGCCGGCAGACCAGATTGCCAGCGCCTCTGGCCTGGCCAACTTCTTCCGCACGCTCGGCTCCAGCGTCTCCACGGCCCTGACCGTGACGCTATGGCAGCACCGCACCGAGTTCCATCACGCGTCGCTGACCGAAAACATCACCGCTGCCTCGCCCGCGGCGACCGGATTCCTGCAGCAATTGAAAGGCGCCGGGATGGCTGGCCAGCGTGGCCTGACTGTGGTCGATCAGCTGATCAGCCGGGAAGCCGCCACGCTGGCGGTCAACGATGTGTTCTGGCTGTGCTCGGTCATCTTCATCCTGATGATCCCGCTGCTGTGGTTGGCCAAACCACCGTTCGGGAGTGCTGGTGGCGCGGGAGGGCACTGACCGATTGCTGCAGCTGACGGCTGCAGCATGAACTCCGGGCCACGACTGGTGCGGCGCAATATCTTCTGCTAGCGTTCGCCGCATGGCACAAACTAAACGCACCATCAAGAAGTACCCGAACCGGCGTCTCTACGACACGGAAATCTCCAGCTACATCACGCTGGAGGAAGTCCGCCAGCTGGTGCTGGACAACGAGAATTTCGAAGTCCGCGACGCCAAGAGCGGCGAGGACCTGACCCGTTCAGTCTTGCTGCAGATCATCTCCGAGCATGAGGACAAGGGGCAGCCCATGCTGTCGCCGCAGTTGCTCAGCCAGATCATCCGCTTCTATGGCGATTCGTTGCAGGGCTTCATGGGACCCTATCTGGAGCGCAGCCTGCAGGTGTTTCTGGATCAGCAGACCCAGTTCCGCAGTCAGCTCAACAGCCTGATGGGGCAGACCCCATGGAACACGCTGAATGACCTGACCGAGCGCAACATGGCGGCATTCCAGGCGATGCAGCGGGGGCTCATCGACACCGCCGCCAAGGTCATCCCGACGCCGGCCGCAAGCAGCCGCGGCAGCAAGAAACCCGGCTGATACCAGCCCGTTGCAACGGCACGCATTGACGCGTCGTTTGCAGCCATCCCCTTCCGGTCGCTGCAGCACAGCATGTGCTGCCTTGCGACATGATCGAACCCGACGGACGAAAATCGCATGAACCAGCCTGCACTTCAGCGTGTAGCCGTGGTCACCGGTGGCATTGGTGGACTCGGCACGGAAATCTGCCGCCAGCTGGCGCAGGCCGGCCGTAAGGTGGTCGCGGTGGACCTGGCCGTGCGTGACGAGCGCATTGCAGCCTTCCGGCAGGAACTCGCCAGTTTCGATGGCGCCATCACCTTCGAGGCAGCCGATGTCAGCGACTTCGACAGCTGCCAGCAGCTGACCACGCGTATCGAACAGCAACACGGCAGCGTGGACATCCTGGTCAACGCTGCTGGCATCACGCGTGATGCCAGCCTGCGCAAGATGTCGCCGCAGCAATGGCATGAGCTGATGCGGGTGAATCTCGACGGCGTGTTCAACATGTGCCGCAACGTCGTCGAAGGCATGACCGCGCGCGGCTTCGGTCGCATCGTCAACATCAGTTCGGTGAACGGCCAGACCGGCCAGTTCGGCCAGACCAACTACTCCGCCGCCAAGGCTGGCGTGCACGGCTTCAGCATGGCGCTGGCTCGCGAGACCGCACGCAAGGGCGTCACCGTGAACACGGTATCTCCGGGTTATTGCGACACGCCAATGGTCGCTGCCGTATCCACCGAGATCCGCGAGCAGATCATTGCCGACATCCCGGTCGGCCGCCTCGGCTCCCCAGCCGACATCGCCCGCGCTGTAAGCTTTTTTGGCGCGGATGATGCCGGCTACATCACGGGCGCCAACCTGCCGGTCAACGGCGGCTACTTCATGAGCTTCTGAGCGAGCCTCAGTACAACCTGGCGCTGCCGGGATTGCAGTCGCGCGCCGCTTGCGGAACAGTGGGCAAATTCCCTCCACGGATCGCAGCATGGCGCAGCAACCCATCACTCTTATCGGCGGCGGCCTGGTCGGCGCCTTGTTGGCGCAGCAGCTGGCGCAGCGCGGTTTTGCCGTCGAGGTTTACGAGAAGCGTCCCGATCCCCGGCTAGCTGGTTTTCTCGGCCGCTCCAGCGCATCCTGCGCCCGCGGCACTAGTCCATCCATGGACGTCGGTGGTCGTTCGATCAATCTCGCGCTGGCCGAACGCGGCCTGCAGGCGTTGCGCACGGCCGGGCTTGCTGACGACGTGCTGCAGCGCGCGGTGATGATGCGCGGACGCATGGTGCATACCCGCGATGGTGACAGCGGCCTGCAACGCTACGGCGTCGACGATAGTGAAGTGATCTGGTCGGTCTCGCGCGGTGCCTTGAACACGCTGCTGCTGGATGCTGCTGAGGCGGCTGGCGTGCAGTTCCATTTCGGGCAGTCGCTGGTGAGTGCCGACTTCGACGCACAACGCATCCGGCTGGCCGATGCTGCCGGCGTGGAGCGCGAGTTGCCGATCGGCATGTTGCTCGGCGCCGATGGCGCAGGCTCAGCCGTGCGCGCCGCGATGAATGCACACAGCCCGCTGGGCGAGCGCATCGACTCCCTCGGCCACGGCTACAAGGAACTGGAGATCCCGCCAGCAGGCGAACTGCCAGCTGCCGCACTGCAGCTCGGCGGTGGTCACGACCAGTTCGCGCTGGAGCCACACGCACTGCATATCTGGCCGCGCGGCGGCTACATGTGCATCGCGCTACCGAATACCGAAGGCAGTTTCACCGTCACCCTGTTCCTGCCTGCGCAAGGTGCGGCGCCGAGCTTTGCCACGCTGCCCGATGCAACCGCTGCCGCAGCTTTTTTCAGCGAAGAGTTTCCAGGCCTGCCGCCGCTCATCCCACGCTTCAGCGAGGACTACGCCAGCCACCCGGTCGGCACCCTCTCCACGCTGTATCTGGATCGCTGGCACATCGATGGCCGTGCGCTGCTGATCGGTGATGCCGCCCACGCGATCGTGCCGTTCCATGGCCAGGGCATGAACTGCGGCTTCGAGGACACCGTAGTGCTGGCGAACCTGCTGGCCGCTGCGCCGAACGACAGCGCCGAGGTGTTCGCCGAATTCCAGCGCGTACGCCAGCCCAATGCCAACGCGATCGCCACGATGGCATTGGAGAACTACATCGAGATGCGCGACTCGGTCGCCGATCCGCACTACCTCGCCAAGCGCGAACTGGGCGCGCTGCTGGCCACGTGTGTGCCTGAGCACTACATGGCGCGCTATCGCATGGTCACTTTCACCCATCTGCCTTACGCCTACGCACTCGAACGCGGTCAGGCGCAGGACGCGCTGCTGGAGCAATTGCTGCACGGCTCGACCCGCGTGGCGGACGTCGATCTCGATATGGCGGCAAATCTGATCAGGACCAGCCTGCCGCCGTTGCTGCCGCTGCGGCATGGATAAGCCGCTGCTCGATGCGTTTCGCGACACCGACTACCTCGTCTGCCTCGACGTAGTGGATGTCGCTCCAGCGCATCCTGCGCCCGTTCTTTGGGTGCCCCCTCTTGGGGCGCCCGCGACACTGGCCCATCCATGGGCGGCGTGGGCCTACATCCGCATCGACCAGCCGCTACCGGAGTCACTCCAGACCCTGGTCGGCACCCGCTCATGGGGTTTCATCACGGCATGGAATCCCCGCTCGGAAACGCGCCCGCCTGAGGACAATCTCGCTGCGCAACGCGAGCTGCTGACCGCGTTGCGCGCATGGCCGGAAGCGGCGATCTATTCGGCGATCGGGATCGGCCCCAGCGGCTGGAGCGAACCCAGCCTGTTCGTCATCGATCTGGAGACTGCCGCACTCGATGCGTTATGCCATCGCCACGAGCAGAACGCTTATGTGCATGGCCAAGGTGCAGTAGCTGCCAGTCTGCGTCTGCTGCGCTCCTGAACCAGCGGCAGCGCGCCGCATGGACAAGCCCCATCGGCATTGCGGACAATCGAGGTAATGACCGCCGCCCACACCGCCGTGCCCCTGCTCGAAGCGCGGGCCTTGAGCTTTCTTCGCCAGGACGAACCGGTGTTCGCGCCGCTGGATTTCCAGCTGCACGCGGGTGAACTGGCTTTGGTCGAGGGCGACAACGGCAGCGGCAAGACCACCCTGCTGCGCATCCTCGCCGGCCTGCTGCATGTTGGCGAAGGCGAACTGAACTGGCGCGGCAAACCCTTGCAGCGCGACAACTGCGTCGGCGAGATCCTGTTTCTAGGGCATCAGCTCGGCCTCAAGGCCGATCTCAGCCCACGCGAGAACCTGCAGATTGCCACCGGCTTGTCCGGTTGCCGCGACGGCACCAGCGTGATTTCCGTACTGGGCGAGATCGGCCTGAGCGGCTACGAGGACGAACCAGTGCGCCGCTTATCCGCTGGCCAGAAGAAACGCGCCGCACTCGCGCGACTGCTGTTGCTGCCGGCCACGCTGTGGCTACTCGACGAACCCTATGCCAACCTCGACCGCACCGGCATCGCGCTGGTCAATCAACTGCTGAAAACGCACACCACCGCCGGTGGTGCGGCGCTGGTCACCAGTCACGGCGCAGTGAGTTTCCATGGCGGCGAACCCCGGCATATCCGGATGCACGCATGAGCCATCCGGGTCTCCTCACCGCGTGTGCCGCGATGCTGCGACGCGACCTCAAGCTGGCGTGGCGCCGGCGTGGCGATATCGCGATGCCGGTGCTGTACGCGCTGATCGTGACGATGCTGTTCCCGTTTGCGCTGGGGCCCGAGGACACCTTGCTGCAGCGGATCGCGGGCGGCGTGGTGCTGGTCACCGTGTTGCTGGCGATGCTGCTGGCGCTGGATGCGATGTTCTCCAGCGATATCGAGGATGGTTCGCTGGAACAGCTGGTCCTGGCGCCGCAGCCGCTGGCGCTGATGCTGGGCATGAAGATTCTCGCCCACTGGCTGACCACCGCACTGCCGCTGATCGTGATCGCGCCCTTGCTGGCTGCGATGCTGCACCTGCCCGGCGCGGTGATTCCGGTGCTGCTGCTGGCGCTGCTGCTGGCCACGCCCCTGCTCAGTCTGCTGGGCTCCGTGCTGGTGGCGCTGACGGCCGGCACCCGGCGCTCTGGTATGCTGCTCGCCTTGATGTTGCTGCCTTTGTGCGTGCCGGCCGTGATCTTCGCCGCGGGTGCCGTGGCGGCCGCTCAACAGGGACT
>Ga0302314_10012777_pt1 | contig 14488 bp, 11 predicted proteins | sample III_Palsa_N2_3_FD_200533 | JGI IMG/M metagenome (GOLD analysis project Ga0302314, IMG submission 200533) | Peat permafrost microbial communities from Stordalen Mire near Abisko, Sweden - III_Palsa_N2_3 | ecosystem: Environmental > Terrestrial > Soil > Palsa > Peat permafrost | place: Sweden... | reverse complement strand
GGCTTCATCAAGGAGGCCGATCTGAAGGGCCGCCTCGACAATCCCAATGCCAAGCCCGCGGCCAAGGCCGGCGACAAGGACAAGGCCGACAAGACGGACAAGACCGACAAGGCTCCGAACGCCAAGCCGGACGCGGACGGCGCCAAGACGCCGGACGCAACCAAGGCGGATGCCGACAACCTGCAGCTCAGCGATTACGAGCTGTTCGAGGGCCTGAACCTGCTGAAGGGTCTGTCCATCGCCAGGGCCAACTAGGCCTGACCGATTCAACAAAAACGCCGGCCTCGCGCCGGCGTTTTTGTTTGTCCAACTCTCCCTGCGAAGTAGGGAGAGGGGCGCTTTTAATTTGAATACCACCGAACTCCGTTCGCCCCGAGTGCCCGCGTAGCGGGTGTATCGAGGGGGCAGCACCAGTCTCACCCCATGTCATTCTGAGTCCCTCGGCTTCGCCCGGGATAAACGCAGCGAAGAATCTGGCCCACCCCCTCCGAAGCTGCGCGGCGTGCGTTTGTGCGCGGCTCATCCACCTCGCCCTGCCGATTTCGTTATAGTCGGACCGTGTCTTTCGCTGCAGGCCGCGGCCGGTATTATCTATCTTTCTAATTTCACTGAATAAATATTTCCACATTTTCAGTGTGGATTGTTAGGGGTAAACCGTTCCTGATACGGTGACCACTAAAAGTTTTCAGTCGGCATTGCTCGGATGAACGGCAACTCTTCCATGCTCAAAGCAAGGTCCGCAGATAGCCTGACCGTCGAGGGCCTCGCGCGGCAGCACCACGGTGCCTTGGTGCGCTATTTCAGGAAGCGCGGCGTACGCGAAGAGGACGCGGAAGACGCCGTGCAGGAGGTTTTCGTTCGTCTCAGCCGTCGTCAGGGTCTTTCGGAAATAGAGCGGATTGAAGGGTATTTATTTGAAACCGCAGCCAATGTGGCGATCGATGCCCATCGACACAACACTGTGCGGCATGCCGAATCCCACGACGTCTATGACGATTCGCGGCATGGCAGACCGGAGTGTTCCTCCGAGGCGGTATTCGAGGGCCAGGAAGCCATTGAGCAAATACTCATGGCGCTGCGGGAGTTGCCGGACCGCACGCGCACCGTCTTCATACTTGTCCGACTTGAGCATATGAAGCAGGCGGAAATTGCCCGGCGGCTCGGCATATCGGTCAGTGCGGTAGAGAAACAGCTGACGAAGGCACTCGCACATTTGGCGCTACGGACCAGCGTGCCATGAGGATATTCCCTTTCAGGAAGCGATCCCGTTTCTCGGGCGTTCACGAAATTGCCGCGAGCCATGTTCTGCGCGAACAATCGGGGCGCAGTGGCGTAGAGAACGAGAGGCGCCTGGCCGAATGGCTCCAGGCCAGCCCCGAACATGTGGAGGCATATGAAGCGGCAAAACGGGCCTGCGCCGTCGTTTCGCAGAATGCGGCCCATCCGGAAATCATGGCCATGCGCAGCGCGGCTCTGGCCGTTCGACCGCAGCAGCGCACGCCGCACTATCGCCTGATCGCCGCGGGCCTGGCTGTCGTAGCAGTCGGGCTTGGAGTTCTGATGGTTGCCCGGTCGCCTAATCCCGCGGGACCCACGGCACCCATTGCGATGGCGCGGACCGCGGCGGGTAACGAAACAACCATCAGTCCGGACAGTGCGATCTATCGCACGCAGCCGGGAGAGCGTTCGAGCGTGGCGCTACCCGACGGCTCGGCCATCGTTGTGGACACCGACAGCGTCGTGGAAGTCGCGTATACCAATGTGGAACGCGGCGTGCACCTGCTGCGCGGTCAGGCGATATTCGAAGTGGCGAAGCACAAACCTCTACCGTTCCGGGTACATGCGGGAAGCAGGATCATCACCGCAGTGGGGACGAAATTCGACGTGCGCCTTTTGGGCTCGCCTGACACCCCCACCGTTCGCGTGGCCTTGCTGGAAGGCGCCGTCAATGTCACCAGCGCGAACCGGGCCAGCCTGGAGACCGCATCGATGGTCGCCGGCGAGGTGCTTCAAGCTCCGCCGTCGGCGCCGATGCGGGTGCGGCCCGGCGATACGCAGGCCCTGGCAAGCTGGCAAAGCGGCGTGCTGGTGTTCAACGACCGTCCGCTTGGCGAGGCGATCGAGGAGATGAATCGGTATACGACGCATCCGATCATGCTGGCCGACGAGTCCAGCCGGGACTTGAGGGTCAGCGGAGTGTTCAACACCAGCGATCCGGATCATTTCGCGGAGACGATCGCCGAGACGTTTGCATTACATCTCGACCGGGACCAGGACGGCGCAGTCAGATTGATGGCAAGTCATTCATAAATCTGCGGCAGCAGATGCGGGGTTAACGGCATTGACCGTTCCTGGGGGCAGGGGCATGAGAATTCCGGCACCGGATCAGACGGTGGGGTGTTCCAAGCGCGTTCTGCGAAGGTATTTGACTGCGGCGCTTGCCGCGGCATTGTCCGTGTTGGCGCACGACGCCTTCGCCGGCACGGCGACATTCGCCTTCGACATTCCCCCGGAGGATCTCGCGCTGGCACTGAACCAGATTGCCCAGCAAAGCCACATCGAGATCGCCTACAGCGCCGAACTGACACGAGGCAAGGCCTCTTCCTTGCTGCGGGGCAGGTACACACCGGAACAGGCGCTCGACAAGCTCCTGCAAGGGTCCGGATTGCATGTGCGCCGGATTGCCGGCGGCGCCCTGGTCATCGAGACAGAGAGGGGCGGAGCGTCGCCCTCGAGCGAGCAAGGGTCATCGTCGGACAGCGATGCGACGACGCAACTGGGCAACATCATCGTGACCGCATCAAAGCGCTCGCAAAAGCAGCGCGAAGTCGCCGATTCGGTCATCGCCTTCAGCGGCAACGAGCTGCGCCAGATGGGCGCACAGAGTTTCGAGGACTACATCGGGCGCGCGCCCGGCGTGATCTTCGAACAGGCCATTCCCGGTTTGTCGAACGTCACCATCCGCGGCGTCGGGACCACCACGGCGGGTCCGGACCAGGGACAAGGCACCACCGGCATCTACCTCAACGATATTCCGCTGACCGACCCTTCATTCGCCACATCCATTCCGGATATCGACACATTCGACTTGCAACGCGTCGAAGTGCTGCGTGGCCCACAAGGAACATTGTTCGGCGCTGCGACGCTGGGCGGCGCCGTCAACTACATCGTCAATCCCGTGTATCTGGACACGTATGATGCGCGCCTGGAGAGCAGCGTCGGCGGTACGCAGCACAGCTCCGATGTCGGCTATACGGTAAAGGGGGCATTCAACCTGCCGATCGTGACGGATACCCTGGGCATGCGTGTCACCGCCATCAAGCGGTTTGATCCGGGCTACATGGACAACATCGGTACCGGCCAGAAGGACTCGAACAGCCACGATATCGAAGATTTCCGCATCAATACGCTATGGCAGATCAATCGCAGGGTGTCTCTCAGTTTTTTCTTCTTCTACGACAGCGCAAAGAATCCCGATGCAAGCTATGTCTTTCCGTCACTGGGCGATCTGAAGCGCGATACGACAATTCCGGAATTCACGGATTTCGCGACCCGGATCAATAACCTCAAGGTGGATACAGACCTCGATTTCGCCACCCTCACCCTATCGGCTGCCCTCACTCAAAAGACGCAAACGTCTCAGACCGATGCCTCGACGCCACTCGGTCCGGATGCAGTCATCCTTGGATATCCCAAGACCCGTATGACGAGCCTCGAAGCGAGGCTGACCTCCCCCAGCGGCGGTGCGTTTGAATGGCTGGCCGGTGTGTATCACGGGGCGTTGCACGAGAATTTCCCCGAACCGGTTTACCAGAATGGCCAGCTCATAGAGGACCTTACGATCAACTACGTCTCCGACGAGACCTCGGAATTTGGCGAGGCCACCTACCGCTTCTCCGACCAATGGCGCGCCACGCTGGGCGGCCGTTACTACGATATCAGTCTGCACACCGAGTCGATTGTGGGAGCGCCGGGCGCGGATCAGATTACGGCGGGGCGTCAGGTGGGACGTGGATTCAGCCCCAAGATCTCGATCACCTATGAGCCTGGCAGCAATTTCCTCACCTATGCTCTCGTGTCCAAGGGATACCGCTCGGGTGGTGTCAACCTGATCCCGCCCAATCCCAATTTCCAGACACCATCGACCTACGGCTCGGACAGCCTGGTGAACTACGAGATCGGATTCCGTCCCTCCTGGTTCAACCAGCGGCTGACATTGGACTCCACGCTGTTCTATATCAACTGGAGTGACATCCAGCTGCGGCTAGCGCGTCCGGACGGCTACGCCTATGCGGCAAATGCCGGCGGCGCACACAACATCGGCCTCGAAAACGCGCTCAACTGGGCGGCGACATCCAATTTGCAATTCCAGGTCAGTGCAACCTATCTGAATGCGCAGCTTTCCAAGGCCACCAATCTCGGCAACGGCAACATCATTGCGGAGGGCTCGCGCATCCCCGGCGCGCCGCATTGGTCGGTGTCGGAACTGGCGGCTTATCACTGGGACATCGCGTACCGGCCGTACGTTACCGTGTCGCATCGCCTCATATCCAGCGCCCAGAGCGGATTCGCAGGCTCAGGCACACCGAGCCTGCCGATCATGAACTACAGCGTTTTCGATCTGCGCGCCGGCTTCAACATCAAGCAATACGACTTCAGCCTCTACGCCAACAACATCGCCGATCGGCGCGGCGTGACCGCGGCCTACTACGCCGGCAGTTCGGGCGCAGATCCGGGCCTTGATCGGGACTTCTACGTCCGGCCGCGAAGCGTTGGTTTGCGCATCGGCTGGCATATGTAGGCGCAAGCCTGCGCTTCACTTTGCATTAATAAATCTGCAACAGCTGATGAGGATTTGACGGCGCGCGCCGTTCCTGAGAGCAGGGACATAGGGATCCCAGCATCGGGAGCAGACCATGGGGTATTCAAAACAAGGCCTGAAAAGGCCATTTGCGGCGGCACTTGTCGCGGTGTTGACCGCGTTGGCGCAAGACGCCTTCGCCGACACGCCGACCTTCGCCTTTGACATTCCGCAAGAGGATCTAAGTCTTGCACTGAACCAGATTGCCCAGCAAAGCCACATCGATATCACCAACAACGCCGACCTGACTCGAGGCAAAACGTCGCCCTCGTTGCAAGGCACATACACGCCGGAACAGGCGCTCGCCAAGCTCCTGCAAGGGTCCGGGCTGTATGCGCGCCAGATTGCCGGCGGCGCCCTGGTCGTCGAGACAGAGGGAACTGCGGCCGCGCCTACAGACGTGAAAAAGCCACTCTCGGATGGCGATGCGGCGACACAGCTGGGCAACATCATCGTGACCGCTTCCAAGCGCTCGCAAAAGCAGCGCGAAGTCGCCGATTCGGTCACGGCCTTCAGCGGCAACGAGCTGCGCCAGATGGGCGCACAGAGTTTCGAGGACTACATCGGGCGCGCGCCCGGCGTGATCTTCGATCAAGCCACTCCCGGCTTGTCGAACGTTACCATCCGCGGCGTCGGGACCACCACGGCGGGCCCGGACCAGGGACAAGGCACCACCGGCATCTACCTCAACGATATTCCGCTGACCGACCCTTCATTCGGCGTATCTATTCCGGACATCGACACATTCGATCTGCAGCGCGTCGAAGTGTTACGTGGCCCCCAGGGCACTTTGTTCGGCGCTGCGACGCTGGGCGGGGCCGTCAACTACATCATCAACCCCGTGTATCTGGATACCTACGATGCCAGGCTGGAGAGCAGCGTCGAGGGCACGCAGCACAGCTCCGATGTCGGCTATACGGTCAAGGGGGCGTTCAACCTGCCGATCGTGACCGATACCCTGGGCATGCGCGTCACGGCCATCAAGCGCTTCGATCCGGGATACCTGGACAACATCGGCACTGGCCAGAAGGACTCGAACAGCCACGACGTCGAGGATTTCCGCATCAATACGCTATGGCAGGTCAATCGGCTCGTGTCGGTCAGCTTCTTTTCCTTCTACGACAGCGCAAAGAGCCCCGATGCAAGCTATGCCTTTCCGTCGCTGGGCGATCTGAAGCGCGATACGACGATTCCGGAATTCACGGATTTCGCGACCCGGATCAATAACCTCAAGGTGGATACAGACCTCAATTTCGCGACCCTCACGATTTCGGGCGCCCTCACTCAAAAAACTCAATCGTCCCAAGCTGATGAATCGCTGTTTTTCGGTCCGAATTCATCCATCGTTTCATCTCCCAAGACCCGTATGACGAGCCTCGAGGCGAGGCTCACTTCCCCCAGCGGCGGCACGTTCGAGTGGCTCGCCGGCGTCTATCACGGGGCCCTGCACGAGAACTTCCCCGAGCCGGTTTACCAGAACGGCGCGGTTCTGGAAGACCTTGCGGTCGACTACGTCTCCGACGAAACCTCGGAATTTGGCGAGGCCACCTACCGCTTCTCCGACCAATGGCGCGCCACGCTTGGCGGCCGCTACTACGACATCAGTCTGCAGACCGAGTCGATTGAGGGGGCACCAGGTGCGGATCAGATTACGGCGGGGCGTGAAGTGGGACGCGGGTTCAGCCCCAAGGGCTCGATCACCTTCGAGCCAAGCAAAAACTTCCTCGCCTACGCTCTCGTCTCCAAGGGATACCGCTCGGGGGGAGTCAATCTTGTTCCGCCGCTTGCGGGTTTTCCGACTCCAGCCACTTACCGTCCGGACAGCCTGGTGAATTACGAGATCGGCATTCGCCCCTCCTGGTTCAATCAACGGCTGACATTGGACACCACGCTGTTCTACATCAACTGGACCGACATCCAGCTGCGGCTGGCGCGTCCGGATGGCTTCGCCTATGCGGCAAACGCCGGCGGCGCGCACAACATCGGCCTCGAAAATGCGCTCAACTGGACCGCGACATCCAATCTGCAATTCCAGCTCAGCGCAACCTTTCTTCAGGCGCAAATCTCCAAAGCCACCGATCTCGGCAACGGCGTTGTGCTGCCGGAGGGTGCGCGTATCCCGGGCGCTCCGCATTGGTCGACCTCGGAGCTGGCGACCTATCACTGGAATATCGAATACCGCCCTTACGTCACCGTGTCGCATCGCTTCGTATCGGGCGCCCAGAGCGGATTCCCGGGCACAGGCACGCCGAGCCTGCCGATCATGGACTACAGCGTTTTCGATCTGCGCGCCGGCTTCAACATCAAGCAATACGACTTCAGCCTCTACGCCAACAATATCGCCGACCGGCGTGGTGTCACGGCGGCGGACTACGCCGGGCTCTCGGGCTCGGATCCGAGCTTCAACCGGGATTTCTACATCCGGCCGCGAACCGTTGGCCTGCGCGTCGGCTGGCATATGTAGTTGAAACGCGAAGTTTCCATCCTTTCGATTGACTGACCGGGCTACGCCAGTGCCGCCTGCGCAGCTCGGATCGCAGCCATGGATTCAAGCCGGTCCATTCATTTCTTCGGTGCATGGCTTCGTCGGGCGCAGGTCCTGGCGAAGCATCAAGACAAGGAGTTTACGATGTCGCCAAAGCTAAAACCCGGAATGCGTAGGGTGATCTGCATAAGCGCTCTGCTTATAGGCTTGTCTCCATGGCTGCACGACAGCGCCGCCTCGACCCAGTCGGAGCCGCCCAAGGACGATCTGATTTGGCTTGAATCGCCCCACGATGCGAAGGCCCTGGCCTGGGCGAAGCAGCAGACCGAGCAGACGACCACCCGCCTGCAAGCCCTGCCGGACTATCCGCAGGCGAAGGCCGAGCTGGCGCAAGTGCTCAAGAGCCACCCCGCGCAACCGGACGTTGTCCTTCTTGGGACCCGCGCTGTCCGTGACTTGCGCGATCAGGAGCACCCTTTTGGTCTTCTGCAGGTGGCCAAGCTCGGGCGCTCCGGGGTGCCGGGGAGCTGGCGCACGGTCCTGGATGTCGCGGCCCTGCGCAAGCGCGAGGGCATCCCTTACGAGTTGCAGGTCTCGCTCGATGGTGCGTGCCTGGCGCCAGGCTACAGCCGTTGCCTGCTGCGCCTGTCGCCGGGCGGCGGAGACGAAGTGGAGGTTCGCGAGTTCGATCTGGACCGCGGACAGTTCGTCGTGAACGGGTTCCGGATGCCGAAGGCGAGGAACTTTGCCGAGTGGTTGAACAAGGATCTGCTGCTGATCGAGAGTGGCGTAGCTCCGGGGCCAAAGACCATCAGTCAATGGCCTACCTCCGTGCAGATATGGCAGCGCAGACAGCCATTGGATCAGGCCAAGACGGTGTATCAGGCCAAGCCCAGCGATGCACTGGTCCAGATTTTAGCCGGCGGAAGCGGTGCTTCCCGCTATGGCGTCATCTTGCGGGCGATTACTTATTCAACGTACGAGTTGTATGTGGTGGATCAGCATGGACAGGTTGCCCAGGCACAGTTGCCGGAAGTGCTGAAGCCATTCGGGCTGCAAGGCGTCAGCGATCATGCCTTGCTGGTCCAGCTTGGCCAGGATGCCGAAGTGGAGGGCAAGTCCTATCCGGCCGAGTCCCTGCTTGCCTATCGTATCGACCCATCTTCGCCGACGGGACAGCACGTCAGCTTGGTCTATGCACCCAGGCCTGGAGAGTATGTGTCGACGGGCTTTCTCACACAGCGTGTGCACGAGCGGTTTGCCTTCGTGGTCACGCAACAGATGGTCCCCGCCATCCTGCAGGCGATTCCCAATGGCGGCGGCTGGGTTACGCAAAAAGTGTTGCAGGGCGAACCCGGGCAGACTCTGAGTCTGGTGGGAACCTCAGGCGCCAGCAACGACCTTGTGGTGAAAACCACTGGGTTCACGACGCCGACCCGACAGGATCTGTACCGCTCGGGACAGCCGCCACACTTGCTGGCGCAGGACCCCGCGCTCATCGATTCCAGCCAGTATACCGTCGAGATCGGTTCAGCCCCTTCGAAGGACGGCACCTCGATCGACTATTACCTGCTGAAACCCAAAACGCCGCGCGGCAGCGGGCCGCAGCCGCTGCTGGTCACGGGTTACGCCGCCTTCGGTATTTCGTTCTCTCCCGACTACTTTGGCCCGATTGTGAGTGGCCCTGCATTGACGCTATGGCTGAGCCGCGGCGGCTCGCTGGTGATCCCGGCGGCGCGCGGCGGCGGCGAGCGCGGAGAGGCCTGGCATCAGGCGGCCATGCGCGAGCGCCGGCAGAACTCCTATGACGACTTCATCGCCGTGATCGAAAAGCTGGTGAGCGGCGGTTATACGGCGCCCTCAAAGATCGGGGTATTCGGGCAGTCCAATGGCGGCCTGCTGGCAGCCGTACTGGGCACCGAGCGGCCGGATCTGTTCGGCGCGGTCGTCAGCGACGTGCCGTTGACGGACTTGTTCCGGCTCAAGGACATGGGCATGGGCGGCGCCTGGCTGAACGAGTACGGCGACGCCGCCGATCCGGCAATGGCCAAGGTGCTTGGCAACTACTCACCGTACCAGAACGTCAGATCCGGCACGCACTATCCGCCATTCATGATCACGACCTCGACTGAGGACGACCGGGTGGGCCCGGGCCATGCGCGCAAGCTGGCTAACAGGCTGGAATCGGCGGGCGCAACTGTCTACTTCTACGAGGATACCGAAGGCGGCCATGGGGTCAGCGATGCGCTCCGCAACCAGCAGCTGATGGCCTTGCGCATGAGCTTTCTGATCGACACGCTCATGAAGCAATAGGGGGCTGGCCTTGACGCAGAGCAAAGTGATGGAGCTTTTATTTGGCGAACCACTCGGCGAAGCGCTTCGCGGGCTGCCGAAATGGACGTATGACATCTCGTCGAAGAAGCTGATGAGGGTTTTTGTATTCAAGGATTTCACGCAGGCATTTGGGTTCATGACCCAAGTCGCCTTGCAAGCGGAGCGCCGCAACCATCATCCGGAATGGGGCAACATTTACAACAAGGTGCAAATCACCCTCACCACACACGAGCTGGGAGGACTGTCGCAGCGGGATGTGGAGCTTGCACGGGCCATCGATCGAATGGAATGCGGCACGATGAGTCCGGAAATCAAAGCGGGCTCTCCGAGAGTTGGGTAAGAACCGACTCAGGCCCGCGCATTGCACACTGTCGCGATTCTTCTCCCGAAAGCGGCAGTGTTTGCTCCCCGCCTGGGTTACCCGCCCGAGGCGGGGATTCTTTTATCCAAAACTCCAAACCATTCGGCTGAAGGGACTGTCCATCGCCGGGGCCAACTAAGCCTGACCGATTCGACAAAAACACCGGCCTCGCGCCGACGTTTTTGTTTATTCCCCTCTCAATGCGAAGCTGGCGCGGCGCATAAATGAAGCAGTTCAGAATCCCTTATGCCCCATTTGCAGCCGGAAGATCTGCGATCAGCTTCATCACCCGATCCAGCTTTTCGATATGCGGGAAGTGCCCCGCCTGAGCAACCGGCTCGAAGCGGGCGCCGGGGATGCTTGCGGCATAGCGGCGTCCATATTCGACATCGACGATGCGGTCGCTCTCGCCCCAGATGACGGTGGCGGGGATCGTGATTGTGGCCAGGCGCGCCCGGAGCATCGGATCATGCATGAAGGGTTCGCCGGCATAGGCCATCATGGCTTGGTAATTCGCGGCCAGCATCGCCTGGGCTTCTGGTGTTGACGGCACTACCGCAAATTGTTCTGGGTTGTGAAAGGCATAGGCAGCCCGGTCGGCGGCGGGCAGCGTAGTAGGGTTGATGATAGGGCGGTCAGGCGATGTAGGTTCAATGCCGACCGGGTTGAGAAGAATGAGTCCCGCCACGCGCGGCGAGCGGCGTAGCGCCATCTCGGCCGCGATCCAGCCGCCGATCGAACTGCCGACGAGAACGACGTCGCGGACGCCCAGGCGTTCGAGCAGGGCAAGGTAAGCGAGAGCCAGGTCGGCCACGCGGTGAAACCATTCTGGCCGCGGCTGGCCGGCGAAGCCGGGGTGTGTGGGAACGATGGCGCGCGCGCTGCCGCCGAGTGCCTGCGCCAGCCCGGACATGGAGCCCGGTCCGGCGCCGCCGTGAAGGACGAGATAGGCGCGGCCGTTGCCCTGGTCGGAGAAGGACAAAGGCAATGCTTCCGCCAACAGGTGCGAGGTTCGATTGATGTTGGTCATGGTCTGGCTTGGTTGTCTTGACATATAAATATATTTATATAAATATACTGATATGTCAAGACAACTCGAACACCTGGGACTCGCCATCAAGACCATCCAGTGGCGCCACCACCGCGCGCTGGATAGCCGACTGCTGCCTTTGGGTATCAGCCTGGTGCAGTGGAACGCGCTGCGTGAAATCAATCGGAATCCGGGCTGCTCGGCACACCGGCTTTCGGAGCTGACGTTCAATTCCGCCCAGGCTTTCGGCACGCTGCTGACAAGATTGCAGCAGCTGGGCTTCGTCGAGCGCCTGCCCGGTCCTGGACGCGCCAACACGCATCGCCTGACGCCAGGCGGAAAAGCGATGCTGGCCAAAGGCCAGGAGGTGCTGCACGGAGTGCTGTCTGCTTCCTTCGCTTCCCTCAGCCGGGAGGAGCGGGCGACGCTGTCGCAGCTGCTGGATAAACTACTGGCTCAGCCTCTGGACAGCGCCGGCTGACTCCGCCGGGATTGCCGCGATCAATCGGGCGGGCGTTGCCGCCGGACGACCGCGATCCGCGGGCATGCACGCTCGCGAGTACGGGCTAGCGCCCCGATTCCATCTGCTGCCGCGCATAACGCGCCGGCGGCAGTCCGACATGGCGGGTGAATGCGACGCTGAAGGTGCTGCCGGAGCTGTAGCCGACGCGTTCCGCAATTTCGGTGATGCCGCCTTCCTTGCGCCGCAGCAGGTTCTTTGCCTGGGCCATGCGCCAGGCGAGCAGGTACTCCATCGGGGCGAGACCCACGGCGCGGCTGAATCGCTCGAAGAACGCCGAGCGGGACAGGGCCGCTTCTTTCGCCAGTTGCGTCACGGTCCACGGCCGGGCCGGACTTTCATGCATTTGCCGTATCGCGGCCGCAAGGCGTCCGTCGGCAAGCCCGCGCAAGAGGCCCGGAGAAGCGCCGGTTCCCGCCGTGGAGCGGAGGGCTTCGATGAGCAGAACCTCCAGCAAGCGCGCCAGGATGACGTTACGCGCGGGCCGCTGCTCGCGGGATTCTTCCACTACAAGTTGCACGATGATGGCCAGCCTGCTCTCGCCGCGGACGTGCACGAGTTGTGGCAGGAGTGAAACCAGCAAGGCCGCGTCCGGCGAACCGAAGACGCAGTAGCCAAGCAGCAATCGAACATCAGCCGGGCCGCTTTGAATGCCGAGCCTGAATTCGCCATGGAGCAAGGCGACGGGCGAGGTTTCGATGTCCTCCGGTGCTGGCGGCTCGAGGCTGGACATGGCAAAGCCATACACCGAGGGGATCAGGACAAAGTCGCCCTGCTGCAGGGTGATCGGCTCGTGTCCGCCGACCGCCAGTTGGCACGAGCCATCGAGGACCACGCAGTAGAAGGGCTGCCCGGCTTCCGAGCGGCGCACACGCCAGGGCCCCGCCCCGTTGACGACTTTCGAGAACGAGGCTGTGGGTTGGAGCAGCGTGACAACCTCGGCGAGCGGATCAACCATGACCGGACTCCTGCAAATGAAACTTGGACTTCTGACTGTAGCAAGTCCGGCTGCGGCGATCTATTGTCTCGTCAGTGCAAATCACTTGAAGGAGATGACGATGCAGGACAAGCCCGTCGCCCTGGTTACCGGGGCCAATCAAGGAATCGGTCTTCAGATCGCGAAGGATCTCGCCGGTCACGGCTTCACCGTGCTGGTCGGATCGCGCAATTTCGAGCGCGGCGAGGCCGCGGCCAAAGAGGTTGGGCCAAACGCCCGCGCGCTCCAATTCGATGTGACGGATCAGGCTTCGATCGCCGCCGCGGCGGAGCGCATCCGCAAGGAGTTTGGCCGCCTCGATGTGCTCGTCCAGAACGCGGCCATCTCGAATACGAATAAGCTGCCCGGCCAGTCCGTCATGGAGTACGCAAAGACGACCCGCCCGAGCAACGTGTCGCTCGATGAGATGCGCGCGGTGTGGGAGACGAACGTATTCGGCGTCCTCGCCGTTTACCAGGCGCTGCTGCCGCTCCTGCGCGAATCACCGAACGCCCGCATCGTCAACGTGTCGAGCGGCGCCGGCTCGCTGACCAGGAACGCGGAACCTTCCAATCCGCACCGCGCGATTTTCGGCCCGGTCTACCCTGCGTCGAAGACTGCGCTCAACGCCTTGACGCTGGCCATGGCGATCGAGCTGGAGCCTGAGGGCATCAAGGTCAACGCCGTCTCGCCGGGTTTCACCAAAACGAACCTCAACGGCTACGCGGGCACGGAGACCGTCGAGGAGGGCGCCCGCGAGGCGGTGCGCGTTGCGCTACTCGGCAAGGACGGCCCGACAGGTACGTTCACGCACGCAACACTCGGAACGCTTCCGTGGTGATCGGCAAAGCCGGAAACGGCCAAGCAAGCTCGAACAGTCTCTCCTCATTGAACGGCTATGGCCCGCTCGCCATCGTGACCTACTTATCGGAGTCGCCATGAAAACCGTCCTGATCACCGGATGCTCTTCCGGGTTTGGCCTCGAAACGGCCCGCTACTTCCTTGACCGCGACTGGAAGGTCATCGCCACGATGCGCAAGCCGCGCGAGGACGTCCTGCTGCGTTCCGAGCATCTGCGCGTGCTCGCCCTCGACGTCACCGATCCTGAAAGCATTCGCCAGGCAGTGGCAGCCGCGGGACCGATTGACGTGCTGGTCAACAATGCGGGGATTGGTGTGCGGAACGCCCTCGAGGGCACCTCGATGGAAACCGCCCGCGAAGTCTTTGAGACCAACACCCTCGGTACGATGGCGATGACCCAGGCGGTGCTACCCCAGTTCAGGCAACGCAAGGCAGGCGTCATCATCAACGTCACGTCGAGCGTGACCTTGCGGCCGCTTCCCTTGCTTGCCGTATACACCGCAAGCAAGGCGGCGGTGAACGCCTTCACCGAGTCTCTTGCGCTGGAACTCCGGCCATTCAACGTGCGGGTGAGCCTGGTGTTGCCGGGACGGTCTCCGGAAACCCGCTTCGGTGAAAACGCCCAGACCCGGATGCAGGGCGGCATGCCCGAGGCGTACGCCGGCTTCTCGCAGAGTGTCTCCGCGGGAATGGCGGGGCAGTCGTCCGCCGTCACCCGGGCGCCGGACGTGGCGGAAGCGGTCTGGCGTGCGGCAAACGACGCCTCATGCCCGCTTCGCCTTCCCGCCGGTGCGGACGCCGTGGCCTGGGCCGAGTCCAGATGATCGATTAACCGGCGAGCATCCGGCACTGAGGGCCTGGCCCCCGGCCGAACGGCTGACGGTCAGGTGGCGGCGCGCCCGCGCAGCCGCCCCAAGAAGCCCATCACCCGGTTGGCCACGGACAGTTCTTCCGGCTGGCGGATTTTCTCCACGGCGTGGCGGCTGCGCAGGCCGGGGGAGGACTTGAGCATGCGGTGGTGGCGCAGCGCCGAGGCGATGTTCATGCCCAGCGGGCCGGG
>Ga0302314_10012774_pt1 | contig 14490 bp, 14 predicted proteins | sample III_Palsa_N2_3_FD_200533 | JGI IMG/M metagenome (GOLD analysis project Ga0302314, IMG submission 200533) | Peat permafrost microbial communities from Stordalen Mire near Abisko, Sweden - III_Palsa_N2_3 | ecosystem: Environmental > Terrestrial > Soil > Palsa > Peat permafrost | place: Sweden... | reverse complement strand
AGCCGGAGCCGGTCGCGCCGCCTCCCGCCCGGCCGGAACCGGTCCCGGAGCCGGAACCGCAGCCGACCATGAAGCAGATCCTGGCGCGCACCACCCCACGACCGGGCATGGGCGCCCGGCGACGTCCCTAAGCGCGTCCCGGCGCGCCGGCTGCGGCGCCCTGGTCAAAGCCCGTGCCAGAGGAAGAACTGCGCCGACTTCCACAGGCACAGCATCAGCACGCAGCCCAGCACCAGGGTGCGCAGGCCATGCATCATCCGCCCATCCAGCGGCCAGCGCCGGCCGAGATAGCCGGTGAGCGCCACGGCCACGAGCAGCAGCCCAAGCCCGATCAGCCCCCAAGTGACCAGCGCATCGGCCAGGTGCTGCGCAGCGCTGCTTAGATGCATGCCGCCTCCCGCGACCAGGAGGGCGGGAAGAGGTCGCGCGCCGAGGCATGCGCCTGCCAGATCTCCCCGGGCGTGCCGCAGTCGCGCATCCGGCCCTGCTCGAGGAGCACCACCAGGTCGGCCTGCTCAAGCAGCGGCAGGCGGTGCGAGATGATGAAGGTGGTGCGGCCCCGGCACAGCGCATCGATGACCGGGACCAGGCTGCTCTCGGCCTCGGCATCGAGCGCGGCGGTCGGCTCATCGAACAGGAGGATGCGCGGATTGCGCATCAAAAGCCGGGCGATGGCCAGGCGCTGGCGGAATCCGCCCGAGAGCAGGATGCCACGCTCGCCGATGACCGTGTCGAACTGCCGGGGCATGGCCAGCACCATCTCCTCCAGTCCGGCCTGGCGCGCGGCCAGGACCGCATCGCCGGCGGGATCCCCGCCGAGACGGATGTTGTCGGTGACCGAGCGGTTGAGCAGGGTGACCTCCTGCGGCATGGTGCCCACCGTCACGCGCCAGGCCGCGGTCGGGATCGCCGCAAGGTCCTGGCCATCGATCAGGATCGATCCGTGGCTGGGCTCCTGGAGTTTCAGCAGCAGATCGAAGAGGGTGCTCTTGCCGGCGCCATTGCGGCCGATGACCGCCACGCGCGCTCCCGCCTCGACCTGGAAGGTCAGCCCCGCCAGCACCGCCTGCGCGCCATGCGGATAGCTGAAGGCGACGTCGCGGAAGGCGATCGCGCCGCACGCCGGCGCCGCCGGCCCAGGCAGCGCGGCACCGGGCACGGCCAGAGGCGCGGGATCGCGCAACACCTGCTCCAGGCGCCGTGCCGCCGCGCTCGAGCGCTGCAGCGACGGCAGCATCGAGCCGACCCGGGTCAGGGGCTCGGAGAGGATCTGCATGTAGGCCAGGAAGGCGACCAGGGCGCCGACCGACAGCCCGTCATGCACCGTCAGCCAGCCGCCCAGGGCCAGGACCAGCACCAGTCCGGCGTATTCGGTGAAGCCGAAGAAGGGCCCGACCAGCGACTGCACCCGGGCGAGCCGGCCCTGGACCTCGGCGTATCCGGCCACCGCATGGCCGATGGCCATGGTCTCGCCCGGCACGGCGTTCATGGCCTGCAGCATCTTGCCGGCGCTGAGCGACTCCTGGAACTGCGCGTTGAGGTTCCCGAGCTGGTCGAGGGTGCGGCGCTCGCCCTGCCAGCCGAGCCGGGCGACCAGGACCGCGGCGACCCCGGCCAGGACCAGGAAGCTGACGATGGTCAGTCCGAAGACGCGGTTGAGCACCACCATCATGGTCAGCACGCCGACGATGCGCGTCAGGTCGTAGGGCGCCGCGCCCAGGATCTCCAGGACCGCGTCCTGCATCGCCTGCACGTCATGGACCAGGCGCGACAGGGCGTCGCCGACGCGGCGGTCCTGGGCGACCACCGCCCGGTCCTGCTGCAAGGCGGCGTACAGCTCGGTGCGCAGCCGCGCGCAGCCGCGATGGATGGTCGCGTTGTGGAGGCGCGCCATGACGTAGCGCGCGCCGAACTGTCCGGCCGCCAGGACCAGGATGCCCAGCGCGAAGCCGGCCACCGCCCGGTAGGCCAGGGCACCGCCGCCGCCCGCGCCATGCCAGTCGATCAGGCGGTTGAGGGCATGCATGGCCAGGAAGGGGCAGAACAGGTCCGCGCTGGCGATGACCGTGATCAGGAGCGCCGAGACCAGGACGATGCGACGGGAGAGGAAGTAGCGGCGCAGGAGCGCGGCCAGGCCGGAGGATCCGCTCATGGCCTGGTGCCGCGGCCCTTGATGAAGTCGTCCCAGCGGTAGCGGCTGCGCAGCGCGCGGTAGTGCTCGACGGTGAGGCTGACGATCAGCACATCCTCATCGCCCGAGTCGGGCCGCCGTCCCGGGGTCAGGGTCGCCTCGTGCTGGAGCAGCCGCGAGAAGAAGCGCGAGCTCGGGGTGTTGTTGGCGAAGATGTAGCCATAGGCCTTGCGCAGGTTGAGCATGTCGAAGCAGATCTCGCCGGTCTTGGCCACCACCCACAGCCCGAAGAGCGAGCGCTGGCTCGCCGGCTCGACCAGGATGTCGAGCTCCCCGGTGCGGCCGATCCAGTTGATCTCCTTGAGGTGGATGAAGCCGATCGGGCGCTGCTCATACAGCACCAGGTAGCCGCACTGGCGGTCGATCACCGGATCCATGCCGATCAGCGCCTGGACCTTGCGCCGCGAGGCATCGATGCCGCCAGGCTCGTCCTCGAAGACGCGCTGGATGTCGGGATTGGCCAGCCACTGGGTGAGCAGCTCGACGTCGTCAGCGCACAGGGTGCGGAAGTGGCAGGGCTCGCTCGGTCTCCCACCATCACCCAGGGCAGGGCTCCCTGAGCCAGCCGCTGCAGATGAGGTCTTGGTGGGTCCGCTCATGGTAGAAGTGCTCCTTCAGCACGCCTTCGCGCCGCATCCCGAGCGCCTCGCACAGCGCGAGACGCTGCATGTCGCCGGCGAGCGAGAAGGTCTGGGTCTTGGTGACGCCGATCGTCCCGCACAGCAGGCGCAGCGCCTGCAGCAGATGCTGTGTTGCCGCTCCGGCGGCGGGATAGGCGCGGAACTGGAAATCGAGATCGGCCACATGCATGCTGTATTGGATATGGGTCAGCAGGATCAGGGCGCTGCCGTCGGCGCTGACCCACAGCTGCGCGGCGCGCGTGCAGTAGTCGATGAAGGAGTCGCGGTTGAAGGTCGTGAACGGGCCGGCCACTCCGACCACGAACGGCGAGCGGCGCGGCTCGAGGTACCAGGCGAAGGCGGCCTCCACCTCCGTGGTGGTCGCCAGATGGAAAGCGCTCGCGAGAGCGGTGCTGGGTGGCTCGGCCATCGTAGATTGCCTGGTGCGGGCATCCGACGGTACGGACGTACCCAGCCCCGCGCCGGTGGCGCGCAGCTTGCGGCTTCGCAGGAACTTCCCGGACGGTTCAACCATGGTTGGTGGGGTGGTGGGGCGCTGGGTAGGGGGGGTGGATGGTGAAGGGAGGATTGGAGGTGGGGAGGGGCGATGTGAAACGACAGCGCAGTGGACCACGGCGGTGATGGGGAGAGCGCTGGATCGGCTGCGGCGGGCGCGTGCCGTGCTCCGACATGCTCAGAAGCGGCGGTTCTGAACAGGGACCGCAGTCATGGTCCGTTCATGAAGGCAGCATAGCGGCCGATTCGGCAACCCTATTTGAACTATAGTTAGCTACGATACCGGCACGCGATACAGCAGGCCTGTACCGTACTTTCGTCCCGGGAACGCCCTCGTTTGAGGCGCCATGCGCGCGGCCTAGAAATCGAGCTCGCCGCTGATCGTCGACTGCCAGGCCGAACCGAGCATGAGCGTCTGGTCGGGCTGGTGCAGGATACGCCGCATGGCCCGGCCGACGCCGGCCAGCGCCGAGCCGTAGCGTCCGGCGACCAGGGTCAGCTGCACGCTGAGCGCCATCTCCTCGTAGGACAGCGCCGGCCCGCGCTCGCCGGGTTGCGGAACGCGCAGCTCGGTGTCGTTCCAGCTGAAGACCACCCCGGGGCGCAGCACTCCTGAGCCATAGACAATGCCCAGCTGGCTGTTGTCCGCCACCTGGCCGCTGATCAGCCAGTCCGGGCGCGGCTGCCAGGAGAGGTAGGAGAAGGGGAAGCCCAGTGCCCACTGCAGGCGCGGTCCGAGCTGGCAGTAGGCGATGCCCGGGAACACCACCGGCAGGTGCAGCTCGCGCTGGGTGGTGCCGATGAGCTCGACCATCCACGAGGAGGCAGCCTGCGCTTGGGGGTGGATGTAGAACACCACCGAGCCGTCGCAGCGCTGCCAGCTGAAGGCGCCCGGCCCGTCGGCGTAGTGCATGTCCAGGTCGCAGCCGAGCATCGTGCCGCTCGGGCCGAGCTGGCGCGGGAACAGCTCGAGCTCGCCATAGCCCGCGCGCGAGCGCGTCATCTCCCCGCCGCCGGGCTGCGCGCGCGCGAACGACAGCTCGTAGAAGCCGAGCGAGGCGATCAGGTTCCAGTCGTGGCCCCACACCAGGCTGCCATCGATCGAGCCGTAGTCCTGGTCGATGGCCGGGGTCGCGTCGTCCGCGCCGGGCCACTCATGGAGGCCGGTGAGGTTCACATCCGCACCCGTCGGCGCCAGATCCGGTGCGACCAGCAGATCGACCTCGCGCGAGGCGCCGTTGAGCGCTGCCGCGGACAGGACCAGCACCAGGCAGGAGCCAGCCAGCGCGCTGGAGCCACCGATGGTGGCCAGGTAGCCGCAGCGGCTCATGGACGCAGGCTCGGCGGCGGCAGCATGGGCGGCAGCAGCATGGGCGATGGCTGCCCAGGCGCTACTTGATCAGCGCGCTGATCTGCTTGAAGAGCGGGCCGCCGGCGACGCGCAGCCAGCGCATCACGATCGTCTCCACCGGCAGCACCAGGGCGCCGAGATCACGCGCCCCGGCCAGGCCCAGGTCGCGGTGGCCCGCCGCGCGCGAGGCCACCGCATCGCCGGCGATCACCACCTCATGCCCGGCCGCGAGCAGGTCGGCGGCGGTGTGCAGGACGCAGACGTGGGTCTCCAGTCCGCACAGCACGAAGGTGCGGCGGTGCAGGGCCTCGAGCGTCCCGCGCAGGTGCGCATCCTCGAGGCAGGAGAAGTGCAGCTTGGGGAAGCGCGGCGCCTGTGGCGCGAGCGCGCTGAGGTAGCCGAGGGTCGGGCCGAGGCCCTTCGGGTACTGCTCGCTGATCACGGTCGGGATCGCCAGCAGCTGCGCTGCGGATATCAGCTGCTTCAGGCAGCGCCCGACCGGCTCGTGCTCGGCCACACTGGGGATCGCAGCGACGAAGCGCTCCTGGACGTCGATCACCAGCAGGGCGCTGTCGGATGCCAGGAGCTCGAAGGGCCGCATCACCCAGCCCGGATCAGGGCGACGGTCACATTGTCGATGCCACCGCGCTCGTTGGCGAGGTCGACCAGGCCCAGGCAGCCCAGCTCGAGGTTGCCGGAGGAGGTCACGGTCTGCAGCATCTCCTCGTCCTCGAGCATGTCGCACAGCCCATCGGAGCACAGCAGGTAGATGTCGCCCGGGCGCAGGTCCTCGATGGTGATGTCGACGGTGATCTGGTCCATGCCCAGCGCGCGCGTGACGATGTTGGCCAGCAGCGCCGCCTCCTCGCTGTGCGGGTCGAGCAGTCCCGCGCGCACGCGCTCGGCGACCAGGCTGTGGTCGGAGGTGACCTGCTCGATGCGCGATTCCGCGATGCGGTAGATGCGGCTGTCGCCGACATTGGCGGTGATCACCCGGTCGTCCATGAAGGCGCAGGCCACCACCGTGGTGCCCATGTCGTAGAGCGAGGGGTCGAGGCGGGCGCGGGAGAGGATATGGTCGTTGGCGCCGAACACCGCGAGCTTCATCGCCTCGATGACGCGGTCCTCCTGGGGCCAGTCGGTGGGCTTGAGCTGGCGCATGCCGTTGGAGATGACGCGGACCGCCAGCTCGGATGCGATATGGCCGCCGGCGTGTCCGCCCATGCCGTCGCAGACGATCGCGAAGCGGTCGCGCACATCGAAGAACACCGAGTCCTCATTGTTCTCGCGCACCTGCCCCTTGTGGGTCAGGGCCGCCATCTGCAGTCGCATCACTTATTCCACCGCCAGTGCCAGGAGGGTCATGTCGTCATGCACCGGCAACGCGCCACGGAAGGTGTCGACCCCGACCATGATCGCGGCCAGGAGCGCCTCGGGGCCCTTCGCGGAGGTGGTTCTGACCACCTCGAAGAGGCGCTCGGTGCCCCACTCCTCCTGCTCGTGGTTCATGGTCTCGGTGACACCGTCGGTATAGAGCACGACGGTGTCGCCGCCGGCGAGGGTGGTGACCTCCTCGCGCAGGCTCTGGCGGAAGATCGCGCCGGCCTTCATACCCAGCACCATGCCGGGCGGCCGGATCTCGACCAGTTCGGCGGTCGGCTGGCTGAAACGGATCGCCGGGGTGCCACCGGCCCGGGCCCAAGTCACGCTCTTGGCCTCGGGGTCGAGGATGCCATAGATCATGGAGATGAACATCTTGCCACCGAGGTCGCGGGTCAACGCATCGTTGACCTTGCCGAGGGTGTCGGCCGGCCCGGCGCCGAGCGAGGCGTAGATCTCCAAGGTCTTCTTGGCCATCGACATGATCAGCCCGGCCTGCACGCCATGGCCGCTGACGTCGCCGACCGCGAAGCCGAGGCGGCCGTCGCTTAAGGGTATGAACTCGTAGAAATCACCGGTGATGTCCGAGCAGGCCTGGTAGTGCGTCGCGAAGGTGAAGCCCGGCACCTCCGGATTGGTCGCGAACATCTTGGCCTGGAGGTCGCGGGCGTGCATCACGTCGGTGCGCTCGGCCGAGTGCGTCGGGGTCGGCGTCGGGGTCGCGGTCGGCTCGCTTTCCCAGTCGCTGATCTTGATGTCCTGGCGGGTAGCGGGCGTCACGGCGCGGCTGCGCGGGATGACCGGCGTGGAGGGCTCGTCGAGGGTCTCCATGACGCTGAACAGGCTCGGCGTGCGCGACAGCGGCGGCACCGCATCGGTGGTCACCACCGGGGTCGCCGGCAGGGTGCCGGTGGTCACCACCGGGGTTGCCGGCAGGGTCCCGGTGAGCGGGGCGCCGGAGGCGGGCGTCACCGGATGGGCGATCGGCGCGGCGTTGCGCGCCGCGTTCGCGGCATTCGCGGCATTGATGCTGGCGATCACATTGGCCACCGGCGACGGGGTCTCCCCCGGCTTGGCCCCCGGCCCGGAGGGACGGGCGACCGGCGCGGTGCGGCTCGACTGACGGCTCGGCGCGCTGAGCACCTTGCCGGGCGTCCCGCCGCTGGGGGTGCCCGAGCTCGGGGTGCGCGCCACCCCGCCGGAGGGCGTGGTCTTCTGCCCGCTGGCAGGCGTGCTGGTCGGGCTCTGCGAGGCGGCCTGCTGCACCTGGGGCTCGGGCTGGGTCTCGAAGCGTTCCGGCGAGAAGGCCGGGCAGCGCAGCAGCAGGTGCTTGGTGATGCCCTCGACGGCGGGCTGCCAGTCCTCGGGCGAGCGCACCGTGACCTCACCGACGTGCTGCAGGCAGCAGGGGCAGACCCAGGCGTTGGCGCGGTCGACGTAGCGCCACACCGAGAACTGCAGCTGCGCCGAGACCAGCTGCGAAAGCCCGGGTGTGCGCGCGGCCAGGTCGCGGGCGCGCATCACGTCCTCGACGGCGTAGATGATGCCCTGGTGGTAGGAGGCGCAGACGCGCAGATGCCCGGCCATGGCCTGGAAGACGAAGTTGTTGAGCTGTCCACTCTGCAGGCGGACGTTGCTGATGCGCTCCAGGCAGGACGGGCAGTGCCAGACGCCTTCATGGTCGTAGACCCGCCAGGCCGGCGTCGCCTCGGCCTGATAGGTCATGTTCTCGAAGTGCATGCGCTCGGCGACCAGGTTCAGGTTCTGCGCCGTGCCGCGCCCCGAGGCGTACCCGCGGCAGCCTTCCAGATGCAGGGCGATCGAGTCCTCGCGCGAGCGCCCCTGGCGCTTGGCCACGGCGCTCAGGCAGAAGGGGCAGATCCACTTGCCGTTCTGGGCGAAGAAGGCCCAGGTATTGTCGGACAGCAGCCGGTCGCGCACCGTGGCCGCCAATGGGCTTGCGCCGCGGACACTGCTGCCGACGGGAAGCTTGAACCCGCTGCGAACCGGTTTAGGGGAACGATCGTCCATTGGCGCGCCGTACCTTACGATGGCGGTGGTCCTGGCGCAACTACGCATGCAGCGCGAAAATGCTGTACAAATCGCCGCAAAGTCGTGCTTTACCGCAGTACCGAGCGTCGCGCCGCCCCCACGCCGGGCCGTGCTCGCCGGGCCCTAGCGCCCCTGGCGCAAACGCTCGGCCAGGAAGTTGTCCAGGTACGGATTGGCCTCGATGGCCCTGGCCGTCGACTCGAGGTCGTATTCGACGCGGCGGAAGATCGCGCGCGGCGCCCCGGCCTCGTCGTCGAGAAGGACGTAGGCCGCACGGTTGTCGCCATCGCGCGGCTGGCCGACCGAGCCGATATTGATCAAGGCCTTCTCGCCCGGCTCGACGAAGTAGGTCTGCCCCCACAGCATGGGTGGCGGGATGAAGGTCTGGTCCTCGAGGAAGACGCCCGGGATGTGGGTGTGCCCGACGAAGCAGATGTGCGGGATGAGGCTGAAGATCTCGCTCATCTTCGGCCCGTTCTTGCAGTCGCGCGGCATCACGTATTCACGGGTCGGCTGGCGTGGGCTGGCGTGGGTGAAGAGGAAGATGCCCTCCTGGGCGTGCAGCTGCAGGTTCTGGAGGATCTTCCAGCGGTTGGCCCGCACCTCGTCGCTGCCTTCGGTCTTGAGGTGCTCGCGGGTCCAGTCGATGGCGCGCTTGGCGCGCGGGTTGAAGTTCTCGGCGCCGAAGAGCAGGGCCTCCTCGTGGTTGCCCATCAAGACCGCGCCGCAGCGCCGCACCAGGTCCAGGCATTCGCCCGGGTAGGGGCCATAGCCGACCACATCGCCCAGGCAGATGACGCGTTCAGCGCCCTTGGTTTCCATGTCCGCGAGCACCGCAGTAAGTGCCGACAGATTGCCATGGATATCGCTGATCAGCCCTTGCAGCATTGAACTCCACTGGGATGGATCAATCTCCATGGCAGACAGCCGGTCCCGAGCCCGTTCGGGCCGGGCCCGCTACCCGGTGTATCACCCGCTACGCCGGTGAGAGGGCGCTAGCAGATCATGGGTACGATCCCGGTCGCGTCACACCACCAGGGTCAGCGGGCGCGGTGCGGGCCCGAACTCGACCCGCGTCCCGGCCGGCAGCTCGCAGCTGATGTTCGGTCCATCGATGTACAGCGACAGCCCCGGGGTCGCCGGGGTCAGGCGCAGGCTGCGCGGCGGCAGCTGGGTGCCCTGCAGGATGGTTGAGACCAGGCGGCCCTGGAAGGGCTCGCGCACGCGAAACAAAAGCGCGCCCTGATGCGCCTCGACCGGGGTCGCGCCGGCGCTGTGGATGGCCGCGGTCGAGCCCGAGGCGGTCGCGATCCACACCCCGCTGGAACGCTGCTGCTCGCGCTGGCCATCGACCTCGAGCAGGTACTTGCTCATCGCCGCCGGGTTGCGGCTTGAGAACAGGCAGTCGTTGAGGATGCGCCAGCTCGCCTGGCCGACCGTGGCCTGCAGCTGCGGCAGCTCCTCGGTCTGCGCCGTCGCGGCGCGCACCCGGCCCAGGACCTCGGCAACGCTGTCGGCGGTGGCGCGGGTGAAGTGGCCGATGGAATGCGCCGGATCGGAATTGACGGTCAAAAGCGGTACCGTGCCGCCCAGGGCGTTGGCGGTGAAGACCGTGCCGTCGCCGCCCACGGTCACGATCAGCTCGCAGTCCTGAGCGTCGCCCGGGCGCAGGGTGTCGACGGTGCGCTCCAGGACCTGATCGGCAGCGAGCGCGTGGCGTACCACCGCCAGGGCGTGGTGGTGGCAGCGCGCGGCATCGCTCATGCGCTCCTGGTCGAGCGCGCCGCTGGCGAGCAGGCGCGCGAGATCCTCGGCGCGCAGGCGGGCCGAGAGCGGGATCTTGGCGACCAGCAGAACGCGCATGGCTAGCGCATGCTCAGCTGGGCGCGGGTGTCCGTGTCCGCGGCCAGGATCTCGTCCAGGCGCGGCGCGGCGACCCGGGGCGCCTGCGCCAGGGCCCGTTCGATGACCTGGAAGATGTCGATGAAACGCCCGTGGCCGGCCAGGTAGTCGGCAACCGCCATCTCATTGGCGGCGTTCATGATGGTGGGCAGCAAGCCCCCCGCGGTGGCGGCATGGAAGCCCATGCGCAGCGAGGGGAAGCGCGCGAGGTCCGGCTCCTCGAAGGTCAGCGCACCGAGGCTGGCGAAGTCCGGGGGCTGGACCGGGCCCGGGGCATGGCGCGGATAGGTCAGGCTGTACTGGATGGGCACGCGCATGTCCGGGCGCCCGAGCTGGGCCATCACCGAGCCGTCGCGGTAGGTGACCATGCTGTGGATGACGCTCTGCGGATGGATGAGCACGCGGATGCGCTCGGCCGCGATGCCGAACAGCCAGCGCGCCTCGATGATCTCGAGGCTCTTGTTCATCAGGGTGGCCGAGTCGATGGTGATCTTCGGGCCCATGCTCCAAGTCGGATGCTTGAGCGCCTGCTCGCGCGTCACCTGCGACAGGTCCAGGACCTGCCGGAAGGGGCCGCCCGAGGCGGTCAGGACGAGCTGGGCGACCTCCTCGGCGTGGTGGTGCTCCAAGCACTGGAAGATCGCCGAGTGCTCGCTGTCGACCGGCAGGAGCTCAGCACCGCTGGACGCCGCCTCGCGCACGATCAGCTCCCCGGCCATGACCAGCGGCTCCTTGTTGGCGATGCAGACGCGCTTGCCGGCGCGCACCGCCGCCAGGGTCGCGGGTAGCCCGGCGGCGCCGACGATCGCGGTCATCACCGTGTCGACCTGCGGGCAGCTGCTGATCGCGCACAGCGCCTCGGGGCCGGCCTGGGCCTGCACCGCGCTGCCGGACAGGGCGCGGCGCAGCTGCGGCAGGAGGCTCTCATCGGCGATCACCGCCACGCTGGCCTGGCCCGCGACCGCGATGCGCGCCAGCTCGTCGACCTTGCGGTGCGCCGAGACCGCGTGCACGCGCACCCCCAGGGCCTGGGCCACCGCCACGGTGTTCACGCCGATCGAACCGGTGGCGCCGAGGATGGTCAGGACCCGGGGCGCCGCGGGGGTCATGCGCCCAGACCCGGCAGGAGCTCGGCGACGGCGGCGATGAAGGCGGCGTTCCACTGCGGCTGGCCGACCGAGATGCGCAGCTTGGTGCGCAGCTGCGGGGTGTCCCACCAGCGTACCAGGATGCGGCGCGCCTTCAGCGCCCGGTACAGGTCCCCGGCGCGTTCTCCGACCTCGCACAGCACGAAGTTCGCACTCGCGGGCGGGAAGCTCCAGCCGAAGCCGCGGCAGGCCTGCTCGAGCACGGCGCGCTCGGCGAGGATGCGCATCACCAGGGAGCGGTGGTAGTCGCGGTCCTGCAGCGCGACCTCGCCCAGGCACTGCGAGATGGCGTTGACGTTGTAGCTGTCCTTGACCTTCTCGAGCTGGGTCACGACCTCCGGATGGGCGAAGAGCAGTCCCAGCCGCGCCCCGGCCAGGCTGTAGCTCTTCGAGAAGGTGCGCAGCACCACCAGGTTCGGATGGCGGTCGAGGTATGGCAGCATGCTCGCATCCGTGGCCGCGAAATCGATGTACGCCTCATCGACCACCAGGATGCCGTCGAGCTCGTAGGCCAGCTGGCGCAAGCTGGTCACATCAACCAGGGTCGAGGAGGGGTTGTTGGGATTGGCGATGACCACCATCCGCGCCGCCTGGCGCGCCAGGATCGAGGGCAGCTCCCAGGTGCCACCGCGCTGCAGATAGTCGACCTGGACCAGCTCCACCCCCTGCAGGGTGGCCAGGGTCTCATAGAGCCCATAGGTCGGCCACGGGCAGGCGACCCGGCTGCCGGCGCCGAGGAAGGCGCGGTAGAGGATGGTCAGGCAGTCGTCGGAGCCGTTGCCGACCAGGACCTGGCTGGGCTGGACGTCGAAGCGCGCCGCGGCGGCTGTGCGCAGCCCCTGCGCCAGGGGGTTGGGATACAGGCGCATGCTCTCGTCGCTGATGGTGCGCAGCGCGGCGGCGACCGCCGGCGAGGGCCCCCAGGGGCATTCGTTGGTATTGAGCTTGATGCAGTCGCGGACCTGCTCGCCGGGGGTGTAGCCGCGCATCGCGCGGATCTCGGGCCGGAGGTGGCGGAGCGCCGCCGTGGCGGGCAGCTGGTCGGCCTGGGGGCGGGGGGATGTGTCCATGGGCAGTGCCACGGTAGCGGCACATCGCAGGGGGACCAGCGGGCTACCGCGGGCCTGCGCGCGGCCTATCCGCCGCCAGGGCGCCGGAACACCACCCCCATCAGGCCGCGGCCGATGGTGATGGTGATGCCCGAGCCGCGCACCTGTCGCCACAGTCCGGCGGTCTCCTGCAGGTTCAAGGTTCTCAGGCGCGGCAGCATGGTGATGGCCAGGACCAGGCCCGGCAGGCGCAACAGGACCGAGACCAGAAACAGCGTCTTGAAGATCGATCCGGAGAAGTGCGGCAGGACATCGAGCTGCAGGAGCTCCTTGCCGACCAGGGTGCCGAGGATCACCGCGGCGTTGACCACGACATTGTAGAAGCCGATCAGCCGCACCCGCTGCAGGGGGTCGCGGTTGCAGGAGAACAGCAGCACGCTGATTGCGGTCTCCGCGCAGCACCAGGCGCAGCCGGCCATGATCTCATTGAGCGCCAGGTAGCGGATGTCGGTCAGGAAGATCCAGGCCATGACCCCCAGCGTGATGCCGATCACCGCGACCCGCAGCATGGCGCGTGGACCGAACAGGTCGACCGCCCGCCCGACCACCGGCACCACCAGGAAGCGCGCCACCACCTGGGTATTGCACAGCCACCAGTACTGCTTGGGATCGTAGCCCAGCCCGCCGTCGGCATGCGTGGTGAGCATGTAGGAGGCGACGTAGGGGGCGCTGACGCAGACTCCGAACATGAAGACTGCCCAGACCAGGGTCCACCGCCCGATGTCGGTCGAGGGCAGGTTGCGGATGAAGCCCCATAAGGTGATGTCGGTGGCCGGCAGCGCGGTGGATACCGGTCCGCGCCACGCCGGACGCGGTGCCGGCACTGGCTGGCGCGCCTGAAGCAGCGTGCTCAAGGCGCGCGACAATCCCGCCAGGGCGAAGACCACGGCCAGTCCGACGGCCTGGGTGTGCGCCGGATAGTGGCTGATCACCTGCGCGAAGATGAAGCCCCAGGCGAGCTTGACCGGCAGGAAGATGGTGCTGCGCCAGGATTGATAACGGCCGAGCATCGAGCGCGGCACCAGGTCGCCCATCCACGACTGCCAGGCCGGACCGCTGATCGCCCCGGCCAGGCCGATGCAGATGATCATCACCAGCGTCAGGTCGACCACATGCGGCATGCCCGGATACCAGACCGGGATCTCGAGACCCCACAGCAGCGCGGTCTGGACGATGCCCATGATCACCGAGGTGCGGCGGTTGCCGCCCAGGAAGGCGATCACCGGTCGCGCGATGGCGCCGAGCGTCATGACCCCGAGGGCCGGGATGATGGTCAGCAATCCGATGACATGCGGCAGCGCGCCAAGGCGCTGCTGCAGCAGCGGGATCAGCCAGACCTCGGTCGCGGCGAACATCGCCCCGACCACCGCGGCCTCGCTCAGGGAGATGCGGATGCCACGCCGGATGTCGCTCTCGACACCCGCCTTCGCACGCAGGAGGAACGCGGCCATGGGGAAACGGCAGTTTGGATCAGGGTCGGGCTGCGCAAGCCAACGCCCTGTCGCTGACCATGCACCCCGGCGCATGCCGTGCTGAAGGTTCAAACGATGACCCGCAAAGTATCCCAACGGAGAGCGCGAAAGGGTCCTCGAATTCAACCACGTTATACAGTCGTAAGTCACTGATTGTAAATGACTTATAATTAAATTATGAAGCCAATACTGGAAATTCTCATGGTCTAGGATTCTACCGCAATGGCAGCGCCGTAGAATAGCACCCGACTCCTGGCTTCACTCGACCGGATTTCCGGACCAGGCCAGGACCCACGGAACGGACGCTGTGTCGTTGATCTGCATCATGATGTCAAACCTGATTGACGCTCCCACCACGGCACACCCCATTCCCATCCCCAGCGCACCACAGAACCCGGAGCTGCGTGCTCCTGGCGTGAGGTATCACCATGGAGCGCCTTAGCACGTTTCTACGCCGGCAGATGTCGCAGCGCGGCTTGACGATCCGCGAACTGTCGGCACGTCTCGGCTATTCCGGCAACTCGTTCGTCTCCAATGTACTCAACCACAAGAAGTCGCTGCCGATCCAGAAGGTCGACGAGTGGGCCAAGGCGTTGGGGCTCAAGGAACGCGACCTGGAGACCTATTTCGAGCTCTGCTCGAACGAATTGGCGCCGAAGTTCCTGGTCCGGGTCATCCAGCACCTGCGCAAGAAGAACGCTGAGCTGGAAGCGGTCGTTCAGCACCGACGCCATCATTAGCCAACATCA
>Ga0302314_10012771_pt1 | contig 14491 bp, 12 predicted proteins | sample III_Palsa_N2_3_FD_200533 | JGI IMG/M metagenome (GOLD analysis project Ga0302314, IMG submission 200533) | Peat permafrost microbial communities from Stordalen Mire near Abisko, Sweden - III_Palsa_N2_3 | ecosystem: Environmental > Terrestrial > Soil > Palsa > Peat permafrost | place: Sweden... | reverse complement strand
ACAAAGTCCTGCGCAGCTGGGGCAGCGACGGCAGCCCCACCAAGCCGCGCCCGCGCGGCACCCCGGAGCAATACGAAATGATGGCGCGCTGCCTGCGCTGCGGCACCTTCGTGCCGCGCGACTCGCTGAGCGAGCGCGGCCGCTGCCGCAGCTGCGAGAAAAACCCCTGATGGAGCTGGCGGCGGCCGGTCCCGGCGTGGAAGTGACGCCGGAAGACTGGCGCCTGCTGCGCACCCTGTCCTACTACCGCCTGCTGCTGGTGGCGGGCCTGATGATCCTCTGCTCGAAGGGTTACGGCCCCTTCATGTTCGAGCGCATCGACCGCATCGCCTTCTTCAACGCCACCCTGGTCTACGCCGCCGCCGCCGTGCTGCTGCTGCCGGCGGTGCGCTGGCGCCTGCCGGGCCTGATGACCCAGTCGATGATGCATTTCTTCGTCGACGCCTGCGGCATCTGCCTGCTGGTCTACAAGGCTAACGGCCTGGCCAGTGGCCTGGGCGTGCTGCTGCTGACGCCGGCGGTGGGCTGCAGCTCGGTGCTGGGCACGCGCATGGCGCTGCTGCTGGCCTCGATCGGCACCCTGTTCGTGTTCGGCGAGGAAATCTTCCGCTTGTCGGAGACCGACCAATCGCTGGGCAACATGTCCGGCGCCGGTCTGCTCGGCCTGATCCTGTTCGGCACCTCCATCGCCGCCAGCACCGTGGCGCAGCGCGCACGGCGCAGCGAGGCCCTGGCGGCGCGCGTCGGCAGCGATTTCGCCAGCCTGTCGCAGCTCAACGACCGCATCATCGACAACATGGCCACCGGCGTGCTGGTGGTGGACGCCGACCAGCGCGTGCGCCTGCTCAACGCCGCGGCGCAGCGCCTGCTCGGCACCGGTCCGCTGGCCGAGGGCAGCTCGCTGGCGGAGCAGGTGCCGGAACTGGCGGCGGCGCTGCGCACCTGGCAGCAGCAGCCCGGCCGCGAGCCCGGACCGGTGTCGCTCTGGGCCAGCACGGCCGAGGTGGCGCCGCGCTTCATGAGCCTCGGCGGCGGCCCCGCCAAGCAGGTGCTGATCCTGCTCGACGACGCCCTGCGCCTGCGCGAACAGGCGCAGCAGATGAAACTGGCGGCGCTGGGCCGGCTCTCCGCCAGCATCGCCCACGAAATCCGCAACCCGCTGTCGGCGATCCACCACGCCGGCCAGCTGCTGGCCGAATCGCCGCACCAGAACCAGGAGGACCGCCGGCTGCTCGACATGATCCAGCGCCACAGCACGCGCATCGACAAGATCGTCAACGACGTGCTCAACCTGTCGCGCCGCGACGCCGCCACGCCGAGCAACATCGCCCTGCGCGGCTTCCTCGAGCGGACCGTCGCCATCTACCGCGAAGGCCACCCCAACCGCGCCTGCCAGATCGACCTGGAGGGCGTGGAGCCGGACCTGACGGTGCGCTTCGACCCCAATCACCTGCAACAGATCCTGCTCAACCTGTGGGACAACAGCTTCGAGCACGGCGCCGCCCGCGGCGGCGAGGCGGTGCACATCAGCCTCGCCAGCGGACGCCAGGCGGCGCTGGGACAAAGCTATATCGACGTGGCCGACAACGGCGGCGGCATCGCCAGCGAGCTGCGCGAGCGCGTGTTCGAGCCGTTCTTCACCACCGCCCACAAGGGCACCGGGCTGGGCCTGTATCTGGCGCGGGAGCTGTGCGAATACAATCAGGCGCGCCTGCTGCTGCTGCAGAGCGAGCAGGGCGTGCGCTTCCGCCTGATCTTCGCCGCCTAGATTCACCGCCCAGCAACGCTTCAAGACAAAGGAACATGACCAAGGCACACGCCCTCATCATCGACGACGAAGCCGATATCCGCGAACTGCTGGAGATCACCCTGTCCCGCATGGGGCTGCGCACGCACGGCGCCAGCACCGTGGCCGAGGCGCGGCAGATGCTCGCCGAACACGAGTTCGACCTGTGCTTCACCGACATGCGCCTGCCGGACGGCGACGGCATCGCCATCCTGCAGCACATCCAGCGCGAGAAGCCGGGCCTGCCGGTGGCGGTGATCACCGCCTACGGCAACGCCCAGGCCGCCGTGGAAAGCCTCAAGGCCGGCGCCTTCGATTTCGTCTCCAAGCCGGTGGACCTGCAGGCGCTGCGCAAGCTGGTGGACGCGGCGCTGAAGCTGCGCCACCCGGCCGCCGCGCCGGCGGCGGACGACGGCGGCCTGCTCGGACGGGCCCCCGGCATCGACAACCTGCGCGCCATGGTCGAGCGGCTGGCGCGCAGCCAGGCGCCGGTGCACATCGCCGGCGAATCCGGCACCGGCAAGGAGCTGGTGGCGCGCCTGATCCACGCGCGCAGCCCGCGCAGCGCGGCGCCGTTCGTGCCGGTCAACTGCGGCGCCATCCCCTCCGAGCTGATGGAAAGCGAATTCTTCGGCCACCTGCGCGGCAGCTTCACCGGCGCCAGCCGCGACAAGGTGGGCCTGTTCCAGGCCGCCGAGGGCGGCACCCTGTTCCTCGACGAGGTCGGCGACCTGCCGCTGCACATGCAGGTCAAGCTGCTGCGCGCCCTGCAGGAGCGCGCGGTGCGGCCGGTGGGCGGCGAAACCGAGATTCCGGTGAACGTGCGGGTCATCTCCGCCACCCACAAGGACCTGGGCACGCTGCTGGCCCAGGGCAGCTTCCGCCAGGACCTGTACTACCGCCTCAACGTCATCGAAATCCGCACCCCGCCGCTGCGCGAGCATGCCGAGGACATCCCCCTGCTGGCGCAGGCGATCCTGGCGCGGCTGGCCGCGAGCAACGGCCTGCCGGCCACGCCCGAGCTGACCGCGGAAGCGCTGCGCCGGCTGCAGGCCTACGCCTTCCCCGGCAACGTGCGCGAACTGGAAAACGTGCTGGAGCGCGCCGTCACTCTCAGCGACGGCAAGCACATCGCCGCCGCCGAACTGCAGCTGCGCGGCGACACCGGCAATGGCCAGCCGGCGGTGCAGGTTGGGGTGCAGGTCGCGGCGCCCGTCGCCGCGGGAGACCCCGCGAAGGGCGGCCCCGCCTTCGAGGACCAGATGGAAGAGATCGAACGCCGCGCCATCCGCGAGGCGCTGGAAAAAGCCCGCTACAACAAGACCAAGGCGGCGGCGCTGCTGGGCATGTCGTTCCGCTCGCTGCGCTATCGGATCAAGAAGCTGGGGATTGAGTAGGGCGAGGTAACGGCCACGCGGCGAGGCGTTATGGCATATTATGCCAATCAAGAATCGCTTCGCGGGTATCAATATGCCGACACGTAACGTCGTTCTTACTGACCATCAGGCGGACTTGCTCGAACGGCTTGTCACATCCGGCCGTTACCAGAATGCCAGCGAGGTGCTGCGCGAGGGATTGCGGCTGGTCGAAACTCAGGAAGCGGAGGCCAAGGCCCGGTTGCGGGCTTTGCGGGAAGCAGCCCAAGCCGGTATCGAAGATATGGACGCGGGACGGTTCCACAGCTTCGACTCGGCACTGGCGCTCAGCCGCTACCTGAAAACAATTACCGACGAAGCCATCCTGCAAGCGGAGGCAGGGAAACAATCGCAGTGACACGGCCTTGGGCAGTGCGTCTCGCCGCAACCGCCGAGGCCGATTTTCATGGCATTGTTCGATGGACTGCCGAGCGGTTTGGTCAGGGGCAGGCGCTTGCTTACGCCGATGTCCTGACTTTGGCTTTGGCGGAACTCGCCGAGGGCCCCGACATCATCGGCGTCAAAAGCCGCGACGACATCGTCAAGGGATTATTCACTTTCCACGTCGCACGCAAGGGTCGTAAGGGCCGCCATCTTGTCTTGTTCAAAATCGGCAAGGATCGGGGCCGTAACGTCATCGAAGTCCTGCGGGTACTCCATGACGCCATGGATCTACCGCGCCATCTTAACGAGTGAGATGAGCCGGAATCGTCTCTCTCGTCAACAGATTTGCGCTTGGCTGCGATAACCCCGCTTCAGCCTTCAAACCGATACGGACGCTTTGGCTTCGCGCTCCAGCAATGCCGCCTTGCGCTCCACGCCCCAGCGATAACCGGCCAGACGTCCGTCGCCGCCGACCACGCGGTGGCAGGGGATGAGCATGGCGATACGGTTGTTGGCGCAGGCGGAAGCCACCGCGCGGGCGCCGGTCGGCGTGCCGATCTGGGCGGCGAGGCTGCCGTAGCTGACCGTTTCGCCCAGCGGAATCTGGCGCAGGGCGCGCCACACGCGCGACTGGAAGGCCGTGCCCTGGATGTCCAGCGGCAGGTCCAGCGCCTCGCGCGGCAGCAGCACGAAATCGCGCACCCGCTCGAACCAGCCGTACAAGCGCGCCTCGTCGTTGCGCAGCCGCGCCTTGGGGAAAGCGGCGCGCAGGTCTTCCAGCAGCGCGCCCGGCTGCTCGCCGAAGGCCAGCCAGCAGATGCCGCGATCGGTCGCCGCCAGCAGCATCCAGCCCAGGTCCGACAGGCCCATCCACCAGCCGAGATCCAGCGCGCCGCGCAGCTTGCCCGGCGCCGCGCCGAGTGCCGCGCCGGCATTGGCATAGGCCGCCGCGCTGGACTCGTAGCCGGCGTTGAACACCGCATCCAGCGCGGTGCCGTCCTGGCGCAGGCTCTGCGTCAGCCGGTGCAGGGCCAGCGCCTGCGCATAGGCCTTGGGGCTGACGCCGAGGCGGCGCGTAAACTGGCGCTGCAATTCCGAGGCGCTGACGCCGGCGCGCGCGGCGAGCTGCGTCAGCGTCGGCATGCCCTCGCCATCATCGCGCTCGATGTTCCGGCACACCGCCATCAGGATTTGCGGCCAGTCGATAGTCCCGGTGGCGTTCTTCATGGATGCCATTGTGGTCCTCGCGTTCATGTTTTGCTCCCGTCGCTCAGACCAGCTCGCCGCTGGAATGCGGATCGATCGAATACGGATGCACTTCGTCGAGGAAGCCGGGCTGGGCGCGCACCCGGACGATCCAGGCGCGGACGCCCGGATAATCGTCCAGCGCAAGGTCCGCCTCCTCCGCCCGGCTGACGTAGGCGAACATGGCCATGTCCGCCACGGTGTAGCCGGCATCGGTGAGATAGGGATGCGCCGCCAGGCGCTGCTCCAGTATGCCCAGGGTCTTGAGGCTGTTGGCGCGGTTGGCCGCGATCACCTCCGGCGTGCGCCGTGCCAGCTTGCCGGTCATGGTCCAGTGGCGCAGCGAGGCCAGGCCGTTCTGCACGTAGTCTTCCTCGAAGAACATCCAGCGCAATACCTGGGCGCGCTGCCAGGGACCGAGCGGCAGGTAGGGCGTGCCCTCCGCCAGGTAGAACAGGATGGCGTTGGATTCCGCCAGGGTGCGGCCATCGTCCAACTCCAGCACCGGCACGGCGCCAACCGGGTTGAGGGCCTGGAACCCGGAAGTCTTACCCTCGCCTTCGAAGATGCTGACCAGTTTGGTGCGGTAGGGGCGCTCCAGGTGGTTGAGCAGCAGGCGCACCTTGTAGCCATTCTGCGAAGGCAGGTAATCGTGAAGCGTCAGCATGTCGGGTCTTCCGTCCTTTTGATGGCGCTCAATTTAGGACGGATGGACCCGGCGATCTTCCGGATTCTTGCGCGCATCGCCCTGCGCGCAGTGGACGGCTATTAGGGCCCCGCGATCACCGGAAGCTCGATGGCGCTGGCGTTATCCGGCGTATGCCAGATGCGCTGTGTCGCCTTCACGTAGTCCTCCGGTTTGGCGACCATGATGTTCGGCACGAAGCTCTGCGGATTGCGGTCATAGAGCGGGAACCAGCTCGACTGGATCTGCACCATGATGCGGTGCCCGGGCAGGAAAGTGTGGCTCGCGTTGGGCAGGCGAATGCGGTACGGCAGTGCCCGGTTCGATTCCAGCGGCTGCGGCTGCGCCGGATCGACGCGGTAGCGGCCGCGGAAGATGTCGGCGGAGAGCATCTGCTGGTAGCCGCCCAGCTTGACGTTCTCCGGCACTTCATCCGGCCAGACGTCGATCAGCTTGACCACCCAGTCGGAATCGCTGCCGCTGGTCGAGGCGAACAGGCGGGCGATGGGCTCGCCGGCGATGCGCAGCGGCGCCTTCAGCGGCTCGGTGGTGTAAACCAGCACGTCGGTGCGGGCGCCGGCGTTGCGCTGGTCGTCCACCAGCCACTCGCCCCAGGTGGAATCCGCGGCGTCGACCGGCAAGGTCGGACGCAAGCGGTAAGGCACCGGCTTGGCCGGATCGGAAATGTACTCGTCGAATTTCGGCGCGCCCTTGGCCGGCGCATCGAAGCCGAGGCGGCCGCCGGGCAGCAGATAGAGATTGCGCGCCCTCTCCGGACAACCCTCGGCGCAGGCGCGCGGCCAGGCATCGTAGCGCTGCCAGCGGTTGGCGCCGGTTTCATAGACCAGCACGCGCGGCGTGCCGGGGTCCGGCGCGTCCTTGAGGTAGTGATCGAGGAAGGGCTGCATCACGTTGCGGCGATACCAGGTCGCGGTATCGCCCTCGAACTGGATGGCGCCGATGCCGCGGCCCTCGCGCCGGCCCTGGCCGTGGTTCCAGGGGCCGAGCACCAGGTGCACCCTTTTGCCCTCAGGGTCGAGCGGGGCCAGCGCCTTGTAGACGGCCGGACCGCCGTAGATGTCTTCCTGGTCGAACAGGCCGTCCGTGAGCAGCATCGGCACGCTCAGCGGCTGTTTGGCCAGGATCTTGTCGACCGCCTGGTCCTGCCACCAGGCATCGTAGGCGGGGTGCGCCGCCAGCGAGCGCCAGTAGCCGAGCTGGTCGAGGCCGTGCGAGGCGGCCATGGCGCCGGCGGAGCCAGCCTGAAGGTAGGCGTCGTAGGTATCGCGGAATCCCGACCACCACTTCTCGTCGTTCTTGCGCGTGGCTTCCTGCTCGTAGACATAGTCGAGCGAGCCATCCTGGCGGAAGGCGCCGTTGTGGAACCAGTCGTCGCCGATCCAGCCGTCGACCATCGGCGCGAACGGCACCGTGGCCTTCAGCGCCGGATGCGGGTGTACCGTGGACATCAGGGCGGTGAAGCCCTCGTAGGAGCCGCCGATGGTGCCGACGCGGCCGTTGCTCTCCGGCACGTTCTTCACCAGCCAGTCGATGGTGTCGTAGGTGTCGGTGGCGTGATCCACTCCGCTCAGATTGAGCGGGCCGGTCAGCGGCCGGTTCATGACGTAGTCGCCCTCCGAACCGTATTTCCCGCGCACGTCCTGGAACACGATGATGTAGCCGGCGGCCACGGCGGTGTCGTCCATCTGCGGCACGGCGGCGGCCAGGTGCGGGCTGTCGAAGTGCATCACCCGCTCGGACGCGTCGTAGGGCGTGCGGGTCATCAGCATCGGCGCGTGCGCAGCGCCTTTGGGCACCAGGATGAAGGTCTTGAGCTTGACCCCATCGCGCATCGGGATCATCACCTCGCGCTTGACGTAGTCGAAGCTGTCGGTGAGCGGGGTGAACGTCGCCGGTGTATCGCTGGGCAGTGTCGGCGGCGTGGCCGGCGTGGCCGCTGCGGCAATGCCGGCGGCGAAGAGGGAACAGAACGCCAACAGCGCGACGCGGGCTGCACGCCCTGGGTGATTGAACACGCGGCAACTCCCTGAATTGCGAAGCCAGCGCCACAAGCACCGGCGCGGGCACAAGGTTTGATGCCGCCTATGTTAAATCGTTTGAAAGCTCCGCAGATGCGCCCGGCTCGTCCCGGTCCGCGGACTCCGGGGGGACGTCATGGCAGGTGTTGCCAGGCGGAATAGGCAACGGTGCCGTTGCCCGACGCACTGGCCGGCACCGCATAGCTCAAGATGCCGTCCTTGAAAGTGTAATTGCGCACCTGTTGCGCGCCCTCCCAATTGGGATAGGAGGCGCTGTCGATCTTGAAGGTCAGCGTGGCCTTGACCGGATCGACGGCGACATGACCGGTGTGGGTGCTCGAACCCAGGACCGCCTCGCGGTATTCCTCGGCCGTGCCGTGGGTCTTGTCGCCGGAAGCGAACCTGGGCCGGTCGGGGCGGAAAATCTGCAGGGAGTAGCGTCCATCCTGGTCCACCATCAGCAGGCCCTTGGGATGTTCGCCGAAGTTGGTGGTGCGCGTGCCGTCGGCGAGGATTTCATAGGCCGAGACCATGACCCAGGTGCCTTGCAGCGAAAGAGGCTGGGCATCCGCGGCGTAGACCGGCGCTGCCATGGCGATCAGGAGTGCGGCCAGGCCGATCGATGGGAGGTGCTTGGGTGCAGGGACCAGCATGATGTTTCTCCGTGGCGGATAAGTTGAAACCTGTTAAACAGGTTACACATGAATAATGGCCGCATACCCTGTAACCTGTCAATCAGGTTTCAACACACGATCTCGATGCGGGGATGTTTTTGACCATGGGCTCCAGGCGTCACGACAGGAACGGGGAAAAACCCGAAATACGCGATGGCTTCAAGTTCCACGCCGGTCACGTGGCGCTGGATCTGCCCTGCACCCTGGCGGCACGGCTCAAGCCGGCGCCGCGCGAGTTGTTGGCCCATCCGGGCGATCTGGGGCGCTGGCTGGTCGCGGCGGAAATGAGCAGCGCAGTGCCCAGGGTGACGCAGGCTGATCTCGACTTCGCCAAGACCCTGCGCGAGAGCATCTACAGCCTGGCCCTGGCGCGCATTCATCACGCCGCCTTGCCGGATGAGGCGCGTCAGCAGCTCAACCGGCTGGCCGCGACAACCGCCGCCGTGCCGCAGCTCGACCCGCTGCGGCGGCTGCAGTTCTCGGGGAAGACCCGCGCCCTGCTCGCCAGCATCGCGCGCGATGCGGTGATTCTGTTGAGCAGCGAGATAAGCGAGCGCATCCGCCAGTGCGAGGGTGAGACTTGCGCGCTGTTGTTTCTCGACACCTCGCGCTCCGGCGACCGGCGCTGGTGCTCCATGTCGGGCTGCGGCAACCGGGCCAAGGTGGCGGATTTTCGCCGGCGCAAGCGGCTAGGTGACTAGCGAAGAAGCCGGTGGCTCATACAAGGCGCGCCCCTCACTCCGCCCTCTCCCCACAGGTGGGGAGAGGGGGAAGAACGGTGGATTTACTTGCGCAGAACAGCAGGGTGGGTGGAGCCGCGCAGCGGTGTAACCCACCATTGCGGCGGTAATGGCGCAGCGGTGGGTTGCGCTTCGCCCCACCCACCCTACTTTCGCTGCGGTTGCTGCGCGCAGGCCCCTCGATACACCCGCTGCGCGGGCACTCGGGGCGAACGGAGTTCGGTGAGATTCGCATAGAAAAGCGCCCCTCACCCCTGCCCTCTCCCCACTTGGTGGGGAGAGGGAGACCAGCGGGAGTGCGGCTACTTGCCTGCTTTAAGCAGAGGCTTCAGGAAGCGCCCGGTGTGCGACTTCGGATTCTTCGCCACATCCTCCGGCGTGCCGGTGGCGACGATCTGGCCGCCGCCGCTGCCGCCTTCGGGGCCGAGGTCGATGAGCCAGTCGGCCCGCTTGATCACGTCGAGGTTGTGCTCGATCACCACGATGGTGTTGCCGGCATCACGCAGGCGTTCCAGCACCTTGAGCAGCTGGGCCACGTCGTGAAAGTGCAGGCCGGTGGTGGGCTCGTCGAGGATGTAGAGGGTCTGGCCGGTGTCGCGGCGCGACAGTTCCTTGGCCAGCTTGATGCGCTGGGCTTCGCCGCCGGACAGGGTGGTGGCGTTCTGGCCGAGGGTGATGTAGCTCAGGCCCACGTCCATCAGGGTTTCGAGCTTGCGGCGGATGGCGGGCACCGGCTTGAAGAAGCTCATGCCCTCCTCCACCGTCATGTTCAGCACTTCGTCGATGCCCTTGCCCTTGTAGCGGATTTCCAGGGTCTCGCGGTTGTAGCGGCGGCCCTTGCAGGTATCGCAGGTGACGTAGACATCCGGCAGGAAGTGCATCTCCACCTTGATCAGGCCGTCGCCCTCGCAGGTCTCGCAGCGGCCGCCCTTGACGTTGAAGCTGAAGCGGCCGGCCTCGTAGCCGCGGGCGCGCGACTCCGGCACCTGGGCGAACAGCTCGCGGATCGGGGTGAACAGGCCGGTGTAAGTCGCCGGGTTGGAGCGCGGGGTGCGGCCGATCGGCGACTGGTCGATGTCGATGACCTTGTCCAGATGGTCCAGGCCCTCGATCGAGTCGCAGGCGGCGTGGCGGGTGCCGGCGTTGTTGAGGGCGCGGGCGGCGTAGCCGAGCAAGGTGTCGTTGATCAGGGTCGACTTGCCGGAGCCGGAGACGCCGGTGACGCAGGTGAGCAGGCCGACCGGGATTTCGGCGGTGACGTTCTGCAGGTTGTTGCCGCGGGCGCCGCGCAGGGTCACCGACTTGGCCGGATCGCGCGGATGGCGCTTTTTCGGCACTTCCACTTCCACCGCGCCGGACAGGTATTGGCCGGTGAGCGACTGGGCATTGCGCTCGATCTGCTTGGGCGTGCCCTGGGCCACGATGTGGCCGCCGTGGACGCCGGCGCCGGGGCCGATGTCGACCACGTAGTCGGCGGCGCGGATCGCCTCCTCGTCATGCTCCACCACGATGACGGTGTTGCCGAGGTCGCGCAGGTGCACCAGGGTCTTGAGCAGGCGCTCGTTGTCGCGCTGGTGCAGGCCGATGCTGGGCTCGTCCAGCACATAGAGCACGCCGACCAGGCCGGCGCCGATCTGCGAGGCCAGGCGGATGCGCTGGGCTTCGCCGCCGGAGAGGGTTTCGGCCGAGCGCGACAGGGTCAGGTAATCCAGGCCGACGTTGTTGAGGAAGCCGAGACGGGCGGAAATCTCCTTCAGGATCTTGTCGGCGATCTCGCCCTTGTGCCCGGGCAGCTTCATCTGCAGGAAGAAGGCCTCCGCATCGCGCACCGACAGCGCGCTGATCTGCGGCAGGCTGCGCTCGGCGACGAAGACGTGGCGCGCGGCGCGGTTGAGGCGCTCGCCGTGGCACTCCGGGCAGGCCTTGTCCGACAGGTATTTGGACAGCTCCTCGCGCACCGCCAGAGACTCGGTTTCCTTGTAGCGGCGCTCCAGGTTGGGCAGCACGCCCTCGAAACGATGGGACCGCGTGACCTTGCGGCCGTTTTCGTCCGGATACTCGAAGTTGATGCGGTCCTCGCCGCTGCCGTAGAGCACGATCTTGCGCGCTTTCTCCGGCAGGGCCTGGAACGGCTTGTCGGTGGCGAACTTGTAGTGCTTGGCCAGCGAGGACATCAGCGCCCAGTAGTAGGGATTGCGCTTGTCCCAGCCGCGGATGGCGCCCTCGGCCAGGGAGTTCTCCGGATGCGTCACCACCCGCTCGGCGTCGAACACCTGCATGCTGCCCAGGCCGTCGCAAGTGGAGCAGGCGCCGGTGGGGCTGTTGAAGGAAAACAGGCGCGGCTCCAACTCCTCCAGCGAATAGCCGCAATGCGGGCAGGCCATGCGGGCCGAGAAGGGAATATCCTTCGGCGCTTCCTTGGCGGCGGCCGTCTTGGCCTCGCCGTGCGGCGCCACCATGGCCAGGCCGTCGGACAGGCGCAGGGCCGTCTCGAAGGACTCGGCCAGGCGCTGCTTGGCGTCCGGGCGGACCTTGAAGCGGTCCACCACGATATCGATATCGTGCTTGAGCTTGCGGTTGAGGGTAGGCACCTCGTCCAGCTCGTAGACCTTGCCGTCGACGCGGGCGCGGACGAAGCCCTGCTGGCGCATCTGGTCGAACCACTCGGCGTGCTCGCCCTTGCGCTCGCGCACCACCGGGGCCAGCAGCATCCAGGCGGAGTTCTCCGGCAGGGCCAGCACGTGGTCGACCATCTGGCTGACGCTCTGCGCCTCCAGGGTCACGCCGTGGTCCGGGCAGCGGGCGGTGCCGACGCGGGCGTAAAGCAGGCGCAGGTAGTCGTAAATCTCGGTGACCGTGCCGACGGTCGAGCGCGGGTTGTGCGAGGTGGACTTCTGCTCGATCGAAATGGCCGGCGACAGGCCCTCGATCGAGTCCACGTCCGGCTTCTGCATCATCGACAGGAACTGCCGCGCATAGGCCGACAGCGACTCGACATAGCGCCGCTGGCCTTCGGCGTAGAGCGTGTCGAAGGCCAGGCTGGACTTGCCGGAGCCGGACAGGCCGGTGATGACGATCAGTTTGTCGCGCGGCAGGTCGAGCGAGACATTCTTCAGGTTATGCGTGCGCGCACCGCGTATATGGATCGTATCCATGGGGCAGGAGTTTTTTGGCCGCGCGAGGCGCGGCGGGGGATGGGGCAATCGGGTACTATACTTCCCTTAATTGCTGCAGTGCACCCTGTTTTCAATGCCTGCGGCGATGCGCGACAACGGCGTCTGCGCCACATGGTCCGGAATCCGCTTAGGATTACCGGCCGTACCGGCCCAAACCTGATCGCTTTAGTGTTACTGATGAGCCCCAATCTAGCCAAAATCAACACAGGACCGGGCAGCGTCCCTGCCCCACCCGCGCGCGGCACCCGCCGGACGCGGATTCAGCCTGATTTACACCCGGAAAGCATCCCCGCATGAACGCTCTGGAATGGCGCTCAACGATTTCGCTGGGCTCGGTCTACGCCTTGCGCATGGTCGGCATGTTCATGATCCTGCCGGTTTTCGCGCTTTACGCGCGCAGCCTGCCGGGCCAGGTAACGCCGCTGGAGGAGGGCTTCACCCTCGGCCTCTACGGGCTGGTGCAGGCCGTCCTGCAAATTCCCTTCGGCATCGCTTCCGACCGCTGGGGGCGCAAGCCGGTGATCGTGACCGGCATGCTGCTGTTCGCCCTGGGCAGCTTCATCGCCGGCGCCACCCACGACATTCACTGGATCATGCTCGGCCGCGCCGTGCAGGGCGCCGGCGCGGTATCGGCCGCGGTATCCGCTCTCGTAGCCGACACCACCCGCCCCGAGGTGCGCACCACCGCCATGGCCATCCTCGGCGCCGGCATGGGGGTGTCCTTCATCCTGGCGATGGTGCTGGGCCCGGTGTTCGAGGGCTGGATCGGCGTCAACGGCATTTTCCACATGACCGGGGTGCTGGCCCTGCTGTCGATTCCGCTGGTGCTGTTCGTGGTGCCGAACGCCCCGCCGGCCGAAAAGCGCGTCGCCAACATGGAAGCCGCCATCCACGACACGCAGCTGCTGCGGCTGGATGGCGGCGTGTTCCTGCTGCACCTGTTGATGGCCGGCCTGTTCCAGGCGGCGCCCTTCGCCATCCTGCAGACCCTGGGCCTGCCGGTGGAGAAGCACTGGCAGGTGTATCTGCCGGTGCTGATCATTTCCATCGTGCCGGTGTTCCCGCTGATCCGCTGGGCGGAAAAGCGCGGCAAGACCAAGCCGGTGTTCCTCGGTGCGGTGGCGACGCTGGGCGTGGGCCTGCTACTGGCCGCCGCGGGACATACCGTTGCCGCCGGGCTGTGGGCGGCGATGCTGGTGTTCTTCGTCGCCTTCAATTACCTGGAAGGCTCCCTGCCCTCCATGATCTCGCGCCGCGCGCCGGCCTCGCAGAAAGGCGCGGCGCTGGGCGTGTTCTCCACCGCCCAGGTGCTGGGCGGCGCCATCGGCGCCCCGCTCGGCGGCTTTCTCTACGGACACGGCGGCCTCGGCCTGGCCTTTGCCGGGCCGGCGCTGCTGACGGTGCTGTGGCTGAGCTTTGCCGCGGGGCAGACGCCGCCGCCGGATGCGGTGCGTGCGACAGCGGAGCCGGCGCGGCCGGGCGCGTAGCCGGGGCATCGCGCCTTGGCTGCGTGCGCTGAAAGAAATACAGCCGCAACAAGCCCTTGCACCCCACTCTTCGAGAGACCGGCGGGATGGTGAACAAGTGACCACAAGCCTGGTGTAATCTGTGGCTTGTGAGGGTGTGCCGGACCTTACGACTATTCCCGGCGCATGAATGAGGACACCAGATGAAACCATCCACCGATGATTTTTTCGCCCCCGTGGCGCGTGTCCGCCCTCCGCTTCAAACCCGCTGCCGCACCCTTCCGCGCTCACTTCCGGTACTCACCGGGATGCGGATGCCCGTGCGCGGCGGATCATCCATTTCACTTAAGCAGTAACGGAGGAGCACATGGCTCGTGGAGTCAACAAGGTCATTCTGATCGGCAACCTGGGCAAGGATCCTGAAATGAAATCCTTCCCCAACGGCGATGCGTACTGCAATCTCACCCTGGCCACGTCCGAGTCCTGGACGGACAAAACATCCGGCGAGAAGAAGGAAAAGACCGAGTGGCACAACCTGGTCTTCACCCGCAAGCTGGCCGAGATCGTCGGCCAGTACCTGAAAAAGGGCGCGAAGATCTACGTCGAAGGCTCGCTGCGCACGCGCAAGTGGCAGGACAAGGAAGGCCACGACCGCTACACCACCGAGATCCAGGTCAACGACATGCAGATGCTCGACGGCAAGGGCGGCGGCTCGTCCGGCGGCGACGATTACGGCAGCTCCAGCGGGAGCAGTTACGGCGGCGGCGCGAGCAGCGCCCGCAGCAGCGCACCCGCGCGTGAGCGTGCGCCGGCCCGTCCGGCACCGGCGGCGCCGCAGGGCGGTGATGGCGGGTTTGAGGATGACGATATTCCGTTCTAGA
>Ga0302314_10012768_pt1 | contig 14493 bp, 11 predicted proteins | sample III_Palsa_N2_3_FD_200533 | JGI IMG/M metagenome (GOLD analysis project Ga0302314, IMG submission 200533) | Peat permafrost microbial communities from Stordalen Mire near Abisko, Sweden - III_Palsa_N2_3 | ecosystem: Environmental > Terrestrial > Soil > Palsa > Peat permafrost | place: Sweden... | reverse complement strand
AGCAAAGGCGGCGCGACATCCTGCTGGCCGGCAAGAAGGTGTTCTTCGAGAGCGGCTACCAGCTGGCGAGCGTCGATCGCATCGCCGAGGTGGCCGGCACCACCAAGCGCACGGTCTACGACCATTTCGGCGCCAAGGAGGCGCTGTTCGCCGAGGTGATGGCCTTCGCCGGCGGCCAGTTCGTGGGCCTGCTGCCGAGCGCGGACGACTTGCCGAAGGCGCCGGCGGAGGGACTGCGCGCCTTCGCCGCGCGGGTCGCGGACCTGGTCGGCGCGCCGGACAGCCTGCGGTTCCAGCGGCTGGTGATCGCCGAGGCCGAGCGCCATCCGGCCATGGGCCGCGCGCTCTACGAGAGCGCCGTGCTTGGCGCCGAGCACGTGCTGGCGCGCTACCTGAGCGCCTGCGTCGAACGCGGCGCCCTGCGCCCGCACGACACGGCGGCGACGGCGCGGATCGTGCTCGACATCGCCACCAGCGGACCCAGGCTGCGCGGGCTGCTGGCGATGCCGGACGCGGACGCCGACCCGATCGGCGCGCGCGCCCTGGACAAGACCATCACGTCACTGACGATGCAGCTGGCGCCCGAACCGCCCGAGACCGCGCGTTCCTAGCGGCGGACGTAGTCGGTTTTGGCGGCTTTCCAGCCATCTAACGGCGCCGGCGCCCAAGCTGAAGTTTGGTCTGGAAAAGCTCGCGCCGGTGGTAGATTGTTCGGTGGAATGTCCACGACGACGCCGGTGTGCACCACAGCATTCGGAGGCGACAGCGGCATTCCGTCCGAGGGGACGTAGGGCGCTCTATCGACTGGGGAGGCGGACATTAACATCCTGTTGAATGGCCTGAAGGCCAGCGCGTCACCAATGGTTCTGGGCGCGGCCCTGCTCGCGGGACCGGCTTTTGCCCAAACCGCCGACACCACGTCGGCGCCGGTCGCCACGGCCCAGGTCCAGGAAATCGTCGTCACCGGATCGTTGATTAAGCGCACCAATACCGAGACGCCCAGTCCGGTCACGGTCCTCACCATTCAAGAGCTGCAAACGTCGGGGTTTGACGCGCTGTCCTCGGTGCTCAGCAATGTCACCGCCAATGGCGCCGGCACTCTTAGCAACAATAACTCGCTCGCGTTCGCCGGCGGCGCTTCGGGCGTCGCCTTGCGGGGCCTCTCGGTGGGCGCGACCCTGACGCTGGTGGATGGGCATCGCCTGGCGCCCTATCCGCTGTCCGACGACGGCGAGCGACAGTTCACCGATGTGCAGAGCATTCCGATCGGCGCGGTTGAATCGGTCGAGGTCGACAAGGATGGCGCCTCGTCGATCTATGGCTCGGACGCGATCGCCGGCGTGGTCAACGTCAAGCTCAAGGAGCAGATCACCGGGCTTGAGGCGATGGCGGAGGGCGGCACATCGCAGCACGGCGGCGGCGAGTCCCAGCATTACGCTGTCTCCGCGGGCAAGGGCGACCTGTCCATGGATGGCTACAACGTCTTCGTCACCGCGGAGTATCGCCAGCAGGACTCGATCACCCTGAACCAGCGCGGCGACGAGCCGTGGGCCGGACTCAACTTCACCTCGATCGGCGGCAACGATCTGCGGGCTGGCGTGCCCACGATCTTCAATGGCGGTCTTCCCTCGACCGTTACGCCGTATCTGGTGAGCCCCACCGGCGCGCTCACTTTTCTGGGGTCGGGCTGCAACACAGCGGCCATGAACGCCGGGAAGTGCGCCTACACGATCCCTCAGGCGTTACTGGCGCCGACGAGCAATCTCAGCGTGTTGCTCGGAGCCACCAAGGATTTTGGCGACGGCTGGCAAGCCAAGCTCAGGGTGTCGGTATTCGACAGCAAGGGGCAGCAAAGCGACGGCGGGTCGGTGTTTTTCGGGCCCAACGCCTATCCGGGGGCGTCCTACGGCGGCAATGTTTCCAACCCGGTGGGGGGAACCGCGGTTCCCGGGATTGGCGCCATCGCCAATTTCACCCTCCCCGCCAACTATCTCGGCAGTGGGTCGGCGGCGGGCTCCTACCTCGAGGGCCTGATTCCGGGGCTTGGGCTGCCAACCAACAACATTGAAAGCCGGACCTATCGCGTGGCGCTCGACGTCACCGGCGCCGTCGCCGGCTGGAACGTCACCGGCTCGCTGGGCTTCAGCCAGGTGGACACCCACGTCGAATATCTGAACTACCTGAACGTCGACAATCTATACACCGACTTGACCACTTTCAATGCGGCCGGCCAGCCACTGTTCAATCCCCTGGGCGGCAACAGCCAGGCAATTCTCAATAATATCGCGCCGCAATTTGGCTATACGGCGACGGATTCGCTGTATTACGCGGAGGCGGACGGCAGCCGCAAGCTGTTCGATCTGCCGGGAGGCGATCTCTCGCTGGCGCTTGGCGCCACGATTATCCAAAAGGACCTCGACAATCCCGGCGCGAGCCCGATCGAGGCGGGTCTGGTTGGCAACACCGGCGCCCTTACCCAGCCCTTCAGCACCTACGCCATCGGCAATCAGACCAACGTCGCCGAATTCGCGGAAGTCGACGCGACCCTGCTCCATTCGCTGGAATTCGACGGCGGACTGCGTGACGACTGGTTCAACACTTACGGCAATTCGCTGACCCCCAAGGTGGGGGTTAAGTGGCGGCCAGCGCCTTGGCTCGCGCTCCGCGGCACCTTCTCCAAGGGGTTCCGCGCGCCCTCGCCGGCCGAAGTCGGCAAATCGGCGACGATCTTCGGCTTGGGCAGTGCGCAAGATCCGGTGCTGTGCCCGAACGGCCCGAACGGCCCGTTCCCGGCCGGCACCGTGCCCGCGGCTTGCGCCTCGGAGCCGGGGTACGTGCAAACGACGAATACGCTGAAGCCCGAGACCTCGACGTCCTACACCGTCGGCGCGGTGGTCCAACCGATCCCCGCGTGGAGCATGACGGTCGATTACTACCACATCGTCATCAAGAACCAGATTATCTCGGCTTCCGAACTGCCGACCTATTTCACGCCCACCAGCATCGCCGCGAACTGCGTGCGCGGCCCGGATCTGGCGATCCCCGGTGTTTCCAACGGCGCGGGCGGAACCGACACGGCCGTGCCGCTGGCCGGACCGCTTTCGGCCTGCTTCGCCGGCTATATCAATGCGCAGAGCACCGAGACCAGCGGTCTGGATCTGCAGAGCCAATACCACCTCAGACTGGGCGACAACCAATCGCTCACCGCCCGGGCCGAATGGACCCATCTGTTCGACTACAATCTCACATCTCCCAGCGGCGCGACGTTTCAGCTGGCGGGCACGCATGGTCCCTCGGGCGTGTCCGGCGACACCGGCAACCCGCGTGAACGCGTCACCGCCAGCTTGAGCTACGAGAATGGCCCCCTCGCCGCGACGCTGAGCGGCTATTGGATCAGTGCGTTCAGCGTTACCGATCCAAGTTCCGGCGGCGGTTCGCAAGCCACCTGCGCCGGGGCGTGGGGCGCCGGGCTTGCGCTTGCCGGCGCCACGGTGAATTCGTCAAACTCGCAGTATTGCAACGTAACGTCTTTCACCTCGGTGAATTTGGTATTGTCCTATAAAGTCACCCACAACTTCACGCTCATGTTCGACATGGACAATATGTTCGACGAAAAGGCTCCGCTCGACCCGGAAACCTATGGCGGCGAATTCACACCTTACAATCCATCGCTGGATGAAGATGGCGTGATCGGGCGTTACTTCCGGTTTGGCGTGGACTACAAGATGTAGGCTTGAGGTTCTCGTGTCGGGCGGGGATGGCGATCAGGGCAATGCGTCGACCTATTCCGCCAAGCGTCAGGCCGCCTGCTTGACCGTCGAGGCCGCGTAGATCTGGTCGATCGCGAGCGCGAGCGCCTGGTCGAATTCGGCGTCGGTCATCGAGACGCGCAGATCCTCGAGCAGGGCGCGCGAGAAGCTGGCGATCATGTGGCGGTTCTGGGCGAGGAGCGCACACGCCTCCGTCCGGTCGTAGCCGCCGGAGAGCGCCACCACGCGCACCACCTCTTTCCGCGCCGCCAGGCCCTCGTAAAGGTCGGGAACGCTCGGGAGCGTGAGCTTGAGCATCACCTGCGTCCCGTCCGGCAGGGCGCCCAGGCGCCGGTCCAGCTCGGCCAGCAACAGGGCCTCGGCGGCGGCCTTGTCGGGCGCCTTGATCGACACCTCCGGCTCGATGATCGGCAGCAGGCCGCGGCCGGCGATCTGCAGCGCAAGCTCGAACTGCTGCGCCGCCACCGCGGCCACGCCGTCCGCGGAGGCGGCGGTGATGGTGGAGCGCATCTTGGTGGCGAAGATGCCGTGCGCCTTGGCCCGGTCCAGCAGGTCGTCCAGCTTGGGGATCGGCTTCATCAGGCTGACGCCGCCATCATCCGGCTGCAGCCCCTTGTCCACCTTCAGGATCGGAACAACGCCGTGCTCCCACAGATAGGCGCCGGTGGGCTGGCCGCCGACAGCCCGCTCCATCGTGTCTTCGAACAGGATCGCCGCCAGCACCTTGCCGCTTGTGAACGACGGCGCCGTCATGATGCGCGAGCGCATCTGGTGGACGAGGTCGAACATTTCGTCGTCGTCGTCGAACTGCGTTTCCGGCACGCCGTAGAGCTTGAGCGCGCCAGGCGTCGAGCCGCCGCTCTGGTCCAGGGCGGCGATAAAGCCGGGCTTGCTCGAGAGCTGGTGCAGAATCTGCGGCGGGATCATGGGGCGTCTCCTGAGCCTCAAACCCTCGACAGCGACTAAGGGTCCAAGACGCCGCCACGGACGGGCGAAGCCCAGTTCCGCGGTCCGAGCCGTGGCGTCCCGTCAGGGTTTCACACAGCTGTAGCTGCCGGCGGCGTTGATGTCTCCCGAACCGGCGTACCGAGGCCAGGCGGGGTAGCGGCAAAGCGGCCGCGTCCGGCCGCGGGTCGCGGGGCTGAGGTCGGTGATGACGGGCTGGTCCGGCGCGGCGCCGGTTTCGACCCAATGGTCCAGGGCGGTCAGCGAGTCCCAGTCGACGGTGAAGACGCCCAGGCCGTGGCCGTAGCCCGGCACGGTGTAGAACCGCATGAAGCCGTCAACCGCCCCCGCACCCATGGTCCGCACGACGCTGCGATAATAGGCTTCGCTCCAACCCACCGGGATCAGCGCATCGTCCTGGCCGTGCAGCAGGATCAGCTTGCCGCCATGGCGGCTGAACTTGGAGAGGTCGGGGCGGGAAGAGCCCACGATCATGCTGATCTGGCTCAGCCTCTGCGCCCAGACTCCGGGGTGTTCGGGGTCGAACGCCAGCGCATCGGCGTCCGCATCGCGCATGACGAAGCCGCGCACGAAGACGTTGAAGAACATGTAGTGGATCGGCTCGGTCGGCGACAACGGTCCGGGCGCCGGCGCGCTGGCGCCGAGGCCCGAGATGTGCGCCGTCAGATCGACCCCCTGGAACACATGGTAGCCGGCGATCCCGGTCTCGCCGCTGGCCAGCGGGTAGCTCAGGCGAACGTCGGTGTTGATCACCTTCAGCGCCGCGATCTGGGCGTCGCTGAGGCAGCCATCCCCCTCGTCGCCGCCGGTGGGGCAGCGCAGCGTCGCGACGTCGAACGCGCAGCCCGCCGGGTTGGAGACGATCCCGTCGGCGGCGCCGTCGCCTGCGTCGCAGGCCGCCACCACCGCCTTGTGCAACAGCGCCTGCTTGGCCGGATCGGGATAGGCCCCCGGCGCCGCCAGCGCCCGCGCGTCCCGGCCCATGCCCACCACCATCGGCACGCCGCCGGCCGCCGGATAAAAGGCGATCGCCCCGTCATAGTCGTCGCCCCAGCGCTGCGCGACCGCGAGCGCTTCGTTGCCGCCCTCGGAGCCGCCGACGAAATAGGTTCGCCGCGGCGCCTGGCCGTAGCGCAGCCGGATCAGCGCCAGGGCCAGGTCGTGGGTTTTCTTCAGCTGGGCGCCGCCGTAGTTGGCCAGCACCTCGTCGTTCATGAACGCCTTGGCCTGACCGTCAGCGTCGAACGGGTTGGGGACGCCGTGACCGCCGTCGCTGCCGAAGGTGGCGTAGCCGATCGACAGCGGCGTCGGCTGCGCGTTGGCGCCGGGCCCCGGCCCCTCGGCGGTGACCAGGAATCCGTCCAGCCCGCCGCCGCCCATCTGCACCGCCTTGCCGTTCCACGCGCTCGGCAGGTTCAGTTGCACCGTGATCGGCTGGGCCCGCGGATCGACCGGCGCGATCTGCGCCAGCACCTTGCAATAGGCCGGGCGCGCCTTGGCCCCCGCGCCGCCGGCGGCCGAGAAGGTCGCGCTCACCACGTGCGCGCCCGAGGTCGGCAAGCCGATCTGGCGGGCCGGGACCACGGCGCCCGACAAGGCCGCGCAGGCGGCCTCCGGTTCAGCGGGCGCCGGCGCCGCCTGGGCGCCGCCGGCGCCAAACAGGCTGAGCGCGACGGCGATTGACGCGAGGCCGCCGATCCGGCGAACGGCGTGAGGGTTGTTCATGTCTGGCCTCCAGTGGCTGGGTTCGACGATCGGCATGAGGTCATTCGGCGACGGGCAGGCCGACCATGGCCGCGCTGTCGCGCCACAGCTTGGCCATCACCGCGTCGTCGCGGGCGAGGTCCGAGGGCGCCGGCCAGGTCAGTTCGCGCCGAACCTGCGAGGCATAGAGCCGCCCCTCGTCGGGCGGAACAATTCGGCCCAGCGCCAGGTCGGCCAGCAGGCTTCCGCCGCCGGTCACGGTGTTTTGCCGCTGGAAGACGCCCAGGACCTGGGCCACCAACGCAAACACGCCCCTGAACGCCAGGCTGTGGTTTCGGGTCAGCTGCGTCCCCGGCGTAAAGCCCGGATTGTACGCGATCACCCGCAGCCCCCGCGCCCGCGCCTGGTCGGATGACGCCAGGGCGCGGGCGGTGAGCACATTGCAGAGCTTCGACGCCGCGTAGGCCCGCATCGCCGCCATCCTGTCCCTCACGCCCGGGCTCAGCGTCACCTCGCCGCGCGCCAGCTTCTCGGCGTCGGCGTGCTCGGGCGGCGCGATCGGGTTGGTGTTCGGATCGTGCAGATTGCTGGTGGTGATCACCACGATCGCGCCGTCGGCCAGCCGCGGCGCCAGCACGCGCAGCAGCAAATAGTGCGCCAGATGGTTCACGGCGAAGGTGGTTTCGAAGCCATCCTCCGTACGCTGAGCAAGATCGCGGACCTGGAGGCCGGCGTTGAACACCAGGGCGTCGATCGTCCCTGCCTCGCCCAGCCACGCGCCCACAGCGTCGGCGAAGCCGCGCACGCTGGCGAGCCGCCCCAGGTCCAGCGGCCGGGTTTCGACGCCGGCCGGCGCCTGGCCCCGCGCGCCCACCAGCAGCCGGACATCCGGCGTCTGCCCCATCCGCTGCGCGGCCGCGAGCCCGATGCCGGCCGTCCCCCCCGTCATGACGATCGATTTCATCGCATTCCCATAACTAGAGCGGACGTTCGGTCTAATTATGAGGACTCCTCTCCGGCGTCAAGGATTGTTAGATTGAGCGCTCTAGATTCGAGGAGCCAGGGTGCGCAAGGTCGATCCGGTCAGGCACGAGGAGAAGCGCGAGGAGATTCTGGCGGCGGCCGAGCGCTGCTTTGCGCGCAGCGGCTTCCATCGGGCCACCATCGCCCAAATCTGCGATGAGGCGGGGATCAGCCCCGGCCACCTTTATCACTACTTCGCCAGCAAGGAGGCGATCATCGGCGCCATCGCCAGCGCGGGCCTGGAGTACACCAAGGCGCGCTTTGCGGAGGTCGGCGAAGATCAGGATCCAATCCGGACTCTGGTCTCCGAGTTCGAACGGCTCAAGGCGCTCAACAAAACCAAGTCAGGCGTGCTGATCGACGTGCTGGCCGAAGCCGCGCGAAATCCGGCGATCGGCAAGATCCTGCAAGACACCAGCGAGGACATGCGCAAGCTGCTGGCCGAGTTCCTGCGCCGCGGCCAGGCCCACGGCCAGATCGATCCGGCGCTCGACGCGGATATGGCCTCCGCCCTGCTGATCGGCATGATCGACAGCTTAAAGACCCTGCCGATCCGCGCCCCGACGCTCGACCCCGAACGCAGCGCCGACGCCTTGGGCAGGCTGATCACCCGGTTCCTGTCGCCGCCAGCGGTGGCCTAGCGGACGCGAGGCGCGGCGGCCCGAGGGCGCACGGTTCAAAAGAGCTGCAGACCCTTTGCGCCCAGGCCGCGCTCCGGCCGATGGTTCGAGGCGCGTCGCCAAAATGCGCCCGAGCGCTCCGGCCGCCGCTGAAACCGTCGGCGGCGGCGCCTATATGCTATCGGTGGGGCGCGCGCATGGGGAACGGCCCTGCGCGGCGTCGCCCGGAGGCGAACCCATGATCCGAACGACGCGCGTGGCGGCGGCCTTCGCCTTTGCGGCCGGATTGACGGCCGCCGGCGTGGCGCTCGCCCAAACCCAACCTGGCGGCGCGGCGCCGCCGGCCGCCTCGGCTCAGCCCGCGCCGCCGGCGGACCCGTCCACGGCGCCGTGGGCCCAATCCGCAACGCCCGCGATCAAGCCCTCGGAGCCGAGCGACAGCCAGCCGACCTATGCCGTGGACCCGCCGCCCGAGGGCTCGTCGGGCGTCTACCTGCCCGCCGTAGTGCTCGGTTACGCCAAATCGGCGGCCGGTTGCGTCGTGATAGGATGTGATGACGGGCCGCAAGTCGGCGGTTCCGCCGGGCCGGCGTCGACCGCGCCACCGCCGGCCAATCCGGCGCCAGCCGACCCGCGCTGAGCCCGGAGCATCACGTCCGAAGTATCTCGCGAGGCGGCATGCTGACACCGCCTGACAGGCGATTGCGGCCTTAGTAGACCGAGGCGCGGAGGCCCGATGGCGTACGATCCGAAACAGCTGCAGATCATTTGCACCAAGGCGGCGCCGCCGGACCTGGAACTCGCCTTCCGGCCGATGTTCGGCGGCATCATGGGCTACGCCGCGGGCAAGGTGTTCGCCTCGCTCTCGGACGTCGGCCTCGCCCTGAAACTCTCCGGCGCGGACCGCGAAGCGCTGCTGGGTGAGCCGGGCGCCAAGCCGTTGCAGTACGAACCGAGTGCGCCGGTGAGCAAATCCTACGTCGTGGTTCCGGCGGGGATGCTGGAGGAGTCGGAGCGGCTGAGGGAGTGGATAGTCCGGAGCGTAGCGGGGCTGTCGCCGAAGGCAGGTGGCCGCCGGAAGCCGCGTTCCTAACTAGGGACAGTCTCCGTCACGCTATCGCGAAGCCCACGTAGCCGCCGCCCGCGACCTCGTTGCAGCGATCGCGGTAGACGTTGAGCCCGCCGGCGTAGGGCATGTAGACGCGCACCTTTCCGGGCACGTTGGCGCCCAGATACCAGGAGGTGCAGCTCTGGTGCACGCGCACGCCGCCCTCGGCGAGGCCGGCGACGTGGGTCACCCAGTCTTCCTGCGCCTGCGGCTCGGCCTCAATCGTGCGCTGGCCCCGCTCGCGCAGGTGAACCAGGCAGTCGCCGATCCACTGGCCGTGCTGCTCGATCGAGGCGATCATGTTGGTCAGCACCGAGGGGCTGCCGGGCCCGGTGATGGTGAACAGGTTCGGGAAGCCCGCCACCATCAGCCCCAGATAGCTGCGCGGCCCCTCGGCGATCCAGGCGTCGCGCATCAGCCGCCCGTCCCGCCCCTTGATGTCGATCCGGTTCAGCGCCCCGGTCATCGCGTCGAACCCGGTGGCGTAGACGATGGTGTCGAGCGCGAAGAAGCCCTGCCCGGTCTCGATTCCCTCCGGCGTGACGCGCTGGATCGCGCCCTTGCGCAGGTCGACCAGCGTCACGTTCGGACGGTTGAAGGTGTCGAAATAGCCGATGTCGATGATCGGCCGTTTGCAGCCCATCGGGTAGTGCGGCATCAGCGCCGCCGCCGTCTCAGGGTCCTTCACCTCGCGGCGGACCGCCTCGGCGTAGAGTTCCTGCGCGGCGAGGTTGGCTTCCATGGTCACCCCCACGTCGGCCCAGGCGAACGGGGTGGCCGCGATCCAGCCGTCGCGATCGAGCCGCGCGAAGCGCTCGTCCTTGGTCATTTCGAGGATGTTCGGCGGCGGCGCCGCGGTCGGGTCGATCGCCACGGCGCCGAAGCGCGCGGCGCCCAGCGCCGAGGCCAGCTGCGCGGCGCGGATGGCATCGTAGTCCTCGCGCAGCGCCTCGAATTCGCCGGGCGCCCAGGGCCGGTTGCCGGCGGGCATGGTGTAGGCCGCCGAGCGCTGGAACACCCAAAGGTGCTCGGCCTGCCGCGCCACCACCGGCACGGCCTGCACCCCGGACGAGCCGGTGCCGACGATCGCCGTGCGCTTGCCGCTGAAGTCGTAGCCGCCCTTCGGAAACCGGTTGGTGTAGAGCGTGTCGCCGGCGAAGCTATGCAGCCCCTCGATCGCCGGGTCCAGCGGCGCCGACAGGCACCCCACCGCCGTCACCACGAAGCGCGCGCGCCAGACCTCGCGCATATGGGCCTCGCCCCCGGCGGCCTCACCCCCTTCGGTCTCGATCCGCCAGGTTGCGCTGGCCTCGTCCCAGGCCATCGCGGTGACGCGGGTGTTGAACTTGATGTGCCTGCGCAGATCCAGCCGGTCGGCGACGAAGTTGACGTAGCGCTCCAGCTCCGCCTGCGGCGCCATCAGCTCGCTCCAGGTCCACTCGTCCTGCACCTCGCGGGCGATGCTGAGCGAGTATTCGACGCTCTGGATATCGACCCGCGCGCCCGGATAGCGGTTCCAGAACCACGTGCCCCCGACGCTGTCGCCCATCTCCACGCCCTGCATGGAAAACCCGAGCTGCCGGAGGCGGTAGAGCATCTGGAGGCCCGCGAACCCCGCGCCGATGACGAACACGTCGACGTTGGTCTCGGGGGCTGTCACCGTGCTGGTCTGCATGTCGTCCTGGGCCTCCATTCCCGCAGTCACAGCGCCGCCGAGCCGCTGTGTTTGCGATCTTCGCGGGTTTAGCCGGATTGCGGCGCAGGACTTGAGTACGGGACGCTACGCACGGTCAATCAAGGCGGACGGCGTAGCCTTCTCGCGAACGTCGGGTAGCGAATCAGTGTCACACACAGTCAGATAGGCCTGACTCCCGCAGAGAACAAAGCTGGTACATTTGCATTGTAGCTGCCGGCGTTGGGCTTTAGGCGTGGTGGGATGAGGTCCGATCGCAACCCACCTGGGGTGAGAGCAGCATGAGCCACGGATACGCCCTCGGCACGCCGATCGCCGAGATTCTGGGCGAACCCATCCTCGTAAGACCTTCCACGGTCCGCCGCGTAACACTTAGACCGTTTTTTGCTACCGACCTCGGCGAGTTGTGGGTCGCGGATTGCTTGACGACCTTACGGGGACTGCCGTCCAACAGCGTCGACTTGGTGATCACCTCGCCCCCCTACGACGGGCAGCCGAAATACGGCAACGGCGAGAGCTACGATCGAGAATGGTATCGTGGCTTCTTCCTGGACGTGACCGCCGAGGTTCACCGAGTGCTGAAGCCCTCCGGCAGCTTCGTGCTCAACTATCGGTCGCGGCGCCAGGGCAACGAGCGCGGTCTGATCCAATATGAGTTGATCTTCTGGCTGCGCGACCAGGGCTTCCTTTTCTGCGAGGACTTTGTCTGGGGCAAGCCGTCGCCGCCGCCAGGGCGCTTCAAGAAGGTATTGAAAGACGCGGTCGAATACTGCTTCCAGTTCGCCAAGACCCCAGAGTGGCAATTCTTCCCCGAGCACTGCCTGACTCCAGCCCGGTGGGATGCCAAGGACCGTGAGCGCCGCAAGAAGCTGGCGCACAATCACGTCCGTGTGAACGCGCCGTCGGGGCAGGGAAGGAACCGCGTCCAGGCCGGCCCCGACATGGTCAGGCCCTCGACCCTCCTTCACCTCGAAGCCGACTTCACGCCAAATCCAGGGCGCCATCCGGCGCGCTTCCCGCTCACCCTGCCGACGTTCTTCATTAATCTGCTGACACTGCCGGGCCAAATGGTGGTCGACCCTTTCGGGGGCGTGGGAACTTCAGGACTCGCGGCGGAGAAGCTTGGCCGGCGCTGGCTGATCACCGAGCTCGATCCCAACTACGCCTCGGTAGTTCCCGCCCGTTTTGAATCGGGCCGGTAGGTGGCCGCTGGCGCGCAGTTTGAAGCCACGATCGGCGCCATTGCCGAGGCCGGGACATGGAATGAACGCGTCCAGCTGATCCGCGCCGTCCCTGCCAACTACGGGGTCGCGCAGCACCCGGCGATCTATGCGGCCGTTGCTGAGCGGGTGTATGTCCCGCACCTGACACCCGACTTCGCCTATATCCACTGGCGCGAGGAGTACGATCTTCCAGCCGTCGTGACAGCTTACGATTTGGCGCACATGCTCACCGACGGTTTCTCCGACGTGAATGTGGATTCGCTCGCCGCGGTGATCGCCGACGAGCCAAGCACCGTCCGCATCTTCCGCCTGTTGCTTGGTTTCACGACGCAGGAGTTCGCCGCCTCGACAGTCCCGATTGCGGCGGCCCTCGAAGTGCCAGCGCTCACCAACGGCGTGGTCAAGTCCATGGAGAACGGCCGGCCGGCGCCCAAGAATGCTGCAACGCTGGCCGCTACGGTGGTTGACCGGGCGATTCGCGGCGAGCTTTTTCCGACACCCGAAGGGGAGGTCCGCAGCAAAATCGACAAGCCTGATACCGCCAAGGGGTGGGAGAGCGTACGCGAATTCGCGGAGAATGGCGTTCCATTCCCGGTGTTTCTCCACCAGCGGCACTACGGCGGCGCGTTCAGTCAGCTGCTGGACGCCACATCGAGCCTGTGTGGGGACATCGTCGAAGATGCAGTCGAGGCGCTGTTCACGGAAAATGGAATCAAGTTCATCCGGACCGGCCCGGCCAATCACGAAGTGATCGAGAGGCAGTTCGGCCTGACCGTGAAACCTGCACCAGATTTCATCGTGCACGACGCCAATGGCGGGCTCCGTGCGATGCTCGAATGCAAGCAGGCGAATGATGGCGGGACCGCTCGCGACAAGGCGGCGCGCTTTGCCGCCTTGCGGGGTGAGTCCGTGCGGCTCGGCGGCGTGCCGCTCTTCGCGGTCCTGGCCGGCTTAGGCTGGCGCAGGACAGGCGACACGCTCGGGCCGGTGGTGCGTGACACTGACGGACGCGTCTTTACCGTCCAAACGCTGGCGGAGATGCTTGAGGTCGAGCCCTTCCCCGGCCTGCGAACAAAGAACGCCTAGCCGCCCTCAACTCCGCGCTCAGCCACCCTGCCGCCAGGCGGCATCCCCGCGATCAAAGAACCCGTTGGTGGACGCAGACCGGGCCGGCGCTGACGATTTCGTCCCTGTTGTTGCCATTTCCCCGATCAGGCGCGCTAGGTGTTGCTACACGCCTCCCCCTCACAGCCTCGGCGCCACCGTTTCCACCAGCCAGTCGATGAACACCCGCACCCTCGGTGAGAGCTGGCGGCTCTTCGGATAGAGCACCGAGATCGGGGTCGGGGATGGGGGGTGGTCGGGCAGGACTTCGGCCAGGGCGCCGGCGGCGAGGTCGCGGGCGTAGGGGTGGCGCGGGGCCTGGATCAGGCCGAAGCCGAGGCGGGCCAGGGCGGCGTAGGTCTCGGAGTTGGTGACGGTGACGCGGCTGGGCAGGGTCAGGGTGCGCAGCTGGTTGTCGACGGTGAACTCCAGCGGCAGCACCTGGCCGGTGCGCGAGGAGGAAAAGCCGATCATCTCGTGGCCCTGCAGGTCGTCCAGCGTGCGGGGCGTACCCTTGCGGGCGAGGTAGGCCGGGCTGGCGAAGGTGCCCTCGTGGGCGAGGCCGAGGCGGTGAACGATCAGGTCGCTGTCGGCGATTTCGCCGGCGCGGATCACGCAGTCGTAGCCCTCGCGCACCAGGTCGACGAAACGGTCGCCCTCGCCGATATGCAGGGTGAGGCCGGGGTGGCGCGCCAGGAACGCGGGCAGGCCGGGCAGCACGAAGGTGCGCGCCATCGGGCCGTGCACGTCGATGCGGAGCAGGCCGCGCGCCTCGCCGCCGGCCAGCGCCGCCTCGGCGTCCTCGATCTCGGCCAGGATCGCCTTGCAGCGGCGGTAGTAGACCTCGCCCTCCGCGGTGGGGGTGACCTGGCGGGTGGTGCGCTGCAGCAGCCGCACGCCGAGCCGCTCCTCCAGCCGCCGGATCGCCGTGGTGGCGCTGGAGCGCGGCAGGCCGAGATCGGACGCGGCGGCGCTGAAACTCTGCCGCTCCACCACGCGCACCAGCAGGCGCAGGCTGTCGAGCTTGTCCAATTGTTCGCCGATCCGGAATTAAGATACCGAGATCTAGCAATTGTTCGCGATTAGCGCACGGCCTAAGTGATGCCGGCCAATGCGGAGACTCCCGAGATGACCGACCAAGCTCAGAAGATCGCCCCCAAGATCGCCATCGTCACCGGCGGCAGCCGGGGGCTGGGCCGCAACACGGTGCTGAACCTGGCCCGGCGCGGCGTGGATGCGATCTTCACCTACAACGCCAACAAGGCCGCGGCCGACGAGGTGG
>Ga0302314_10012767_pt1 | contig 14493 bp, 12 predicted proteins | sample III_Palsa_N2_3_FD_200533 | JGI IMG/M metagenome (GOLD analysis project Ga0302314, IMG submission 200533) | Peat permafrost microbial communities from Stordalen Mire near Abisko, Sweden - III_Palsa_N2_3 | ecosystem: Environmental > Terrestrial > Soil > Palsa > Peat permafrost | place: Sweden... | reverse complement strand
AAGGAGTTCCTCTACCTGGGCGAACGGGTGCCCGCGGAACGGGCGCTGAGCCTCGGCATGGTCAACCGGGTGGTGCCGCGCGGGCAGTTGGAGCAGGAGGTGCTCTCCATCGCCGGGCGGATCGCCGAGATGCCCGCGCTCGGTCTTGCGCTCACCAAGAAGGCGGTCAACCAGGCCGAGGACCAGATGGGCCTGCAGACCGGCATGGACTCGGCGTTCGGCCTGCACCACTTCGCCCACGCGCACAACGCCGAGGTCGGCCGGGACTCGCTGGCCGGCCACGACGCCCGCAGCATGCGGGACGCGCAGCGGACGAAGGGGAGCGGGGAGTGACGGGGAGCTGCGAGGGCCGGGTGGTGGTGGTGACCGGCGCGGGCCAGGGCCTGGGGCGCGAGCACGCGCTGGCGCTGGCCGCCGCCGGGGCCCGGGTCGTGGTCAACGACATCGGCGCGGCGGCGGAGGCCGTGGCCGAGGAGATCACGGCGGCGGGCGGCGCCGCCGTCGCCGACGCGGGCGACGTCAGCGACTGGGCCTACGCCGCCGCGCTGGTCGACCGGGCGGTGGCGGAGTTCGGCACGCTGGACGCACTGGTCAACAACGCGGGCGTGAACCGGGACCGGATGCTGGTGTCGATGACGGAGGAGGAGTGGGACCTGGTCCTCCGGGTCGACCTCAAGGGGCACTTCGCGCCGCTGCGGCACGCCGCCGGCTACTGGCGGGAGCAGCGGAAGCAGGGGCGCGAGGTGGCCGCGCGGATCGTCAACACCAGTTCCGGCGCGGGCCTGATGGGCAGCGTGGGCCAGGGCAACTACGGGGCGGCCAAGGCCGGGATCGCGGCGCTGACGCAGATCGCGGCGGTGGAGCTGGCCCGCTACGGCGTCACCGTCAACGCGATCGCGCCGTCCGCGCGCACGCCGATGACGGAGGCGGTCTTCGCCGAGCGGATGCGCGCGCCGGAGTCCGGCTTCGACGCCATGCACCCCGGCAATGTCTCCCCGCTGGTGGTGTGGCTGGCGGGGGCGGAGTCGGGCGACGTGACCGGGCGGGTCTTCGAGGTCGAGGGCGGCAGCATCAGCGTCGCCGACGGCTGGCAGCACGGCCCGCAGCTGTCGCGCGACCGCCGCTGGGAGCCGTCCGAGGTCGGCCCCGCCGTCCGCGAACTCCTGCGCCGCGCCCCCGCCCCGGCCCCGGTCTACGGGGCGTAGCGTCCGGCGCCTGAAGTTCGATGAACCCGGACGTCGACGAGCGGCCGAACTGGCGGGACCTGCGGCCACTGCTCGACAACGCGCACCTGCTGCTGGCACTCCGCGTTGCTGTACCGGACGCCCGGATCGTCACCCGCGCCAACGGCGACGGGCTCACGGCGTGGGTCCACGACAGCACCGCATCCTGGGCGCGGCTGACCGCAGCCACGATCCGGCAGGGCGGTCCACGGCGCCTCGCCGACGAGTTGGACGCCGCCTGGGACCAGTGGCTCGGCCTCGGCTCGCCGGAACTGTACGACTACGGGCTGACCGTCACTGCAAGCGAGCAGCACGCGTGGGCGATCGACCCGCAAACCGGGCCGCGGTGGCCGGCACAGGCCAACTCGCCCGTACCCAACCGTCAGGAGCACCGTACGGGCCGAGCTGCGCGCACCCTCGGACGAGAACGTCAACGCCGTTCCGGCCGCCGCCGCAAACGGGACGTCACCTGGTCGTCCCGGGCGGCCTGTTCCTGCCGCTTCGTACCGGAAGGACTTGCTGCCTATTCGGGCGGGGCCTGAGCCGGATCGATGCCGGATCGTGCTCCGTCTTCGAGGCCGGCCTCGATGAGCGCGGCGGTGATGGTCTGTTCAAGTGAGGGGAACTCAGCCCCATCCAGAATCCGCAGTGCCTGGTGCAGCCGTGTGCGAGCGGTGTCGCGGTCTGCCTCGTCCTGGGTCATGGCGATGCGGGCCAGGCCGAAGGCCGCGCGGGCCCTGACGACCGCTTCCGATTCCTCCTCCGAGGCAAGCACTCCTTGGTAGAGCTCTGCGGCACCGGCGAGGTCACCAAGGGCGAGCAGCGCGTCGCCGCGGTGTTGCGGCAGGGGCAGGACCCACCGGTGATAGGGACGGTCTTGCTGACGAGCAGCGGCTTGGTCGAGAAACTCCAGGGCCGCGGCTGGATCGTCGGCTCGCAGGGCGTTGACCCCGAGCTCGAACAGAGCTTCGGTTTCCTCGCCCCAGTCGCCGATCTCTCGGGCGAGTTCCTGCGCGCGCCGATACTCGCGGGCGGCTTCCTGGTAGTCGCCGCGCTCGGTGGCAAGCATGCCGAGGACGTTGATCGCACCGGCCAGGCGTCGGTGGGCGCCGGTCTGCTCGGCGAGGGCCGTGGCCTCGGCCAGGACGGCGGCGGCCTGGTCGTGCTCGCCGAGCAAGCTCCTGGTCAAGCCGATGGGGATCAGGACGAACGTCTGGTGGTCCTTGTTCCCGGTCTCCTGATACAGCACCAGGGCCTGGGTCAACCAGTCCAGGGCTTGACGGTGACGGCCCATTGCGCAGGCGCCGATGCCCATGTTGTGCAGGCAGCTTGCTTCGCCGTGGCGGTTGCCGGTCTCCCGCATGAGGGCGAGGGCCTCATGGAAGATCTCCATGCCCTGCCCGTACTGACTCATGTCGGACAGGACGCAGCCCAGATTGCCGAGGGTGGCTGCGGTCTTCGCACGGTCGCCTGCGATCTTGCGCAGCCGTAGAGCCTCACGGGTGTACGGCAGTGCCCGGTCCAAGCGGCCCGCCACGACTTCGAAGTTTCCGCGGGCGTGCCAGAGCTCGGCCTGCGCGGCGGCGTTGCCGTCCGCCTCGGCTGCGGCCAGGCCGTAGTGAAGGCTCTGGGCCCAGTCGGAATTGAGGCCCGATGCGTAGTAGTAGGCCCACAGTGCCTGGGTGAACCGCCAGGCGTGTCCCGTCCAACCCTCGGTGGCGGCGTGCCGGGTGGCCGCCAGCAGGTTCGCACGCTCGGCCGACAGCCAGGCGCGGGCTTCCTCGTCATCGGTCGGCTCAGCCACCGGGAGTGCCGGCGGGCGCGGCAGGTCGCCGTTGCGGTACCGGTTCCGGTTGACCAGGTCCGTGACCGCGTAGACGGAGTGCAGGTACCAGTCCAGCCACCGGGTCACTGCGGCATTCCGTTCCGCGAGCGAATCGACGGCCCGACTGGTCTCGCCGGCGAAGGCCCGCACCAGGTCGTGCAGCTCGTATCGGCCGAGTACCTGCTGTTGCACCAGGTGCTCGTCCTGCAGCATCTCCAGCAGCCGGTCGGCCTCGTCCAGGTCGATGCCGGCCATCGCTGCGACAGAGTCGACGGTGGCGTCCAATCCGGGGTCGGTGCCCAGCAGGCGCAAGACGCGCTGGGCGGTCTTCGGCAGCCCCTGGTAGGACAGGTCGAGTACCGCTGTCACGCCCGGTTCCGGGCCTGCTCCTTTGGCCAGTCGGTCAGCGAGCTTTTGCAGGCTCCAGGCCGGACGGGAGCGGAGCCTGGCAGCGGCCAACGCCACGGCCAGCGGAAGGCCACCGCTCAGTTCGACGAGCCGCCGCGCGCTCTGCGGCTCGGCGTCGACCCGGTCTGCGCCGGCGATCCGGGCGAGCAACTGCAGGGATTCATCCTCCCTGAACACCTCGAGCCGCACCACTGTCGCCTCGGGTAGCTCGGTCAGGCTGCGCCGACTCGTGATCATCACCAGGCAGGTGGGGCTGCTCGGGATCAGCTCCCGTACCTGGCCGACATCTGCCGCGTTGTCCAGAACCACCAGGGCGGCGCGACCGTGCATGCGGTCGCGGAACATAGCCGCCCGTTCCTCCAACGCCTGCGGGACGTGCTGGGCCGCGACTCCCAACTGCCGCAGAAAGGAATCCAGCACGGCCGCCGGGTCGGCGGGCGGCCGGTCAGGGTCGTACCCGCGCAGATTCGCGTACAGCTGGAGGTCGCTGTAGTCGCCGGCCCGGACCAGCCTGTGCGCGGCATGCAGCGCCAACTGGGTCTTGCCGACTCCGGCCATGCCCTCGATCACCGATATCCGCACCGTCGGCTCCCCGGCAGACGGCCCCGTGGCAGTCTCCAGCAGCCGGGCGATCTCCCTGTGCCGTCCCGTGAACGTGGCCAGGTCCGCCGGCATCTGCCGGAGCACACCAGCCTCCCCTTCCGTCTTCGCCTCGCGGTGAACCCGAAGACAGGCCTCTCGCCAACAACCCACGCCCTCCTCGTCCACCCCCAGGGCCCGCACGATCGCCGTCACCAGGTCCACATCGAGACGGCGGCGCCCGACTTTGAAGGTGTCCACGACCGTGGATGGCGACACGACACGCGCCGGCCGCACCACTGCTCCGACCCGCTTGGCCAGCAACCGGTACGAGGGCATCCCCGCCCGTTCCCGTAGCTCGCCCAGCAGGCCGATGAACTCGGCCAGATCGACCGCACCGCTCGGATCCGGCACCCTGCCCCGCTGCTCGACCACAACGCCCCCGCGTCATCCAGCTGTGTTCCTGACAGGCGAAGTCTACGAGTCAGATGTGTGGATTCGTGCGGGAAGCGGGACTCAAGACGGGTGCCCCGGGCACTGTGGTCGTGCTGCTTCGCGCTAGACCGGTCCAAGCGGCGCAAAACGGGGAGGCTGCCGCGCCTGCACGGGTGGCGGCTCAGAGAAGCATCCGGCCGTCGCACACGCTGCGGCCATATGCGTCTCCGCGCTTCCGGTCCGGATGGACCGTCAGGTACCGGGCCGGGAGCTCGCCGCCGCCGTGGACGGCGAGGTCCGCGCCGTTGACGTAGCCGGCCAGCGGGCCGGCCAGGAAGAGGCAGGCGCCGGCGACGTCGGCCGGGACGGCCATCCGGCCCATCGGGATGATCCCCGCCAGCGCCGCGCCGCCGTCCTCGCCGTAGCCGGCCGCCGCGCTCTCGGTGCGGATCAGCCCGGCGGTGATGTGGTTGACCCGCACCCGCGGCGCCCACTCCAGCGCCAGCGCCCGGGTCAGCGCCAGCAGCCCGGCCTTGGCCGCGGTGTAGGCGGCGGTGCCGGGCTGCGGGTCGTGCGCGGAGACGCTGCCGATATTGACGATGGCGCCGCCGTCCGGCTGTTGACGCATCACCAGGTTCGCGGCCTGCGCGACGTAGAAGGGGGCCAGCAGGTTCAGCGCGACGATCTTCTCCACGAACCGGGGCGAGACGGTGGCCGCGTCCGCGTCCGGGGAGCCCCCGGCATTGTTCACCAGGACGTCCAGCCGCCCGAACCGGGTGGCGGCGGCGTCGACCAGCGGTGCCGCCTGCGCGGGGTCGCGGACGTCGCAGGTGTGGAACGCCGCCGTCCGTCCGCCCGCCGAGGGCAGCGCCGCCGGTTCGCCGCGCCCGCAGACCAGCACCTCCGCCCCGGCGGCGAGGAAGGCCTCGGCGATGGCGCGGCCGATGCCCTTGGTGCCACCGGTGACCAGTACCGCCCGGCCGGTGAAGTCCAGCGGGTTGCCGGTGCTCTCGGTCATGCTGCCTGCCTTCTCTGTCGCGGTGTCAGTTCCTGGCCGACCGACGATCACCCTAACAAGCGTTTGTTCATCGGACCAGGCTTCGGCCGCCCCGGCCGGCCGCCGACTCCCGCGGCCCCACAAATCGTGGGCTCCGCGAGAGTCGGGGCGACCCGGCCCCGGACAACCGGGCACTATGGGACCGAGTGCCGGACAGCCGCAGCCTCAGCCCTGGTGCCACCGGCCCGTTGGCCCCGACGCAGGAAGTGGGTAGGACACCCGCATGTATGACGCAACCCTGAGCCGTCCCGGCTACCGGGTCCCGGCGAACACCCTGTTCGCCCAGACCATGACCTATGTGGCGGGCACCGCGGGCCTCTTCGCGCTCGGCTCCTACCTCGGCCGGAACCTGACCGGGTTCGCGAGCCTGATCGGCTTCGTCGCCGCCTTCGTCTGCCTGCTGGCGATGCGGGCCACGACCGGCCGGTCCCGTGCCGGGACGCTGGCCCTGCTGGGCGCGTTCGGCCTGTTCATGGGCGTGTCCGTCGCCCCGACCATCGCGTACTACGCCGCCGCGAACCCGCAGGCGCTGTGGCAGGCCGGTGGCGCGACCGCCCTGTTCATCGGCGCGCTCGGCTCGGCCGGCTACGCCACCCGACGCGACCTGTCCGGGCTCTCCCGGGCCTGCTTCTGGGCGCTGCTGGTGCTGATCCTGTTCGGGATCGTCACGATCTTCGTCCGGATCCCCCACAGCTCCCTGATCTACTCGATCGCCGGACTCGTGATCTTCGCCGGATTCACGCTGATCGACTTCCAGCGGCTGCGGCGCTCGCAGAACATCGAATCGGCCCCCTTCCTCGCGGCGTCGATCTTCCTCGACATCCTCAACGTCTTCCTCTTCTTCCTGAACATCTTCGGTCGGCGCGACTGAGGCGAGCCGCCCGGGTCCGTTCACGCGCGCTGGGTCAGCGCGTCCTCGGCGACGGCACCCGCGGGGGCGGCGCGCTGCTGTCGCTCCGTCAGGAACAGCGAGCAGAGGAACCCGCCCAGGCCGAGGGCGGCGATCAGCACGAAGACGGCGCGGACGCTGCTGCTGTCGGCGGGGCCGCCGAGCGCCGGGGTGAGGAAGCCGCCCAGCGACAGTGACAGTGACAGTGCGAGTGACAGTGACAGTGACAGCCCGAGGGTGGCCCCGCTCGCGGTGCCGACATGCCGGGGCAGGTAGGTGTGCGAGAGCGTGATCTGCGGGGCGAAGGGCAGGAACAGCCCGCATCCGAGGATCCCGGAGGCGGCCACCACGGTGACGGTGTCCGGGGCCAGGACGATCGCGACGGTCGCCAGCGCGGCCAGGAGGTAGCCACCGCGGATGGTCCGCATCCGGCCGAACCTGTCCGCTGCCGGCCCCCTACAGGGGGACCGCCAGTAGGTCGGTGCCGCGGTGGGTCCGCTGGTACAGGACCTGCTGTCCGGTGCGGGTGCGGGTGACCAGTCCGGTGCGGTGCAGGATGCCGAGGTGGTAGGAGACCGTGCTGGTGGTGAGGAAGTGGCGCTCGCTCAGCTCCGTGGTGGTGCGGCCGGTGTGCAGGTCGGACAGCAGGCGTGCCCGGGTCACCCCGAGCAGGGCGTGGACCGTTGGCCTGGTGCGGGACTCCGGCCCGCGCCGGCAGGGGTAGGCGAACATGGGCTGCCGTGTGGCGGGTCCCGGTATCGAGTCGATGACCACCCGTAGGTCCGTGGTGAACACCGAGGGAGTCAGCACCAGCCCGGTGCTGCCGGAGATCCGGCCTCGGAAGCGGCTGACCAGACTCAGTTGATCGTCGCTCCAGAGCAGTCCGGGATGCAGGGTGGCCAGCATGCCGGACAGTCCGTGGCGGGCGGTCGTCCGCGCCCGCCGGCCGATGTCCTCCTCCATGAGGGTGCGCAGAGCCATCCACTGCGGGGCGACGGCCCCCTCCCACAACTGGTGCAGCTCCGCCGCCGCCCGCTCGGCGAAGTCATGCTCCCCCTGCTCCAGGGCGTCGCGCACGGCCACGGGAACCGTCCGGCCCGCCAGGCGCTCCTCGCTGACGCCCCGGGCCATGGCCTGCAGCTCCCAGCGCAGACGGGCGGCATCGACGGTCGCGACCGCGTGCAGTTCCTCCTGCAGCTCGGCCGCCGGGGTCCGGGGCTGCGGGGTCAGGAAGTCCGGCACGTAGTCCCACGAACCGCTGAACAGCGAGCCCAGCAGCACGAGCCTCCGGTCGCGGACCGTCTCCTGGATCCTGCCCCGCCAACCACCGCCGCCCGGCGACGTGTTGTCACGCAGGAGGCCGAGCGCGCCGATCGCGGTGCTGAGCGGCGAGATCGCGAACCGGGTATTCGCGACGACGGCGCGGTCCATGTCGAGGTGGAGCACGGGACCTCCCGAGGTGAGCTGCCGGCCGCCCGAGCGTCCGGCGTCATGAGTATTCGAACCTGATCGAATCACTCGAGAGGCAGGCCCGTCCTCCGGTTTCCTTCAATCGGGAACGAACGGCAGGACGCCGATCACCTCTGCCGTCGTCGCTCCCACCGGTCGTCAGAGGGGAAGAGCCATGACCTAGCTCACGCGTACTGCGGTGTCCGGCGCCAACGCCGGACGCCTCCGGGGGTTCCCTCACGACGCCCCCGGACTCCGAGGAGCGATCTCGACTCCCGGAGCCAATCAGCCACCGAACACCAGGAGACACTGATGATCAGGAAGCACACCTCCGTCCGCCTCGCCGCTGCCGCCGCCACCGTCGGCTCGCTCTGCTTCATCGGCGTCGGTACGGCCTCGGCCACCGTGATCCCGCCCGGCGACGGCGGCACCGCGTCCCTGCAGAACGCGGCGACCGGCAAGTGCATCGACGACAGCAACTACGGCCTGCGCGACTTCGTCTGCCAGGACCCGACCGGTCCCTACGCCGGCTTCCAGCAGTTCTCGCTCATGGTCCAGCCCGACGGCAACTTCGTGCTGCAGAACGCCGCCACGGGCAAGTGCATCGACGACAGCAACGCCGGTCTGCGGGACTTCGTCTGTCAGGACCAGAGCGGCCCCTACGCCGGCTTCCAGCAGTTCTCCCTCACGGTCCAGCCCGACGGCAAGTACGTGTTCAAGAACGCCGCCACCGGCAAGTGCATCGACGACAGCAACTACGGCCTGCGCGACTTCGTCTGCCAGGACCAGAGCGGCCCCTACGCCGGCTTCCAGCAGTTCTCGATCAGCTAGCACGGAGCGGTCAGCACCGCCCCCGGAGGTGCCGCTGCCCGCTGCCGAGGAATTGTCGGCAGCGGGCGGCGGGTGGGGAGAGCGCTAGAAGGCGCTCAGGCCGTTGGGGGTGCCCATGCCGGTGGGGCCGTCGTAGCCGGGCTTGGCGGTGCACTGGTAGTCGCCGCCGCAGTTCAGTTTGTAGACGTTGCTACCGGTGGTGATGTCGTTGAGGCCGGCCTTGGCGGCGGGAGCGTACAAGGCGGAGGCATTGGGGAACTTGCCGGGGTTGCCGGCCAGGGCGATGACGCCGGCGACGAAGGGGGTGGAGACGCTGGTGCCGCCGACCTCGCCCCAGCCGTTGAAGCCGTCGCTGGTGGCGTAGATCGCGGGGGCGGTGCTCGGGTCGCCGTCGGCGGCGACGTCCGAGGTCATGCGGCCGGGGCAGTTGGGGTCGGTCTGCCAGGCGGGCTTGGCGAACCAGGCCGAGCAGCCGCTGCCGCCGCGGTTCAGGGCGGATTCGGTCCAGCCACGGGCGTTGGTGGCCTTGGTCAGGGTGGTGGCGCCCACGGCTATGACGGTCGGATAGGCCGCCGGTGCCTCGGGGATGCCGTAGCCGTCGTCGCCGGAGGAGGCCAGGATGGCGACGCCGGGGTGGGAGTAGTCCTTGGCGAACTGCACGGCGGCGCCGGATTCGTCGTAGCCGTAGCTGTTGGAGATCTCGGTCGCGCCCAGCGTGGCCGCTTCGTCCACGGAGGCGGCCGTGTCGGCCTCGTTGCTGGAGTTGGCCTCTACCAGCAGGATGTGGCACTGCGGGCAGGCGGCCGAGACCATGTCGAGGTCGAGGGCGATCTCCACGCCCCAGTTCTGGTCGTAGGGGAGCGGGGCGGCGGCGCCGGTCTGGTTGACCTTGTGGAAGCAGCCGTTGGCCGTGGTGCAGGCCGGCAGGCCGTAGGTCGTCCGGTAGACGGCCAGGTCGGCTTCGGCGGTGGCGTCGTCCCCGGCGTCGACGATGGCGACCGTCTGACTGGCGCCGCCGGTGGCGGGCAGCTTGTAGGCCGATCGCAGGTCGGCGGGGCTCAAGCCCTTCGGCAGGGCTGTGGCCGCGCCGGTCTTGGCGGCCAGGCCGCGTACGCCGGTGCCGCCGTGGACGTCGGTGCGCAGCTCGGCGAAGCAGCGCGCGTGGCCGGGCGCGGCCGGGCCGCACACGTCGCGGACATTGCTCGTCGGCGGGGCCGCGTTGTGGCTGGTGGCCGCGTCGGCCGTGGTCGGAGCCAGGGTCAGCACGGCGGCGGCCAGTGCGGCGAGGCCCGCGCGGAGACGGTGGGTGTTCGAAGTCGTCATGTTCTGCTCCCGCGCTAGCTCAGTGAGCCGATGGTGTAGGCATTGGCGACGGTCTGGCTGATCGAGCCGGCGACGGCGTCGGTCGCGGTGACCTTCAGCCACGGGGTGGTGCCCTTGGCCGCGTTGTTCGGCCAGGTCGCCTTGTAGTGGCCGCCGCCGGTCGACACTGCCGTCGCCGCGACCCAGGTCTTGCCGGCGTCGTAGGACACCGAGACCGTGGCGCCGGTGATGGCTGCCGTGGAACCGGTCCCGTTGTAGCTCTGGTGCCCGACGGTCAGGTCCAGGGTCTGCACCGCGGAGTGGCTCGTGTTCAGACCATCGGTGCCCTGCAGGGCGTAGCTCAGGTTCAGCAGCGGCAGGATCTGGCAGCGGGTGGTGCTCGTGCCCTGTGCGGAGCAGGTGTCACCGGACGGCAGGGTCGGGTTGCCGGTCGGCTGGTACCGGAACGAGAGGTCCGTGTGCGTCGAGGTGGACTGCGTGAACCCGAAGGCGCTCAGGTCCTGGTCGAGCACCATGCGGTAGGTACCGGCCTGCTGGGTGATCCCGGTCAGTTCGGTCTTCGCGGCGTTGGGGACGGATGCCACCTGAGTGCCGTCCCGGTAGACGGTCAGGCTGCCGGTGACCGCGCCCCCGATCGAGCCGGAGGAGTCCGGGTTGGTATCGTCCAGCGGCGACAGGCCGAGGTCCATGGTCGTGCCGTCCACGCAGGCGTTGCACGGGAGTGCGCCCTTGAACTGGCCCACCTGCGGGGTCAGCGGACCCTGGCCCCACGTGCGGGTGACGGTCTTGCCCACCGGGTAGGCGGTGGCGGGGTTGCTGGTGTCCAGCGAGACCGACCCGTAGACGGGGTTCGTCGGGAGCGAGGCGTAGAAATAGCCCTGACCCCAGCTGTAGCCCGGCAGCGGGGCGCTGAGGTAGTCGGTGAGCGTGCCGGGGGTCGGCACGGACTCCGAGTCCTCGATCGCGCTCGCGGCGGCGGAGACGGGGCCGACCTCGTAGGTCCCGCTGTCGCCGCTCGCGACGGCCGGGTCGATGTCGAAGACGTCGCGGTTGGTGGCCAGTTGGCTCTGGGCGACGCTGAACACCTGCTTCGCGTCGATGTGGTTGGCCGACGGGAACATCAGGTCGTAGCGGTACTGGTCGGAGGTGCCGGCCGGTCCGACGCCGGCCCAGTCGACCTGCTCGGCGAAGGAGCCGACCTTGGCCGCCGGTGCCGGGCTCACGTAGATCGGCCCGCCACCGAACAGGTTCACGCTGCCCGTCAGACCGGCGGCGTCACCGCGAGTCAGGTTGACCTGTGCCATGTCGGCGGTGGCCGGCTTCGGCGTGGCGACCGTGACCGGAACCGTCGCGGTCCGCTCGTTGACGTTCAACTGCGTGGTGACGGAGGGGGCGACCGTGAAATCCTGGGTCGCGACCAGGTACGTCGTCACGACGCCCGTCGTGGGGTTGGTCTCGTAGAACGTGGTGTAGGCGGCGTAGTGGCCGGTCGGCACCGCGACCCGGGCGACGCCGCTCGCGATGGCCATCGGCGTGGACCATCTGGTGACCGAGTCCGTGTTCACCAGGAACACCGACCCGCTGGCCGTGGTCGTCGAGCCGGTGAGGTCGGTGGCGTTGACCTGCAGGATGCCCATCACATAGTGCGCGACCGCACCGTTCGGCCCGGCCGCGGCAGCCGGGGCGGCCGAGGAGAGCGTGGGGATGTCGTACTTCGACATGTCGATCGGGGGGCGGCCCGCGGCCAGCGCCGCCAGCGGGATCACGTAGGCGTGGCCGGCACCGACGTCGTACTTCACCGCCGGGACCGGGCGGCCCTTCGCGTCGAGCACCGAGTACCCGGCGTGCGCCCCCGATCCGTGGACCAGCACGCGGTCTCCGCTCGGCAGGGGGTACGCCCGTGCGGAACCGCCGACTGACGATCCGTTCGCGGGAATGCCGTTCGCGGACGCTCCGGTCGGGGCGACCACAACGAGCATGCCGCCCGCGAGCACCGCAGTCGCGGCGAGCGCGACGCGTCGAGATATCGCTACCAAAACACTTCCTCCATACCTGGTTCGGTCTCTGTGATGCATCGAGGCGATGAACCGACCGGAGAGACGAAGCAGCACCGGACCAGGTTGTAAAGAGATGGCAAAACTCCCAGGAATGGCAACTCCCTGGGTGAGCACCGCACTGTCGAATCAGCCGCAGGTGCGGGCCGACCTGCTCGGCCGGTCTCCGCACACGGAGGGATGGCTGTACGCGAACATCGACGCCGGGAACAGCATCGCCGCGGCGCTCGGCCGTCAACGCGATTTCGCTCACCGTCGAAATCGAATTCCGGCACGCTTCCTGCTCGTCCGGCCGGACGGTCTCCCCAGCCCATCCACCCATCGCCACGGGAACGAGTCCGACCGACGCACCCCCGGGGCCGGAACTCCGAACTCTCATCGACGGCGTCACCAGCGGCTGCGGTCCTGGTTCGCCCGGGCCCGCCAGTGAGCGAGGTTGTGCTCGGTGATGAGGGTCTCGGGGTGCTTCGGTCCGAGTACTCGCCGACGGTCGGCCAGCAGTTGTTCGTATGCGGTGACGGCGGCGGCCGGGTCGCCTGCCTGGCCGCGGAAGTGGGCGAGGTTGTTGCGGCTGGTGAGGGTGTCGGGGTGGTCCGGGCCGAGTACCCGCAGGCGGTCGGCCAGCACTTCCTCAGCAGCGGTGGCGGCGCCGGCCGCGTCCCCTGCCCGACTCCGCCAGAGGGCGACATTCTCCCGGCAGGTGAAGGTCTCGGGGTGGTCCGGGCCGAGCACGCGCACCACGGCGGTCAGCAACTCGGTATAGGCATCGACGGCGCCGGTCGCGTCCCCCGCCAGACCCCGGCAGCGCGCGAGCGAGTTCCGGGTGCGGAGGGTGTCCAGGTCGTCCGGGCCGAGCGCCCGGACGATGCCCGGCAGTACCTGTTCGAAGCCGGTGACGGCGCCGACCCTGTCCCCCGCCTCTCCCCGCCAGTGCGCCAGCAGACCGCGGTGGTTGAGGGTGATGAGATGGTCCGGGCCGAGTACCTGGACCATGTCGGACAGCAGTTGTTCGAGCGCGGCGAGGGCGCCCGGAACATCCCCCGACTGGCCCCGCCAGTGCGCTTGTACGCCCCGGGTGTTGAGGGTGTCGGGGTGGTCGGCGCCGAGCACCCGGACCATGTCGGTCACCAGCTGTTCGAACGCGGCGCCGGAGCCCACCGCATCCCCCGCCTCGGCCAGCGAGGAGGCGTGGTAGTGCTGGGTGGCGAAGGCCTCGAAGTGGTCCTGGGCCTCCAGCCGCCGCACCGCGTGGTCCAGTGCCTGGCCGAAGTCCGGGTCCTGCTGGGCGGCTTCGTCCAGCGCCTCCCGCACCCGCTGCCGGGTGCGGTCGCTCGGTGCGTCCTGCCCGGCCTCGGCCTCCTCGGCCAGCTTCCTGAGCGCGGGGGCATCGCCCAGCTTGCGGCTGACCAGATCGTGGAGCCGGTCCGTCCAGGCCTCCAGGGTGTACTCGACCTCCGCACCCGCCGGTTCCGCCCGCTGCTCCTCCCCGCGGGCCGCCCGCGCGAACACGTACCCGACCGCGATCTCTCCGACTGCCACCGAACCCCCAGTTGATCTCCGACGTCGGAGCAGACCGTACCCGTCACCCGCCCGGAGAAGAAACAGCCGATCACCGGCAGGCCGGTGTCCGCCGGCTCCGTCGGCCCCCGCTGAGCTGGGCTTCGGCCCGGGCAACCACTGTGCCGCGCCTTGATTTGCGCAGTCGGATTGCGTAGTTCTACCGATGCGTTCGGCTTCCGCCGCTGGGCAGAGTCGGCTCGGGTCTCGCGGTTGCTCGGAGCGACTGGCGCGGACGGCGACCCGGACGCGCACGGCGTCACAGCCGTTCGAGCAAATCGGTCATGCGTTTCACAGTTGACACACAGTAAGGCAAATCTCGGCCCATGCCTGCAGATGAGCAGACCGTCCCGGTGCCCGGGACCGCGCCGAACCCCACGGCGCCGCAGGCCGAGGCGAAGGGCAGCTCCTGGAAGACGCTGCTGGCCGTCGCCGTACTGGTGGCGCTCGGCGGCTCGCTGGCCGGGTGCCGCTGACCGAGAGCGGCAAGTCGAGCACCACCGGCAGCAGCAGCGCCGGGCGGGTCCCGGCCGCCGCGAAGTCCCCGACCGCGACCGCGACCACGACCACGACCGCCGGCGCGGCGAACCCCGGTGCCTCGTCGGCCGGCGGCCTGCCCGGCTCCGTCGGCGGCGGCTCGGCGTCCGCCACCGCAGCGAGCTACACCCCGCTGGTGAGCAAGGTCGAACTGGACATCCCGGCGAGCCTGTACGCCACCGAGGCCGACCAGGTCGACCTGGTCGGCGGCAAGGTGGCCCCTCCCACCACCGCCCCGAAGTGGGCGCTCGAACTGGTGCACGCGAGCCCCACCGGTAGCGCCACGGCCGACTCCTTCACCGGGGCCGGCTTCGACCTCTCCGACT
>Ga0302314_10012766_pt1 | contig 14494 bp, 14 predicted proteins | sample III_Palsa_N2_3_FD_200533 | JGI IMG/M metagenome (GOLD analysis project Ga0302314, IMG submission 200533) | Peat permafrost microbial communities from Stordalen Mire near Abisko, Sweden - III_Palsa_N2_3 | ecosystem: Environmental > Terrestrial > Soil > Palsa > Peat permafrost | place: Sweden... | reverse complement strand
CATCACCAGCGCCATCGCAGCGGGGGCCAAGAAGCCCATCGTGCTAATGACCGAGCACGACTCGACCCTCAACACCGCCACGGCAAGCGGCCTCTGGACCGAAGCCTGGCCCGTCTCGGCCGATGGCGTGGCCGACCTCGACTGGCTGCGCGATCGCCTTAAGACCTGGCGCAAGGAAGACGGCGCGCCGTTCGCCGCCATGTCCCTCGCCAACCACGAGACCGGCGTGATCCAGCCGGTGGCGCAGGCCGCCGCCATCCTGCACGAGGCGGGCGGTTGGCTGCACGTGGACGCGGTGCAGGCGGCGGGCAAGATCGCCGTGGATTTCCGCGCGCTCGGCGCAGACACCCTGTCCCTCTCCGGCCACAAGCTCGGCGCGCCGCAGGGCGTCGGCGCCCTGATCGCCGCCCCCCGCGCAAAGCTCCAGCGTCGCCAGTTCGGCGGCGGGCAGGAGCGGGGGCTTCGCGCCGGCACCGAGAACCTCTCCGGCGTCGCGGGCTTCGGCGCGGCGGCGAGCGCGGCCTTGCGCGACCTGCCGTTCGTCGAGGATCAATCCCAATGGCGCGACGCCGCCGCCGAACGGTTGCAGAGTGAAAGCGCGTTCGTCGCCGGTGAAGCCGCACTCCGCCTGCCGGGGACCCTCTGCGTCGTCACCGACGGCTGGGACAGCCAGCTTCAGGTCATGACGCTAGACCTTTCCGGCGTGATGGTCTCCGCGGGCTCGGCATGCTCGTCGGGCAAGGTCACCGCCAGCCACGTCCTCGCCGCCATGCAGATGGCGGGGATGAACGCCACCGCCCGCTTCTCCGGCCAGATGCTGACCGCCATGAAGTCCGCCGGCCTGACAGGTGGCTTCGGCCTTCGCGCATCGGGCGGCTGGGCCACCGTCGAGGACGACTGGGTGCAGTTCGCCGACGCCTGGATCGGCGCTCACGCGCGCCACGCCCAACGCAGAAAGGTCGCGTAACCTATGGCCGCCGTTAAAGAAACCGTCCGCGCCGTCGAGGCCCTGGAAGGCGAGAAATACGCCCACGGCTTCGTCACCGCCATCGAGCAGGACTTTGCGCCCAAGGGCCTGTCCGCCGACACCGTGCGCTTCATCTCCGCCAAGAAGAACGAGCCGCAATGGATGCTGGACTGGCGCCTGGCGGCCTTCGAGCGTTGGCTGGCCATGGACGAGCCGGACTGGGCCAAGCTCAACTACCCGCGCATCGACTATCAGGACGCCTTCTACTACGCCGCGCCCAAGGAGAAGGTGGGGCTGAACAGCCTCGACGAGGTCGATCCCGACATCCTGGAGACCTACAAGAAGCTCGGCATCCCCATCCGCGAGCAGGAGGTCTTGGCCGGCGTCGTCGGCTCGCCCCGCTACGCCGTGGACGCGGTGTTCGACAGCGTTTCCGTCGTCACCACCTTCAAGGCCGAGCTGGCCAAGGTGGGCGTGATCTTCTGCCCGATTTCCGAGGCATTGCAGGAGCACCCCGAACTGGTGCGCCAGTATCTGGGCAGCGTGGTGCCGGTGACGGACAACTATTTCGCCTGCCTGAATGCGGCGGTGTTTTCCGACGGATCGTTCGTCTACATCCCGCCGGGCGTGCGCTGCCCGATGGAGCTGTCGACCTATTTCCGCATCAACGCCTCCTCCACCGGCCAGTTCGAGCGCACCCTGATCATCGCCGACAAGGGCAGCTACGTCAGCTATCTGGAAGGCTGCACCGCCCCCATGCGGGACGAGAACCAGCTGCACGCCGCCGTGGTCGAGCTCGTCCTGATGGACGATGCAGAGATCAAATACTCCACCGTCCAGAACTGGTATCCGGGCGACAAGGACGGCAAGGGCGGCATCTACAACTTCGTCACCAAGCGCGCCGATTGCCGGGGCGACCGGTCCAAGGTGTCGTGGACCCAGGTCGAGACCGGCTCGGCCATCACCTGGAAATATCCCTCCTGCGTGCTGCGCGGGGCGGAGAGTTCGGGCGAATTCTACTCCATCGCCATCACCAACGGTCGCCAGCAGGCCGACACCGGCACCAAGATGATCCACCTGGGGCGCGATACGAAGTCACGCATCATCTCCAAGGGCATCTCCGCCGGCAAATCCTCCAACACCTATCGCGGCCTGGTCTCCAGCCATCCGAAAGCCATCGGCGCCCGCAACTTCACCCAGTGCGACAGCCTGCTGATCGGCAAGGACTGCGGCGCCCACACCGTGCCGTACATTGAGGCGAGGAACGGCCACTCCACCTTCGAGCACGAAGCCACCACCACCCGCCTGTCCGACGACCAGCTGTTCTACTGCCAGCAGCGCGGGCTGGGGTCTGAGGAGGCGGTGGCCCTGCTGGTCAACGGCTTCGTCCGCGAAGTGATGCAGAAGCTGCCGATGGAGTTCGCCGTCGAGGCCCAGAAGCTGGTGGCGGTGTCGCTGGAAGGCAGCGTCGGATGAGCAACCCCCGGCCCTTCGTGGCGCCCCCGCCGATCCGCAGCCCCGGCAAGCCCGCCGCCAGCGCCGTCGCTCGCGCCCGCCGCATGCGCAAGACCCCCACGGCGGCCGAGCGCCTGCTGTGGGACGCCTTGAGTAAGCTCGACCTCGGCATCCAACGCCAGGTGCCGATCGGCGCCTACATCGCCGACTTCGCCAGCCACCCCGCGCGGCTGGTGATCGAGCTGGACCGGCCCAATGACGTCGCGGACCCGAAGAAGCTGAAGACGCGCGCCGCCTGGCTGCGCGGGGCGGGGTATCGCATCGTGCGCTTCCCCGAGGCCGAGGTGGTGGGGGATGTTGAGGCTGTGGTGGCGCGGATCAAGGCGGAAGCCGCCGCGCCTGCGAAGCCCGTTATTGCTGCTGAACAGTCTGAAGGGCAGGCGAGATGATCCAGCAATCATCTACCTTCCCCCTTGAGGGGGGAAGGGGCGGGGATGGGGGTGACACCGCCAACGGTGGGCCCGCCAAGGGTGCGGTCAAGCGCGCCCGTCATCTGCGCAAGTCCTCGACCTTAGCGGAACGACTGCTGTGGGCAGAGCTGCGCGCGTTAAAGCAAAACATTCGTAGACAAGTGCTTATCGGCCCCTATGTGGCTGATTTCGTTCACCACGCGTCCAAGTTGGTGATCGAGATCGACGGCTATTACCACTCGACGCCAGGCGCGGCTGAAAAGGACGCCGCCCGCACGGCTTGGCTCGAAGCGGAAGGCTTTCGCGTTCTTCGCTTCTCTGAAGCCATGGTTCGCGACGACCTCTACACCGTGGTCGAGCGCATCGCGTCGGAGCTGTCACCCCAATCCCCGACCCTTCCCCCCCCAAGGGGGAAGGGAGATTTGGGGTGTTCGCGATGAGCCTATCAAAGGTAAATTTCGACGGGCTGTGGACTCAAGACGGCGCGTTTTCCGGGGCTGATCGCAAGCTAGTACGCGCCTATGACGACGTTGCCCTGTTGAGGGAAACTCCCGTTGAAAGATCGGACCGGATGCCTTTGAAATCGGTCCCGGCCGGTACGACGGGTACAGTGCTGTTTTTCACGTCAGGTCCAGACGGCGTTGCTCAACTTGAGTTGGATGACCTGGTTTTCGCTATCGAAGAAACTCGCTTTCTCCGCCTCCACATGACGAACGAAGAAAAGTACCCGCGCTAATGCTCTCCATCCAAAACCTCCACGTCTCGGTCGGCGGCAAGTCGATCCTCAAGGGACTCAGCTTGGACCTGCCCCAGGGCGAGGTGCACGCCATCATGGGACCGAACGGCGCCGGCAAATCCACCCTCAGCTACACCCTCGCCGGTCGGGCGGGTTATGAGGTGACCGAAGGCACGGCCACCCTCGACGGCCAGGACCTGCTCAGCCTCAGCCCCGACGAGCGGGCCGCCAAGGGCGTCTTCCTCTCATTCCAGTACCCCCTTGAAATTCCTGGCGTTCCGGCCCTCACCTTCATCCGCACGGCGCTGAACGCCCAGCGCAAGGCGCGCGGCCTCGACGAGATCGGCGCGCCGGACTTCCTGAAGCTCGCCCGCGCCTCGGCTGCCGGCCTGAAGATGGATTTCGAAATGCTGCGCCGGGGGCTGAACGTCGGCTTTTCCGGCGGCGAGAAGAAGCGGATGGAGATCCTGCAGGCGGTGATGCTGTCGCCCTCGCTGCTGATCCTGGACGAGACGGATTCGGGCCTGGATATCGACGCCCTGCGCATCGTCTCCGAAGGGGTGAACAACCTGCGCAGCCCCGACCGCTCCATGCTGGTGATCACCCACTACCAGCGCCTGCTCGACCACATCAAGCCGGACAAGGTGCACGTGCTGGCCGCCGGTCGCATCGTCGCTTCGGGCGGGCCGGAGCTGGCTTTGGAGCTGGAGCGCGAAGGCTACGACAAGTACGGCATCGCGGCCTAGGGGATCAGCATGAGCCTCGCCTCCGCCATCCGCACCCGCGACCTGAACGAGCTGCCCAGCCGCCGCGACGAAGACTGGCGCTGGAGCGACCTGAAGGCGCTGATCCGCGTCATGCCCGATCCGTCGCCGGCCGTGCAGACCGCCGCCGCCAACCCGGCGCTGGACGGGGTCGACGCCGCCCGCATCCTCTATATCAACGGGCGCCTCGTGGACGGCGACCGCATCGCCATCCCGGCCACCGGCAAGGGCGCCTTCGTGCGCCGCTTCGTTTCCGCGACGGCGCAGACCGCCCATCATGTGGACGCGCCGGTCGAGGTCGGCGCCGGCGGACGGCTGTTGCTGATCGACAGCTTTGAAGGCCAGGCCGCCGGCTATCTGGCCAGCACCACCGGCGCGATCCGCCTGGGTGAAGGCGCCACGGTCGAACGCATCGTGCTGATCGACGAGCAGGAGGACGCCGTCTCCGTCGCCCGCTTCGAGGTGCAGCTGGCCGAAGGCGCCAGCTTCTCGCAGACCGTCTTGGCGTCGGGCGCTAAGCGCCAGCGCTTCGAGACCCACGTCGCCCATCCGGGCGGCGCGACCCTGCGGCTCGACGGCGCCTACCTCCTCGGCGGCGCGCGCCATTCGGATCAGACCACGGTGCTGAACCACGAGGGGCTGTCTGGCCTCTCCAGCCAGCTGGTGAAGGGCGTGGTGGCCGATCGCGCCCGCGCCGTCTTCCAGGGCAAGATCATCGTCGCCAAGGGCGCCGACGGCACCGACGCCCGCATGGGCTCCCACGCCATCCTGCTGTCCGACCGCGCTGAGGTCGACGCCAAGCCGGAGCTTGAGATCTACGCCGACGACGTGCAATGCGCTCACGGCAATACGGTGGGGGCGCTGGACGACGCGGCGCTCTTCTACGCCCGCTCGCGCGGCATCCCTGACCTGCAGGCCAAAGCCATGCTCACCGCCGCCTTCGTCGGCGAAGTGGTGGAGCGCATCGGCGACGAAGCCGCGCGGGAGATGGCGCGGGCGTGGGTGGAGACGAAGCTGGCGGGGTTGGTCTGATGGACGGCAATCTACCCCAAGCCTTCGACGTCGCCGCCGCCCGGGCGCAGTTCCCCATCCTGCAACGGCGGATCAACGGCAAGCCGCTGATCTATCTGGACTCCGGCGCCTCGGCCCAGAAGCCGCGGGCGGTGATCGAGGCCATGGTCGCCTCCATGGAGGGCAGCTATTCCAACGTCCACCGCGGCCTGCACACCCTCGCCAACGAAACCACGGAAGCCTATGAAAATGCGCGCAAAAGCGTTGCGCGCCTGATCAACGCCGACCTCTCCGAGATCGTTTTCACCAAGGGCGCGACCGAGGCCATCAACCTCGTCGCCTCGTCGCTCGGGCTCGGTCTGCAGGCTGGCGATGAGATCGTGATTTCCGAACTGGAGCATCACGCCAACATCCTGCCCTGGCACTTCCTGCGGGAGCGAAAGGGGATCGTCCTGAAGTTCGCGCCGATCACCGACGACGGGGCGCTGGACATGGACGCCTTCCACGCGCTCCTCGGCCCGAAGACCAAGATCGTCGCCATCACCCATATGTCCAACGTCACGGGCACGGTGGTCGACGCCCCCGCCATCGTCGCGGCGGCGCACGCGGTAGGCGCCAAGGTTCTATTCGATGGCGCGCAGTCGATCGTCCACCAGATCGTGGATGTGAAGGCGCTCGGTTGCGACTTCTATGTCTTCTCCGGCCACAAGCTCTACGGCCCCACCGGCATCGGCGTGCTCTATGGCCGGAGCGAGGTTTTGGCTGACATGCCTCCCTATCAGGGCGGCGGCGAGATGATCGGCAGCGTGTCGCAGGACGTGATCACCTACGCCGATCCGCCCCACCGCTTCGAAGCGGGGACCCCGGCCATCATTGAGGCCATCGGGCTGGGCGCCGCCATCGACTGGCTGATGGGGCAGGACCGCGCCGCCATCGCCGCCCACGAGCACGCCGTCTATAAGCGCGCGGTGGAGCAGCTCAAGGGCCAAAACTGGCTGCGCATCCTCGGTACGGCTCCGGGTAAGGGGGCGATCCTCAGCTTCACGGTGGAGGGCGCCCACGCCCACGATGTGGCGCAGATCCTGGATCGCTACGGCATCGCGGTGCGCGCCGGCACCCACTGCGCCGAGCCGCTGATGACCCGCTTCGGCGTCACGTCGAGCGCGCGGGCCTCCTTCGCCCTATATAACACCCTGGAGGAGGCGGACGCCTTCGCCGAGGCCCTGATCAAGACCCGGACCTTCTTCGCGTAATGGACACCCAGATGGACGACGCCTCTAACATCGCCCCAGCTCCCCTCGACGAGCACGCCCTCGACGCCCCGCCGATTGACGCGCCCGCCGTAAGCGCCCTGCCGCAGGCGGAGCTCGACCAGCTGACCGACGAGCTGATCGAAAAGCTGAAGACCGTGTTCGACCCGGAAATCCCGGTGGACATCTACGAGCTCGGCCTGATCTACAAGGTGGACGTCTCCGACGACAAGGATGTGGTGGTGGACATGACGCTGACCGCTCCCGGCTGCCCCGTCGCGGGCGAGATGCCCGAATGGGTACGGGATGCGGTGATGTCGATCGAGGGGGTGCGCTCCTGCAACGTGAACCTGACCTTCGATCCGCCATGGGACCAGTCGCGCATGTCCGACGAAGCCCGCCTGCAACTGAACATGTTCTGAGGCCGCGCCATGGAACTGCAAACCACCACCCGCCCGCGCCGTCCCCGCCCCAAGGTGGTCAGCCTTTCGGACTCCGCCGCCGAGCGGGTGAAGTCGATCATGGCCGCCGCCGAACAGCCCTACATCGGCCTGCGGGTCGGGGTGAAGAACGGCGGCTGCGCGGGTCAGGAGTATGTGCTGGAGTATGCCGAGGCCGCAGCTCCGCTGGACGAGGTGGTGGAGGACAAGGGCGTGACCATCCTGGTGGAGCCCAAGGCCGTGCTGTTCCTGATCGGCACCACCATCGACTACGAGACCTCGCGCCTGTCCGCCAAATTCGTGTTCAGAAACCCCAACGAGACCGACGCCTGCGGCTGCGGCGAGAGCGTCACCATCGTCCCGGCGGCGCTGGAGGACTGAGGCTTGGCCCTGTCGAAAGACTTCGAGGCGTTCGCCGTCGATCTCTTCTCGGGGCTGGGCCGGGTCCGCATCAAGCGCATGTTCGGCGCGGGCATGGCCTACGCCGGAGAGTTCGCCTTCGCGCTGCTGGGCGAGGACGCGATCTGGATAAAGGTGGATGTGGTGAGCGAGCCTGCGTTCGAGGCCGAGGGCTCGCCGCGCTTCAGCTACCCCATGAAGGACGGCCGGGTGATCGATATGGATTACCGCCGCCTGCCCGAAGCCGCCATGGACGATCCCGAGGACGCCTGCCGCTGGGCCCGCACGGGCGTCGAGGCCGCGATGCGCAAGGCCGCCGCGAAGCCGCAGAAGAAGAACAAGCGTTGAGGGTGGGACTATACGCGCTGACCCCTCTCCCTGTTGATGGGGGAGGGGCAGGGGTGGGGGTGCACCATCGGCAAGCTACGCGCCTCGCAAGCCCCATCCTGAACGCCTGCCACCCCCATCCCCGGCCCTTCCCCCATCCAAGGGGGAAGGGAGCATGACATCCGTCCTGATCTACTCCATGGGCGAGGTGATCGGCGACGGTCTAATCAAGCTGCCGTTCATCGCCTCGCTGAAGGAGGCGTTTCCAAAGGCCAGCATCCACTGGTGCGCGGCCAAGGGCTCCACCGTCTATTCTACGTCCCTAAAACCCATCGTCGCCGGTTTCATCGACGAGGTGATCGACAGCGGCGTGACCGGGATCAACGTCTCCGATCTCATGCTGCTGCGAAAGCCCTTCGGCGGGCGGCGGTTCGACGTGGTGATCGACACCCAGACCAATGTGCGCCGCTCGCTGGTGGTGAAGCGGGCGCGGGCCAGGGATGGCGTGTTCGTCTCCCCCGCCGCCGATTTCCGCTTCTCACAGCGCAAGCTTACAGCGCCCTGGCCTGAAGCCATGGTCGACCGGCTGCAGAGGCTGGCCTCCATGGCGGCGGGGCGCGAGGTCGCTGCTCGCCCCGTTGCGCTGACCGATCCCCGCGCGCTGGAAGCCGCCGCTGCGCTGTTGCCCGCTGGACCCACCTATATCGGCTTCGCCCCCGGCGCCGGCGGCGTCTCCAAGCGCTGGCCGCTGGATCGCTTCATCGCCTTGGCCCAGGCGCAGGCGGGGCAGGGCCGCACGCCGGTCTTCTTCATCGGCCCGGACGAGGCGGAGATGGCCGCGCCCGTGCGCGCCGCCGTCCCCGACGCCCTCTTCCCGGAAACCGCCCGCGCCGACGCCTATCCCGACATCAAGGGCCCGCCCTTGGTGATCGCCCTGGCGTCGCGCCTGACGGCGGCGGTCGCCAATGACTCCGGCCCCGGCCACATGCTGGCCGCAGGGGGCGCGCCGCTCCTCAGCCTGCAGGGCATCCGCCGCAAGGCCGTGAAGTTCCACCCCGCCGCCTCCCGCCTCACCATGCTGATCGCGGAAGACTTCGGAAGCCCCCTCGACATGACGGCGATTCCACTGGAAGAGGCGGCGCGGGCGCTGGACGCCCTGATTGCGGAAGGCGCCTGATGGCCATCATGATCCCAGTGTCCGCCGGCGAACTGATCGACAAGCTGACAATTCTTCGGGTCAAGGCCGCGCGGATCGACGCCGACAAGCTGGTCAATGTGCAGAAGGAGCTGGCCCTGCTGGAGGCGGTCGCAGCGCGCGAACTCGCCGCCACGCCCGGTCTCGACGCCCTTGCCGCGGAGCTCGAGGCCGTCAACGCCGCCCTCTGGGACGTGGAGGAGGGCAAGCGCGATTGCGAACGGCGCCAGGACTTCGGCCCGGCCTTCGTGGCGCTGGCGCGCCGGGTCTATCGCGAGAACGATCTGCGCGCTGCTATCAAGCGCCGCATCAACGCGGCGGCGGGCTCGGACCTGATCGAAGAGAAAAGCTACAAGGCCTACTGAAACGCGGCATCGCGGCTGCGTATCAGGCCACCGCCTCGGCGTCCGGCTCGTCGTCGTTGACGTGATCCAGCCGCTCCAGCGCCGCGAACAGGGTCGCCGCCGTCACCGGCTTGGCCACGTGGTCGTCGGCCCCGGCGCTGTAGCTGGCGGCAAGATGCTCCGGCATGGCGTTGGCGGAGACCATGATGATGGGGGTGCGGAGCCGGCCTTCGCGGACCTCGGCGTCGCGGATCTCGCGGGTGGCGGTGAAGCCGTCCATCACCGGCATCTGGATATCCATCAGGATCACGTCGAACGCGCCCGAGCGCCAGAGCTCGACGGCTTCCTGTCCATTCTCGGCGTAGGCGACCTCGATCCCCGCGCCTTCCAGGATCAGGGTCAGCACCCGGCGGTTTGTGGCGTTGTCGTCCACCACCAGGGTGCGGGGCGGGGCATAGGTCTCATCGTCAACGTGAATCGAGGCTTCGACGCTCTGCACGACGGCCAGCGCCTCGCCATCGGCGTGGGGCAGGGGCAGGGCGAGGGTGAAGACCGCGCCTGCGCCCGGAGTGCTGTCGCAGGTCAGGTCGCCGCCCATGCGCACCGCCAGCTCCTTGGAGATGGCGAGGCCGAGGCCCGCGCCGCCGAAGCGTCGGGTGAGCGAGGCGTCGGCCTGTTCAAAGCGGGAGAAGAGCCTCTGGCCCACCGCCTCGTCAAAGCCGACCCCGGTGTCGGTGACGGTCAGGCGGATGACGGGGCCGACGGCGTCCAGCGCGATGGTCACGGAGCCGCTGTCTGTGAACTTCACCGCGTTGGAGACGAGGTTGGCCAGCACCTGCTTCACCCGCACCTCGTCGCCGATGAACAGGCCGTCGACGCCATCGCCGATCTGGAGCACGACGGTCAGGCCCTTCAGCTCCGCCTGCACCCTGAAGAGGGCGGTGACGGACTCCACGGCGCGGCGCAGGTCGAACAGAGCCTCGGTGATCTCCATGCCGCCGCTCTTCACCTTCACCACATCGAGGATGTCGCACAGGAGCCGGTTCAGGGTGTCGCTGGAAGAGCGGATCAGGTCCACCAACTCGGCTTGGCGCGGAGTCATTTCTTCGCGCGCCAGAAGCTCCGCCACGCCGATCACGCCGTTCATGGGCGTGCGCAGCTCATGGCTCATGTTGGTGAGGAAATCGTCCTTGGCGTGGGCGGCGGCTTCGGCGGCGTCGCGGGCGGCGGTCAGCTCCTCCGCCTGGCGCTTCAGGCCGGTGATGTCGGACACCAGGGTGACGAGACCGCCCCCCACGGCGCGGTTGTTCTGGATGCGCAGAAAACGTCCGTCCATGGTCAGCTGATCGCGGCTGCTGGCGTTCGCAGCCCGGCTCTCGATGACTTTTTCAATCCAGGCCGTGCGTTGCTGCGTCGACTCGGGACCCACGAGATCTTCAGCGGAGCGCGCCATCATCTCCGCGTAAGTCATCCCGGTCTCGACATGGAGACCGCCCGCGACCGCATCTTTCAGGTAGGTGTCGTTGCCGAGCACGTAGCGGTCTTCGGCGTCAAAATAGGCCAGGCCCTGCGGAATGGCGTCGATCACCGAGCGCAGCAGTTCCAAGGAGGTGCGCTGCGAACGGGCGGCGTTCCATAGGGTGGCGATCCCCGCCAGCACGATCACGACGGTCAGGCCGCCGACGCAGAGAGCGATGAGGTCGCGCGGCAGATCGGCGTGCGACACCGCCACGGAGGCGTCTGGGGTCATGCTCATGGCGCCCATGCCGGTGAAGTGCAAGGCGCAGATGGCGACGGTCAAGCAGGCCGACGCCGCGGCGAACATCTTGATCGTCCGGCTGCGATGCAACAGCCAGAGCGCGCCCATGGCGAACACGCCGCAGAGCATGAAGGACGTCACCACGCCAATGGGGTTCCAGGTCATGGTTCCGGCGATCTTCATCGCCCACATGCCGCTGTAATGCATCGCGCCCACCGTGCCGGCGAAGAGCACGCCCCAGACCGGCAGCTTCCAGGGTTTCGGCGTCATGACGGCGGCCAGCACGGCGGCGATCATGCCGGCGACGGCCATGCCGAGGGAGGCCACCGTGCCGAAGACGTCGTAGCCGGTCTTCACCCCCATATCGAAGGCCAGCATGGCGATGAAGTGGGTCGCCCATGTGCCCGCGCCGCAGCAGGCGCCGGCGAAGACCAGCCACCAAAGCTGCGTCCTACCCGAGGCTTGCTCGCCGACAATCAGGAGACGGAAGGCCGTGCTGGTGGCCACCGCACAGACCAGGGCGGCGAGCAGGACTAGCCCCAGGTTGTGCTGCTGGACCAGGCAATAGACAGTATGAAACATCGCCGCCTCGCTACGATACGTAATATCCATAGAAAGTGGTGAAGAAGGGTTAAGCCTGAGCGGAAAGATAAGCGCCGCCGTATTTGCTGGTGGACGGGCGTTAGTCTCTAGCCGCGGACGGGCAACGACGTTTGCTGTTGGCGACGATGCTTTCCGCGGCGGATTTGCGCGACGGCGGTGTGGTCACAGCGACTTATCCCCGCGCATCGAAACGGGGTTATAATGGTCGTCGTGGTAGAGGCGGACCAGGACCATAGGACCCTCGCAAACGGAGCTAGCTTGCAGGCAGCCGCTCAAGCCGGAGCAGGGGCGTTGATTTTAAAAGGATAATTTTCGCATCAGATTGCACGATTGCACGGATTGCACCCCGTATGAGGGTGCAATCCCGGTACGACGAGCGGCGCGGCGACGGCCCTCCGCAGTGAGCGACAGCGCCCCGGTAAAGTCCTGGCGCTGGCGGTTATCAGCCGGACAATGCGCGACGAAGCGGCGGGTCTATCGCCCCTGGAAGGTCGCGGGGCGCTTCTGCAGGAAGGCCGCGACGCCTTCCTTGAAGTCGTCGGTCTTGCCGGCGATCTTCTGGGCCATGCGCTCGGCATGGAGCTGCTCCAGCCATTCGGCGTCGAGGCTGGCCCACATGGCCTTGCGGATCAGGCCGAGGGACTTGGGCCCGTTGGCCAGCTCCCTGGCGATCCCCAGCGCCGTGGGCATCAGATCGGCGTCGGGGACCACCCGGTTGATCAGGCCCCACTCCAGCGCCTTGGCGGCGGGGAGTTTTTCACCGAGCAGCGCCATCTCCATCGCCCGCGCCTTGCCGATCAGGCGGGGCAAAAGGTAGGTCGAGCCGCCGTCGGGTACGAGGCCGATGCGCCGGAACGCCTGCATGAAGAAGGCGCTCTCCGCCGCCACGATCAGGTCGCCCATCAGGGCGAAGGAGCAGCCGACCCCGGCTGCAGCCCCGTTCACCGCCGTCACCAACGGGATCGGAAGGTCGCGCATGGCGGTGACGAGAGGGTTGTAGGTGTGCTCCAGCGCCTTGCCCGCGTCGGGCCGGCCGTCCGGATCGACCGCGCCGCCCCCCGGCCCAGGACCGGCCGAAAGGTTGGCGCCCGAGCAGAAGCCGCGTCCTTCGCCGGTGAGGATGATGGCGCGAACCCCGGCGTCCGGCGCCGAGAAGCTGGCCAGGGCATGATGCAGCTCGACGCCCATCTCCAACGAGGCGGCGTTCAGGGTCGCCGGGTCCGACATGGTGATGACGGCGAGGCTGTCCTCGGTGGTGATCTTCAGGCGCTTGTAATCCACGGCCGGTTTCCTCGTCTTGTTTGCGGCGAGGATAGGCCAAGGTTCAGGCGCGCGAAACCGTCACGCTGGGGAAGGCGATCACGTTTTAAAGGGTGTACGCCGACAGGGGCGGATCAGGCGGCGCGGCCGCCGATGATCTGCGCCTTGATAGGCTCGGGCTTGACCTCAGCCGCCTTGGCGACGGTGAGCTGGTCGCGACCACCGCGCTTGGAGGCGTAGAGGGCCGCGTCCGCCCGCTCCAGGAAGTTGGCGAACGCCTCGCCGAGCCGGTATTCGGCCAGGCCGATTGAGACGGTGACGGCGCCGAGGTCCTCGTTGGTGGAGCGGCGCTTCAGGGCGCGGGAGCCGATCTCGCGACGCACGGTGTCGAGCTCGCCCGAGACGGCGTCCGCCGTGCTGCCGGGGAAAACCACGGCGAATTCCTCGCCGCCGTAGCGGGCGGCGATGCGGGGGGCGGCGCCCACCCGGCCGATCACGCTGGCGACGTAGCGGATCACCTGGTCGCCGGTCTGGTGGCCCCAGGTGTCGTTGAAGCGCTTGAAATGGTCGATGTCGATAACGGCGAGGGCCAGAGCGCTGCCGGACTTCTCGGCGTCTAGGCAGGCCCGCTCCAGCCCCTCGTCGAAAGCCTTGCGGTTGGCCAGTGTGGTCAGGGAGTCGGTCATGGCCTCGCGGCGCACCTGCTCTAGGTGTTCGCGCAGGCGCACGATCTCTTCGGTGGAGGCGTTCAGGCGCTTTTCCAGCGAGCCGTTCTCGCGCTGCACCTTGCGGGTGGCGCTGGTCAGCCCGGCCACCAGTTCCTTGATGGCGTTCTGGTCGCGGTCCTGGGCCAGTTCGGCGGAGGCGCCGGCCAGGGTCTTGCCATAGGCTGTGGTGGATCGCTGGGCGGTCTGGATCGCCTGGGAGATGCTCTCCAGCTGGCGGTTCAACTGATCGCCGGCGTCACGGATTTCTTCGTTGAGGCGGACCTTGGGCAGGTATTGCGCCGCCAGCTCTTCGGCCACGGCCTCGGTGATGGTCTCGCCCGAACTCATCAGGCGCTGAATCTCGAGTCCCAGCGCGCCGCCGGGGTCGCCCACATAGTGCAGCCAGAGTTCGAAGTTCAGCGGGGTGGGCCAGACCTTGTGGCCCTCCATGGCCTCCAGCGCCTGGCGAGCCAGGGCGTAGGCTTCCGGTCCCCGCAGGGTGAGTTCGACTTCCACCGTAACAAAACCCCCGCTTGATCTTCGCCCGTTCTGCACGAAGATCGATTCTCCCCTTCACACTACATCGAAACTGTTGAAACGCGGGTTAAGACGCCAGGCTTGCGGGGAATGTTAACAGCGTTCATCCTGCGCTTTAGAACCCGAAATGGGTCAGGGAGACAGCCATGGACGGAAGCGGCGTGACCACCGGTGAGGCGATGCAGATCGCGCTGGCGAAACTGAAGGCGGCGAACCTGCGGGACGGAGCGCCCAGCGCCAAGTTGCGCATCGACCGGCTGAACCGCTGCA
>Ga0302314_10012764_pt1 | contig 14495 bp, 13 predicted proteins | sample III_Palsa_N2_3_FD_200533 | JGI IMG/M metagenome (GOLD analysis project Ga0302314, IMG submission 200533) | Peat permafrost microbial communities from Stordalen Mire near Abisko, Sweden - III_Palsa_N2_3 | ecosystem: Environmental > Terrestrial > Soil > Palsa > Peat permafrost | place: Sweden... | reverse complement strand
GAAGGACACCGTCGCCGCGGACAGCTGGCCCTGGTGCGTCACCACCAGGGGCGCCATCACGGTCCCCGCATGCGCCACCGCCGACAGCGGAATCATGCTGGAGGCGCTGGACGCGGTGCCCGCAGCCGTGGTGGTGGTGGACGTCGTGGTGGTGCCGTTCGCGGGCGTGACCTGCACCGCGTTGGCGCTGGCCGCGTTGGCGCTGGAAGCCGCCACAGTGCCGCTGGTGGATTTGACGTAGAGCTTGTCGAGGGCGTCCGGGCGGGCGCGGAACTCAGGCGGCACTTCCAGGATCACCCGGTACTGGTTGAGCTGGGTATAGATGGTCGAGACCTGGCGCTGGCCGAAGGCGTCGTACAGGGTGTCGTCGATGTACTGCACCGAGACGCCGAGCTGGCTGGCCTTGTCGCGGTCGATGTTGAGCTTCAGCTCCAGGCCCTGCGACTGCTGGTCGCTGGCCACATCGGCCAGCTGCGGGCGCTGCTGCAGCGCCGCCACCAGCCTGGGGGTCCACAGCCGCAGCTCGTCCGCGTTGGTGTCCTGCAAGACGTACTGGTACTGGGTGCTGCTGACATGGCTGTCGATCTGCAGGTCCTGCACCGGCTGCATGAACAGCGCCAGGCCCTGCACGCCGCGGGTGGCCTGCTTGATGCGCTGGATGATTCCGGCCAGGCTGGCGCCGCGCTGGGCGCGCGGCTTGAGCACGATGCTCAAACGCCCGCTGTTGAGAGTCGGGTTGACGGTGCCGGCGCCGACGAAGGCCGAGACGTTCTCGACATCCGGATCCTGGCTGACGATGCGCGCCATGGCGCGGGTGCGCTCGACCATGGCCGCGAAGGAGACGCTCTGCGCCGCCTCGGTGACGCCGGTGATGACGCCGGTGTCCTGCTGCGGAATCAGGCCCTTGGGCACCACGATGTACAGCAGCACGGTGCACACCAGGGTGCCGACGGCCACCATCAGGGTGGCGAACTGGCGCCGCATCACCCAGCGCAGGCTGCGCTCGTAGGCAGCCAGGCCGGAGTCGAACAGGCGCTCGCTCCAGCCCAGGATGCCGCGCGCGGGCTGCCGGTCGCGGGCGTCCTCGCGGCGCAGCAGCTTGGCGCACATCATCGGCGTCAGGGTCAGCGACACCAGGGCCGACAGCACCACCGCGATCGACAGCACCAGGGCGAACTCGCGGAACAGGCGGCCGACGATGCCGGACATCAGCAGCAGGGGGATGAACACCGCGATGAGCGACACCGTCAGCGAAATCACGGTGAAGCCGATCTGCCGGGCGCCGACCCGCGCCGCTTCCTCCGGATCGAGCCCTTTTTCGATGTAGCGCACGATGTTCTCGATCATGACGATGGCATCGTCGACGACGAATCCGGTGGCGATAGTCAGGGCCATCAGCGACAGGTTGTCGAGCGAGAAGCCGCACAGCGCCATCACGCCGAACGTGCCGATCAGGGACAGCGGCAGCGCCACGCTGGGGATGACCGTGGCCCACAGCTTGCGCAGGAACAGGAAAATCACCAGCACCACCAGGCCCACGGTCAGCAGCAGGGTGAACTGCACGTCGTGGACCGAGGCGCGGATGGTCTGGGTGCGGTCCGACAGGATGGCGATTTTCACCGCGGCCGGGATGGTCGCCTGCAGCTGCGGCAGCAGCTTCTTGATGCCGTTGACGGTGTCGATGATGTTGGCGCCGGGCTGGCGCTGCACGTCGAGCAGCACCGCCTGGCGCATGCCTTTGGCGGTCCAGGCCCAGGCGGCAAGCTGGTCGTTTTCCACGCCGTCGGTCACCCGGGCGATGTCGGACAGGCGCACCGGCGCGCCGTTCCTGTAGGTGACGATCACCGGCTGGTATTCCGCCGCCGATCCGATCTGGTCGTTGGAGCCGATGGTGAACCACTGCGCGGCGCCGCTGAAGCTGCCCTTGGGCGCGTTGACGTTGGCCTGCACCAGCGCCGTGCGCAGGTCCTCCAGGCCGAGGTTGAGGCCAGCCAGCGCCGCCGGGTTGGCCTGGATGCGCACCGCCGGCTTCTGGTTGCCCTCGATCGTCACCAGGCCCACGCCGGACACCTGCGACAGCTTCTGGCCGAGCACCGTGTCGGCGAAATCGTTGACCTGGTTGATCGGCAGCGTGTCGGAGGTTACCGCCAGCGACAGGATCGGCGAGTCCGCCGGATTGACCTTGTTGTAGGCCGGCGGGTACGGCAGGTTGGCCGGCAGCGTGCCCTTGGCGGAATTGATCGCGGCCTGCACGTCCTGCGCCGCATCGTCGATGTTGCGGTCCAGGGTGAACTGCAAGGTCACGGTGGATACGCCGAAGGAGCTGTTCGAGGTCATCGCCGTGAGGCCGGCGATCTGCCCGAACTGGCGTTCCAGCGGCGTGGTCACCAGCGAAGCCATCACGTCGGGGCTGGCGCCCGGATACAGCGTGGTGACTTCGATGGTCGGAAAATCCACCGAAGGCAGGGCCGAAATCGGCAGGAAGCGATAGCCCAGGGCGCCCAGCAGCAGCATCGCCACCATCAGCAGCGAGGTGGCGATGGGCCGGGCGATGAAGGGTTCGCTGACGCTCATTGCGCCGCGCCTGCGGCGCTGCCGGGCGGTTGCGGTTCTTTAGGCGGTGCGGGCGGCGGCGCGGGCGCCGTGGCGGGAGCCGCGGCCATGGCGCTGGTCTTGACCTTGGTACCGGCTTGCAGCCGCGACTGGCCATCCACCACCACGTTCTCGCCGGCAGCCAGGCCCTGCGCAATCACCGTCACCCCGCCCTCGCTGGCGCCCGGAGTCACCGTCCTGATCTGCACCGCCTGCTGCGCGTCCACCACGTAGACGAAAGCGCCGTTGGGACCGAGCTGCACCGCCTGCGAGGGCACGATGAGCGCGCCGTGCTGGGTGCGCACCAGCAGCCGGGCGTTGACGAACTGGCCGGGCCACAGCGCCTTGTCCTCGTTGGCGAAGGCGGCCTTGAGCTTGATCGTGCCGGTGCTCTGGTCGATCTGGTTGTCGAAAGCGGTGAGCTGGCCGCGCGCCAGCTCGGCCTGGTTATCGCGGTTCATCGCCAGCACCGTGAGCTGCTGCGTGTCGGCCGCGCGGATCTGCGCCAGCGATTGCTCCGGCAGGGTGAAGGTGACGGCGATGGGCTTGATCTGGGTCAGCACCACGATGCCGGTCTGGTTGGTGGCCGAGACCAGGTTGCCGACGTCGACCTGGCGGATGCCGACCACCCCGGCGAAGGGCGCGCGGATGGTGCAGAAAGACAGCTGCACCTGGTCGCCCTCGATCGCCGCCTCGTCGGCATGCACCAGGGCCTCGGCGGACTGCACCGTGGCGGCCTGCTGGTCCACCTGCTGGCGGTTGACGTAGCCGCCCGGCAGCAGGGTCTGGTAGCGCTTCAGATCGAGTTTGTCGCTGGCCAGGGTCGCCTGGTCCTGCGCCTTCTTGGCCAGGGCCTGGTCCAGCGTGGCCTGGTAGGTGCGCGGATCGACCTGGGCCAGCAGGTCGCCGGCCTTGACCTCGTCGCCCTCCTTGAACGGCACGGCGACCAGCTGGCCGGAGACCTGCGCCAGGATGGTCGCGGAATTGAAGGCCAGCACCGAACCCAGGCCGTTGAAATAAATCGGCACATCCTGGGAGGCGACCGTGGTCACGGTGACCGGAATCGGCGCGTCGTCGCCCGCATCGCCAGGCTTGTCGGCGCCGCTGCCGGAGGATGAGTGTGAACAGGCGGCGAGAAAGCCCGCTGCCGCGATGGAAGCGACGACGAACGAGGTCGCCTGGCGCATGGTTTTCAACTCCGGAGTTTGATGCGGGATGCCCGCGGCTGTTTGAGAGCCGCGCGGGTCAGAAAGTGTTTCACTGTGGCAGGCCAATGATCGTCCTAATCCGCGGCGGAGGTGTGGTCGCGCGTGATCCTCCAGCCCTCGGCGGTCTTGCGCAGCACCAGGGTGAACAGGCCATGCGGCCGGTCATGCGCACGCTGCAAGGCCCAGTGGCCGAAGACGATGGCGGCGTCCGGCGCCGGCAATTCCACTTCGAGACCGGAGAATTCCAGCCTGCCCATGGCGGCGCGATTCGGATAGCGCGCGTGATAGCGCCGGTCCGCCGCGGCCCAGCCGTAGCTGACGCTGTCACCGGAGGCGAAGCGCAGCTGTTCGCTGTTCCAGTAGCCCTGCATGAAACCTTCGATATCGCCCTGGTTCCAGGCCGCGGCCTGCTCTGCGAGCAGGCCGCGGATTTGGGCAGACTCGGCGTTTGTATCCGGCGCGGTGGTGGCGCACGCGGCAAGCGCCAGAAGGATGAACAGCAAGCTGTAATGTCGTGTGCGCATCAGATTATAAATAATCAGCCTGCGCCCATCGGGCGCAGGCTGATGCGGAAGCGCTGCGCGTTCTTGACGTAGAGCTGCGAGACGTACTGCAGCATCTGGATTTCCGGCGCAGTCAGCTCGCGCACCACTTTGGCGGGGCTGCCCATCAGCAGCACGCCGTCGGGGAACTGCTTGCCCTCAGGCACCAGGCTGCACGCGCCGACCATGGAGTTCCTGCCGATCACCGCGCGGTTCAGCACCACGCTCTGGATGCCGATCAGGCTGTTGTCGCCGATGCTGCAACCATGCAGCATCACCTGGTGGCCGATGGTGCAGCCGCGGCCGATACGCAGCTTGATGCCGCCATCGGTATGCAGCACCGAGCCGTCCTGCACATTGCTGTTCTCGCCGACGATCAGATCGTCGTTGTCGCCGCGCAGCACACAGTTGAACCAGACGCTGCTGCCGGCGGCAAGCTGCACCGAGCCGATCACCGTGGCGTTGTCCGCCACCCAGGCGCCAGGGTCGATCTGCGGTATGCGCTGTTCAAGTGTGTAGAGCATGTCTGTACCGGCTAACTGCATTGTCTGGGTTTGTCATTCCTTGCCGCACCTGGAACGACAGCAACTACCGCACCAGGGCGGTGACCTTGCCCACCGTCGGATTCGCGATCACGCCGCGCTCGCAGACGATGGCGTCGATCAGTTCGGCCGGCGTGACGTCGAACACCGGGTTGTAAGCCAGCATGCCGCTCGGCGCGATCTGCTGGCCGCGGAACTCGGTCAGTTCCTGCGCCGTGCGCTGCTCGATCGGAATCCCCTCGCCGTCAGGGCAGTCCAGATCGAAGGTGCCGGATGGCGCCACCACCATGAACTTCGCGCCGTGCCGCCGCGCGGCGACGGCCAGCATATAGGTGCCGATCTTGTTGGCGGTGTCGCCGTTGGCGGCGATGCGGTCGGCGCCGACAATGACCCAGTCGATGCGCTCGGTGCGCATCAGGTGCGCCGCCGCGCCATCGGCGATCAGTTTGGAGGGAATGCCCTCGCGCATCAGCTCCCAGGCGGTGAGGCGCGCGCCCTGCAGCCAGGGGCGGGTCTCGGTGTTGTAGACCTGGCTGACCTTGCCCTGCGCATACGCGGTGCGGATCACCCCCAGCGCCGTGCCGTGGCCGCCGGTGGCCAGGGCTCCGGTGTTGCAATGGGTGATCAGGCGCGCATCCCGCTCCAGCGTTGCGGCATCGGCGCCGCGCTGCCACAGGCCGCGCAGGCGCGCCAGGGCCCAGCGCAGGTTTACCGCGGTGGGCCGGGAAGCCGCCAGCACGCGCTCCGCGTCGGGGAAAGCCTGCAGGTCGTTGCGCACCGCCAGCACCAGGCCATAAGCGGCGGCAATGCCGATCGCCGGCGCGCCGCGCACCGCCATGCCGTGAATCGCCTCGGCCACTTCCGCGGCGGTGCGGCAGTCGAGGTAGGTCTCCTGCAAGGGCAGCAGACGCTGGTCCAGCAGACGCAGACAGTCGCCGAGCCAGACAATGGGCTGGACGGCATTGTTCTTGGGGGCGCTTGTCACAGAGGGTTCCTACGGGTCTAATGCGCGCATTCTACCGTTCTCGACCGTCGGGTTTGTGAATGCAGGCCATTGATCTGCTGGTTTTGCCGCGCTGGCTGGTGCCGGTTGCACCCGCCGGCGCGGTGCTCGAGGAGCACGCCCTGGCGGTGGACGGCGGCCGCATCGTCGAAGTGCTGCCGGCGGCGTTCGCCCGGCAGATGTTCCAGCCGCGCGAAACCATCGAGCTGCCGCGGCATGCGCTGCTGCCCGGCCTGGTCAACATCCACACCCATGCGGCCATGAGCCTGCTGCGCGGCCTGGCCGACGATCTGCCGCTGATGGACTGGCTGCAGCACCATATCTGGCCGGCGGAAGGGGCCAACGTCAGCTACGCCTTCTGCGCCGATGGCGTGCGCCTGGCTGCGGCCGAGATGATCCGCGGCGGCACCACCTGCTTCAACGACATGTATTTCTTCCCTGACGCCACCGCCGCGGTTGCCGCCGAAACCGGGTTGCGCGCCAACGTCGGGCTGATCGTGCTCGACTTCCCCACTGCCTGGGCGCAAAACTGGGAGGAGTACATCCATCGCGGCCTGGAAGTGCACGACCGCCTGCGCGGCTCGACCCTGGTGCGCGCCCTATTCGCGCCGCACGCGCCCTACACCGTGTCCGACGCGCCGCTGAAACGGCTGCGTGAACTGGCCACCGAGCTGGGCATCGGCATCCACATGCATGTGCACGAAACCGCGGCGGAAATCGAGGGTGGCCTGCACAGCAGCGGCAAGCGGCCCTGGCAGCGCCTGCGCGAGCTGGACCTGCTGGGCCAGGATTTCATCGCCGTGCATATGACGCAGCTGACGGAAGAGGAGATCGCCGAAGCCGGCCGCTTCGGCGTCAGCGTGGCGCATTGCCCGGAATCCAATCTCAAGCTGGCCAGCGGCTTTTGCCCGGTGGCGAAGCTGCTGGCCGCCGGCGTCAACGTTGCCCTGGGCACCGACGGCGCCGCCAGCAACAACGACCTCGACATGCTGGGCGAGCTGCGCAGCGCCGCGCTGCTGGCCAAGGGCTTCTCCGGCGACGCCAGCGCCCTGCCCGCCCCCGCCGCCCTCCACATGGCCACACTGGCGGGCGCCCGGGCCTTGGGGCTGGACGACCAGATCGGCTCCCTGGAGCAGGGCAAGGCGGCGGACTTCATCGCCGTGGACCTGCACCGGCCGGCCACCCAGCCGGTCTACAACGTCCTGTCGCAGCTGGTCTACGCCGCCGGCCGCGATCAGGTCACGGACGTCTTCGTCGCCGGTCGCGCCCTGCTGCGGGACGGTAAACTGCTTACGGTGAACGAAGCGGAAACGATGGCCAAGGCGGAAGAGTGGCGGCAGCGTATCTCGGGAGGCGAGAGGGGAGAGGCGTAAGGCGCAACAGCGAAAGCTTGACAAGGCCCCGCCCTTTTTCACGCTTCTCCCGCCTCCCGCCTCTCAACAATATTTACGCAAACCAATAGCTTGCGCTACACTCCTTAACCAGTACATGAACGCCAACGTCGACAGCGACGAAATCGCCCACTTTGAAAGCCTGGCCGCGCGCTGGTGGGATCCGCGCGGCGAGATGGGCGCCCTGCATGCGATCAATCCGGTACGCACCCGCTACATCGAGCAGGCCGCGGGCGGACTGAAGGGCAAAACCGCCCTGGATGTCGGCTGCGGCGGGGGCCTGTTGAGCGAGACCCTGGCCCGCGGCGGCGCCGAAACCCTGGGTATCGACCTGGCGGCGGCCTCGATCAAGGTGGCGCAGCAGCATGCCCAGGAACAGGACCTGAAGCTGCAATACCGCCTGATCGGGGCCGAGGATCTTGCCGCCGAACAGCCGGCCAGCTTCGACCTGGTGTGCTGCCTGGAAATGCTGGAGCACGTACCCGACCCGGCCGCCGTGGTGGCCGCCTGCGCCCGACTGGTCAAACCGGGCGGTACCCTGGTGTTCTCCACCATCAACCGCAATCCCAAGGCCTATGCCCTGATGATCGTGGCGGCGGAGTACGCCCTGGGCCTGGTGCCGCGCGGCACCCACGACTACGCCAAGTTCATTCGTCCTTCGGAACTCGACCGCTGGGCGCGTGCCGCCGGCCTGGTGCCCCGGGAAGTAATAGGCTTGCGTTACAACCCCTTGCTGCGCGCGGCCTCGCTGCAGCCGCGCGACGTAGATGTGAATTATCTAATGAAGTGTGACCGGCCATTCAGTTAAGGTTCATGGCCTTCCCCGATAATGGCGCTATAGAGGCGATAAGCCGCGAAGCTACGGTGAAATGATTTTGAAGATGACTCCAAAGTGCGTGCTGTTCGATCTGGACGGCACGCTGGTCGATACGGCTCCCGATCTGGGCCTGGCCGCCAACCTGGTCCGCGAAGAACTGGATCTGGCGCCCCTGCCGCTCTCCGCCTACCGCAGCTCCGCTTCCGGCGGCGCGCGCGGCCTGCTCAAGGTGGCCTTGGGCATGAACATGGACCACCCCGATTACGCGCAGCGCAAGGAGCGCTTCCTGGTGCACTATCGCGCCAACCTGAGCCGCGGCTCCTGCCTGTTTCCGGGAATCGCCGAAATGCTCTCGGCGCTGGAGCATTCCGGCGTGCGCTGGGGCGTGGTCACCAACAAGGTGTCCACTCTGAGCCAGCCGCTGATGGATGACCTGGGCCTGACGCCGCGCAGCGCCTGCCTGGTGAGCGGCGACAGCACGCCCAAGCCCAAACCCGCGCCCGAACCCCTGCTGCTGGCCAGCAAGCTGGTCGGCGTCGCCCCGCGCGATTGCCTGTATGTCGGCGATGACGAGCGCGACATCCTCTCCGGCCGCGCCGCGCATATGCGCACCGCCGCCGCCGGCTGGGGCTACATGGGCGACCAGCCCGACCCGCACCACTGGTCGGCCGACGTCATCCTCGATACACCTGCCGAACTGGCGCAACTGCTCGAACTGCGCCGTGCTGCCTGAGGCGGTGATCCCTGCCGGCTATGCGCCGGCGGAGAGGCTGCTGCGTGAACGGGTAATACTGGTCACCGGCGCCGGCGGCGGCGTCGGCTCCGCCGCGGCCCTGGCCTGCGCCCGGCTCGGCGCCACCGTGGTGTTGCTCGGGCGCAACGTCAAGAAACTGGAAAAGGTCTACGACGCCATCGAGGCGACGGGCGCGCCCAAGCCCGCCATTTATCCGATGAACCTGGCCGGCGCCACCTGGAACGACATGAGCGAGGCGCTCGCCAGCATCGAGCGCGAGTTCGGGCGGCTCGACGGCCTGGTTCACGCCGCCGCGCACTTCACCGTGTTCAGCCCGCTGTCCGACATCGTGCCGCGCGACTGGATGGAAGGCCTGCAAGTCAATCTCACCGCCGCCTACACTCTGACCCGCCTGAGCCTGCCGCTGCTGCTGCGCAGCGAAGACGCCAGCGTGGTGTTCCTCACCGATCCTTCCGGGCGCGACAGCAAGGCCTACCGCGGCGCCTTCGGCGTGGCCAAGTACGCGCTGGAAGGCATGGTCAAGGGCTGGGCCTCGGAACTGGAGTCGCGGCCGCAGCTGCGCCTCAATGCCTACGATCCGGGACCGCTGCGGACATTCCTGCGGTTGAAGGGATATCCGGGGGAGGATGCGCTAAACGTGCCTCTGCCGGAGACCGCGATGCCGGGCTTGGTTTACCTGCTGGGGCCCGATAGCAAAGGCCAAAGCGGCCGAAGATTCAGCCCGAGTATCCCAAGTAGGGCGCAATAAGCGAAGCGCATTGCGCCGGACAGGGCCGCGCGTCATCCATTCGGCGCAATGCGCTTCGCTTATTGCGCCCTACGCTCGCCGTTGAATTAAATCAGCGCCGCGCTTTTGGCGGCGCTGATTTGCGCTCGGACTTCTTGCGGTCGCGTTCCATGCCGACCTGGGTCAGCACGCGGTTCATCTCGTCCGGGGTCAGTTCGCGGTAGCCGCCGGACTTGACGCCGCGGCCCAGTTCGACCGGGCCGTAGCGCACGCGGATCAGGCGGCTCACCTGTAAACCCTGCGATTCGAACAGGCGCCGCACTTCGCGGTTGCGGCCTTCCTTCAGGGTCACCAGCCACCACTGGTTGGCGCCCTCGCCGTCCTCGTTGTCGCCCGGCACGATGCTGTCGAAGTGGGCCATGCCGTCCTCGAGCTGCACGCCCTTGCGCAGGCTCTGCAGCACCTCGTCGTTCATCTCGCCCAGCACCCGCACCGCATACTCGCGCTCCATCTCGAAGCTGGGATGGGTCAGGCGGCGCGCCAGCTCCCCGTCGTTGGTCAGCAGCAACAGGCCGGAGGTGTTGATGTCGAGCCGGCCCACCGCGATCCAGCGGCCGGTCTCCAGCTCGGGCAGCTTCTTGAAGATGGTCTTGCGGCCTTCCGGGTCGTCGCGCGTCACCAGCTCGCCGACGCGCTTCTTGTACAGCAGCACCCGGGTCGCGGCCTGCTTCACGGACAGCCGCACCGGGCGGCCGTCGACCTTGACCCGGTCCTTGGCATCGACCTTCTGGCCCAGGGTGGCCGGCTCGCCATTGACGCTGATGCGGCCCTCGGCGATCAGGGTTTCGATGGCGCGGCGCGAAGCGACACCCGCTTCCGCCAGGACTTTCTGGATGCGCTCGCTCAATGGAAGATCGCGTCGGACGGCGGTCCGTCTTCTGCCGACTGATCTTCCACCGGCGGATCCTCGGCGAACTCGCCGTCCTGCATATCCGGCAACGCAGCGCCGGCTTGTACAGGATTTTCCGCCGCTTCGCGTTCGGCGCGCAGCGCGGCGAGTGCTGCGCCGCCATGGCCGAGGCGTTGCAGCGCTGCCTCCAGCTGATCCAGGTCCTTGATCTCCGGCAGCGCCGGCAACTGGTCCAGGGATTTGAGGTTGAAGTCGTCGAGGAACTGCGGCGCGCTGCCGTACAGCGCCGGACGGCCCGGTACTTCCTTGTGGCCGACTTCGCGCACCCAGCCGCGCTCCAGCAGGGTGCGCAGGATGTTGGTGGATACGGCGACGCCGCGCACGTCCTCGATCTCGCCGCGGGTGATCGGCTGGCGGTAGACGATCAGGGCCAGAGTTTCCAGCAGCGCTCGCGAATACTTCGGCGGCTTTTCCTGCCACAGCCGGCCAACCCACTCGCCGTACTCGGCGCGCACCTGCAGGCGCCAGCCGCTGGCCACTTCGCGCAGCTCGCAGGCGCTGTCGGAATAGCGCAGGTCCAGGCGCTCCAGCGCGGCGCGCAACTCCTTGCGGCCGAGGTTGAATTCCGCGGCGACCAGCTTCTGCATCTGCTCCAGCGGCAGGGGCGCATCGGCCGCCAGCAGCAGGGCCTCCAGAATCAGTTCGACCCGGCGACCGAAGGCCTGGTCGGGCAATACTTCGTCAGGCGGCGCGGACGGCTCGGCCAACTGTTGCGGCGCCTGGTCCTGGGACTTGTCGGGCGAGGTTTGCAACTCAGCAGCGGCGGCCGGTTCGGCCGCCGCGGGTTCAGGCGTATCGTTCATGATTCCTCAGTCCGCAGCTTCAATCGGCAGCTTCTATGGCAGCTTCGCGCGCACGCGCGTTTTCCACCGTCAGGGCGGCGAACGGCGTCGCCTGCCCGACTTCGAGCAGGCCGGCCTTGACCAGTTCCAGCACTGCCAGCAGGCACACCACCACGCCGGCGCGGCCCTCGCCCAGGTCCACCAGTTCCTCGAAGCGCGCCGGGCCGGACTGCAGGCGGTCGAGAATGCGGCTCATGCGCTCGCGCACCGACAGCGGCTCGGTCTCGACCGTGTGGCGCTGAAACAGATCTGCCCGCAACAGCACTTCGCGGAACGCCAGCATCAGCTCGCGCATGCCCGGCACCGGCAGCGGCGCATCGCTCTGCACTTTCTCCGGCCGCGCCTGCGCCAGGAAGATTTCGCGGCTGACCCGCGGCATCGCATCCAGGCTTTCGGCGGCGCTCTTGAAACGCTCGTATTGCTGCAGGTGGCGCACCAGCTCCATGCGCGGATCGCCCAGCTCCTCTTCCGCCGCCGGCGGCCGCGGCAGCAGGATGCGCGACTTGATCTCGGCCAGCCAGGCCGCCATCACCAGGTATTCGGCTGCCAGTTCCAGGCGCAGCTCGCGCATCAGCGCGATGTAGTCCATGTACTGCTGGGTGATCTTCAGCACCGGGATATCGAGGATGTCCAGGTTCTGCTTGCGGATCAGGTACAGCAGCAGGTCCAGCGGCCCCTCGAAGGCCTCGAGAAATACTTCCAGCGCATCCGGCGGGATGTACAAATCGTCCGGCATCTTGAGCAGTGTTTCGCCATGCCAGCGCGGCATGCGCGCCTCGGTCGGCGGCGGCGGCACCGGGGCGGCAAGCTCGGGAACGGTCGCTTCGGTCTCGCTCATTGCGGAATGAACCCCAGCACTTCATGCACCCGCGCCAGGGTGGCGTCGGCGCGCTGCGTCGCGCGCGCGGCGCCATCCTGCAACACCCGCCGCAAGCCCTCGCGGTCTTCGCGCAGTTCCTGGTAGCGGGCCTGTACCGGCTTGAGGCATTCCACCACCGCTTCCGCCGTCGCGGTCTTCAGCGCGCCGTAACCCTGGCCGGCGAAGCGTGCTTCCAGCGCGGCGATCGGCTCGCCGCAAGTGGCGGACAGAATCGACAGCAGGTTCGACACACCGGGCTTTTCCGCAGGGGCGTAGCGGATGCCGCCGTCCAGGTCGGTGACGGCGCGCTTGATCTTGCGGGTGACCACATCGGGCGGGTCGAGCAGGTACAGGGCATTGGTCTCGGCATCGTCCGACTTGCTCATCTTGGCGATCGGATCCTGCAGGCCCATGATGCGCGCGCCGACCGGCGGGATCATCGGCTCCGGCACCTTGAACACCGGGCCGTAGAGGTTGTTGAAGCGGACTGCCACGTCGCGGGTCAGCTCCAGGTGCTGCTTCTGGTCGTCGCCCACCGGCACCTGGGCGCTGCCGTAAAGCAGGATGTCGGCGGCCATCAGCACCGGGTAGTCGAACAGGCCGGCATTGATGTTCTCCGCATTTTTTTGGCTCTTGTCCTTGAACTGCGTCATGCGGTTCAGCTCGCCCATCTGCGTATAGCAGTTGAGCACCCAGCTCAGGCGCGCATGCGCCGGCACGTGGCTCTGCACGAACAGCACATTGTGCGACGGGTCCAGGCCGCAGGCGATGTACAGCGCCAGGAACTCGTAGCAGCGCTCACGCAGCAGCGCCGGCTCCTGGCGCACGGTGATGGCGTGCAGGTCCACCAGCATGTAGTAGCAGTCGTACTGCGCATGCAGCGGCAGCCAGTTCTTGATGGCGCCCAGGTAGTTGCCGATGGTGAGGCGGCCGGAGGGCTGGATACCGGAGAGGACGACGGGGCGTGGCACGGAATTCACGTTGATCAATCGAAGGAAAGCGGCTCAGAACGGATTGATGCCGAGCAGATGGGACAGGCCGACCAGGGACAGCACGAACGGCCAGTACATGATCCTGCTCAGGATCGAGCTGCCGCCGATCGGCAGGATCAGCAGGATCAGGATCATCATGCCGTAGCGCTCGATCTTGGCGTAGTTGAACGCGGCGCGCGGCGGCAGCAAGCCCATCAGCACGCGGCTGCCGTCCAGCGGCGGCAGGGGCAGCAGGTTCAGCACCATCAGCGAAATATTGATCAGGATGCCGGCCCGGCCCATCTGCATCAGGCCATACCAAGTGCCCTCCTGGGCGCCGTGGTCGCTGGCGAGCTTGAACAACAGGCCCCAGGCTAGCGCCATCGCCAGGTTCGACAGCGGCCCGGCGACGGCCACCAGGGCCATGTCGGTGCGCGGCTTGCGGAAATTGCGCCAGTCCACCGGCACCGGCTTGGCCCAGCCGAACAGGAAGCCGCCGCCCATGGCCAGCAGCACGCCCGGAACCAGCACGGTGCCCACCGGATCGACGTGGCGCAGCGGATTCAGGCTCAGCCGCCCGAGCTTGTAGGCGGTGCTGTCGCCCAGCGCGCGCGCCACCCAGCCGTGCGCGACCTCGTGCAGGGTGATGGCGAAAATGACGGGGAGCGCCCAGACCGCGATGGTCTGGACCAGACTCATTGAAGCATCCATCGAGCGATTATACCGTCCGGGCGCTCATAAAACCGGCGCAGACCCGGGTTTCAGGGCTCGCCCAGCCCCAGGCTAGACACGTCTCCCCGACCCTGCCGGACCAGCACCGGGGCGTCCCCGGTCAGGTCGATCATGGTGGTCGGCACCAGGCCGCAGGGACCGCCGTCCAGCACCAGGTCCACCTGGCGCTCCAGCTCGGCGCGGTAGTCGTTCGGATCGCTCACCGGCCCGTCAGCGTCCGGAAATTGCAGGGTACAGCTCATCAGCGGCTCATCCAGCAGTTCCAGCAGGGCCTGCGCCACGCGGTGATCCGGCACGCGGATGCCGATGGTCTTGCGCTTTTCATGCACCAGGCGGCGCGGCAGTTCGCGGGTGCCTTCCAGCACGAAGGTGTAAGGCCCCGGCGTGAGCGCCTTGAGCAGGCGGTATTGCCAGTTGTCGACCCGCGCATAGGTGGCGATCTCGCCCAGATCGCGGCACACCAGGGTGAACAGGTGATGCCGGTCGAACTGGCGGATTTCGCGGATGCGCTCGGCCGCGCGCTTGTCGCCCAGGTGGCAGCCCAG
>Ga0302314_10012763_pt1 | contig 14495 bp, 11 predicted proteins | sample III_Palsa_N2_3_FD_200533 | JGI IMG/M metagenome (GOLD analysis project Ga0302314, IMG submission 200533) | Peat permafrost microbial communities from Stordalen Mire near Abisko, Sweden - III_Palsa_N2_3 | ecosystem: Environmental > Terrestrial > Soil > Palsa > Peat permafrost | place: Sweden... | reverse complement strand
GGTCGCGCTCCTTGTCGATGGATTGCGCTACGGCGTGGATGGTCCGGCGCCGCGTTAAACTCACCGGCGAAGCGGGGGAGGGGACGCGCCTAGCCCACCCCCGCTTCCATGGCGATGCGGAGCAGGTCTGCGGTGCGGGCGACGCCGAGCTTGGCTTTGAGGGCGGTGCAGGTGTTGGCGATGGTCTTGTAGCCGAGGCCGAGGGCGCCGGCGATCTCGCCGAGGCTCTTGCCGGCGGCGAGGTGGCGCAGGATTTCCAGGTCGCGCGCCGACAGCTGGCTCAGGGACACCGGCGGCGTGACGGGCTGCAGGGCCAGGGTCTGGGCGATCTCGGTCTCGATATAGCGGGCCCCGCCCGCGACCTTGCGCACCGCCAGCAGCAGCTCGTCCGGCGAGACGTTCTTGCTGAGATAGCCGCTGGCCCCGCCCTCGAGCGCGCGAGACACATAGAGCGGTTCGGCATGCATGCTCAGCACCAGGATCGGCGTGGACGTCAGCTGGCGCAGCCGCTCCAAGAGCTCGAAGCCGCCGAGTTCGGGCAGGTTGAGGTCGAGGATGATCAGGTCCAGGGCCTGGCGGCGGGCGAGGGCGCAGGCGTCGCGGCCGCTGCTGGCCTCGTGGATCTCGGCGTTGGCCAGCGCCGCGAGCATTCGGCTGAGGCCCGCGCGCACCACCGCATGATCGTCGACCAGCAGGATCTTCACAGGGCGGCCTCGGGGACGCGGTCATGGCGCGAGGCGGCGCGCGGGGTGGGAAGCGCCCGTGGCAGCTGGGCGGCGACCTGCCAGCCCGGCCCGGGCTTGCGTGGGCCGAAGGTCAGGCGACCACCGCAGCCGGCGACCCGTTCGCGCATGCCGATCAGGCCGAGGCCGGCGGCGGCGTCGCTGGCCAGCGGTCGTCCGTCGTCGTCGATCTCGACGCGGACATCGTCGTCTTCAGGGCGGACATCGACCTCTATGCGCGTCGGTTCGCTGTGGCGGACGGCGTTGCTGACGGCCTCCTGCACCACGCGATAGATCACCTCGGCCACCTGGTCCGAGCGCGGTTCGCCTCCGGCGTCCATGCGCAGCTGGAAGGCGATCTCCGGCCGGCGCGCCGACCAGTGGCGGATCAGGTCGCGGAGCGCGGTCTCGAGTCCCAGCTCGATCACCCGCGTGGGGCGCAGGCGCAGCAGAAGGTCGCGCACGTGCCGCTGCATGTGGCCGACGGCGGTCTGCACCGAGCCGGCCAGTTCGACGATGGCCGGATCGTGCTCGCCGGTCTTGGCGATCATCTTGGCGTCCATGTTGACCGCGAACAGGTGGGCGCCGATCTCGTCATGCAGGTCGCGGGCGATCTCGACCCGTTCCTCCTCCTGCAGGGTGGTCAGCTGGTCGCCGAGCAGGCGGTTGCGCTCGGCCATGGCGGCGAGCTGGGCGACCATGGCGTTGAAGCCGCGCTGCAGCCCCTGCAACTCGGCCGGTCCGTCGGCGGCGACCCGGCTGCGGTAGTCGCCGGCGCCCACATGCACGAACTCGCCCGACAGGGCCTCCAGCGGGCGCAGCGCCGCCTTGATCACCAGCGAGACGGCGATCAGGCCGAGCACGATGGCCAGGACCAGGATCAGCACCACGCCGGAGAATTCCCGCCACGCCGCGCCGATGTCGAGGTCGGCGACCGGCCTGAGCTCGATGGCCCGGTAGCCGGCGACGGGGCGGGGGACGGGCAACTCCACCGCGGCGGGCGGCGCGCCCAGCCAGGCCTTGAACCAGCCGGGGGCGGGCGCCGGCCGTTCGGGGGTTCTGGATGAGGCCACGCTGCGGCCCGTCCGGTCGATCAGCACGGCGGTCACGTGCCGGTCGCCGTCGAAGGCGGCGATCAGCTGCTTGAGGTCGCGGTCGGGGTGGTCCGAGCGCGGCAGGTCCTCGAAGGCGCTGACGACGGTCTGGCGGGCGCCGGTGAGGCCGGCGGCCAGCTCCTCATGCAGCGACCGGCGCGCCTGGTAGCCGGCGAACAGGGCGCCGAGCCAGATGCTGGTCAGGAGCACGGCGGCCATCGAGGCGATCACGCGGGCGCGAAGCGACATGTCCGGACCCTAGCAGGGAAGGCGGCGCCGTCATTGGCGCCGGGCGCGGTCGGGAAAGTTTACCCCGAAAATCGGGAAAACTCGGCATGGCGACACCAGCCACGCTCCGCCTATTCGCCACAGTACATCATAACAGAGGGGCTTCGAAAGTCATGCGACTGGCCGCGCGCGCCATCTTCCTTGCGACCACCAGCCTGGTCTCCCTGTCCGCGACCGCGGCCTTCGGCCAGATCGCGAGCCCCCAGGACCAGGCGGGTCAGCCGGCGGCGGCGAACGATGTCGTGGTCACGGCCAAGCGCCTCGACGCGGCCCGCGCGTCGATCCAGCCCGACATCGGCGCCTCGACCTACACCATCTCCAAGGAGGCGATCGCCGCCATGCCGGGCGGCGACAACGTCGAGCTGAACCAGGTGATCCTGCAATCGCCCGGTGTCAGCCAGGACAGCTTCGGCCAGCTCCACGTCCGCGACGATCACAACAATATCCAGTTCCGCCTGAACGGGGTGATCCTGCCGGAGGGCATCTCCGTATTCGGCCAGAGCCTGAGCCCCAGGCTGATCGAGAGCGAAGAGCTGATCACCGGCGCCCTGCCGGCGGAATACGGCCTGCGCACCGCGGGCATCATCAACATCACCACCAAGAGCGGGACCTACGACAACGGCGGCACGGTCTCGCTCTACGGCGGCAGCCACGGGGAGTACGAGCCGAGCTTCACCTATGGCGGCTCGGTCGACGACACCAACTTCTTCGTGTCGGCCAGCTTCCTGCGCGATCAGCTCGGCATCGAAAGCCCGAACGGGACCTCGACCCCGGAGCACGACCGCACCAACCAGCTGAACGGGTTCGCCTATCTGGACCACACCTTCGGGACCAAGGACCGGGTGTCGCTGATCGCGGGGACCTCGCAGGACACCTTCCAGATCCCCAACACGGTGGGCCTGGAGCCGCAGCTCGGCCTGACCGTCAACGGCCAGACGAACTTCCCCAGCGCGGCGCTGGGCAGCAACCAGCGCGAGACCACCGACTATCTGATCGGCAGCTGGCTGCACGCCGAGGACCGCTGGTCGACGCAGGTGTCGGTGTTCAGCCGCTATTCGACCCTGACCTATCGTCCGGCCGACGACTTCGCCGAATTGCTCTACAACGGCGTCTCGCAGAACGCCGCCAAGCAGGACGCCGCCTTCGGCCTGCAGGCGGAAGGGGCCTACACGCTCAACGACCAGCACACCCTGCGCTCGGGGATCATCCTCGAAGGCGAGCGCGGCATCAGCAAGACCCTGTCCTACGTCCTGCCGGTGGACGCGAACGGCAATCAGACGACCGACACGCCGCTGGGCATCGCCGACAACGGCGCCCACGACCAGTTCGAGTATTCCTTCTACGTGCAGGACGAATGGAAGGTGCTGCACAATCTGACCGTCAACTACGGCCTCAGGTTCGACGAGGTGAACGCCTATCTCAGCGAGGGGCAGATCAGCCCGCGCCTGAACACGGTCTGGACGCCGACCCCCGACACCACCGTGCACGCCGGCTATTCCCGCTATTTCACGCCGCCGCCGTTCGAACTGGTCGGCGGGGAGACCCTGACCAAGTTCGCGGGCACGACCGCGGCGCCGGGAGTCGCGCTCGACAGCACCCCACGATCCGAGCGGACCGACTATTACGACTTCGGGGTCCAGCAGAAGCTGTTCAACAAAAGCCTGACGCTGGGGATCGACGCCTACGATCGCTACTCCCGGAACCTGATCGACGAGGGCCAGTTCGGCGCGCCGATCATCCTCACCCCGTTCAACTACCGCGAGGGCCACCTTCGGGGCGTCGAGCTGACCTTCAACTACGTCAACGGGCCGTTCTCGATCTACGGCAACGCCGCGTGGGAACGGGCGCAGGGCAAGGACATCGAAACCAGCCAGTTCAACTTCAGCGCCGACGACCTGGCCTATATCCAGAACCACTACATCTTCCTGGATCACGACCAGACCTACACTGCCTCAGCCGGGGTCGCCTACAGCTTCAAAGGCGGATGGGCCGACGGGACCCGGGTGTCCGGCGACATGCTGTTCGGCTCCGGCCTTCGCGCCGACGAGACCCTGCCGTCCGGCGAGAGCGTGCCGAACGGCGCCGCGGTGCCCGACTACGTCCAATTCAACGCCAGCGTCGCCCATCACTTCGTCCTGCCGCAGCTCGGCAAGCTCGACGTGCGCGTCGACGTCATCAACCTGTTCGACGAGAAGTATGAGATCCGCGACGGCACCGGCGTCGGCGTCGGCGCACCCCAGTTCGGGCCGCGGCGCGGCTTCTTCGCCGGGATCACCAAGTCGTTCTGAGCTCCACCGGGGGCGACCGGGGATTTCACATGTCAGGCGGTCTGGATCAGACCCCCTCCGCAGACCTGTTGCTGCTCGCGATCGGCGCCATCACCGGCCTGTCCACTCTGGCGGGCGGGCTGATCGCCCTGGCGCTGCGGACCCGGATCAACCTGATCCTGGGGTTCAGCGCCGGCGCCGTGCTCGGCGTCTCGCTGTTGGAGCTGCTGCCGGAAGCGCTCCGTACCGGCGGCGCCGGCGATGTCGGCGTCAGTCTCTGTGTCGGCGTCGGCTTCATCCTCGCCCTGCTGGTCGATCGCCTGCCGGCGCCCGCCGGCGACGACGAGCCGGAGCGGCGGCGGCATTTCGGGCCCGCCAGCCTGACAGCCCACAGCCTGCTGGACGGGTTGGCGATCGGGGTCGCCTTCCAGGCCTCCGAGCCGCTCGGCTTCGTGGTCGCCGGGGCGGTGATCGCCCACGACCTGTCGGACGGCGCCAACACGGTCAACCTCGGCCTGCTCGGCGGCGACAGCCGCTTCGCCTTCCGCTGGCTGGTCGCCGACGCCGCGGCCCCGGCCATCGGTATCGCCGTGTCGCGGCTGGCGCACATCCCGGACGGGGCGCTGTCGCCGCTGCTGGCGATCTTCGCCGGCTCGTTCCTCTATATCGGCGCCGGCAAGCTGATCGCCGAAAGCTATCGGCGCCATCCGCACCTGTGGACCAGTGTCGCGTCGGCGATCGGCTTCGCCGCCGTCTACCTGCTGGTCAGGATTTCGCCGCGGTAGTCCCGGGCGCCGCCTCAGCCGCAGGCTTCATGCTGCCGTCAGAATCGCAAAGTAGAGCAAGGCCATGACCAACATCGTCCGCCGCACCTTCATTCAGACCGCCGCCGCCGCCGCCGTGGGCGGCGCGACCTCGACCTTGGCGGCCGAAGCCGGCGGCGGGGCCAAGCTCAGCGACATCGACCACATCATCATCCTGATGAAGGAGAACCGCGCCTTCGATCACTATTTCGGCAGCCTGCGTGGGGTGCGGGGCTTCGACGACCCCGCCGCGCGCCGGCCGGACGGCGGCAGCGTGTTCCGGCAGAAGGACGCCCTGCATCCGGATGGCCACGTCCTGCCGTTCCGGCTCAACACCCTGACCACCAACGCTCAGCACTATCGCGACCTCAGCCACAACTGGGGACCGCAGCACGTGGCGTGGAACGCCGGGGCGATGGATCTGTGGCTTCCCGCCCACCGGGCCGCCGACGGAGACAATGGCCCCCTGACCATGGGCTATATGACCCGCGAGGATCTGCCGTACTACTACGGCCTCGCCGACGCCTTCACGATCTGCGACGGCTACCACTGCTCGGTGTTCGGGCCGACCCATCCCAACCGCTACTATCTGATGACGGCGACCAACGATCCGGGCGGGCTGCACGGTGGGCCGGCGCTCGACAATTCGGGCAAGGCCTACGGCTGGGAGACCTACCCCGAACGGCTGCAGAAGGCGGGGATCAGCTGGCGCGTCTATCACGACGTCGACGACTACGGCTGCAACATCCTGAAGAACTTCACCCAGTACCAGGGCTTGTCCGAGACCTCGCCGCTCTACGACAACGCCATCCGCAACCGGCCGTTCGAAACCCTGCTGTCCGATCTCCGGACCGGGAATATCCCGCAGGTGACCTGGATCGTGCCGCCGGCGGCCGTCAGTGAACATCCGTCCTATCTGCCCGCCGCAGGCGAAGACCACACCGCCCAGGTGCTGGCGGCGCTGTGGTCCAATCCCAAGCTCTGGGCGAAGACGGCGCTTATCCTCAACTACGATGAGAACGACGGCCAGTTCGACCATGTGGCGCCGCCGACGCCGCCGCGCGGGACGCCGGACGAATTCGTCCACGGTCTGCCGGTGGGGCTGGGGTTCCGGGTGCCGTGCCTGGTGATCTCGCCGTTCAGCCGCGGCGGCTATGTGTGCGGCGCCACCTTCGACCACACCTCCACGCTGAAGCTGATCGAAGCCCGCTTCGGGGTCGAGGTGGGGAACCTCAGCAAATGGCGGCGCGAGACAGTGGGCGACATGACGGCGGCGTTCGGGTTTGGCGCGCCGGCCAACCTCGACATTCCCCGCCTGCCCGAAACGGCGCCGGCGCTGTTGGCCGCAGCCGAACGGGTCAAGACCATGCCCAGTCCGGTGGTCCCGGCGCTCCAGTCCCTGCCGGCCCAGGAGCCCGGCGCCCGGCCGCGCCGCGCCTGAGGGCGGGGATCGGGCGCGACACCCCCCGATTGGATTTTGCCGACGGCCTTGGTCCAATGCTAGCGTCACCCTGGTTTGGGAGGGTGGCGATGAAGCGGTTGGGCGGTGTGTGCGCGGCGATGGGGCTGATGGCGGCGAGCGCCGTGTCGGCCCAGCCGGCGGCGGGGCTCCGCCCCGACCAGGAGGCGTTCCGCGGGCTCTACAAGGAGCTGGTCGAGACCAACACCACCCTGTCGGTCGGCAGCTGCACTGTCGCAGCGGCCAAGATGAAGGCGCGCCTCGTCGCGGCCGGCTATCCCGAAGCCGATCTCGTGGCTTACGTCCCGCCGCAGGACCCGCGCTGGGGCGGCCTGGTCGCGGTGCTGCACGGGACCGACCCGCAGGCCAAGGCCGTGCTGCTGCTGGCCCACATCGACGTGGTCGAGGCCAGGCGCGCCGACTGGACGCTCGATCCCTTCACGCTGAACGAGGAGAACGGCGTCCTGCATGCGCGCGGCGCCAGCGACGACAAGGCCGAGGCGTCGGTCTGGGTCGACACCCTGGTGCGGCTGAAGCGCGAAGGGTTCAAGCCCCGGCGCGACGTGAAGATGGCGCTGACCTGCGGCGAGGAGACGCCCGAGACCTTCGACGGCGCCGAGTGGCTGACCAAGAACAAGCGCGACCTGATCGACGCCGCCTTTGCGCTGAACGAGGGCGCGGGCGGGCGGCTCGACGCCGACGGCAAGTTCGTGGCGCTGAACGTGCAGGACGGCGAGAAGGTCTACCAGGACTTCAAGCTGGAGACCTCCAGCCCGGGCGGCCACAGCTCGACGCCGATCCCGGACAACGCGATCTATCACCTGGCGGCGGCCCTGGTGCGGCTGCGCGACTTCGATTTCCCGGTGCGGCTCAGCGATGGCAACAAGGCCTATTTCGAGGGCATGGCGCCCCTGACCGGCGGCGAGGCCGGCGCGGCGATGAAGGCGGTGGCGGCTGATCCCAACAACGCGGCGGCGGCGGCGATCGTGTCGCGCGACCGGGCCTGGCACAGCATGCTGCGCACCACCTGCGTCGCCACCATGGCCAACGCCGGCCACGCGCCGAACGCCCTGCCGCAGCACGCAGAGGTCAACGTCAACTGCCGCATCTTCCCCGGCCAGCCGGTCGCCGAGGTGCAGCAGACCCTGGTCAAGGTGATCGACGATCCGGCGGTCAAGGTCAGCTTGGTGCCGCCGATGAGCCCCACGCCGACGCCGCCGCCGCTGACGGCGGAGATCCTGGATCCGATCAAGCAGGCGTCGGCCAAGATCTGGCCGGGCACGCCAGTGGTTCCGGTGATGGCCACGGGCGCCACCGACGGTCGCTATCTCACCGCCGCCGGCATCCCGACCTATGGCCTGACCGGCTTTTTCTTCGATCCCGCGGGCAGCAACGCCCACGGCCTGAACGAGCACATCAGCGTCGCCTCGCTGATGCAGGGCCGCGACTTCCTCTATGCGGTGGTCAAGCTCTACGCGATGGAGCGATAGAGGCGGCGGGACCTCATTCGGGCGTCCAGTTCACGCACAGATAGGTCCGGGCCAGGATGGATGATCGGCCGCGCGCGCTGGCGCAGAGGCCGGTCTGCTCGCTGCCGGCGTGGAGTTCGACCCAGCGGTCGTCGAGGCACTGCCCCCACACGCCGATGAAGGCGTAGAGGTTCTCGTCCTGCATGTGCGGCCGAAGATCGGGCGTAGTGTAGAACCGCTCCATGTCGTCGGTATTGGACTTGCGTTCGTCGACGACGCCGCAGATCCGTCCCGTGCGCGTGGCCCACACCTCGCCGAGCTCGAGCGGCTTGTCGGAGAAGCGCGTCTGCAGCCGGGCGGCGACCACCTGCCAGTCGTGCGTGGCCCAGGGCCGCGCCGCGGCGCTCTCGGCCGGGGTCGGCGGCCGCGGCGGGAGCAGGGCGATCTGCTCGCGCACGATCATCACGGTCAGCAACAGGACCAGCCCGAGCATCACCCCGCCGGCGACCGCGCCCACCCGTCGCGGCGACACCACCGCGGCGAAGGCGTCGAGGGCGGAGGAGGGCGGTTTACGATCGTAAGTCACTCCGCATGATTGACGCGTGTAAATCAAGGCGTCAAGTGCACAGATTTCCTTTCCCCTCGCGGGAAGGTGAGCGCGCGCGCCGCCCTCTCCAAAACCCGCTTGACCGGTGCGTCGACATATGGGACATAGCCTCATGTTCACGATTTGTGCTTAGACGCAAACGAACTGAACCCCAGACAATTTCCCGAACCCTTTCAACCTCCACGGCCGAGGAGCTGACGGTTGGCGGCTGCGCGTAGGACTGTGTCTCGCGCCGGACCGCGGTCCGCCGGATTGGACGGCGTCGAGGCCTTGGCGCGCACGCATGCGGCGGGGGCGATGACCGAACTGGCCCGGCTGGCGTCGAGCGCCGAGAGCGAGACGGTGCGGCTGGCGGCGATCAAGGAACTGCTGGCGCGGGCGTTCGGCGCGTCGGCCCAGGACATCTCGCCGATCGAACAGGTTATCCGATGGGCCAGGACGGCCGAGGAAGCGACACCCGATCCATCGAAAGTCGGCCCATCCAAGCCCTAGACGTCGTCATCCCCTACAAGCCTCGGCAGGTGTGGGAGAGCTATCACGCCTCGGACGCGCGTTGGCGCGTGGTGGTGGCGCACCGGCGGGCCGGCAAGACGGTGGCGGCGATCAACGGCCTGATCCGGACCGCCCTGACGTGCGCGCATCCGAACCCGCGCTGCGCCTACATCGCCCCCTATCTGGCGCAGGCCAAGGCGGTGGCCTGGGATTGCCTGAAACGCTACACGGCGCCGATTCCCGGCGTGCGCTGGACCGAGGCCGAGCTGCGGGCCGACTTCCCGAACGGGGGGCGGGTGCGGCTCTACGGCGCCGACAACGCCGACGCCCTGCGCGGCCAGTATTTCGACGACGTGGATTGCGACGAGTTCGGCGACTGGGACCCCCGGGCCTGGACCGAGGTGATCCGGCCGGCGCTGTCGGATCGCGGCGGCCGGGCCAGCTTCACCGGCACGCCGCGCGGCAAGAACGCCTTCTACGACCTGCGCCAGCGCGCCCGCCACGGTTCGACCGGGGCCGGCGCCGAGGGCTGGGCGCTGTGGGAGCTGCGAGCCTCGGAGACCGGACTATTGACCACCGCCGAACTCGACGACGCCCGGGCGGCCATGGACGCGGCGGCCTATGCCCGCGAGTACGAATGCAGCTTCGACGCGGCGATCGAAGGCGCCTACTACGCCGCCGAGATGGGCAAGGCCGAGGCCGAACGGCGGATCGGCCGGGTCCCGATCGAACCCCTGGCCCGGATCGACACCTATTGGGACCTCGGCATCGACGACGCCACCGCGATCTGGTTCGCCCAGGACGTGGGACAGGAGCGGCGGCTGGTGGACTATCTGGAGGTGTCCGGCGAGGGGCTGGCCGACATCGTCCGCCGCATCGAGGCCAAGGACTATCGGCTGGGCCGGCATGTGCTGCCGCACGACGCGGCGGCGCGCGAGCTCGGCACCGGCCGCACGCGGGTGGAGACGCTGAAGGCGCTCGGCCTGCGCAACCTCGAGATCATGCCGCAACAGGCGGTGGCCGACGGGATCAACGCCGTGCGGCTGGTGCTGGGCCGGTGCTGGTTCGACGCCGAACGGTGCGAGCGCGGGATCGAGGCGATGAAACAATACCGCCGTGAGTGGGACGGCAAACGGCAGACCTGGCGGGAGAGACCCTTGCACGACTGGACCAGCCACGCGGCCGACGCCTTCCGCTATGGCGCCCTGGCGCGGCCGGTGCGGCTGATGGCCGAACGGCTGGCGATTCCGAGCTTTGGGGCGGTGTGATGAAAGAACCCAAGCTGGTGTTGACCGACGAGGAGCTGGTGTCTCTGTGCCGCGAGGAGCTGCGCCAGTCGGCGGGCTTCGAGTGGGACCAGGAGCTCCTGGCCCAGCGCGAGCAGGCGCTGGACTACTACAAGGGCTACATGCCCGACGTGCCGAGCCTGCCCAACCGCTCGCGGGCGGTGGCGACCGATGTGGCCGACGCGATCGAGACGGTGCTGCCGGACCTGGTGGAGATCTTCACCGGCGGCGACGACGTGGCCGTGTTCACCCCGACCGGACCCCAGGACGAGCAGGCGGCGCGGCAGGAGACCGACTACGTCAACCAGGTGGTGTTCCACGAGAACGCCGGCTTCATGACCATCCTCACCATCTGCAAGGACGCGCTGCTGTCCAAAGTCGGGATCGCGAAATGGTGGTGGGAGGACGCGGCCGAGGCGGAGCTCAGCGAGAGCTTCGAGGGCAAGGCGCTGGAGGAGCTGGTGGCGGCGGCCGAGGACGGGGAGATCACCGATCTCCGCGAAACCGTTGACGACATGGGCCAATCCACCTTCGCCTTCACCCTGCGGCGCGAGAAGGACGGGCGGGTGCGGATCGCGGCGGTGACGCCCGAGGACTTCACCGTGGCGCGCGACACCGTGCGCCTCAGCGACACCACCTATTGCGCCCACCGCTCGCGGCCGCGGGCGCAGGACCTGATCGCCGACGGGATCGATCCGGACGTCGTCGACATGCTGCCGCCCTACGCCCAGACCAGCGACGAGACCCTGGTGCTGGCCCGCGACACCGCCGGCGAGCACCTGGACCAGCGCTCGGTGAATGGCTCATGGGGCCACCGGACGGTGGAGGTGGTCGACCACTACCTGCGGGTCGACGCCGACGGCGACGGGCGGCCGGAGCTGTGGCGGATCATGACCGGCGGCGGTTCGGCGGAGTCGACGCTGATCGAGAAGGAGCGGCTGGACGCCCTGCCGTTCGCATCCATCACACCCTACGTGGTCACCCACCGGTTCTATGGCGAGAGCCTGGCCGACAAGTTGCTCGAGGTGCAGCGGATCAAGACGGCCCTGCTGCGCATGCTGCTCGACAGCGGCTATTTCGCGCTGAACCAGCGGCTGGAGGTGGCCATGGACCGGGCCAACGAATGGACGGTCTCGGACCTGCTGCGCAACGAGCCCGGCGTGCCGATCCGCTCGTCGCAGGGCGACGCGGTGCGGCCGATCCAGGCCGGGGCGCTGAGCTTCGACGTGCAGGGCGCGCTGGAATACATCTCGACCCTGGCCGAACAGCGCACCGGGGTGGTGAGGAACGCTCAGGGCCTGAACCCCGACACCCTGCACGACACGGCGGCCGGGGCGATGGCGCTGATGAACGCGGCGCAGAAACGGGTGCGGATGATCGCCCGCATCTTCGCCGAGACCGGGATCAAGGACCTCTTCCTTGGCGTGCACGGCCTGATCCGCAAGAACGCCACGGCGGCGCGGATCGCGCGGCTGCGCGGCCAGTGGATCCCGGTCGACCCGAGCCAGTGGGCCGAGCGCAACGACATGACCATCGAGGTCGGCCTCGGCGCCTCCGGCCAGGCGCACGAGATGCAGCTGATGGGCCAGGCCCTGCCGGTGATGCAGCAGCTGATCCAGATGCAGGGCGGGGTGAACGGCCCGCTGGTGACCGGCCAGAACGCCTATCAGCTGCTGAAGCGGTTCTTCGAGAAGGGCCTCGGGTTCAAGAACGGCGACCTCTACGTCTCCGACCCGGCGGCCCAGCCGCCGCATCCGCCGCCACCGCCGAAGCCGGATCCCGCGCTGCAGAAGGTGCAGGCCGACGCGCAGGCGGCGCAGGCCAAGGCGGCGGTCGACATCCAGCTGCAGCGCGCGAAGCTGGCCGCTGACATCGACCTGAAACGGACCGAGCTGGCCGAGGGCCTGAAACTGCAGCAGCAGAAGCTGGAGCTGGGTCACCAGCTGTCGCTGCGGGAGCTCGAGCTGGCGGCGGGGGGGAAGGCGGTGGAAGCCGGCGCCCGGCTGGAGCAGACGGCGGGGCCGCCGCAGGTGGAGGGGTGAGGGTGCGGCCCTCGGTTTCCTGCTCTTCCAGAGGGGGATGACCTTATGCACCGAGCTGTAGCTGAACGGATTTGTAGCTTTCGAGGCGGCTGACCAGTTCGCCCGCGCCGCCTCGGGCATGCCAGCGCGCGAGGCATTGCTCGGCCACCGTATCGATGGAGAAGTTCCACACGGACACAATCACGGCGTCATAGCCGTACGATCCGGACCTGGGTCGAATTCTTACCTTGTCCTCAGCCTTCACTGTGAAGCCGATGGCGCGGCGACCGCCGGTCGGTTGCGCGCCCATCGTCCGGATGACGGGGGTTCGAAACATCTCGATGCTGACAACGGCCGACCACGGGACGTCAATCCAAGTGAAGCCAAATGACGTGCCGCGCACGCGCTCGGCCGACAGCGCCAGCTTCGGCGGAAACCAGAAGAACAGGACGATGACCGCCAGGACCAGGCAGGAGAAGACCTGGAAGAAGGTATCCGGATGGTCGAAGCGGAACAGGTAGGCCTTGATCGTGCTGATGAGCAGCAGACCGCCCATCCCCGACATCACATAAACCTTGCTCTCGGTGTAGGTGATCGTCGCAAGCGGATCGGTTGGCGTCTGGTCGGCATGTCCAGAGTCAGACGTCATTTCCGTGATCCATCGGCGTCGCCGGCAGCGCCCGCAGTGCAGGCCCGTCGGGCCCGACATCGAAGAGATTCGGCGCCGCGATCAAATCCGCCGCTGCCCCCGGCCGCTTGGCGTCCGCTTTGAGACGAGGATCCCCATGACCGACCACGACACCCTTCGCCAGGCCGGGAAGGCGCGGGTGGAGCTGGAGGCGGCTGGGAGTTTGATGGAGGCGATGGAGGCGGCGCTGGTCGAGCGGTGGGCGGCCACGGGCGTCGACGCCGCCGCGCATCGGGAGAAGCTGTACCATGCCGCCGCCGCCATCCGCGGCGTGCGCAAGGCCCTGAACGAGGCGGTGCAGGCGGGCGAGGTGGTGAAGCATTCGGCGTCCATGGCCGAACTTCTGGCCCCGCCGGCGGGGCGGTGAGCCGGGCGGCCGCAGCCGCCACAAGGCCCCATTGTTTCACTTACCCGGCCTCGATGGGCGACGCTAACTGGCCGCCAGTTTCGGACGCTCCAGCCCTTACGCGGACTGGCTTTCTGGGGTGGAAGTGCGTGTTCGAGATACCACAGACCCGGCGTCGCACGCGGCGGCGATCGGTCGTGGAGACGGCTGGGCGTCACCTGGCGCTGCGCTGGCAAATCTACGCGTGCGCAGGCTTCCTGATCGTGGTCGCCGCCTTCATCCTGTGGGCGTACGAGACTTTCCCGGCGGCGGGTAAGGGTATCTGACGGGCCGATCGGGGGCGGCATTCCCCCCGGCGCGAGCCGAGGGGCGCCGCCTCTTGCGAGGCGATGAGCGGCTGGTCGGGGGGGCGTCCTTGCCGCTCGGTATGCAAGCGCGAGTGGCGCGGCTTCGTTCCTGCGCCGCAAACAAAAAGAGCCGCCGCAGTCTCGCGGACCGCGCGGCTCTTCCGTGACACCCCATGTCGAGGGTCGAATACGACAAGCCGGCCTGCGTTGGAACGCGACACAACGTCAGGTCCATTTGGGTCAGGCGCCATTTGGGTCAGGCCCATCTGGTCAGGAGTTGGTCGCTGTGGAGCCAGTTTGGCCGTGCGCCGTTCCATCATGCGGCGGCGGGGTCTACAGAGGTTTCTGGCGTCCGGGAGGAAGCGATGGCCGGTTGTCGATCACGGAGTGGGTGGCTCGTGCTGGCCGCGGCGGCGGCGGTGCTCGCCGGCTGTCACGAACAAGACGATGCGCCGGCGGGTCCGGGCGAATCCAACGCGCCGCTGCCGCCCCTGCCGATCTGGTCGAGATCGCTGATCGGAAAGAAGCTGACCGAATTCCCTTCGTCCAACCAGTGCGTCGGCGCCTTCGACCTGGTCAGGACCCGCCACACGGAGGCGTCGCCGG
>Ga0302314_10012762_pt1 | contig 14495 bp, 13 predicted proteins | sample III_Palsa_N2_3_FD_200533 | JGI IMG/M metagenome (GOLD analysis project Ga0302314, IMG submission 200533) | Peat permafrost microbial communities from Stordalen Mire near Abisko, Sweden - III_Palsa_N2_3 | ecosystem: Environmental > Terrestrial > Soil > Palsa > Peat permafrost | place: Sweden... | reverse complement strand
CGACCCTCGTCGCCGAGCTGCTGCGGCGCGTGAACGGGAGCGGCGCCCCGCTCGTCGTGCCGTGCGCCGGCGACGCGCGCGACGGCGACGTGCCCTACGCCTTCGCCGCCCGCGGCCTGCGAGGGCTGGCTGGGCTGAGGGACTCCCGCGGCGAGGACGACGAGGAGCGCGCGTTCTCCGACTGGGCGCGCGCCGCGCTCGGTCCCGACGCCTCGACGCAGTTGCCCTTCCTGCTGGCGATCGTCGGCGCGCGCAGGGCATCCAGCCCGGGAGGGAGCGGCGAGGCGGTCGCGCCCGAGCGGTTCCGCGCGGAGATTCGCCGTGCGTGGATGTTCGCGCTCCACGCGCTCGCGCGGACTCGGCCGCTCTTGATCGTCGCCGAGGACACCCACTGGGCCGATCACGCGAGCATCGAGCTGCTCACCCGGACGCTCGACGCCGAAGCTCCGATCGCGATCGTCGCATCCGCCCGTTCCCAGGGCGACGACGCGAGGCAGGCGTTCGGCGCGCATCCCAACGCGACGGAGATCGCGCTCGCGGGGCTCACGCCGCGTGCGTGCGAGCGCCTCGTCCGCCGACTCCTGCCGCCCGAGTCGGGCGCGCTCGTGCCCGTCATCGTCGCGCGCGCGGGCGGCAACCCGCTGTTCTTGCGGGAGCTGGCGCTGGCTCCGCGCCGCAGCCCCTCGTCGGAGCTGCCGGCGTCACTGGAGCTCGTGGTGCAGCAACGGCTCGACGCGCTCGCGCCTTCGGTGCGGGAGGTGGCCCGCGTCGCGGCCGCGTTCGGCGACACCGCGTACGTCGAGGGCGTCCGGCACGTCGTGGATCGCGACGTGCGCGCCGACGTGGCCGCGCTGGTTCAAGCCGGGGTGCTCGCTCTTCGCGAGGAGCCGGCCTCGGTCGCCCTGGCGAAGGTCGCGTTCCGTCACTCCTTCTTGCGCGAGACCGCCGAACGCATGACCGCGCCCGAGGACGCGCGGCGCTACCACGAGCGCATCTACGGCTGGCTGCAGCGATTGGGCGCGCCCATCAATCCGCAGGTCCTGGCGCACCACGCGGCGATGGCGTCGCGCGCCGCGGAAGCCACGGCGCTGTACGAGACCGCCGCGCTCGACGCCGCCAGGGTCTACCAGCTCCACGACGCGGTCGCCCTCCGGCTGCGCGCGCTCCGTGTCGCGATCGCGGAGTCGCTTCCCCCCGACGAGGTCGTCGAAATCGTCGCGAAGCTGGACGCCCACCTGCAGCTCGTACGCATCACGGACGGCGCCATCGCGGCGCTCGACCGGGCCGTGAGCTACGTCGATCGCGCCGGGACGCCCAAGCAGCGCGCGCGCGTGAGAGTGGCGGCCGCCTCGGCGCTGGCTCACGTGTACACCTTCCCGCCCGCGATCGCGCTCTTCGACGAGGCCGAGGCGCTGCTCGGAGGTGACGCCGAGGAGCTCGTCCACCTGTGCCTTCGGCGCGCGCGGCAGCGCGAGCTCGAGGGCCGCCTCGATCTGGCCGATGCGTGCATGCGCCGCGCGACGGAGCTTCAGGCGGGCCAACTGCCCTCCGTCGACTTCCTTCTCAGGCACGCGGTCGTGGCGGCCTCCCTCGACGATGTCGCCCGCGCCCACGAGTACGTCGCCCGGGCGCGGGCTGTCGCGCGGACCGAGATGGAGGTGTTCTCGACCCTGAAGGTCGACACGGTCGTGCACTACCTCGACGGCGACTACCGCAAGGCGTACGAGATCGGCCTCGACGCCGTCGAGCGGGCGCGGCAGCTCGGGCTCGGCTACGAGCTCGCGAGTCAGCTCCACAACGCCGGGGAGTCCGGCATCGAGCTGCGCGAGCCGATGGCGCGCGCGCTGCTCGAGGAGTCCGTACGGATGGCGGTCGTTCACGGCTTCGAGCTCGTCGAGGAGCACAGCCGCGCGCTCTTGTCGTACATGGCGGCGCTCGACGGAGACGAGGTTGCCCTTGGCGCGCTGGTGCGCGCGCAGGGGCGCATGCTCGGCCTGACGGCCTCCTGGCACGCGATCACCAACGGGCTCAACGTCGCGCGGGCGTACCGGGCGCTCGGGCGTCGCGACGAGGCGGTGAAGATGGCGCGCTCTACGATCGCCCTCGCGGAGCGAGGGCAATTTCTTCCCATTCGCCGGCACCTGGCGGCGTTGCTCGAGGAGCTGGGGACCGTCTCTTGATCGTCGAGTCAGGCTGAGGGAAAAGGACGACCATGGGAACCACGACACCGGTGACGAAGCACGCGACTGGAACGCGCGAGCAATGGGTCAGCGCTCGCGTCGCCCTGTTGGAGCGAGAGAAGCAGCTGACCAGGCTGAGCGACGAGCTCGCTCGCCAGCGGCGCGCGCTCCCTTGGGTGGCCATGGAGAAGGTGTACGAGTTCGAGACGGACGAAGGCGAAAAGACCCTGGCGGAGCTTTTCGCCGGACGGTCGCAGCTGATCGTCTACCACTTCATGCTTGGCCCAAACACCCCGGATGGGTGCCCGGGCTGCACCATGTTCGCGGACGGATTCGACGGAGTGCTGGTCCACCTCGAGCATCACGACGTGACGTTTCTCGCTGCCTCGCGCGCTCCACTCGAGACGCTGAACGCCTACAAGCGGCGGATGGGCTGGAGGTTCCCATGGGTCTCCTCGCAGGGAAGCGACTTCAACCGCGACTTCAGCGCGTTCAACGAGAAGGATCGCGCGAACGGCGCCGGGTTCAACTTCGGTACGCCGAAGAGGGCGGCGCTCAACGTCATCAAGGACGAAGAGTTGATGGCTTTGAGCGCCTTCGCGCTGGAGGACGGCGTCGTCTACCACACCTACACTTGCTACGACCGCGGCACCGATGGCTTGCACCTCGTGTGGCAACTGCTCGACCGAGCGCCGAAGGGACGTGACGAAGGGGCGTGGGAGGGCTGGCCACGGAAGCACGACGAGTACGGGACGCGTGCGAAACACGAGCATGGAGGGCACCGCGGCAAACGCGCGTGACGTGGGCCGTGCCGCACTCCGGGTATAGGCTCGATGCGGATGCGAGCCTTGGCGCTACTCCTCGCGGTTGCAGTCTGCTGCGGCGCTCCTCCGCCGTCGGAGCCGCCAGCGGTATTCCTCATGACGTGCGATCCCGCCTGCCGATACGGGCTCCAGTGCGAAGCGTCCGCGAGGTACGCGCGCTACCTCCAGTGCTTCGTGCCCGAAGCCGAAGCACTGAAGACCGATGAAGGACGCATGGCGGTCGCGGTGAGCCTGTCGATCGGGCACATGCTCACCGACCGACCAGGAATGGACTACGAGAAGGCGTACCAGCAGGTGCTGCCCAACATCCCTCGCACCGCGCAGGATCTCGCCGGGTCATGCCACGCCGCCGCCGCCGGAATCCGAGAGCCGTGGTCGTGCACGGTGATCCTGAACTAGGGCGCTCGTGCCGCCGCCGCTCACTCCACCGCGAATCCGTCGACGAGCATGTCGAGGGCGAGCGCCAGCGGTGGCCTCAGCGCCGCGCCCGCGAAGACGTCGGCCATCGCGCCCGCGAGCACGCCGCCTTGCACGTAGTGACGACCGCCGCTCAGCGCGAAGAGATCCGCGCACAGACGCGCAGACTCCTGGGCCACGAACGTCTTGGTCCGCAGCACGCGCGCGCGAGTCGGCGCGTCGCACCCCGGTCGGTACATCGATGCGGTCTCGAGGAGGTAGGCGCGGGCCGCCTCGTATCGCATCTGCGCTTCCGAGAGGCGGAGGCGGAGCGCGGGGGAAGTGGGTGCGGGCGAGCCCAGCGCGCGCAGCATCGCCGCCGTGCAGCCGAGCGGCACCGCGGCGAAGAGACAGAACCAGATCTCCAGCGGGCGCGCCGTCTCGATGAAGTTGGGAAATCCGAGCGGAGCCGTCGCGCGCGCGGACGCGTAGCGAACGGTGTGGCTCTCGGTGCCACGCATCCCGAAGCCATTCCAGTCGTCCAGGACGCTCACGCCCGCGCCGCGCGCCGGAACCAGGAAGAACTCGACGACGCCCCCGCCGGGCAAGTCCTGTTGCGAGACCTTCGCGGTCGAGAAGAACACGTCGGCGTGGCGGCCGAACGAGGCGAGAATCTTCTCGCCGGACAGAACGAACGCGCCGCTGCCGTCTTTGTCGGCCACGGTCTTCGTCGCCGCGAGCGAGCCACCTGCGCCCTTCTCCGAGTTGCACGCGGCGTAGATCTTCCCCGCTTGGTAGTCGGCGGCGATCGCCTCGCGCTGCGCGCTCGCGGCGGCGCGATGCGCGGCGGGCGCTAGATCGGGGGCCACGGCCACGGTGCCCGCGAGACCGAGCGGCATCGCCGTGAGGAGCCCCGTCGAGGGGCAGGCTGCGGCGATCGTCTCGACGATCTCCACCGCCTCGGCGAGCGTGACGCTCGCGCCGCCGAGCTCACGCGAGAAGGGCGACGCGAAGACGCGCGCGTCGATCAGCTTCGCGATGTTGGACGCGGGGTACGCGTCGCCCCGAGTGAAAGAGCGGGTGAGGGTTCGAAGGTCGGCGAGCATGGCGGCGGCCAGCGTAGCCGGTAGGGGCGGACCCTGGTCACGCCGCCTTGAGCTTGTAGCGGATGACGTGGACCTTCTGCATCTGCGGGGTGCCGGCGGGGGCGTCGATGATCTCGACGGAGCCCTCGGCCGCGAGCTGGTTGAGCGCCATGGCGACCTTGCCGCGCGCCGCCAGCCCCTTCATGCCCAGCGCGTCCTGGAGCTGGGGGAGGGTCATCGGGCCGCCCGCGAGGAGCAGGGGGGTGATGCGCGTGGAGAGGTTGGCGCCGCGGCGGTTGAGGAGCGCCGAGCCGAGGATGGCGCCGAGGCCGGCGGCGGCGGCGGTCACGAGGGTCATCGAGTCCATGGGGTCACGCGTGGCGGGGTGGGGGCCACTTCTCCCTTCGAAGGACGTGATACGGCGGGAGGGGGGCGGAGCTTCCCTGCGGGGCGTTACCCTCCAATCTCCCCAACATGAATGCATGTTTTGGACGTATGCGTCCATTTCCCGTATTCATCTTCCATGGCCCCTTCGGCCCGCCAGTCCGTCGAGCTCTTCCACCTCGTCTTCCTCCGCGCGCTCGTGGCGAAGGGCGAGGACAAGGCGCTCTTCGCCGTGAAGGGGGGCTGCAACCTTCGCTTCTTCTTTGGCAGCGTTCGCTACTCGGAAGACATCGACCTCGACGTCGTCGTGGTTGCCCGCTCGACGCTCAAGAATCGCATCGATCGCCTCCTCGCAGGGCCCACCGTCGTCGCGCCGCTCCGCGCGCGAGGGATCGTGCTCGGCGAGATCTCGACCCCCAAGCAAACCGAGACCACCCAACGGTGGAAGGTCGGTCTTCGCGTCGAAGGGATCCCGGCGGAGCTGCGCACGAAGATCGAGTTTTCGCGCCGCGATGCGATCGAGGGCGGCGTGTTCGAGGCCCTCGATGCCGAGCTCGCGCGCGCGCACGCGCTCCCGCCGTTTCCCGCCACCCACTACGGGGCTCCGCGCGCGATCGCGCAGAAGATCCAGGCCCTCGCGGGGCGGTCGCAGCCCCAGGCGCGCGACGTCTTCGACCTCGCTCACGTGTTCGCGCTCCCGAAGGTGACCGTGGCCCTCACGGCGCACGATAGGGGCCTCGTCCCGACGGCGATCGATCGCGCGATGGCGATCTCGTTCGACGAGTACTCCGCGCAGGTCGTCGCCTACCTCGCGCCGGATCAACGCGATCTGTTCGCCTCGCGCGACGTCTGGAACGCGACGCAGGACAGCGTCGTCTCGAAGCTGGAGTCGCTCCAGTGAACGCGCCCGAAGCGCTGGCGCGCTTGCAGCGTCTCCGCCTCCCCGTGGTCGATACGGCCGACGCCGCCGCCGCGCTAGGACAGTCGAGCTTCGCGGCGAGCAAGACCCTATCGAGGCTCGCGGCCGCGGGTCTCGTCACCTCCATCCGGCACGGGTCCTGGTGGATGGGCTCGAACGTCGAGCCGTACCGGTTGCCGGAGTTTCTCACGGCGCCGATGCCGAGCTACCTCTCGCTGCAGACGGCGCTGCACCTCCGAGGCGTCGTCGAGCAGATCCCCGAGGTCTTCTACGCCGTGTCGCGCACGCAGCGCATCGCGACGAGCGCCGGCTCGTTCTCGATTCATCACGTGGTGCCGGAGGTGTTCGGCGGGTTCGAGGAGACGAGCGAGGGCGTGAAGCTGGCGACGGCCGAGAAGGCGCTGTTCGATCTCGCGTACCTGTCGGGCGGGCGATCGAGGTTGTTCACGGGGACGCCGGAGATCGAGCTGCCCGCAGGGTTTCGGTGGCGGGAGTTGAAGCGGTGGGTGGCGCGGGTGGCGTCGGTGCGGGCGCGGACGCTCGTCGTGCAGAGGTTGCAGCGGTTGCTAGGGAGCGAGGGGGGGCGGCTCGCGTGAGCCGGCTCACCGCGCTGCACACGCCATTCGCGTCGCCCGAGGTGAACCGTTACGATTCTGCCGTGCGTCCCCGCATCTGGCCCCTCGCGCTGCTCGCTCTCTCCTCCTGCGCCGCGGATCCAGGCAGTGATGGACAAGGACCTGGCGGCGGCGCTGGCCACCGGCGAGCTCGCGCCGGTCACGGGGCGGGGGATGACGATCGGTGTCGTCGCCCACGGCGTCCGGCGAGTCTTCACGTACGGCGCGGCCAAGGCCGACTCGGTCTACGAGATCGGCTCAATCACCAAGACGTTCACGAGCCTGATCCTCGCGCAGATGGTCGAGCAGAAGAAGGTGCGGCTCGACGAGCCCGTGCGCGCGCTCCTTCCGGCGGGCACCGTCGCCGCGCCGGCGTCGGGCCCCGAGATCGAGCTGGTCGACTTGAGCGCCCAGCGCTCCGGTCTTCCGCGCATCCCGGACAACTTTCATCCCGCGGATCCGACGGATCCGTACGCCGACTACGACGCGAAGGCGCTCTACGCGTACGTCGCCGGTCACGGGGTGGCGATGCCGGCGAAGCCCCAGTTCGAGTACAGCAACCTCGGAGTGGGGCTGCTGGGCGCGGCGCTCGCCGCGCGTGCGGGGGCGAGCTACGAAGCGCTGCTGCAGGCCGAGGTGACGGGCCCGCTCGGCAGCCGGGATCGGCGGCGGACTCGGTCGCCCGCCCTCGTAGTTGTCGAGTCGACACTTCTGCCGTGCCTTCCGCGTCTGCAAGCGCGCGACCACCGGCTCCAGCCGCTCGCCGAGCGCGTGGGCGTGGAAGCCGACGCAGCTCCTCGCCGGTGAGGGGCTCGTAGACTCCGAGCAGCTCGTCGAGACGCTCCAGGAGAATGGCGGTCTTCAGGAGCAGGTCCCGCGGTTCCTCCGTGATCACGTGCATGACACTTCTTTCTTTCTGGCTCATCGACGCCCTCCGTCCTCGCCCAGCTCGGCCACCATCCACTCGATCCACCCGATGCGCTCTCGCACCTCCTCGAGCCGCTCGAGCAACTGCTCGGGCACGACGCGCTCGGCCTCCTCGTACGCGGCGACGCGCTCCATCAGCCGGCGCTCGGCGTCCTCGGCCTGCCAGAGCAGCTCGCGCTCGTCTCCCTGCTCGTCGAACAGCGCTTCCTCGCGCCACCGCCGCGGCTCCCACCCGATCGCCGTGCAGCTCATTGGCCACCTCCAAGGTTGAAGCCAGGACCGTCCACGCGGATGCCCCGCCGGAGCGAGGCTTCGAGCGCCTCGATCTCGAGCCGGAGACGGTGGATGCGCGCGCGCGCGCGGCCGAGCGTCCCGTCACGCAACGCCCGCTCCAAGCGGGGGCTCGGGTAGAGAGGAGGGCCGGCCTTCCCCTCCAGGCACCAAACCAGGGTTTCGAGTTGGTTGCACTTCCCGCGCAACCGCTCCAGCCGCTTCCGCGCCTCCGCTTCCCGAACCGCGCGCAGGTCGCGATGCAGAGATCCACTGGCGCTCATGCGTTCCTCCGTACTTCCTCGTCGAGCCACAGCATCTCGGTTCGGATCGCGTCGATGTGCTCGCGCACGCGCTGCAGCTTCTTTTCGAGGCGCGGCCCGAACATCTCGCGCCGCTCGGTGGCCACGCGGCGCCTCTCCATCAGCGCGTGCTCGTCGAGCTGCGCCGCGAAGAGGCGCCTGCGCGCCGCCTGGAGCGAGAGCCGCGGGTGCGTGATACTTTCCGTCTCCAGACCCAGGGCGCTCATTTGTACCCCCGCATCTGCGCGTCGAGCGCGCCCGCGCGAGTCCGGATCGCGTGGATCCGGTCATCCTCGTCCGCCGCCGCGTGCGCCATGTTCGCGACGATCGACGGGTAGCGAACCGTGAAGTCGCTCCCGCAGTCGTCCAGGTCGCGGAGGCTCTCGACGTAGTCGTCGATCAGCTGGAGTCGCTCACACGCGCGGTGCAGGCGCGCGGTCTCGCGTTTCAGCTGGTCGCGAAGCCGGCGGCGGCGCTCGTTGCTCCGGGTCTGGTTGTTGGCAGGGATGGAGAGGCTCAAGGCCTCTCCGACGAGAATCATCGATGCGCTCATGATCGTGCTCCTTGTTGGCCTGGACGACGTCGTCGCCGTCCATAGGGAGCACCTTACGGAGGGGTGGTTTCAGATCCTGAAACCACGGTCCATCGATGATTTAGCCTCGAAACGGGCCTCGCGGGCTCGGCAGCCGCGGGTCAGCGTTCCCGCCGCTCCAAATACGCGCAGTACCCGTTCGCCATTCGCATCTGCGCCGGCGTCCTGCACTCGGGCTCGAACACCCGCGGGCTTCCCACCAGGATGCACACGGCCTTCGCCCGCGACGTCGCCACGTTCAGCCGGTTGCGGCTGAACAGAAAATCCATCCCGCGCGGCGCCTCCTCGGGGCTCGAGGTCGTCATCGCGAAGATCACGACCGGCGCCTCCTGGCCCTGGAACCGATCGACGGTCCCGACGCGCGCTCCTGTCGCGAGCCGCGTTGCGATCTCCGCAACCTGCGCGTTGTACGGCGCGACGACGAGCACGTCGTCCAGCGTGAGCGCGCGCGTCGAACCCGCGCGATCGGTCCACGTGACACTGCCGCGCGTCAGCTCCGTCACGATGTCCGCGACGCACGCGGCTTCCTCGATCGACTTGCTCGCGTTCCCCTCATGCTCCACTGGCACGTAGAAGAGCCCCGCCCCGGCGAAGCGCGTCGGCCCTTCGACCCGTTGTCCCTCGAGCCCCGCGCCCGCGCGCGGAGCGAGCCTTCCTTCATAGAAGAGGTCCGACGTGAACCGGCAGATCGTCGGATGCAGCCGCCACGTCTCTCCGAGGAAGAGGCCGCGGTCGAGCGGCATCGTCGCGTGCTCGCCGAGCAGGTGCTCGAGCGCCGAGATCTCCGTCCCCTCGGGGTGGCTGGCCTTCTGGGGCTGCTCGAGTTGCTGCGGGTCGCCGAGGAGGACGAGGTTTCGCGCCGACTGCGCGCACGCGAGGACGTTCGCGAGCGACATCTGTCCCGCTTCGTCGACGAAGAGCGTGTCGATGGCTCCCGCGATCTCCTCCTTCGACCAGACCCACGCCGTTCCGCCGACCACGTCGTAGGCGCCGCTGCGGATCTTCGTGAGTGCCTTCGAGGAGTCGGTCTCTTCGTCGATGTGCAGGTTGGGCGCGGCGGACTTCTCGCGGAGGCGGTGCATGCAGCGCGCGCGAACGCCTTCCTCGGCGGCTGCGCGGACGACCTCGTCGAGCAGGTTGCGGATCACCTTGTGGCTCACGGCGGTGACCCCGACGCGGCGCCCGGCGCGTACGAGATCGACGATCATGCGCGCCCCCGCGAACGTCTTGCCCGACCCCGGTGGCCCTTGCACAGCGAGCACTCCCGCGTCGAGCGCCAGGACCGCGCGCCGCGCCGAGTCCAGCGTCGTCTCGCCCTCGCGGCGCAGAAGCTCGCCCGCGACGAGGCGCGGAGGGCGCGCGAGCAGCAGGTCCCGCGCCGCGCGGTGCGGGCCGGGCGCGTCGATTCCGTGGTCGCGCACGTGCTCCCCGAGACGCAGCAGCGCGCGCACGAGGTCGTCGTCCCGCACGCTGTCCTTGGTGAAGATCGCGGCCGGATGGTGCGACGCGCGCGCAGCCGGCTTCTTCAGGTCGATCGTGCGCGCGACGCGATCGATCGCCTCGACGTCGCCGACCTTGGCCGGCTTCTCGCTGCCGGGCTCGAACACCTCGTCGCCCTTCCGCACGTCGGTGTCTTGCGGCGGGAAGCGGTAGCGAGCGACGCCACCGCCGCGAGTGCCCGCCGTGATGCGGCGCTCGAACGTGAGCCCCGCGATCCCCGCGCGCTCGTCCTCGAGCTGCTCGGGCGTCATGTCGTTGAGCTTGTGGTACTCCCACCAGCCCGCGTTGCTCTCGCGCCGGTGCCACTCGAGGAGCTGCGCGAGCACCCACTGTGCCTGCTGCTCGCCGCTTCGTTCGACCGGCAGCGAGGTGGTGAGCGCGTCGGCGACGGCGCGGATTTCCGCGAGGCGCTCGGCGAGCTGCTCGCTCGGATCGGCGGGGCGAGCTTCGGGTCTCGGGAGCGGGTTGCCGTCGCGGGCTTCGGCTTCGCGGCGTAGCTCTTCGAGCCATCCGCGAAGGTCCATCGCCGAGACGCAGTCATCGCGGTTGTACGACTGGACGGCGGCGCGCAGCTCGGCCGTGATGGATCCGGCGTCGTTCTTCGCGATCGCGTACTCGACGGCGCGGAGCTGGCGCGACACACGCCCGAGATCGATCTCGCGCACGAGGCCGTAGAACGGCTCGAGCTTCTTGATCGAGTAGCTCTCGACACCCGCGCGCAGCGCCTTGCGAACGATGGCGTAGAGGTCGACGAACGTGCCTGCCCGCAGGAGCGCGTCGAGCTCGTCGGCGCGCGTGGCGTAGCGGCCGGTCAGGCGCTTGAACGCGGTCGTCTCGTAGGGAGCGTAGTGGTAGACGTGCATCGCGCCGTCGCGGCGGCGCCGCTCGGTGATCGCGTCGATGACGCGCTCGAAGGCCCGCTTCTCCTCCTCGAGTGACAGCGCCCAGAGGGCCTCGTACTCGGTGGCGCCGGAGGCATCGCGCGAGGCGTAGCCGAAGAGGTACTCGTGGCCGCCGCCCTCGGCCTGCGTGTCGCCCTCGAGATCGAGGAAGACGTCGAGAGGCGATGGCGCCGGGAGCGCGGCGAGGCCGTAGCCCTCCTCGATCGGGAGGAGCTCGTAGACGGGCTTTCCCGAGACGCGCGCCTGGAGCTGGAGGCGTGCCTGCTCGCGTGCTCGCTCGATCGGCGCGGCACTTCCGCGGACGGGGGCGCGCTCGAGCGGGAGTGGGAGCGCGGCGAGACCGGCGAGCGTGGTGACGCCCCACGCCTCGAGCTCCTTGCGTTGCCCCTTCTGGATGCCGGCGACGAGCGAGACGTGATCGTCCTTCGCGCGGCGCTCGGCGCAGACGGAGTGCCAGTTGCAGACGTCGCAGTGGGGGACCGGATCGGGGTACGGGGCTGCGGTCGCGACGGAGGAGGCGAGGGGAGTCGCGAGGGATTCTTCGAAGCGGCGTCGCGCGAGGCGGACGTAGGAGCGAAACTCGTCGAAGCGGTAGTGCTCCGGCTCGAAGTCGGTGTGCGGGACGACGACGTGCACGAAGTCGGGGGCGCTCCCCTGGAGAGCCGCGAGCAGCTCGGCGTAGAGACAGAGCTGCACGAGCGTGGCGCCGCGCGTCTCCTTGGCGAGCTTCGTCTCGACGGGCTCGTAGCGCCAGTCGCCCAGGGCGCTCGCGCCGGGGACGCGGAGAAGCACGTCGGCCCACCCGGCCCACGCGCCGTGCTCGAGGCGGGCCTGGACGACGACGTCGGCGCCTGAGCGCATCGCGCTCAGCGTGTCAGCGAGGGCGGTCGCGCTGTGGCGATCGATCGAGGCGACGCGCTTGCCGGCGGCAGCGAGGTGCGCGACGTACGCGCTCTCGTGCGCGAGACCGCGCTCGCGGAGAAGCTCGAGCATCGGGTCGTCGTAGTGGGGACGACGCGTGAGCTTGTGGGCCGCGAGGCGCTCGAGGGACGTGAGGTGGCGGCAGGAGAGGAAGTTGGTGAGGTCGGTGGGGAAGAGGAGGAGGGAGGCGAGGGAAGCGGGGTCGGGTTCGCGGAGGTACATGATGGCGCCGGGAGAACGGCGGGAGCGTACGGCACCTCGCGTGCTCTCGCTGCCGGCACATGGGCCGCGAAAGCCGGCAGGGTGGCCGGGATTGCCGGCACGTGGGCCGCGAATGCGGGCAGGGTGGCCGGGATTGCCGGCACGTGGGCCGTGATTGCGGGCCGGGTGGCCGGGATTGTCGGCACGCGGGCCGGGATTGCGGGCCGGGTGGCCGGGATTGTCGGCACGTAGGCCGGGATTGCGGGCCGGGTGGCCGGGATTGCCGGCACGTGGGCCGGGATTGCGGGCAGGGTGGCCGGGATTGCCGGCACGTGGGCCGCGAATGCGGGCCGGGTGGCCGGGATTTCCGGCAGGTGGGCCGTGAGCTCGGGCACCCATGCCCGGCAAAGTGGGGGGCCTTGGGGGCGTGTCTGATTCTTTGTGTAACTGGCCTTAGGCGGGCAGTCGGTCTTCGAAGACGATGGCGAAGTGGGCGAGAGCTTTCTTCCAGTGGATAGGCTGCTTCCAGTGCAGCTTGGCACGTTGCAGAGCGAGAAAGAGGATCTTGAGCACGGCGTCGTCGTGGGGGAAGTGGCCCTTGGGTCGCAGGACCTTGCGAAGCTGTGCGTTGACCGATTCGATGATGTTGGTCGTGTAGAGGATCTTTCGGATCTCTTTCGGATACCCGAGGAAAGGGACAACCTCGGGCCAACGTGAGCGCCAGAGGCGCGCGACGGTCGGGTAGCGCGCGGCCCAGCGCTCTTCGAAGGCGTCGAGCGCCGAGAGCGCCGCGTCTTCGGTGTCGGCGCCGTAGATGGTGCGCAGGTCGACGACCATCTTCTTGCGGTCGACGTAGCTGACGTAGCGCAGCGAGGCGCGGATCATGTGCACGATGCATGTTTGCACGACGGCCTTGGGGAAGGCCGCCTCGATGGCCTGAGGGAAGCCAGTGAGGCCGTCGCAGCAAACGAAGAAGACGTCCTCGACGCCGCGATTCTTGAGGTCCGTGAGGACGCTTAGCCAGAAGCGCGCGCCTTCGGTGCCCTGCACCCAGATCCCCAGCACGTCGCGCTGACCGTCGAGCGTCATGCCGAGCGCGATGTAGACGGCCTTCTTGGTGACGGAGCTGCCCTCGCGAATGCTGACGAAGAGGGCGTCGAGGTAAAGGATCGGGTAGACGGGCTCCAGCGGGCGTTGCTGCCAGGCCTTCGCCTCGTCGAGCACCGACTCGGTGACCCGCGAGATGAGGTCCGGCGCGACGTCGGTGCCGTACAGCTCGCGCAGGTGCTCCTGAATGTCGCGCGTGCTCAGGCCGCGGGCGTAGAGCGCCAAGACCTTGTCGTCGAAGCCCTCGAGCCGGCGGCGGTGCTTCGGCACGAGCTTCGGCTCGAAGGTCCCGTTGCGGTCCCGAGGAACCCGGATTGGCACCGGCCCCGTCTCGGTCTGCACCGTCTTGTCGGTGTGGCCGTTGCGGGTGTTGCCGCTGCCGCGGCCCTCGACCTCGTTGGCCGCGAAGCCCAGATGATCGGTCATCTCGGCCTCCAGGATCCGCTGCATCAGCGCCCCCTTCAGGCGATGCAGCAGACCCTCGGGGCCAAACAGGTCCTCGGGCTTCGAGGCACTCTTGAGCAGCTCCTCGAGGAGCTCGGGACGGATCGTCGGTGTGAATGAATCCATGGGCGGTGTCCTTCCTGAAGGTCACCCGCCTCGGGTCCAGTTACACAAATTTTCGGACACGCCCAGTGCGAGCTTCTCCGGATCTCGCGCTCGGGCCTCTACTACGAGCCGGTGCCGACGAGCCCCGAGGAACTCGCGCTGATGCGTCGCATCGACGAGCTTCATCTGAAGTACCCGTTCTACGGGAGTCGCAAGCTCTCGCACGATCTTCGGGGCGAGGGCCGCGAGGCGAATCGCAAGCGCGTGCAGCGACTCATGCGGCTGATGGGACTCGAGGCCATGGCGCCGAAGCCCAAGACGAGCGAGCCCCATCCAGAAAATCCGATCTACCCGTACCTGCTGCGCGGCCTCGCGATCTCCAAGGCGAACCAGGTCTGGGCAACGGACATCACCTACATCCCGATGAAGACGGGCTTCGTGTACCTGGTCGCGATCATGGATTGGTACTCGCGGCGTGTTCTCTCCTGGCGGCTGTCGAACACGCTCGACTCCAGCTTCTGCGTGGACGCCCTTGAAGAGGCGCTCGCGGCCTTCGGGCAACCGGAGATCTTCAACACGGACCAAGGTGCACAGTTCACGTCCGACGCCTTCACGACGGTGCTCCGCAGCCGCGGCATCGCGATCAGCATGGATGGCAAGGGCCGTTGCCTCGACAACGTCTTCGTCGAACGGCTGTGGCGCTCGCTCAAATACGAGGAGGTGTACCTGCACGTGTACGACAGCGTCGCCGAGGCCCGCGCCGGCATCGGGCGCTATCTCGGCTTCTACAACGGCCGACGACCTCACCAGGCGCTCGGCTAC
>Ga0302314_10012761_pt1 | contig 14496 bp, 13 predicted proteins | sample III_Palsa_N2_3_FD_200533 | JGI IMG/M metagenome (GOLD analysis project Ga0302314, IMG submission 200533) | Peat permafrost microbial communities from Stordalen Mire near Abisko, Sweden - III_Palsa_N2_3 | ecosystem: Environmental > Terrestrial > Soil > Palsa > Peat permafrost | place: Sweden... | reverse complement strand
CGCCGCTGTGGGCATTGGCCGGGGTCGACATCGACACCTTGCCGCAGGACATCGTGATGAACGCCGACGACCTGGTGGATGCGGCGCTTGCGGGGTTCGACCTCGGAGAGTTCGTGACCGTGCCGTCACTGCCCGACATCGCCGACTGGAACGCGTACGAGGCGGCTCGCCAGGCGCTGCGCCCGAACCTATCGCGCGCCAAGCCGGCAGGCCGCTACGGCATTGATGCGCAGGGCGCTGCACTGGAAAATGTGTGGGAGCGGCCGGCGGCGCTCGCCGCCGGGCTCTAGAGCTTGTTCGCGGCCAGTTTCAGCCAGGTCTCGACCACGGTATCCGGATTCAGCGACATCGATTCGATGCCCTGATCGACCAGCCATTGCGCCAGGTCCGGATGATCCGAAGGTCCCTGTCCGCAAATGCCGGCGTACTTGCCGGCTTTGCGGCAGGCCTGGATTGCCATCGACATCATCGCCTTGACCGCCGGATCGCGCTCGTCGAACAGGTGCGCGATGACGCCGGAGTCGCGGTCCAGCCCGAGTGTCAGTTGCGTCATGTCGTTGGAACCGATCGACATGCCGTCGAAATATTCCAGGTATTGATCCGCCAGCAGCGCGTTGGTCGGCAGCTCGCACATCATGATCAGCTGCAGCCCACCGGGGCTGCGCTTCAGGCCGTTGTCGGCCAGCAGCTCCGACACCGCGCGCGCCTCGCCGAGCGTGCGCACGAATGGCACCATGATCTGCACGTTGGTGAGCCCCATCTGCTCGCGCACGCGCCGCAGCGCACGGCACTCGAGCTCGAAACAGGCGCGGAAACCGGGGTCGATGAAGCGCGAGGCGCCGCGGAATCCCAGCATCGGATTCTCTTCATGCGGTTCGTACTGCCCGCCGCCGATCAGGTTGGCGTATTCGTTGGTTTTGAAATCCGACAGCCGCACGATCACCGGTTCGGGCGCGAACGCACAGGCGATGGTGGCGATGCCTTCCGCCAGGCGATCGACGAAGAAATCCACCGGATCGGTTCCGGCACCGATGTGCTGGCGGATCGTGGCCTGCAGCGCCGGTTGCAGCGTTGCGAATTCGAGCAGCGCCCGCGGGTGAATGCCGATGGTGCGGTTGATGATGAATTCCAGCCGCGCCAGGCCGACACCGCGATTGGGTATGGCCGCGAAGTCGAACGCGCGATCGGGATTACCCACGTTCATCATGATCTTGACCGCAACCGGCGGCATGGCGTCGAGCTTGATGACCTGGCGTTCGAATTTCAGCCGCCCCTGGTAGACATGGCCGGTATCGCCCTCGGCGCAGGACACGGTCACCACCTCGCCCTCGGGAATTTTCTGGGTGGCATCGCCGCATCCCACCACCGCCGGAATGCCCAGCTCGCGTGCGATGATGGCCGCGTGGCAGGTGCGGCCGCCGCGGTTGGTGACGATGGCAGCCGCGCGCTTCATGACCGGCTCCCAGTCCGGATCGGTCATATCCGCCACCAGCACGTCGCCCGCCTGCACGCGTGTCATGTCGGCCGCCGAGCGCACCACGCGCGCAGCGCCCGCGCCGATGCGCGAGCCGATGGCGCGGCCGGTCACGATCACCGGCGATCGATCCTGCAGGCTGTAGCGCTGCAGATCCCGGCCGCTGCGGCTCTGCACGGTCTCCGGGCGCGCCTGCAGAATATAGATCTGCCCGCTGGCGCCGTCGCGGCCCCACTCGATGTCCATCGGCCGGCCGTAGTGCTGCTCGATAATGAGCGCCTGGCGCGCCAGCGTCACCACGTCGGCATCGCTGATGCAGTAACGCTCGCGCTCGGCGGGGGCGACAGCAACGGTCTGCACCCGCTGTGCGGCATCCGCGCCGTCGGCGTAGATCATCTTGACGGTCTTGCTGCCGCGGCCGCGCCGTACGATCGACAGGTGACCGGAACGCAATGCGGGTTTGTAGACGTAGAACTCGTCCGGGTTGACCGCGCCCTGCACCACGGTCTCCCCGAGGCCATACGAGGCGGTGATGAAAACCACGTCGCGAAATCCTGACTCGGTGTCGAGCGTGAACATGACACCGCTGGCGCCCAGGTCGCTACGCACCATCAGCTGCACGCCGGCCGACAGCGCCACCTGCGCATGAGCAAAACCGTGATGCACGCGGTAGGCAATCGCACGGTCATTGAACAGGGAGGCAAATACCAGGTGCGTGGTACGCAGCAGATCCTGCTTGCCGCGCACGTTGAGGAAGGTCTCCTGCTGGCCGGCGAACGACGCGTCGGGCAGGTCCTCCGCGGTCGCCGAGGAGCGCACCGCGACCGCGATCGCATCGCCCCCGAGCCGCTGCCAGGCCGCGACCAGCTGCTGCTCGAGTTGCGGGGCAAAGGGCGTCGCCAGCACCCAGCTTCGGATCTTGTCGCCGCTGCGCGCCAGCTGCGCGACGTCCTCGACATTCAGGTGCGACAGCTCGGAGTCGATGCGCTGTGCCAGGCCATCCTGGGCCAGAAACTCGCGGTAAGCCGCCGCAGTGGTGGCAAAGCCGGCCGGCACGCTGACGCCGAGGCGGCTCAGATGGCTGATCATTTCTCCGAGCGAGGCGTTCTTGCCCCCGACGCGCTCGACGTCGTGCATCCCGAGTTCGGTAAACGGTACAACGTATTCAGTCACACTGACGTCCCCCTAGGATACTTGTTGTTGCCGCCGCCAACAGGTAAGTGAAACACTAGCGGTCGGGCGCCGCAACAGCGGCCTCAAGGGGCGGTGCGTGGCAGGCAACGAGGCGGTGGTGCGGACCGTGTTCTTCATCTCCGATCATTCGGGGGTGACCGCCGAGACCATGGGACACAGTCTGCTCAGTCAGTTCGAAGGGATTTCATTTCGGGCGGTTACGCTGCCATTCATCAGTTCGATGGAACGGGCGGCCGAGGCTTTGCAGCGGATCAATGCCACCGCACTCGCGGAAGGAGCGCCGCCGATCATTTTCAGCACCCTGGTACGCGACGCGGAACGCCAACTGGTCAAGGGCGCCAACGCACTGTTCCTGGATTTCTTCGATGCCTTTCTCGCGCCGCTTGAATCGGAACTGGGACAGAAGAGTTCGCATGCCCTGGGGCGCGCGCACGGCATGATCGACATGGCGGGCTACATGACCCGCATCGACGCCACCAACTTCGCGCTCGCCAATGACGACGGCGGCCAGAACCGTGAATACGAGCGCGCTGACGTGGTGCTGCTGGGCGTGTCGCGATCGGGAAAGACGCCCACCTGCCTGTATCTGGCGCTGCAGTACGGGATCTATGCCGCCAACTACCCGCTGATGGAGGAAGACCTGGAAGCCGGGGAACTACCGGCGGCGGTGCGACCTTACGCGCGCAAGCTGTTCGGCCTGACGATCGAACCCTCGCGGCTGCAGCAGATACGCGAGGTGCGCCGCCCCGAAAGCCGTTATGCCTCGGCACAGCAGGTACAATACGAACTGCGCGCTGCCGAGCGCATGTACGCACGCTTTGGCGTGCCGCACATCGATACCACGCATTGTTCGGTCGAGGAAATCTCCAGCCGCATTCTGCAGCTGACCGGGATACCGCGCCGACTGCGACCATGACTGGAGATCTACAGCGATGAAAATGCGCGCGGTTCAAGTGGCAGCGGCCGGTGGCGCCTTCGAGCTGGTGCAGCGCGACGTCCCGCAGCCCGGCGCCGGCCAGGTGCGCATCAAGGTCGAGGCCTGCGGCATCTGCCACAGCGATTCATTGACCAAGCTGGGTGTATTCCCCGGCATCCGCTTTCCACGCGTGCCTGGCCACGAGGTCGTCGGGCTGATTGACGCCGTGGGTGCCGGCGTGCCCGAGTGGCAGCCGGGCCAGCGCGTTGGCGTGGGTTGGCATGGGAGTCATTGCGGCTATTGCGCTTCATGCCGCCGCGGCGATTTTGTTACCTGTGTACGCGGCCAGATCCCCGGCATCAGTTATGACGGCGGCTATGCCGACTACATGATCGCGCCGTTTGAGGCCCTGGCGCTGGTGCCAAACGAGCTCAAGGCAGCCGATGCAGCGCCGCTGCTGTGCGCTGGAGTCACGACCTTCAATTCGCTGCGCCACAGCGGCGCGGGCCCGGGGGATCTGGTAGGCGTACTCGGTGTCGGCGGCCTGGGGCATCTGGGCGTGCAATATGCCGCCAGGATGGGCTGCCGCACGGTCGCGATCGCGCGTGGCAAGGACAAGGAGCCGCTAGCGAGAAAACTGGGCGCGCAGCATTACATCGACAGTGAGGCCAAGGACGTGGCTGGCGAACTGAGCCGGCTAGGCGGGGCTGCAGTCATCATCTCGACCGTCACCAACGCTGCCGCGATGAGCGCGGTGCTCGGCGGGCTGGCAGCCAACGGCAAGCTGATCCTGCTCGGGGTAGCGCGCGAACCGATCGAAGTCCCCTCGATGCTGATGGTGGGCGGCCGCCGGTCGATCTGCGGCTGGCCATCTGGCAGCTCCAGGGATTCCGAGGACGCGATGTCGTTCAGCGTGCTGGCCGGCGTGTTGCCGATGATCGAAACCATGCCGCTGGAGCGGGCCGCCGAGGCCTACGAGCGCATGATGAGTGGGGCGGCCAGATTTCGCATGGTGCTGACCATGGGGAACTAAAGGCTCTGACGCAGCTCATCTGCTCTGTTCATACGCTTTCACGAAACGCAACGGTACCGTTGCATTAATTCGCGGGCCGGTGTAGCGTCCCGGATCGATCGATCGCCGTGCCACCAGACTGGAGGGCATCCGCCATGAAGATCCGACACTGCGCCATCGCTGCGCTGAGCAGCGTGGCGTTATCGCTGGCACCGCTGGCACCAGCCATGGCGGCAGGGCCGTGGCAGTTCGGCCTCGGTGCGGTGTTCGCGCACACGTTCCTCGGGGTTGCAGCCCTGCCGCTGGCGATTGCCAGCGCCGTCGCCGCACAGTCCCGGGATGATCGCGGCTATGGTCCGCCGCAGAACTACGCACCGCAAGCCGCCTATCCGCCGCCGGCATACTACCCAGCCCCGCCCGCCTACTACGCGCCACAGGCGCAGAGCTACTACAGTCCGCGCGCGGGCTACTACGCACCGGCGCCGCGCTATTACGCGCCACCGGTAAGCTACTACGGCCGGCCGGGCGGCTATTCCTACTATGGTCGGCCGACCGGCTACTACGGCGCTCGCCCGGGATACTATGCGTCGTCCGGCTACCAGGCCGCCCGGCGCTCCGGCTATTACCACTCGCGCTAAACACCCGCACCATAGGGCCGCGACCGCCAGGCCACGCGGCGGGCGTCCTTCCCGGGACGCGGTGCTGGCACTGAACGAGCGCATCCTGGATGTCGCGACCGAGCTGTTTCTGGCTCAGGGCTACGGCCTGACCACCATCGAGGCGTTGGCGCGGCGCGCGGGTATCTCCAAGCGCACCTTCTATCATCGCTTTGCCGACAAGGCGGTGCTGTTCGGCGCCGTGGTCCATCGCATCGTCGAGCGCATACGTCCGGCGCCGGGCGTGCCGCTGCTGGAAGGCGCAACGCCGCACGAGGTGCTCAAACGGCTCGCCCGCCTGATCATGCACGCGGCATTGTCACCGCCGGCCATCGCCCTGCATCGTCTGATCGTCGGCGAATCGGCCCGCTTCCCGGAGCTGGCGCGCGCGATGAACGCCGAGGGCGCGAGCCGCGAGGCCATCGACCTGATCAGCGGACTGCTGGCGCGCGAGATCGACAACTCCGATTTTACCGCGCCGGCGCGCGAGTTCGCCGCGCTGCAGTTCCTGCAACTGGTGGTCGTGGTGCCGCAACGGCGGGCGCTGGGGTTCGACCGGCCGATGGGTGAGTCGGAACTGGAGGCCTGGGCCGACTGCTCTGTCAGGCTGTTCCTGAACGGCTGCCGCGGATGGCGACGCTCGCCGTGACGGCCGCGCGCCGGTACGATGAGGCCCGTGGACAAGAACTAGAAGGAAGCAAGGGTCATGACCAGCCAACGCATCAAGCGGCTTGCGAAATCTGCGATGGCCGCGTTCATTGCGGCCGTGGTGCTCGATCGACCGGCCCCGGCCCAGGGCGCAGCGCTGGAGAAAATCGAGTTGCCGCCCTACAACGGAACACTGAGGGACGACTACTATCCGGACGACGCGCGCCAGCATTATCTGCAGGGCCGGGCACTGGTGGAGTTCAGCTTGAATGGCAGCGGCGTACCATCCGATGTGGTGGTCGTGGCTTCCGAGCCGCCGCGTGAGTTTGAGAAATCGGCGCGAATGTTGGTGAAGAATCTGCGCTTTGAAGTTCCGCCAGGCTGGGATGCAAACGCGGCTGGCGCTCAGCGATTCCACCTCGGGGTGCGTTTCCAGGTAGTGGAGTGCATTAATTTTTCGCACTGCGAAGCGGAGTCGCGCAACCCGCCGCCGGACTACGGTGAAGCCAACCGTACTTATATCGTCACTGCGCAGCGACGCGTGATGATCTTCAAAACGCCGGGATCGCCAGCGGAGCCGCAGCCACAGGGCGGCCAGCCCGCAGCGCCAGCGCCGGGTTATACACAGCCCCGCCCGCAGAACGGGCCGCCTTCATCGGCCGAACCGATCTATCCGCCGGGCTGACGTTTCCAGCGTTCAGCCCGGGGGAGGGGACGGCGGCGCTAGCACGCCGCTGCGCCGGATCGCTGCCTGCCGCTCAGTGGCTGCTGGCACCGCCGGTCGCAAATGCATCCTTGCCCAGCTGGCCCTTGTGGGTCGTGCTGGTATCCATCATGTCGAACACCTTGCTCTGATAAGCGATGTACTCATCGTGCGATACGGTGCCGTCGCCATCGGTGTCGATCTTGTGCATCATGGCTTTGGTGCGTAGTCCGCGCGCAAAGCCACCGGTGGCGATGCCGCTAAGGTCGCCGCCGGTCGGGCTGATAAATTCCTTCGCGTTGACGTTGCCCGATTTGTCCTTGTCGAGCATCGCGAAAACCTTTTCATGGAACGCAAGCCATTCGTCCTTCGACACCATACCGTCGCCGTCGGTATCGATCTTGTGCATCAGTTTCATCGAATGCAGGCCGCTGGCATAGCCTGCGGTCGCGAATGACGCCATGTCATCCGCATTCGAAGCGACGGAGTAAGTGAGTGCAAATGCGCAGGCAGCCCACAAGGCTGCGCGGCGGATCGGGCGTGACGTGAACATTTCTCGGTTCCCCTTTAAGGCAATGGTGATGGGCCGATTCTGCGTTGCATCGGCTGTGAGATGGCCCACCATCCGGTGCGCCTGCAGTCCCCCAGAAATTCATTATCCCTGTCGCCATGTTATGTATCAAGCGTGCGCAGGGTGTCAAAAACGCCTCAGTCCCGAGCCGCTGGCACCGCAGTTCCCGGCTGCTGCCGCCAGTGCATGCCGATTGGCCGAGGTGCTAAAGTTGTTTGAAAGCCGGACTGGTCGCGGCGAATATAGGGCGGCCGGGGAGCAGGCCGCGATCAACTGCGCCACACCGATCACAAGCAGAACAAGCAGAGAGTAAGGGGAGAGCCAGATGTTCCATCAGATCCTGACGCCTGTCGCCGGAAACCTGCTGCTGTCGATGGTGGTGGCGGCGTTACCGATAGTGACCGTGCTGGTGGCCTTAGGCATCCTGCGCCGCCCCGCCTGGCAGGCCTCGTTGGCCGGCCTGATCGTCGGTCTGGTCATTGCGATGCTGTTCTGGCAGTTCCCGGCTGGACTGGCATTCAACAGCGTCGTCGCGGGCAGCGTGTTCGCGCTCTGGCCGGTCATGTGGCTGGTGTTCAATGCGCTGTTGCTCTACAACATAGCCGTCATTTCCGGACGATTCGATGCCTTTCGTGACTGGGTGCTCAAGCACCTGCCAAACGACCGGCGCGTGGTTCTGGTGGTGATCGCATTCTGCTTCGGCTGCCTGCTGGAAGGCATTTCGGGTTTTGGCACGCCGGTTGCGATTACCACCGCGCTGCTGATGCTGGTGGGCCTGCCGGCGCTGGAAGCGCTCACCTACACCCTGATCTTCAATACCGCCCCGGTCGCGTTCGGAGCGCTCGGCGTGCCGATCACCGTACTGGCGCAGGTGACCGACCTGCCTGCGATAAAGCTGGGCGCGATGGTCGGCCGTCAGCTGCCCTTCATCGCGCTGTTGCTGCCGTTCTATGTCATGGGACTCTACGGCGGGCTGCGTTCGATACGAGCGCTGTGGCCGCTGCTGCTGGTTGCCGGCGGCAGCTTTGCGACCGCGCAGTTCGTCACCTCCAACTTCATCGACTACTCGCTGACCGACGTGCTGTCGGCGCTGGCGTCGTTGATCCTGACCCTGCTGTTTCTGCGGGTATGGTCGCCGAACATCGACGAAGAATTTGTGATCCGAAAGCCGGTCGCGACGACCACCGCGGCAACTTCGAGCATGTCGCCCTGGCAGGGCTGGATCCCGTGGCTGATCGTGTCAGCGGTCGTCATCGTCTGGACGCGCATGAAGATCGCAATCATCGGCCAGCAAATCATTCATTGGCCCGGCTTGCACAACGCGGTATTCATCACGCTGTACAACAAGGCCTACGCCGCGAACTGGGTGTTCCAGCCGCTCGGCACCGGAACGGCAATCCTGGTGGCAACCATCATCACCGCCGCGCTGGTGGGCGTGGGGCCGGGCCGGTTCGTGCAGGCGATCGGCATTACCTGGAGGCAGGCCCGCATCGCCATCCTGACCGTCGCGCTGATCGTGGGCCTGGCCTACCTGATGAACTATTCGGGCATGAACTACACGCTCGGCCTGGGTGTTGCATCGGCCGGGATCTTCTTTCCGATGGTGTCGGCATTCCTGGGCTGGGTCGCGGTGTTTCTGTCCGGCAGCGATACCTCGGGCAACGCGCTGTTCGGTAACCTGCAGGTGGTCGCGGCGAACCAGCTCGGCCTGAATCCGGTGCTCATCGCCGCGACCAACTCGTCGGGCGGTGTGATGGGCAAAATGATCTCGCCGCAGAATATTGCCACGGGAATATCGGTCACCAACCTGAAGGGCCAGGAGGGTCTGGTGGTCGCGCGGACCTTCAAGCACAGCATCATCCTGACGCTGCTGCTGGGGGTGCTGGTGGTGCTGCAGCAGTACGTGTTCCGGTGGATGATCCCGTGACGGCCGACTGAGCGCTGATGGGCCGCCCGAGCGTAGCCGACAAACGGCGCGAGTTTCATCGGTTGCATCTTAGCGGCTGCTTTGTGATTCCCAATCCATGGGACGTGGGTAGCGCGCGCTACCTGCAGTCGCTGGGATTCAAGGCCCTGGCTACCACGAGTGCCGGCTTTGCGTGGTCGCAGGGTTATGCCGACGGTTCGGTGCCGCGCGAGCAGATGCTGGCGCATCTGCGCGAGATCGTCGATGCGACCGATGTGCCCGTGAATGCCGACTTCGGATCAGGCTTTGCCGCCACGTCCGCGGAGCTCGAGGACAGCGTGCGCCTTGCGGTCGAAAGCGGGGTGGCGGGGTTGTCGATCGAGGATTCGACCGCGGATGCGGCGCAGCCACTGTATGACCTGCCCACCGCGGTCCAACGCATGCGCGCTGCCCGCCGCGCGATCGACCGCAGCGGCGGCGATACGCTGCTGGTGGGACGGGCGGAATGCTACCTGGTCGGTCGGCCCGACCTGGAACAGACCATTGCCCGGCTCAAGGCCTATGGGCAAGCCGGAGCAGACTGTCTGTACGCGCCGGGCGTCAAGGCCAGGGACCATATCGAGGCGCTGGTGCGCGCCGTGGCCCCCAAGCCGTTCAATCTGCTGCTCGGCTATCCGAGTGAGCTGACCGTAGCGGACGCCGCCGCGCTCGGTGTGCGGCGCATCAGCGTTGGCGGCGCACTGGCGCGTAGCGCCTGGGGCGGCTTCATGCGTGCCGCCCGACTGATTGCCGAGCAAGGCAGCTTTACCGGTTTCGCCGACGCCGCGGCAGGCAGGGACCTGGATGAGATGTTCGCAGCGCCGGGCAACAGCCAAGTGGACAACAAGTGACCACCGGAGCGACACTAAGGCCAACTCTCGAATAAATTCTGTTAAATCGTCGCGCGCGGCGACGCTGAGGTCGTTAACCTGTCATCCGGTGACCGCAGAATAATTTCAGGCGTCGTCTGCGGGTGACCACATCGGGCATGGCAGGCTTCAAAGAAAGGTGAGCGCAACTCGTTTGCGAGAACCTTCGAGGGGCCTGCCACCTAAGGCCAAGCTCTGATATTTGACAATCTTAAGGGGAATAACAATGCGTGTCTCAAGATTCCGATCACTGAAACTGGCGAGCGGCGCGGCGATTGCGCTCGGCATGCTCGCGATGTCGCCCGCCAACGCCTGGGATTGCTCCCAGTTACCCAGTCATTATGCACTCAGGATGGCGCTCACCAGTGCACAGATGCAGTCCAACGGCGGCTTCGGTCTGGAGATGTGGGGCGCGATGGTGGACCGCGATGGTACGGTGTGTGCGATCGCCTACACCGGTTCCGACCGCGGTGCGCAATGGCCCGGCAGTCGCATGATTGCGGCGCAGAAGGCCTACACGGCCAATGCCTTCAGCCTGCCCGGCCTCGCGTTGTCTACTGCCAATCTGTATTACGCAACGCAGCCCGGCGGCAGCCTGTACGGTCTGCAGCACAGTAACCCGGTGGATCCGGCACTGGCCTACCTCGGCCCCGCCGCCAATTTCGGCACCGCCTCGGACCCGATGGACGGTTATCGGGTCGGCGGAGTGAATGTGTTTGGCGGCGGACTGGCTCTGTACAACAAGAAGGGCGTGCTGGTCGGAGCCATCGGAGTCAGCGGCGACAGCTCCTGTGCCGATCACAACATCGCGTGGCGAACCCGAAACAATCTCGGCCTCGATTACGTGCCGGGCGGGGTGAGCGGCGACCCGATGCGTCCCGATAACATCGTGTTCGACCTGGTCGCGCAGGCCGGCCAGCAGTCGGGGACCAGCATGAGCGGTTGGGGACATCCGCTGTGCGGTGTGACGACCATGGAGAAATCGGACGCGGCCTCGCTGCCTCCCATCAGCAAGTAACCCGGTAAGGCGGAGCCCGCGCGTCAGCGCGGGCTCCGATGCTTCGCGCATCATTCGCGGTGCGACGCGGCCAGTAAGCGCGGCACATCCAGCGCGCTTTCGACCGCGTCGGCCAGCCGTTCCAGCATCTGCTCGCGCCGGGCCGGATGATTTACGCCGAGCGGCTGCGCCAGTCCGGCCCAGCGCAGCAACGCCGCGCAGGCCGACGGCCGTTCGAACAGGCCGTGCAGGTAGCTGCCAAGGATCTGGCCGTCGGCGGAGATCGCACCATCGCGGCGTTCAGCCGCTAGCATGACGGCTGGATGATCCAGCGCCCGGCCCTCGCTGCGGCCGGAGTGGATCTCATAGCCGCTGACGGGCGCGCCCTCCAGGCACAGGGTGCCTTCAACGTTGAGCAATTGCTTGCCGCGTTGCAGTTCCGTGCGCATATCAAACCAGCCAAACCCGGCGCTTTCTCCTACCGGCCCTTCAACGCCGTGCGGATCAGCGATGCTTTGCCCGAGCATCTGAAATCCGCCGCACACTGCCAGCAGTTTGCCGCCGTAGCGCAGATGACGCTGCAGGTGCTGCTCCCAGCCATGCGCGCGCAGCCAATCCAGATCGGCGCGAACGTTCTTCGAGCCCGGAAGAATGATCAGATCGGCACCCGGCGGGCGCTGCGTCCCATCGACAAAGCGCAGGTCAATCTGCGGATGCGATCGCAGCGGATCGACGTCGGTGTGATTGCTGATCCGCGGCAGTACCGGCACCACCACCCGCAGCACAGCGTGCGTCGGCGTAGCGGGCGGCTCGCGGCTGATGCCGTCCTCGGCGTCCAGCTGCAGGCCGTGCAGATACGGTAGAACGCCGAACACCGGTTTGCCGGTGTGCCGCTGCAGCCAATCCAGTCCAGGTTGCAGCAGGCCCAGGTCACCGCGAAAGCGATTGATCACGAAGCCGGTCACACGCGCCTGCTCGCTCTCGCTGAGCAGCGCCAGTGTGCCCACCAGATGGGCGAACACGCCGCCGCGATCGATATCCGCAATCAGCACCACCGGGCAGTCGACCGCCTCGGCAAAGCCCATGTTGGCGATATCGCCCGCGCGCAGATTGATTTCTGCGGGCGAGCCGGCGCCTTCTACGATCACGGTGTCGTAGGCCGCCTGCAGGCGTCGGTAGGAGGCGAGCACCGCCTCGCGCGCCAGGCGCTTGTAGTCGTGGTAGTCGCCGGCGCCCATGTGACCGATGGCGCGGCCGTGCACGATGATCTGCGCGTGGGTATCGCTTTCGGGTTTGAGCAGCACCGGATTCATGTCGATCGTGGCGGCGATACCGGCGGCCTGCGCCTGCAGCGCCTGGGCGCGACCGATCTCACCGCCATCGGCGGTCACCGCGCTGTTGAGCGACATGTTCTGCGGTTTGAACGGTGCGACGCGCACCCCCTGTCGCCGCAGCACGCGGCACAGTCCGGCGACCAGCGTACTCTTGCCGGCGTCCGAGCTTGCGCCCTGGATCATCAGCGTACGCATGCTTTTAGCCTGCAGTCTGGCGCGCGCAGTCGCCGATGATGCGCTGCAGTTGCCGCAGGCCGTCGGTCAGCGCCGCCGGACCGGGCTGCAGGATGTCGCAGGATTTGATCTCCGCCAACCGCCCGTTGCGCACGGCGGGCATCGCATCCCAACCGGCTCGTTCGTGCACTCGCGCCGGATTGAATTTCTTGCCGCACCATGAGGCGATCATGATATCCGGTGCCCGGCGCACGACTTCCATCGGGTCGGCGATGATCCGACCGGCCGCGAGCGACTGTGTGGACAGTTCGGGGAAGCAATCCTCGCCGCCGGCGATGCCAATGAGTTCCGCGACCCAGCGGATGCCGCTGATCAATGGCTGGTCCCATTCCTCGAAGTACACCCGTGGCCGGCGCGGCAAGCGGGCCGCGGCCTCGCGCGCCTGGTCGAGGCGGTCCTGCAACGCCGCCAGCAGCGCTTCGGCGCGCGGCTGCGCGTCGACCATGGCCCCCAGCATGCGTATGAATCCGAGAATCTCCTCGACACTGCGCTGGTTGAAGACGTGCACCTCGATGCCGGCGCGAATCAGCCGTGCGGCGATGTCGGCCTGCAGATCGGAAAAGCCCAGCACCAGATCGGGCTTGAGCGCCTCGATGCGCTCGATTCTGGCACTGGTAAAGGCAGCGACGCGCGGCTTCTCGCGCCGCGCACGCGGCGGACGCACGGTAAAGCCCGAGATACCCACGATTCGCTCCTGCTCGCCCAGCAGGTACAGCGTCTCGGTGGTCTCCTCGGTCAGGCAGACGATGCGGCGCGGGCCGCGGCGTACGCTGCAGCCGTCGGCTTGCTTCACGACTATCGCGGCTCTTTTGAATGGGCGGATCATGAATACTATACTCGCCGCTCCGATGCCGCCGCTTAAGGCCACGATGTCAGCGCAACCGATTCGACGGGCCGCGATGCTTGGGCTGGCTGCGATGCTGCTGTCAGGCGTGCCGGCGATGCCGGCCGATGCCGCCGATGCGCCGCCGCCGATAAAGATTGGCATCATCGGCGCCGGCAAGATCGGCGGCACACTGGCCACGCTGTGGATCAAGGCCGGCCAGGAGGTGCTGATCTCATCGCGTCACCCGGACGAGCTCAAGCCGTTGGCGCAAACCCTCGGGCCCAGGGCCCACGTCGGTACGCCACGCGAGGCCGCGGTGTTCGGTGACGTGGTGCTGATATCGGTTCCCTATGGAGCGCTGCCGCAGCTGGGTCAGGACCTCAAGAGCGAGCTGGCCGGCAAAATCGTTCTCGACACCGGCAATCCCAAACCCGAACGCGACGGCGAGATGGCACTCGAAGCGCAGCGTAAGGGTACCGGGGTGGCCTCGGCCGAATTCCTGCCCGGCGTGCGACTGGTGCGCGCATTCAATGCGATCAACTACAAGAGCCTGCAGAGTGAAGCGCACCGCCCCGGTGAGCCGGTTGCGATACCGCTCGCCGGCGACGATGCGCAGGCGCTCGCGGTGGCCTCGGAACTGGTGAAAGACGCGGGTTTTGAACCGGTGGTGGTCGGGCCGCTGTCGAGCGCGAAACTGTTCGATGTGGGCTCGCCAGTGTACGTGCAACTGTTGACGGCCAAGCAGCTGCGCGCGCGGCTCGGTCTGTAGCGACTTTCGGCCGCCGAGGCTTTCAGCTGGCGAACGACTCGGCACGAATCTGCCGGTACCAACGCTGCGCAGCGCGCGCCTGCTGCGCGCCAGAGCTGACGCCGCTCGACGCGGGCGGCAACTCGAGCGCGGCAATCCGCTCATCCTGGACCTCGAAGCGGCCAGGTATCGATAGCGCGCTGTCGGGCGCGAGCATGCTGTAGCACACGCTGTCGAACGCCGGGTCCGGGACCTCCTTGCCGCCCAGCAGCGCGACGATCGCGCGGGCGCATTGCTTCGCCTGGCTCACGGCGGCGGACGCGGATTTTGGCATCGCGTCGGCGATGCAGGCGTCGCCGATGACATGGA